>Ga0335394_10003833_pt1 | contig 17103 bp, 17 predicted proteins | sample MAT03_FD_205741 | JGI IMG/M metagenome (GOLD analysis project Ga0335394, IMG submission 205741) | Freshwater microbial communities from Lake Fryxell liftoff mats and glacier meltwater in Antarctica - MAT-03 (spades assembly) (version 2) ... | reverse complement strand
TCTAATTGAGTTATTTCATTTTCCATATCTTTGAGGGGCAGTTTTAAGTTATTCATCTTTTTATTGTCACAATCAAGTATTGCATATAATTGTATCATAGTCTTGATAATGATTTAGGATTGCTATAGACCCACAGAATAAAGAGTTCGCTCGTCTCGTCATCCACCCGCTCACTGCTCAATGCTTACGCCTTTGAGGTTATGAACGGGTGGAATCCTCACCTTGCCGCGCCTTTCATCCCACACTATATCGCTTCGATTAGTGTGGGGATTCCCGTCTGTTTAGCTAAATTCGGAAATTCGTCGTTCGTAGTGCGTCCTGTTGTCCGCTCTTGAGTTGCGGACACCAGGACGCACTACAAACCGTTTTTGTTGTGGTAATCGACCGGACATGATACGATATCCCGATCGCCTGCATCCGAATGTCAACGAATTGGAATTTCGATAATAAATTCACTACCTTTACCCGGTTGGGAGAGGCATTGCAATTTGCCGTTATGTTTTTCAACGACAATTTGGTGCGAAATTGATAAACCCAAACCTGTGCCTTTACCTACGGGTTTTGTGGTAAAGAATGGGTCAAACAAACGCACGATATTATCTTCGGGAATGCCAGGGCCGTTGTCTTTAATCCTAATGCGAATGCTCTTGTTATCAATCGTTTCAGTTTTGATAGTAATAGTAGGAAAGGTAGAATTTGCGGTTTTGTTTGCTGGGCTGCTGCTTTCTTCCAATGCGTCCATCGCATTTGCTAATATATTCATAAATACCTGATTCAAGAGTCCGGGATGGCATTTAATTTTCGGCAGTTCTCCGTATTCTTTAATCACTTGAATGCCCTGCCAGTTTGGCTTGGCTTTTAGCCTGCTGTTCAACATTAACAGGGTACTTTCTAAACCTTCGTGAATGTCGGCAGGCTTGAGCTTAGCTTCGTCGGTTCGCGAGAAATTGCGCAGAGTTTGAATGATCTCTACAATTCTATCGCATCCTGTGTGCATGGAATTGAGCAATTTGGGCAGGTCTTCTGCGAGAAATCCTAAGTCTATATCCTCGGCTTGTTTTTGAATCTTGGCAGGGGGATTTGGGTACTCTTCTCGATACACCTGCACGATTTCTAACAAGTCGAGAACGTAGCCGCGGACGTGGCAGAGGTTGCCTGCGACAAAGCCAACTGGGTTGTTAATTTCGTGGGCAATTCCTGCTAGCACTTGTCCGAGGGAGGACATTTTTTCGGTTTGGACTAACTGCATTTGAGTTTGTTGCAATTCGCGCAAAGCTGTTTGCAATTCTCTTGATTTTTGCCGATCGCGCGCAGCACCCGCAGCCCGTTCTTCCTCAACTCCGATCGCGGCGGCAATAATTCCGATCAGCTTGCAGTCGGCTTCTGTGGGCGCGAAAGACTCGGTGTAGAGAACGCACACCGAACCCACGTAATTGTCGCGCAGCCGCACTGCTTGTCCCAGATAGCTTTGCAGTTGGTAGCGGATGACAGCGGGATCGATTTGACCGTAGATGGTGTTCTGCAAGTCAGGAATGACCACAGCCCGATCGCTCCCTTTGTGGCAGACATCGGTGCAGATGTGGTTCTCGGCGCGATCGACCACCGGGTAATCCGGCGGCGTTTGCCAAGTCGCGATCGCGCGCAGCAGCCCGCCACCGACGTGGCTGTAGATGGCGCTGCTGCCGCCCAAAAGCTCTCCGGCTAAGGATGTCAGGCGCTGGATGTTGTCAGCCGCGTCGGTGGTGAATCCCAAAAAGCACTCATTGATTTTGCTGAGGCGGTATTCTGCTTGCCGGCGCGCTGTCATGTCGCGGGAGTTGACTACAATTCCGTTCACAGCGGGGTCTGCTAGCAAGTTAATGCCGACTGCTTCGAGAAAACACCAAGAACCGTCAGCGCGCCGGAAGCGACCTTCTAGGGGGAGCGGATCTGCGGGATTTGCGATCAGTTTTTCGCAGTCGGAGATCACCGAGGGAATGTCGTCAGGGTGGATGAAATCGAGGACAATTCGATCGATCAGTTCCTCTGGTTCGTAGTCCAAAACTGTTTCTACAGAAGGGCTTTCGTATACTATGCGGCCGCTGGCGTCGAGAATAGTAATGATGTCGGAACTGTTGAGAATTAGCGATCGCCACTTAGCCTCATTTTGCAATAAAGCTGATTGGGCTTTTTTGCGATCGGCGATTTCGGCGACGCTTCCTTCGTAGTAAAGGAGTTCGCCGTTTTCGTTGCGGACTTCGCGCACGTTTTCCGAGATCCAGGTAGTGCTGCCGTCTTGGCGGAATACGCAGGACTCAAACTCTTTCAGGGAGCCTGTTTTGCTGATTTCGACTATGAAGTCAGCGCAGCGGGTGCGATCGGCATAAAGGTTTTTTGCCGAACATTTTGCGATCAGTTCTGACGGAGAATCGTAGCCGTACATTCGGGCGAGTGCCGGGTTGGCGCTGAGGTAGCGCCCGTCTGGGGCGGTTTGAAATATGCCTTCGGTGGCGTTTTCAAAGATGCTGCGGTATTTTGCCTCGGCTTGTTTGAGGGCGAATTCTGCTTGTTTGCGATCGGTAATATCAGATTGGACGCCGATGAAGTGGGTGACGAGCCCGTTGCTGTCGCGCACGGGCGAGATGGTGAGTTCGTTCCAGAAGGGGGTGCCGTCTTTGCGATAGTTTTTCAGAACTACTTTGCAATCGTGTTGTTCTTGCAGGGCTACGCGGATTTGAGCGACGGCTGCGCGATCGGTATCTGGGCCTTGCAAAAAGCGGCAGTTGTGCCCGATTATTTCGCTGCGATCGTAGCCTGTAATCTGCTCGAAAGCCGGGTTGCAGTAGACTATGGGCTTGTCGGGCAGGGTAGCGTCCGCGATCGTGATGCCGTTGCTGGTAGCTGCCAGGGCGCGATCGTACAGCCTCCATACTTCTTCTATTAAATTCGCATTGCCGCCGGTACGAGTCGGCGATAGGTTTTCAGAAGGAATGTTTATATCGATCGGCATGAGTTTTTATAGATTGAGTTTGTTGTCGATTTCGACTGGCTGCACACCCTTGACTTTAACAGAATTGTCCGGTTTTCCGAAGGCAGAAGTTACAAAGCTATTATGCAGATTTTTTGCGGTAAATCATAACCCATAAAAAATCTGAACTCCATCGTTTTAATGTATAATAGTTGTTGCCGCGCTCACTCTATCTCTGGTATGGTTTACTTGGCCGCTCACGCGCAATTATTTTTTTAATTCCACCCAAAAAAATAGAGCGTCCGGATCTAGTTAAATATTTTTTATTAAATATTTTTTATTAAATGATGCAAACTCTGCTGAAAAAAATCGACTCAAGATTAATTTTGAACGATCGCAGCCAGTTCTGAAATATTGTCGATCGCAAAAGTCGGTTCGAGGGCGAGACACTCAGCGCGATTTCCATATCCGTAAGCCGCCCAACAAACATCTATCCCAGCATTTTTCGCAAATAGCAAATCAACCGCTGTATCGCCAACCATTAAAACTTGACTGTTGTCCAACTCCGGGAACAGCGGTTTAATAATCGAGTAAAAAACACTCGGGTTTGGTTTCTGAATAATTTGTCCGTCATCACCTACAATTAAATCAAAAAAACCGTTAATTCTCAACTTTTCCAAGAACAAATTAACAAAACTCACGTGTTTGTTGCTAAAAACTCCCAGGCTCAATCCCAACTTGCTCGCCAACCGCAAAAAATCCTTTGTTCCCGGAAATAAATCTAACTGCTTTTCACCTTCTGTCCGATAATAAGATCGGTAAGTTTCCACCCATTCGGGAATTGCACTTTCCTCGATCGCCGGATGGAGCATTTTGAAAGTATTTGGTAAATTAATGCCTATCGTCCCTTGAATTATATCGGCGTCAGGTGGTGCAATATTGAAATTTTCAAAAGTTTTGGTAATGCAAGATACAATAGCCTTGTGAGTAATTGCCAAAGTGCCGTCGAAGTCGAAAATAATTAACTTATACTGACTCATTTTCCTGAAAATCTCCTAGATAGTAACACCCGGTTTTCTCTGATAATAGCATTATCCATATCTAATCCACCAATTATATAGCAACCGCGATATCGGTTATGACATAAATAACCTCATAAATAGAGCCGATACCCGTCAAAGCATAAATGGTTGGATTCCTGTACTGTGCAACTGTCAACTGTCCACTGTCAACTGTCCACTGCTATAAATAGGTGGGTACAAATAAACAGTAGATGGGGAGGGCGGGTTTTGCCTTCAAAAACTGGCTGGTATCATAGATTCTTAGTAGATGGGGAGGGCGGGTTTTGCCTTCAAAAACTGGCTGGTATCATAGATTCTTAGCTAAACCCGCCCCTACAAAATACTATTGTTTTTCCCGTCGATCTACTTAATGACTAATGACTAATGACAACTGATGACTGATGACTTATTTCCAATTTTGCCAAGAACTATTGAAAATAGAAGTACCAGGAAATGCGATCGGATTCTTGTCTTGCTGCAATCGCAACTGTAACGCTTCCAAATTCGGCTCGCGGGAGGGCAATTCATCCACCAATTCATAGGGAACAATCCCATTTTCCAGGGAAAAAGCAGCCGTAACACCCGCCGCAGCACCAGCAGACCATTCAAAAGAATGCACTCGATAAGCCGCCGCCGCCGTATGGCTAACAGCAATACTTTTGCCAGCTACCAACATATTGTCAATCTTTTGAGGAATCATTGCCCGCAGCGGAATTTGGAACGGATAAGCTTGCCCTTGACCTTTGCGAGTGCCTTCGCGTTCGGTATTTCCTGGTGCTTCCGGTGGGCTGTTGGTCATGCAGGGGTGAAAGTCGATCGCATAATGACCGATACCCACACTATCAGGATAAATCGTGGCGCGCGATCGGGATTTTGTATCCTCAACAGACTGAATTCCCACAGCCAAAGCCGGCGCATTCAAACCACCCACAGCCAACCACAAATTCCGATACTCTTCCTTCGACAAATTCTGACGGTAAAAATCTGTATTAAAGTCAGTCCGAGACATATCAACTTCCCAGATTGTAAAACCTTGAGGCTGATTGAAACTCGGTCGCCCAATCATCCGCCTGCCCTCCCGCATATAAGGATACTTAGAAAGTCCGTGCACCGTCCCCATCGGCGAATTCAACCCGCTCAAAAAACGATTATTGGGATAAGGCTTTTTCACATTATTTCCTAGCTGCGAGTCAGTCGTTCCTGCTACCAACCAGTAGAAAAATCCTTTGGCATTTTCTTCACCGCGACGCAAAGTTTCTGTGCGCAAACCGCCCATCCAGCCGCCCGGTTGCAGTTGACCGTTAGCTTCTAGTTGCGCACGAGAATAAATTAAATTATCCTGGGCCGAACCAGGACGATAATCATTTCCCCAAGTCCAGTTTTGCATCGAAATATCCCCAGGATAAATCGGGAATCTCCTGGGGTCGGAAGGGCGTGGCTCATCCGGTCTCATGCTCCTAATTTGGCGATAGCTGAAAACCAAAGGAAAACTAGCTAATCTTTGCAATTCGTAACTGTAATAAGGAGCATATTGTTGATAAAAAGATGGTAGTTGATGCTGCTGTGGTTCCTTGGTTGCCTCCATCGCAAAGGTGTAGGTAAAACCTTGGGTGCAATAAGGGTCGCCGGTTGGGCTGGCTGAGGAAGGTTCGAGAGGTGAACGCGGGTCAATTCCGAGGCGATAGGGAACATCGGCAAGTCCGATTAATTCGCCTGTTTCAGTCGCATCTACCACGAACCAATCTGCACCTCTTTGTTTTGATTTTGACTGGTTGGGTGGTTTGGAAGTGAACCGAATAATAGTTTTGTTAAATCGCGCCGAATTTTCGTAGCGATAGGCATCTTCGATGGTTTGAGACAGGGTTTCGGTGTTGATGGGCGGGGTGTTGGCGGCTGGTTTGTGTTGAATGCCGATCGCACTTTTAATTTGTTGACCCCCAACCGCATTCCCCGCCACAGCCGGAGTAATTGCCAATTCTTTAATCACCGTATTGGGAAACCATTTCAGCTTGCCTTTGCCTGTTTGAGCCGCATCTTGCAAGATGTCAGATAGAATTTTGTGGCCATTGTAGGGCATGAAACACGAATAGCTAACCCAACAGCCGCCGGGATTTAGCCTTCCGTAATGTTCCTTGATGCGCCGCCGCAATTCTAGGTAGCCGCGCGGGTAAAATAAGAGCGATCGCTGAGTGTCTCTTTCATCGAGTGCGGACGTTCCCTGGGAGGAAATTTGACCGCCTAGCCAGTCAGTAATTTCGGTGATACAAACTGTGCGCCCCGCCAGCAAACCTTCGTAAGCCGTAGCAGCACCTGCAAGCCCGCCGCCTGCTACGAGAATGTCGCAAGTTTCCTCTTTGTCTGGATTGCGCGCAGGTGCGGCCAAGGCTGGGGTAACAGCCGAGAGGGAGGCAATTAGACTGAGGGTGAAGGTGAAGAGCGATCGACCTTTGAGCAAAAATAGATACCGTGGAAGTTTCATGGGAGATTGTGGAATTAATTTTGACATCAGCAAAAAACACTCATCGCATTTAAATGTTTATTTTGCACTATACTGGTATTTCGCGGTGCAGTCAGGGCAAACTTTTTTAGATAAGAGGCGTTAATAGCAGTAACAACTATTGAATAGCCGAATTAACTTTATGCTAAAAATCGTCATTTTTTTTAGGTCATTGATTCCTTTTGAGAGTTTAACAATTACCACAAGTCTAACTTTTTCGGAAGTTTTGCAGAGGTTGGACGAAGTTGTCACTCCTCCCAAACCTTTTAGAATAACTCTACCCTTCGGCCCGCCACCTGTCAAACCTTATGAAGGAACAATTTCTGGGAAGACATTCAGAATCAATCGCATCATCACCGGCCGCAATTCATTTATCCCAATTATCAAAGGAGATATCCATTCTCAACCGTTCGGTTGTTCCATACAACTTAGCATGAACTTAGACCTAGCTGTCATCGTATTTATGATTGTTTGGATGTCGATGCCAGGTAGCATCGGGATGCTGGCATTATTAGTTTGGTTGGTCGATCGCTCTGTCGGGCTAATATTTCTACCTCTTTTTGGAATGTGTATTTTTGCATGGTTTTTGTCCCTAATTTGCTTTAAAATAGAAGCAAAAAAAGACATCAAATTCTTTTCAAATAAATTTAGTTAAAGTAGTTAAAAACATAGTTTGAAAAATAGAAGTTGAGCAAAGATTACATTTTTTTGTAGCACTACCCAGCAATCAAAACTAACTCTAACAAAAACTCACGCAAGGTGAAACTGAGTTGCTCTTTCATCTGACTTGAATTGTCTAAATCATTTATTGATGCAGAAACCGCAGATGTCAGGAAGATCAACACAGATAAACGCAGATAATTTTAAGATATTTTGGGAATGAATGCAATGCAGGTCGATCGAGTGCGGAAGTTCCCTGAGAGGAAATTTGGCCGGCAAATCAATAATTTCGGTGATGCGCGCTGTGCGCCCCGCCAGCAAGCCTTTTTAACTGCCGATTAGTTGATTGTATGGATTGCGAGTCGGCGCGACCAATGTTGGGGTAACAGCCGAGAGGGAGGCAATTACACTGAGGGTGAAGGTGAAGAGCGATCGACCTTTGAGCAAAAACATATACTTCGGAAGTTTCATCGGAGACTGTGGAATTAATTTTGACATCAACGAAAAACACTCATCCTATCTAAGTGTTCCTTTTGCAGTATACTGGTATTTCGCGGTGCAGTCAGGGCAAACTTTTTTATATAAGAGGCATTAATAGCAGTAACAACTATTGAATAGCCGAATCAACTTTATGCGAAAAATCGTCAATTTTTTTAGGTCATTGATTCCTTTTGATAGTTTAACAATTACGACAAGTTTAACTTTTTCGGAAGTTTTGCGCAGGTTGGACGAAGTTGTCACCCCTCCCAAACTTTTTAGAATAACTCTACCCTTCGGCGCGCCACCTGCCAAACCTTATGAAGGAACAATCTCTGGCAATACCTTCAAAATCAGTCGCATCATCACTGGCCGCAATTCATTTTTGCCAATTATCGAAGGATATATCCATTCTCAACCGTTTGGTTGTTCCATCAAAATTAGGATGAGTTTACATAAAATAGTCCTAGCATTTATGATGCTTTGGCTGTGGACAACGGGCAGTATTGGAATGTTTGCTTTATTTGCTTGGTTCGTAGAACCATCTGTGGGGCCAATATTTTTACCGATATTAGGAATGTTTCTTTTTGCCTGGGTTTTGTGCTTGATTCCCTTTAAAATAGAAGCCAAATCAGCTACCAAATTTTTATCGATTCTGTTAACCTAAAAATCCGCCGGCGGTTGAAACCGCGTCTATACAAACAAAACCTGCCTCCGCAGGTTGAAGAGTATAAAATTAAAAAAAAATCCGCGTTAATCCGCCGGCGGTTGAAACCGCGTCTATACAAACAAAACCTGCCTCCGCAGGTTGAAGAGTATAAAATTAAAAAAAAATCCGCGTTAATCCGCGTTCATCTGCGGTTAAAAACTCCAAATTTATGCGTCAAAACCAACTAAAACAAAAAATTAAACAAGGCGAAACAGTCCTCGGCTTATTTATGAACTGCGCTTATCCCGCATTCATCGAAATCTGCGGTCATGCTGGATTTGATTTTGCCGTCATAGACATGGAACACGGCCCGTTACATCCACTTGCTGCTGAAGATTTGTGCCGCGCGGCCGACTGCACCGGCATTGCACCAATTGTCCGCGTCCGCAAAAACGACGGGCCGCAAATTCAACGAGCTCTTGACATCGGCAGCGCGGGCGTTCAAGTACCTCAAATTGAAAGCAAAATTGATGCCGAAATCGCTGTCAAAAGCGCTAAATACAGTCCTCTGGGTACGCGCGGCCTTTCCTTTGCTACGCGGGCGGGACTTTACACCGCTGCGGGCGTTGATATCACGGACAAACTCAATGAAGAATCCTTGGTTGTGATTCACATCGAAGGTAAAGGCGGCATCGATAACTTAGCAGAAATTGTGACTGTGCCTCATATTGATGTAATTTTTTTGGGGCCTTACGATCTGTCACAGTCGATCGGCATTCCTGGCCAAGTTCGCGATCCCCGAGTCATCGACATGATGCAAGACGCCGTGCAAACCATCCGCAGTGCAGGGAAAGCAGCGGGTACTTTTGCCGAAAACCCCGAAATCGCCAAGCAGTGGATTGATGCTGGCGTTCAGTACGTCGCACTTGGGGCCGATGTTGCCGTCTTCCTGCGCGCCTGTCAGTCGCTGGTGAAAGCGGTGCGGAATTAAGTTGCTAAGCTGTTGCGGCATTTAAATTTAATTTTTTGGGCGGGCTCTCGTGCCCACCCCACAAGAGATTCAAGAAACAGGATTGTTAAAATTAGATGCGTACCAGCTTATCTTTACGATATCTTTGCAAATTTTGTAGTGTCTTTTACCACCCGTGCAAAAAACCTGAGCTAGACTAGAAGTATAAACCTCCTTAAGGCAAAACTGGGGAGGGGAGCAAGGCTTAAGGGAGAATAATCTATGAAAACGGTATTAGAATCCATTCAATTGGACTATGCTTTCATGTTTACTTTCAAAAAAGTAAACTCGATTAAGCTCGAAGGTTTCCAGCCATTTTTTAAGGATATGCCGATCGATCCTTATGTAAAAGGAAAGTATCGTTCTCGAAGATTGTCGCGGTTTATCGTCAACGGGAACGAGTTAGTTAAGTTACCTCACGGCTATTTGTTTCAAAGCAAAACATATAATCCCATAGCGGGTGATATCAGGCGGGAATTTGCCGAATTGGACGATCGGCTAATTGCCCTGGATAACTTCAAACAACTGATTTTTGCTTTTTTCGATTCCTGCAAAATTCACCCAGAAGCCGAAATCGGAGTGCATCAAATCAGGACGAGTTGTTCGCCGCACAATTTCGGCAACCCCGCACCGGAAGGAATTCACCAAGACGGTACTGATTTTATCGCGATTTTCTCGGTTGACCGCACTAATATTCTCGGCGGGGAAACGCATTTGTATTTGGCTAAAAAAGAGAAGCCTGTTTTTAATAAAATTCTGCATCCGGGAGAATTGCTGTTGGTCAATGACCACGAGTTTTTTCACTTTACTACGCCGATCAAACCGGAATCGGAAGGAGTGGGAACCAGGGATGTCTTTGTGATCACTTCTCCGAGTTTGCTTACCGACTGAGAAGACTGGGCGGTTGAAACCGCGTCTACACGAACAAAACCCGGATGGTGCGCGGGTTGAATAAGATCGGCGGTTGAAACCGCGTCTACACAAACAAAACCCGCCTCCGCGGGTTGAATAAGATCGGCGGTTGAAATTACGTTATTTTCTTCAGTCTGCGGAGGCAGACTTCGTTTGTCTAGGCGCGGTTTCAACCGCCGTCTCATCTACCGAAACTTTCGTTCAGACTCTTGAATGGGAACATCATTAATGCTGGCTTCACGTCTTCGCATTAACCCATTTTCTGCAAATTCCCACTGTTCATTACCATAGGCGCGATACCAGTAGCCGGAATCATCGTGCCACTCATACTCGAAGCGAACAGAAATCCGATTTTCTGTAAAACTCCAGAGTTCTTTCTTTAAACGGTAATCTAATTCTTTTGCCCATTTTCGTGTTAAGAAAGCCTTGATTTGTTCCCGTCCGCTGAAGAATTCCGCGCGGTTTCGCCACTGAGAATCTTCTGTATAAGCTAAGGCTACTCGTTCGGGATCGCGGGTATTCCAGGCATCTTCAGCAGCCTGAACTTTTGCTTTAGCTGTTTCTAACGTAAAGGGCGGTAGAGGTGGTTTAGTTTCCATAAGACTTTGTTATTTGTGACTCATCTACTATACAGGTATGAAACTTTTTTGTAGGGCGGGAACTCTTGCCACCGCCCTACAAAAATCGCAGTCTGGGTATTAAACTCGGACTTTGATATCAATTGTCAGCACCGGGATCGATGCCCATTGCTCGCAGTCGCTCAGTTAGCCGATCGACTTTGCTGCTGGTGAAACAACTCCCGTTGCTTTGGTTGCTCCTTCTATCAACGGCTAAGTTTTAACTTGAGATAGTCAAAAAGCGCTCCTAGAAATAGGGGCGCTTTTTGTTTGAGGATTTTTTTGAGATACTTTCTTCTGATATAGCGGTTCTCAAGCGTGGTGAAGTATGCCCTATGCCCTATGCTCTATGCCGTTCGCGTACCTCATTTTTCTGAGACTCGGCTATATAACATCCTTCGCGAATTCACCAACAGTCTCTTTCCAGTCGCCCGGATGCCGATCGCCGCGATTTTGATTAACTTTGACATTTAGACAAAATTGGTTTACACTTAGCCGGTTGCGATCGCCAATGGTAAGATCTGCTCAGACTAAATATTATTTTTCACGGCGCCGAGGCGCAAAGTAATTTCATGGTATACTCTGGAACTGTTTGCTGGCTTCGCTTCACTGCCCGGATGACGATCGGGGCGATCGCAGCTTTGACCCTATTGCAACCGCTTCAAGCCCACGCACAACAACCTTCAGGGTCAGAGAACCGCCCGCAAGTCGAACCTGCCGACGACCCCACAGATCCCAACAATCTCCGCCCTGTGACGACGCAAGATAACAGCCTGCTGAGCATCCAGGGAGGTCAGCGTTTGATGACAGAAGCAAGTGGTGCTATTTCCAATCAAAATTACACTGTCGCCGCTCAAAAGCTCCAAGAATCCCGCCAAATTTTTAATCAACTGTCCAACTTCTACCAACAACTAGGAAGCAGTTTTGCGGGAATTGACATCCGCTTAGCTGATAGCAACCGCACCAAAGCTGTAGAAACAGCCCAAATGCGCGACGAAGCTACCTATCGGCTGGCGTTGGTACACCGGGCACAAAATAAGCCGGAACTCGCAGTCCCACTGCTGATTCAGATTATTCGATCGCAACAGCCAACTCGCGAATTGGGCAAAAAAGCTTACCAGCAGTTACTGGAGTTGGGGTTTGTGGATACTCCTTTTCCTCGATCGGGCCCAGCCCCCAGTCCTGGGCCGCGCTCGTCTACTAACAAATAGTTCCACTAAAATCTAAATTACACCCGTTTATCACAGAAACTAATGGTTACACCGTCTCAAGTAGCAGAAATGATTCAGACTGGATTACCAGACGCTAAGCTAAAAATTGACGATTTGAACGGTGGCGGCGACCACTATCAAGTGAGAGTAGTCTCTGCCGCCTTTGAAGGCAAAAGCCGAGTACAGCAGCACCAACTGGTTTACGGCGCTCTCAAACAGGCAATGGCTAGTGAAGCTATCCACGCTTTGGCCTTGGAAACCTTAACTCCTGCAGAATGGGCAGCGAAAAATCAAGTTGCCTAACTGTTCAGTCAACTGCTGCACTTGCGCACAGAAACCAAAGAAACCGGGTTTTTGATCGGAATCTATGACTATAACGAGAGATTTTCTCCAAAAACCCGGTTTCTGCCTCAGTCAACGTTTAGGAACCAAAAAAACCGGGTTTTTGATCGGAATCTATGACTATAACGAGAGATTTTCTCCAAAAACCCGGTTTCTACCTCAGTCAACGTCTAAAAAATTTCAAACAATATTAGGAGCTACCATGACTACAGCACATGAAAGAATCGACGAATTGGTTAAGCAAAACAAAATCATGGTGTTCATGAAGGGCAATAAGTTAATGCCCCAGTGCGGTTTTTCTAATACTGTGGTGCAAATTCTCAACACTTTGGGAGTGCCTTACGAAACTGTTGATGTTTTGGCAGACCAGGAAATTCGTCAAGGCGTTAAAGAGTATTCCAATTGGCCGACAATTCCCCAAGTTTATGTCAATGGCGAGTTTCTTGGCGGCTCGGATATTCTGATCGAGATGTATCAAAAGGGCGAATTGCAAGAAGTTGTAGAAGTCGCTTTGGCTTCTTAAATAAACGCCAATCCAGTTCAGTTAACGCGCTACTGTCATTGCGAACTCTTAGTGAAGCAATCGTAAAGACTATGACGCTTCTCAATTAAGTGAGATACGCAGGCGAGCAATTACTTTGTTAACTGAACTGTATTGAAATAAAAGCAAGGGCAACAAAAAAGAAAGTTTTGAGTTTTGAGTTTTGAGTTTAAAATTGTGAGTTAAAGACTTAAATAATTCTTAGTTCGGAACTCAAAACTTTTCCAAACTTCTAATTTTAACAACAGTAGGGCGGACACAGCCCCGCCCTACTAAATACCAGTTTTGTAGCTACAGCTTGCAACTTCCTGACTTTTATACCGTATCCGATTAATTACCAAAAATCAAGGTTGTTTGTAGTAAGGACGAAGAGTCCTTATTCCTTAAAAGCGTCAAGAGAGGACTGAAGTCCTCACTACAAACCTAGCGGGTTTATTAAACGAAATTTGGCATTAATAGTAGTCTGCTTCAGTTTGTGTCTGTGTCTGGGGCATTTCAAAATTAGAAGAGTCGTGAATGTAACGCGCCGCTTCTTCCTCTAATCTATGAATCAAGTATGGTTCTAAACCATTTGTATGGCGCAGGGCTGCTAAATAGCCGTCTAAGTAAAGTCGCAAGTCATCGAATCGATAACCTCTATTCCACATTTCGACGAGGGCGTCGGTCAGTTTTTGGTAATGCCGAATTGTTTGGGTGTCTTGTAGCATGGTGTGAGTTGGAAATCCTTTGTGGTGTGTATAATGACGGCGGGATTTAGAAAATGCCTCGATCGATGCTGAGTTGCTCAGCGTTCGGCTATTTCTAAATATAAAGTTTTTACCCTGCTCAACAGGCTACCCTCCATAAAAAATTTCACTCGCTGCAATGCAGTGGCTCGACTTTTTGCGCGCACCTAGATAATTCGCCGTGCGTTTGATTGAGTCGGGATGTTGCTGAATTTTACGATCGAACTGGGTGAGTATTCCGGCTACCGAGCGAACGGTTGGAGGAATTCTAGTTTCAGTTGTGCAATTTGTCAACCTCCTGGGACTGGGGGCTGGGTCGGGGGGTTCTGTTTTGGCAGGCGGTTGGGTCATAGGGTTGATCGGCTTTACACAGTCTTATTTTCATTGTAAACTCACCGCCAGAATGATTTAACATTTCTGCGGGCTAACGATCGCAACTTGACCAAATCTTTAAAATTAGTACCCTCAGTTTGTTCGGAGCTTTAAGTGTAGCTAGGGCTTGAGTAACGATGGTTACAAAACCTTGACAAAAGGTCTGTTAACCTGGTAGCCATTAGTGATAAGGAAGCTCGCCGTTGTGGGATCTGCAAGTATTTCAATTGTTGAAGGGAATCCGCACCTGCGATCGCTCTTGGGCTGGCATCTACAGCAAGTCGGTCACTGGGTACACCAGTCAGCGGATATTAGTCATGCTAGGGAAGTATTTTTCAGCCGCCAGCCAACCCTAGTCATTTTGGATGCTCAATTGCCAGATGGGGACGGTTTGGAATTTTGCCGCTGGCTACAACAGCAGCAGCAGTCGCTGATTTTGATGCTGTCGGCGCGGAATTCGGAATCGGATATTGTTGAAGGTTTGAAGTCGGGGGCTGACGATTACCTGACTAAACCGTTTGGGATGCAAGAATTTATGGCCAGGGTGGAGGCTCTGATGCGTCGCAACCGCACGATGATACCGCCGGCGACGCTGGAGTGCGGACTGCTAAAAATAGATTTGGTGCAGCGTCGAGTGCGTTTGTACGAGGCACACATTGAGTTGACTCCCCAGGAATTCAGCCTACTGTACGTGCTGGCTCAAGCTGGAGGAGTGCCATTATCTCGATCGGACTTGCTGCGCAGAGCTTGGCCTGATGCTATTGACAACCCGCGCACGATCGACACTCACGTACTGTCTCTGCGTAAAAAAATCGAAATCGATCCGCGACAGCCGAGTCTGATTCAAACAGTGCGGAATGTTGGCTATCGGCTAAATCTGGAATTTTTGAATACAAATCAACCGCATTTACCGATGCCTGGAGTTGTGATTTCTTAGACTCTCATCAGCCGATGAGTCTGATTTTAGGTTGGTAATTGATTGGCGATCGCATCTGTTTTTGCCGCCATGATAAAATCATTGCGGTGCAATCCAGAAATCGCGTGAGTCCACCAACTAACGGTAACTTTTCCCCACTCGGTTAACAGTGCGGGGTGATGCCCTTCGGTTTCTGCTACTTCGCCGACGCTGTTTGTAAAGGCGATCGCACTTTTGAAATCCGGGAATTTGTAAGTGCGTTCTAACTGAGGAATCCCATTTTTTTCAATTAAATTCCAATCGGGAATTTGAGGTTTTAGTTGGACAATTTCGTAAGCTGTGACGCGGGGGGAGTTTTGGCGGCAGGCGGCACAGCGTTCTGTTGTTAAAGGTTCCATAAATTGCAGTTTAGCGAGTAGATGCTAAAACACATTATAGACATTTCTGATTAAAATTATTTGGGACAGGGCATCTGTCCTTTAGAACTTACGTAGACATTGTGATGGAAGTCGTTAAGAAAACAGATCAGGAATCCTTGTCGGTGAACTTTGCGTCGATCGCTCCACTGCACAAGCTCAGTATTTGCGGTTGTCCGATATGGATGCTCGTCAATTGATTCTAGTACACTTTGCCCTGGATCGATCGCTGCATTTACGCCCACTGAGATTTTTTGAATTTCTCCGGTTCGCTTGCCGAGTTCGTTGACTTTGTGGTTGTGGAGGACAAAGCTTTTGACGTAAATAAGCTGATTTGAAGTATTTGTTAGCCGCAAAGTTCCCAGTTTTACAGTTTCTAATCGCAGCACATAGCTGGATGGAACTGAAGCGACAAAGGTGGCAGAGGCGATCGCAGGAATGGCCAGAAATGATAAGAGTTTTTTCACTTGAGATACTCAAATGCGATTTTGAGGATCAATATTATCACAGCGATAGTTTGGTTGTAAAGCAAATAAGACTTACGTACGGTTTGCCAGAAACCGGGTTTTTCACAAAAATACATGGGCTTTAAATCCTCAATATCAGTTAAAAAAACCCGGTTTCTTGGTTCGTAGTGCGTAAGTCTTCAAAAAAATTCAGCCTTAACTGTTCAAAAAGCGATCGGGATCGATGCCAGATTCCCGCAGTCTTTGCATCAAAGATGCTAAGCGAGTTTCGGCAAGTTCAGCACGCTGTTGTTCTTGGTTTGCACGGTGTTGTTCGTGTTCAGCACGCTCCTCTGGAGTGGAAATCCAATTGCCTTCAGAATCATACCAGCGTAGCCACAGTCGATCGACTCCCAGATAATCTCCTTGCCACAAACCCAAGCCTAAATCAATCTCAGGCATCCACAGACGTGAGTCTGACAGTTCTAATTCTTCATAGCGAGCTCCATCCAATTTAAAAGCTCTCACTCGATTGGTGTAGCGGCTGAAAACAACATAATAAGGAATTCGCAAAACTTGCTCGTAAACCTCCCATTTTCTGAGCGGTTTTTCCTGACTTTGTTCCTGACTTATTTGACCATTATCCGCTACGCCTGCGGATGCTGGCGGTACATTTTCCCGATCGTCTCTCAAATCTTCCTTTTCTGTTCCCGGCGAGAGCAATTCTACAATCACAAAAGGATTAACACCCTCTTGCCAAACAACATAACTCAGCCGCATATCGACTTCATCATACAATCGGGAAACTCCCACAACTCCAAACCAATCCGGGCGCTTGTACCAAAGCGGGTGACGCGAGTCGTAGTAAAGATTCATGTCAGCCCCGCTAAATATTTGGGAAGCCGAATATCTGGAAGGGCGGAAGGTATAGCTCAGCAACTGCGGCTGCAAGCCGTGGAATTCGTCGGGCAAACCAGGTTCCTCCGCATTTTCGCTAGGTAGATCATACATCGTGGGGAGTGTTTCTTTGGGCGATTTGGGAGGCTCAGTTTGAGGCACGGGATATTTAGGAAACATAAGCATTTTTGGGAATAGTTGACATTATTTTAACTCAATGAACATTAAGCACGTGGCAGATTTCCCAGCATCTGATTTCGTTAATTTCAAAAGGTTTGTAGTGCGGACTAAAGTCCAATGGCACTGAAAAAGTGAGCAAAAAAAAATCTGTAAGGCAATATATATATAGATCATTGCCTTACAAACCAAAATATCTCTCTCCATTATGGCAAATCGTGCGTCCATTCT
>Ga0335394_10003831_pt1 | contig 17106 bp, 10 predicted proteins | sample MAT03_FD_205741 | JGI IMG/M metagenome (GOLD analysis project Ga0335394, IMG submission 205741) | Freshwater microbial communities from Lake Fryxell liftoff mats and glacier meltwater in Antarctica - MAT-03 (spades assembly) (version 2) ... | reverse complement strand
CCGTCACCGGATCATCGACAGGTTCAGTTTCCTCACGGTGACTACCTGACGATGACCATAGGCAACCATCGCGAAGGGTCGACGACGGGCTTAACACCCGTCGGCTTGCACGGCAGCGACAGGTGGAAAGAAATCGCCATCGATGCACTGTGGAGTCCTGACGGTTCCTTAAGGCGCATTCGTGGCGTCACGGTAACGTACGGGGGGATCGCGTGGGCCACGATTGCAGAGAACGAGGCCGCCCTCAAGACCCGCAATTTTCGTCAGCGCTCGTTCGCCTGGCGTGGTTCGGCATCGCATGCGGATTGCCAGGCAGGAAGTCGTGTTTGATGCGGTGAAGACGCCCACCAGAACGACAACCGCTCGGCGGCTCAGGACGAGCCGCCGAGCGGTTGTCGTTTTCTCGGTGTGAAAGCTGGGGCTCGAGGCGGCGTCGTGCCGGATGGGGAGGGGTTGATCGGCGCCCGCGGTTGCGGTATACTCGTCGGCTAACCGACGATGGCGGGAATGTCTGTCAGGTTGGCTGCTGGCGCGGGAGTATATCCAAAGGTGCCGAAAGAATATCCAAAGAATATCCAACGCGCGTCTCGTGCGTCGCGCCTGCAGGCTAAGTCGTTGATTTATAAGGTCGCTCACATAGCTCAGTCGGTAGAGCACATCCTTGGTAAGGATGAGGTCACCGGTTCGATCCCGGTTGTGAGCTCTACACGCAAGTCGGAGGGGTCGTCCGCGCAAGGCGCGGCGACCCTTTTCCGCGTCCAGTCAGCAAAAGAGCAGGTCTGTGACTTCGGTATGCCTTCGGTATCAGGAACGTCCTATCTTGCGATCAGGACGCGACTTGCGTGCTACATCCCGTCGTGATACGTTTTGAGGCTCACCCCACTGCGCACTCTGCCGCGGTCGCCGGTGCCGATCCTCCGAAGTTCCTCGATGCCCACGGGCGGTACACGTGTGGCGGGATGGGAACGTCCGGGGGTGTTGGTCGTTCGGTGGTTGTAGCTCGGAAGTACAGTGGTGGCGTCTCCCTCGGGAGATGCCCAACGATGGAGCGCGCTTTGCGAACGCGAGCGGCGCACGCGTTGGGCGATTTTACGGAATACAGTGCTGCTGCACGGGGGCAACGTCCATGGCTCGCGAGAAGATTATCCTCGGTTGCACCGAGTGTAAAAACCGCAATTATTTCACGATGAAGAACAAGCGTCTTCATCCGGAACGTGTCGAGTGGAAGAAGTACTGCCCACGGTGCGACGCGCACAAGCTGCATAAGGAAACCAAGTAGTCATGGCCGCACCGGTGGAAGTCGCCCGCCCCGGGCTCGGCACGCGGATGGTCACGTTCTATCATGACGTGATTGCCGAAATGAAGAAGGTGACATGGCCCGATCGCCCGCAGCTGCAACAGGCGACCATCCAGATCATCGTGTTCGTGCTGGTCATCGGTGCAGTCATCGCGCTGCTCGACGTGGGACTCCAGGCGCTGCTCGTGCGTTTGCCGTCCATGTTGCTCGGCCGCTGACCCCGAACGAGACATGCTCGAACACCGGTGGTACACGGTCCAGACCACGTCTGGGCACGAGAACAAGGTGCAGCGCCTGATCCAGCGGAAAATCGATATGGATTCGGCCACGCCTGAAGACCGCCTGATTCGTCAGGCGCTCGTGCCGACACAGGAAGTGGTAGAGATCAAGAACGGCAAGAAGGTCACCGTCGAACGGAAGATCTTCCCGGGATATGTGCTCGTCGACATGGTGGCCAGTCAGGACACCTTGCACGAGGTCAGCGCGATCCAGGGTGTGATCAAGTTCGTCGGCAAAGAAAAAGAGCCAACGCCGCTTCGCGATGATGAAGTGCGTCGGCTGCTCGGTCAGGCCGATCCCGCTGACGAAGCACAGGCCCGCGAGGAGATTCCATTCCTCATCGGACAGCCCGTCGCGATCACCGAAGGCCCCTTCGCCGACTTCAACGGCACCGTCGAAGAAGTCTTGCCGGATAAGGGTAAGGTGAGGGTGTCGGTCAGTTTGTTCGGCAGGCCGACGAGTGTGGAGTTGGATTATCTCCAATTACGGGGATACTGACCGACACAGTCGGGAGTACTGAGTACCTGGTACTGAGTACAGACCTGCAGTATGAAGTACTTTCGATGCAGTAGGTCGTACTGTAGCAGCAGTAGGAAGTAGTAGGATGTGGTACTTGGTACTGCCGTTTAAGTACTACGTACTGCAGGAGAAAGTTCTGAGTACTGCAGGAAAAAGTACCAAGTACTGCAGGTCAGTACCCAGTACTCAGTACTAAGTACTCCCTACTCTCTCCCCCCGTCTCCAACCACAGCGACGTTAAAGACTCCCGTGGAAGCACGACCGGCGACGGACTCTCCGTTACCGGCACCTGCGATGAGGAACACAGATGGCAAAGAAGGTCACTGGATTCGTTAAGCTGCAGATTCCAAGCGGCAAGGCGAACCCGGCGCCCCCCGTGGGTACGGCGCTCGGCCCCCAGGGTATCAATATCATGGCATTCTGCAAAGAGTTTAACGCTCGCACGCAGGGTGGTGATATGATCATCCCGGTCGAAGTCACGATCTACGGCGATAAGTCGTTCTCGTTCATCCTGAAAACTCCGCCGGCGGCAGAGCTCATCAAGAAAGAACTGGGCGTCGAAAAGGGCTCCGGTCAGCCGAATAAGGTCAAGGTGGGTTCAATCACCCAAGCACAGCTCAAGAAGATCGCCGAGATCAAAATGCCGGATCTTAACTGCGATTCCGTTGAAAGCGCCGTTGCCATGATTGCCGGCGCCGCGCGGTCCATGGGCATTACGGTGAAGGAGTGACCATGAACGCACACGGCAAGAAGTATCGCGGCGCGAGTGAGCGTCGCCAGCTGGGAACTCCGTACGCGGCCACCAAGGCGCTCGATCTCGTCAAGCAGATGGCGTTTGCGAAGTTCGACGAATCCGTCGAAGTCGCGATCCGGCTTGGTGTCGATCCGCGTCACGCCGATCAGGTGGTGCGCGGCACGGTCGTGCTGCCCGCCGGTACGGGTAAGACGATGCGCGTGCTCGTCATCGCGGTCGGCCCCAAGGCGCAGGAAGCGACCGACGCGGGTGCAGACTTTGTCGGCACCGAGTATCTCGCGAAGATCAAAGAAGGCTGGCTCGATTTCGACGTGCTCATTGCCACGCCGGACCAGATGGGACAGCTCGGCCAGCTTGGTCGTGTCCTCGGCCCGCGCGGGTTGATGCCGAATCCGAAGGCCGGCACCGTCACGTTCGACGTGACAAAGGCCGTCAAGGAATCGAAGGGTGGCAAGATCGAGTTCCGCGTCGACAAGGGCGGCAACGTCCATGCGCCGATCGGGAAGGTCTCGTTCACTCCCGAGCAGCTGCAGTCGAACTTCACGGCACTCATGGAGACCATCATGCGCGCCAAGCCGTCCGCGGCGAAGGGCGTGTACATCCGCAACGTCGCAGTCTCCAGCTCCATGGGACCCGGCGTCACCGTCGACACCACGCCGTACCGGTAAGAGGGAGACGCAACCATGAAAGCCAAAGCGAAAGCCAAGAAGAGCGACAAGCAGGTATTGGTCGATAGCCTGAGCTCCAAGCTCGGCGCGGCCCAAGCGCTCTATTACACCGACTTCACCGGGTTGAATGTGAAGCGCATGACGGAGCTGCGTCGCCGCTTCAAGAAGGCGGGCGTCGAGTACGTCGTGATCAAGAACACGCTGGCCCTCCGCGCGGTGAATGAGAGCGGGCTGGTGTCCCAGCGGTTGAAGGGTCCGACGGGTGTGGTCGTCGCCAAGGACGCCATTGCAGCGGCCAAGGTGCTCTCCGACTTCGCCAAGGAGAACGATCAACGGCCGGCGGTGAAGGGCGGCCTGTTTGAAGGGAAGGCGGTAGACGACGCGATGGTGAAGAAGTTGGCCTCGCTTCCCACCCGCGACGAGGCATTGTCGATTTTTGTCGGCTACCTCAATAGCATCCCGATGATGTTCGCGATGGCCCTGACCGCCCGTCAGGCACAGCTCGAAGAATCCAGCGCAGCTCCGCAGGCACCGCTCGAAGAATCCAGCGCAGCTCCGCAAGCACCGCTCGACGAATCCAACGAAGTTCCCCAGGCGTCCGCCTGATCACACGCCCCAGGACCCCTGGGATCAATACGGAGAGAGTATCACCATGGCCAACACGACACTGAGCAAGGACGAGATCCTCGACGCGATCGGCGCGATGAGCGTGATCGAACTGTCCGAGCTGATCGAAGAATTCAAGACGAAGTTCAACGTCACGATCGCGGCAGTTGCCGCGGGCGGCGGCGGTGGTGGAGCGGCAGCGCCGGCGGCAGCAGTTGAAGAGCAGACCGAGTTCGCCGTTGTGCTCAAGGAAGCGGGCGGTAAGAAGATTCAGGTCATCAAGGTCGTTCGGGAGATCACGGGCCTTGGCCTGAAGGAAGCGAAGGACCTCGTCGACGGCGCGCCGAAGACGGTGAAGGAAAACGTGTCGAAGGACGAAGCCGCGACGCTCAAGGCGAAGCTCGAAGCCGAAGGCGCTGTCGTCGAAGTCAAGTAAGGCATACGGCCGTTCGCCGTAGCACGGTAGTCTCGTCGTTTGATCGCTTCGCTCCGGGGACGCCGGTCGTGAGTTTCACGGCCGGCCTCGTCGGAGGCGAAGCGCTTTGCGCCTTCGGCAGTCTCGTTGCTGGCGCACCCCGCACGCGGTAACAAGGATATGATGAACCAGATCTCGTTTGCGAAGCTCGAGACGGGCATGGATATGCCCCATCTCCTCGACATCCAGACGCGCGCTTTCGAGTCGCTGCTGCAACTGGATGCCGCCTCGCAGGAGCGCGAAGACATTGGCCTCGAGCGTGTCTTCAAGGACCTGTTCCCGATCTCGGACGTCCACGAGAATTTCTCGTTGGAGTTCGTGCGCTACAGCCTGGGAGAGCCCAAGTACTCTGTCGCCGAGTGTATCGAGCGCGACATGACGTACTCGGCGCCGCTCAAGGCCACCCTCCAACTGGTCATCTTCGAAGACACCGGCGACGGCACCAAGCGTCCCCGGAATATCATCGAAAAAGAGGTCTATCTTGGTGAGCTGCCGTTGCTCACCGAGCTGGGCACCTTCGTGATCAATGGCGCCGAGCGCGTCATTGTCTCGCAGCTGCACCGGTCGCCCGGTGTGGTCTTCGAAGAATCCACGCACCCGAACGGACAGCGACTGCTCTCGTCGCGCATCATTCCGTTCCGCGGCTCATGGGTCGAGTTCACCGTGGACATCCACGACGTGATCTACGTCCATATCGACAAGAAGAAGAAGTTTCCGGCCACGGCGTTGTTGCGCGCGTTCGGCTACGGCGAGAACCGCGATATCCTTCGTTTGTTCTTCGCCGAGCGCGAACTCGATCTCACCATGAAGCGCGAGACGCGCAACGAGCAGCGGGAGATCCTCGGCGCGATTATCGCCGAAGACATCACGCTGACGGGTGAAGTCACCGCCGACGACGCACCGAAGCCCAAGACCAAGAAAGCGAAGCTGGAGCGCGAGCGCGCAGAAGCAGCGCTGCTGGTGCGTGAAGGCGATGAGCTGACCGACGAAGTGCTCAACCGCCTCGTGCGGCAGGGCATCGACGCGGTCAAGGTGTTCGCGTCGTACACCCAGATCGATTTGCGCGACGAACAGGACGCGATCGATCGTGGTGAGCGTGACGTGCGTCGTACGCTCGCCCGCGATGTGGTCGACGTCGAGACGGGTGAAGAAGTGGCCGAAAAGGGCGCGCTGCTCACGGACGCCGTCATCAAGAAGATCCGCAAGTCCGACATTACCAAGGTACAGGTGTTCGTGGCCTCCGGTCGCGCCGAGTCGACGCTGATCAAGAACACGCTCGCCAAGGATCCCACCAAGCACGAGGAAGAAGCGCTCAAGCAGATCTATGCGCTGCTTCGTCCGGGCGATGCCCCCAATCGTGAAACGGCGAAGCAGGCGCTGGAGCGTTTGTTCTTCTCCCCGAAGCGCTACGATTTGGGTCGTGTGGGTCGCTACAAGATCAATCAGCGCCTGCGCCTCAAGACGCCGATGTCGACGACGGTTCTCACGAAGGAAGACTTTGTCGAGATCATGCGTCAGCTCGTCGAGCTGCATGAAGGTCGCGGCGATGTGGACGATATCGATCAGTTGGGCAACCGTCGTATTCGCTCGGTCGGTGAGCTGATCGCGAATCAGTTCTCCGTGGGTCTGTCGCGCATGGCGCGGCTGGTCAAGGAGCGTATGTCGATCAATACCGATCCCGAGAAGATCTCGCTCGATGATCTCGTCAACGCCCGTACGGTGTCGGCCGTCATTCAGGCGTTCTTCGGATCGTCGCAGTTGTCGCAGTTCATGGACCAGACCAACCCGCTGGCCGAGCTCACGCACAAGCGTCGCTTGTCGGCACTTGGACCTGGTGGCCTGACGCGCGAGCGCGCCGGCTTCGAAGTCCGTGACGTGCACTATTCGCAGTACGGGCGTATGTGCCCGATCGAAACGCCTGAAGGCCCGAACATCGGTCTGATCACATCACTCGCCTGCTTCGCCCGCGTGAACGATCTCGGGTTTATCGAGACGCCGTATCGCGTGGTAAAAGAGGGGAAGCTGACGGGCGAGCTGGTATGGCTGGACGCGAATCGCGAAGAAGACGCGATCATCGCGCAAGCCAACTCGAAGGTCAACGCCGATGGCAGCTTTGTTGACGATCTCGTGCTCTCGCGCAAGCGCGGCGATTTGCCGCTCACCGCGCCGGCCGACATCGACTTCATGGACGTGGCGCCGGAACAGCTGGTGTCCATCGCCTCGGCATTGATTCCGTTCCTCGAGCACGACGACGCCAACCGCGCGCTGATGGGCTCGAACATGCAACGCCAGGCGGTACCACTGATCAATCCGCAAACGCCGCTGGTGGGAACCGGACTCGAAGCGACGGTTGCCGTCGACTCGGGCGCGGTGATCATCGCGCGTCGTGCGGGTATCGTGACCAGCGTCACGGCCGACGAGATCATCGTCGACAACGGCCTGATTGCGGCTCCCGCCGTCGAGGGCGGCCGTCCGTTGGCGCGCCTGGGTCAGCTGGATCGCTACAAGCTCAAGAAGTACTGGCGTACCAACCAGGATACCGCCATCAACCAGCGCCCGCTCGTGCGGATGGGGCAGCAGGTTGCGAAGGGGCAGGTGTTGGCCGACGGTGCCGCCACGGAAATGGGACAGTTGGCGTTGGGCGCGAACGTGCGTGTCGCGTTCATGCCGTGGTATGGCCACAACTTCGAAGACGCCATCGTGCTCTCCGAACGCCTGGTGAAGTTCGACGTCTTCTCGTCGATTCATATCCAGGAGCTCGAGCTGCATGTGCGCGATACGAAGCGTGGACAGGAAGAAATCACGCGTGAAATTCCGAACGTCGCCGAGGAGTCGCTGGTTGACCTCGACGAGCGTGGTATCGTGCGCATCGGTGCACACGTCAAGCCGGGCGACATTCTCGTCGGCAAGATCACGCCGAAGGGTGAGACCGAGCTGTCGCCGGAAGAGAAGCTGCTGACCGCCATCTTCGGTGAAAAGGCGAAGGACGTGAAGGATTCGTCGCTCAAGGTGTCGCCGGGTATGGAAGGCGTGGTCATCGACGTGAAGATCTTCTCGCGCGTGGAAGATCAAGTCGTTGAAAAGGATCGTGGTGAGCGCATCGGCGATGTGCGTCGTCTCGAAGGCGAGGAGAAGATCCGCGTCAACGAAGTGCGCGACATCGAAATGGCGGCCTTGCTGGAAGGCGAGAAGATTTCTCTGGCGCTGCGCGCAGGCACGGTGGAAGAAGCCATTCCAGCCGGCACGACGCTGACCAGGGAGCTGTTGTCGACCGTGCGTTTCGCGACGCTCGATCTCAAGACCTTCCGCGTGGAAAGCAAGAAGGCCAACGATCGTGTGCGCGAGATCATCGACGCCGGAAACGAAGAGAAGGCACGCATCGAAGAGCGTGCGGAAGAGCGGATCGATCGCATTCTGCAGCCGGACGAACTGCCGCCGGGCGTGATTCAGTTGGTCAAGGTGTATCTGGCCGAGAAGCGAAAGATTTCGGTTGGTGACAAGATGGCCGGCCGACATGGCAACAAGGGTATCGTGGCCCGTATCGTGCCTGAAGAAGACATGCCGTTCATGCCGGACGGTCGTCCGGTCGACATCGTGCTCAACCCGCTCGGCGTGCCGTCGCGCATGAACGTTGGACAGATTCTCGAGACCCACCTTGGGTGGGCCGCCAAGCTGCTCAACTTCTATGCGAAGACGCCGGTGTTTGAGGGAGCGAACGAGCGCGAAATCGGCTTGCTGATGAAGCTGGCTGGCGTGCGGTGGGCACGTGAGTGCCTGGCACTGGGCGATGCGTCGTCTGACGCCACGCCGCAGGATGTGCGCAACCTGTTGTCGGATATCAAGCCTGATCGCCGTTTGCCGGACAAGGTTGAGCTGTTGCATGATGCGAATTTGAACGACCTGAACGCCAAGGGCATGTCGCCCGAGACCAAGGCGTTGCATGGTCGCGTACGTGATTTCCTTGTGCAGTCGGCGCGCGTGTTGGCCGAACGCGAGATCGCCGCCGTGAACGCGGAGCTCGGGATGCACGAGAACGAAGAGAGCGAGTTGCCGGGCGATCGCGAGGTCGCGATCACCGCGCTCAAGGCGCAGGCCGCGCTGACGCCCGCCGAAACGTTGCAGCGCACCGGTTCGCCGGCGCTGGCGGCGATGTTGGGTGCCAAGGGTGACATGGACGTTGAAGCCGCCGGTTCCGAGCTGATCCGGTTGGCTGGTCTCACGCCGTCGGGTAAGGTGCAGCTGCGCGATGGTCGTACGGGCGAGACGTTCCAGGCGCCGGTGACCGTTGGCGAGGTGTACATCCTGAAACTCTCGCACCTGGTCGACGACAAGATCCACGCGCGGTCCATCGGACCGTACTCGTTGGTGACGCAGCAGCCGCTCGCTGGCAAGGCGCAATTTGGTGGCCAGCGTTTCGGAGAAATGGAAGTGTGGGCCCTCGAAGCGTATGGCGCAGCGCACACACTGCAGGAGATCCTGACGGTCAAGTCCGACGACGTGAACGGCCGAAGCCGTGTCTACGAGGCGATCGTAAAGGGTCAGAACCTGCCGGAGCCGGGTATCCCGGAATCGTTCAACGTGCTCGTGAAGGAACTGCAGGCGCTGGGCATCAAGGTGACGCTCGGCTCCACCGACAACAACGGTGTCGACATTCTCGACGGCAACGGAAACGGCAACGGCGGCGGAGAATAACCATGATCGATTTTCGCAGCTCGCGTGAAGCTCGCGCGTCAGCGTTCGACTATATGTCCGTGCGTATCGCCTCTCCCGAGGAGATCCGCGGACCGAAAGACCCCAAGGAGCGCGAGCGGCTGGAGATGGCCGGTCTGCGCACCTGGTGGTCGTGGGGCGAAGTCACCAAGCCCGAAACCATCAACTATCGCTCGTTCAAGCCGGAGAAGGATGGCTTGTTCTGCGAGCGCATTTTTGGTCCCGTCAAGGACTGGGAATGCCATTGCGGGAAGTACAAGCGCATCCGTTATCGCGGCGTCATCTGCGATCGCTGCGGCGTAGAGGTCACGCTGAGCAAGGTGCGGCGCGAGCGCATGGGCCATATCGAACTGGCCGTGCCTGTTGCGCACATCTGGTTCTTCAAAACGCTGCCCAGCCCGATGGGTAACCTGCTTGACGTCACGCTGCGTGATCTCGAAAAGGTGATTTACTACAGCAACTACATCGTCATCGATCCCGGTTCACAGGATTGCCGCGAACGTCAGTTGCTGGACGAAGACGAGTACCTCGATCTGCGTCAGCGTGCGAAGGCCGAAGCGGATACCGCGTTCCAGTGCGAGATCGGTGCACCGGCCGTGCGCGAGCTGCTGAAGCGGCTCGACGTTGATAGAGTTGCCGAAGAATTGCGTACGGCGGTCGTTGGCGAGACGTCGCAGCATCGCAAGAAGCAGATGCTCAAGCGTCTCAAAATTGTAGATGCGTTCCGCTTGTCGGGCGAAGGTGGAGAAATCCGCAACCGCCCCGAGTGGATGATTCTTGACGTCATCCCGGTCATTCCGCCGGACTTGCGTCCGCTGGTGCCGCTCGATGGCGGACGTTTCGCGACGTCTGACTTGAACGATTTGTATCGTCGCGTGATCAACCGCAACAATCGTCTGCAAAAGCTGATTTCGCATCGCGCACCTGAAGTGATCTTGCGCAACGAAAAGCGCATGCTGCAGGAAGCGGTCGACGCGTTGTTCGACAACGGGCGTCGCTCGAAGGCGATTCGTGGCCGCGGCAAGCGTCCGCTCAAGTCGCTGTCCGACATGCTCAAGGGCAAGCAGGGCCGGTTCCGTCAGAACCTGCTCGGCAAGCGCGTGGACTACTCTGGCCGTTCGGTTATCGTGGTCGGCCCCGAGCTCAAGCTGCACCAGTGCGGTCTGCCCAAGATGATGGCGCTTGAACTGTTCAAGCCGTTCATCATTCACAAGCTCGTGGAGTCCGGCGAAGCGGAAACGGTGAAGCGCGCCAAGAAGATCGTAGAGCGCGAAAACGCGATGGTCTACGAGGTGCTGGAAGGCATCATCAAGGACCACCCCGTCTTGCTCAACCGCGCGCCGACGCTGCACCGCCTGGGCATTCAGGCCTTCGAGCCCGTGCTCGTAGAAGGCAAGGCCATTCGTATTCACCCGCTCGTCTGCGCGGCGTTCAACGCCGACTTCGACGGGGACCAGATGGCCGTGCACGTACCGCTGTCGTTCGAGGCACAGATCGAAGCGCGCGTGTTGATGCTGTCGTCCAACAACATTCTCAAGCCATCGGACGGTCGTCCGGTCGCTGAGCCGTCACAGGACATCGTGCTCGGGTGCTACGTTGCGACCAAAGCGCCGATGGGCTTCGAAGCGTATCTCAAGGACGAGGCCAAGGCGCGCACGTTGCCCGCCTTTTCCGACTCGGCCGAAGTCGATATGGCGATTGTCAACAACCGTGTTGGATTCCAGACGGCCATTCGTTGGCTGGATCGTCGCGGCGACAAGCCGGAGTGGGTGATCACCACCACCGGTCGTGTGCTGTTCGACATGATCGTGCCGGCGGGGCTGCCGTTCAACAACAAGGACATGAAGAAGAAGGCGCTCGGCGAACTCGTTTTCCAGAGCTACCGCAATTGCGGTCTCTCGGAAACGGTGGCGCTGCTGGATCGCCTCAAGGAATTCGGTTTCCGGAACGCCACGCGCGGTGGCGTGTCGATCGGTATCGAAGACCTGCACATTCCGAAGGAGAAGGTGACGCTGTTGCAGGAAGCGTCGGAGCGCGTTGAGCGTTTCCAGCGTGCGTACGCCACCGGTAACATCACGAACGGCGAGCGCTACAACAAAGTCATCGATACGTGGACACACGCGAACACGGACGTTGCCGACGCCATGGTGAAAACCATGCGTGAATCACAAGGCGGCTTCAACCCCGTGTTCATGATGTTTGACTCCGGTTCCCGCGGTTCGCGCGACCAGATCCGTCAGCTGGCCGGTATGCGCGGTCTGATGGCGAAGCCGCAGAAGAAACTCACCGGTGGTATTGGTGAAATCATCGAAAACCCGATCAAGTCGAACTTCCGTGAAGGCTTGTCGGTGCTGGAGTACTTCTCGTCGACGCACGGCGCCCGCAAGGGTCTGGCTGACACGGCGCTCAAGACGGCCGACGCCGGATACCTCACGCGTCGTCTGGTCGACGTGGCGCAGGACATGACGATTGCCGAAGAGGATTGCGGGACGATCCTCGGACTCGACACCGCTGCGCTCAAGGAAGGCGAAGATGTGATCGAGCCGTTGGCCGAGCGTCTCGTTGGCAACGTGGCCGCCGAAGACGTGTTTGATCCAATGGAGCGTGATGAAGCGGGACGTCCGCGGTTGTTGGCCGAAGCTGGTCAGCTGATCTCGGAAGAGACCGCGCAGATGATCGAAGACGCGGGCATCGAGACGGTGAAGATCCGTTCTGTGCTCACGTGCGAAGCGAAACGTGGCTTGTGCCGTATGTGCTACGGGCGCAACCTGGCCACCATGCAGATGGTCGACCTGGGCGAGGCGGTGGGTATCATTGCCGCGCAGTCCATTGGCGAGCCGGGTACGCAGCTCACGCTTCGTACGTTCCACGTTGGTGGTACGGCGTCACGTATCGCGGAGCAAACCACCAAGCGTGTGAAGTTCGGAAAGGACAAGGAGATCGTGGAGTACGGTGACCGCCTGGTGCACGTCATCAACAAAGACGGCGCGCGTATCGTGACGTCGTACGAAGGTGACGTGAACATCAAGTCGGGCAAAGATGGGCATGTGTTGGCCCGCGTACAGGTCCCACTCGGCGCGACGATGATCGTTGCCGATGGCGGCACGCTGGAGCGTGAAAAGGACGGCAAGGATCCGGCGCTCTTCTCATGGGACCCGTACACCAATCCGATCATCGCCGACGTCGAGGGCACGATTCGTTTCGTGGACCTTGCCGAAGACGAGTCGTTGTCGGAAGAGCTCGACGAACTGACCGGTTTGCGTCAGCGCGTCGTGATCGAAGATCGCGAAAAGAAGTTGCATCCGCACATCGAGATCTGGCAGAACAAGGGTGGCAAGGAGAAGCGCGTGCGCGACTTCATCCTCCCCATTGGCGCCATCATCACGATCGAAGATGGGCACGAAATCACGGCCGGTACGACGATCGCCAAGGTCAGCCGCGAAGCGTACAAGACGCGCGACATCACGGGTGGTTTGCCGCGCGTTGCCGAACTGTTCGAAGCGCGGAAGCCGAAGGATCCGGCGACCATCTCTGAGATCGACGGGTTTGTGCGGTTCGGCGAAATCAAGCGCGGCAAGCGTGAGATTTTTGTGCGCCCGGCGACTGTCGAGAGCGGTAGTTGGATCGCCGACGAAACGGCTGAGGAACAGACGTACGAAGTGCCGTCTGGTAAGCACTTGCGCGTGCACGAGGGTGACCGCGTGCGGGCCGGTGATCGTATTTCTGAAGGGCCGGTCAATCCGCACGACATTCTGCGCATTCGTGGCCCGCGTGCGGTGCAGGAATATTTGCTGAACGAAGTGCAGGAGGTCTATCGCCTGCAGGGCGTGAAGATCAACGACAAGCACATTGGCGTGATCGTGAAGCAGATGTTGCAGAAGGTGCGCATCGTAGATTCGGGCGACACCGAGATGCTTGAGGGTGAGCATGTCGATCGTGCTGAGTTCCGCGACACGAACGAAACGGCGAAGAAGGACAAAGTGCGTCCGGCGACCGCCGAACCGTTGTTGCTGGGTATTACGAAGGCGTCGTTGACGACACAGTCGTTCGTGTCGGCGGCGTCGTTCCAGGAGACCACGCGCGTGTTGACCGATGCAGCCATTCGTGGCTCGCGCGACAACCTGTTGGGGCTTAAAGAGAACATCATCATCGGCCATCTGATTCCGGCCGGTACGGGTATGTACCGGTATCAGGAAGTGGACGTCGAGTCGGACGCGCTGCCCGAGCCGGAGCCGATTCCCGCGGCATTGGAGCCGAGCTTCGAGGCGATGTTGCCGCCGAGCTTTGCGGAGTCGTTGCCGTTTACGATGGGTGATGAGCCGCTGTGAGCTTCGCAGTAGGGAGTCGGTAGTAACAGCAGTAAGGAGTACGAACAGCGGGGCGGTGCCGAGAGGTGCCGCCCCGCTGTCGTTGCGCGTTTCGCCGGGAACGGCGATAGGTAGTGTGACGACGGTTACAAAGGTTACAGATTTCTTGTCACTCTGCTTTCAAACCTCTATTGACACCCTTTGATCCCGACAGCTACGTGCGGATGCAGTTGGTGACCAAGTGACTTTCCATCACGCCAATTGGAGGAAGGAACGATGCTAACAAGAATTGCTTTAGATCTGGCAGGTGCGCGCGGTATTCTGGCACAGTCGTTGCTGGGGGGGGGAACAGTCAAAGTGTGGCATAGCAGACGCTAGTTCGAAGTCCGCTCTGGTCCATCATTGTCGCGGTGCTGTGGCCGCAATCTCACTAATCACAGTGAGTGCATGCTCAGAGAATCCGACATCCGAGACGCCGACAAACGTCCCCTCTCGCGTTTCGAACGCGAGCGAGCAGGAAAAGGGCACGGAGGATTCGCAGCTTACAACGGTTCCTCGCTTCGCCGTGGTTATTTCGCTGGACGAAAAGAAGATGCGACTCGGTGAGCCCTTTGACGTTGCGGCAACTGTGACCTCGCTGGTTTCCTCGACGTCTCCCGCAGTTATCTCAATTCGAATGCCGGAGCTAGAAGTCGCGAGGCGCAATGACTGGCGTATTGGGCGGATACCGATAGGCGAGGCGCTCCCCTCGCTGCGCGAGGAGAAACAGACGTTTTCGGTGGGTCAGGCGCAGACTTTCAGACATCGCGTGACCGTTCCCGTTGCGGGTCTCTTTCGTGTCAGTGTCACGGCAAGCGTTGACGTCAAAGGAGCCGAGTACGGCACCGGAAAACCCGTCCAAGATTTTGTTGCCGTCGAGCGATGGATCTGGATCGATGAAAACGGCTCGCGGATTTCGGAGACGTTGCGCGATGTCGTTGTTCCCGACACCGTCTTCGCCCTGCCAGGCCTGAGGCGGCTGCATGAGCCTACGAAAGGCAGAAGCAGTAATTTCGGACGGGGTCTGCAAGATTCGGCGGCTTCGCTCAATGAGGGCGAGAGTTCCCCTGACTCCAAAAGGAGTAGCATTGCGTCGCGCACGGCAAGACGCGAGTCGATCGGCGTTAGCGCCGATCCCACGCCGGGAATGGTGTCTGGTCATGTGGTCTACTACAACCCGAACACGCATGTGTTCGATGGCGCACCGCTGTCGTGGACCTACCAGATTTGGGATGACTATGAGAACCAGTACATGGGCTCTAACTTCGGGCTGACCGATGCCGACGGTTCGTTTGCGTTCCCGTGTCCAGATCCCAATGATTTTGCGAAACGCCACGACCTCTCTTTTGCAATTCAGAATTTCTTTGTGTCGATCAACACTGGCTCCATCGCCGCTGGACAGTACCGAGGACTCGATTGTACGCCCCAGGGTATTGACGGCGACTTCATCATCGACTCCAACGAGGGCGTCGCGATAGCCACGATGGCGCGAGTGATTAACGACGCGTACCAAATCTTTGGCCGCACACGTCCGCATGTCTACGTTTCCGTGTCCAATGCACATGCTGATTCACGTTTCATGCCCCCGAACAACATCAGGCTTCGCTCGACCGCTAATGCACTGTTCTCCCCGCATGGATACTTCGCGATGGCGCACGAGTACGGGCACGCGTTGCATCACTCGTCGATGGGAGGATTCCCCGGAGGGTGCCCTACCGTTCACTACCCGGAAGACTACACAAACATGGACTGTGCGTGGACGGAGGGCTTTGCGGATTTTTTCGCCGTCGCCGTTCTTCCGAGTGCGGTGAATGGTTTCCTGCCAGCATACGAGACCAACTACTACTACGGAGGAGGAAACGGAAGCATCGTTGAAGGGGCGGTTGCGGCATTCCTGCTTGATCTCGTGGACGCTGGCGTTGAACCACACGACACGCTCTCCTTTCCGGGGGCGTATATCGCGGATCTCATAACGTCTTGCACCCGCATCGGTCCTTTCTCGGCGCACGCGACGCGAGTGGCACATGTGATCTACTGTCTCGAGAATCAAGTTGACCCAGTCGCGCAGGCGTTTTTCCCCGGCGATTACTCGATTCTTTGGTACTCAGAGAGCGCGATCGAACCGCCGGGATGGACTCCAACTCGGGTGAGACGTGCGTGGCTAAAGAATCTCTTCAATCAATAGGGGAGGCATGATGAATGTAGTTAGCAGACTGGCGAGTGGCAGGCGTCGTTTGGGTAGCGTGTTGGCGCTGGCAATGCTCGCGGGGTGTAACGAGCCGGATGTAGACCAAGGACGAGGACAGCTGTACGCTGTTGTGCGCGGAGCAGTAACCCGCAGTGATGGCATGCCGCTGAGCGGTGCGACGGTAGTTGTCCGAGTTCAAATACCGGTCCCGAGCGAACCATGTCGACCGTTGTCGAACGAAGGGTTTGGCGGGTCGACAACGACGGACTCCAATGGGCGATTTGCCCTTGACGCCATCGGTGGCGAGTTCCGAGAGTATCTCGCTTGCGTGTCGGTACACATTCGACCACCGATCGGTGCTGCGCTGGCTGACACCACGCAGCACCTCCTGCGCGTCATGATGAAATCCCGTTTTCGTCCAGAGTTATTCGACACGTTGACCGTCGGTACAATCATGCTACGTGCATCTCCGTAAAGGAGAGGAAGTGTCGAGATCGCAGCCACGCGCGGATTCTTCGAGTGCAGTAGTACGTCCGTTGAAAGCGGTGGAGGATAAGAGGCGTGCGCGTGAGAAAGTGGGGCGGTGCCGACAGGTACCGCTCCGTTCTTTCTTTCCCGTAAGCACTGGAGCATCTTGCTCTAGAATTTCTGACTGCGGTCGATTTGCTCGGAAGGGGAAGGAAGGAGACCAGACACTCTCAGGCGGCTGGGAACGATGTTGTTCGTCGCTGTCTACGGCTCATCGGGCCTCGCGGAGGCGCAGTCGCCGCGAAGAAAGCCCGCTGGCGAAGACCGGCCGATCGTCGTTGAGCATGGTTCGCTCGTTGCACCATCGCAGTCGATTCATCATCACTGCTTGAATTGCTCACCATGTCGTCGCAGACGGCCGTCTGCGACGACGGGTTTGTGCGGTTCGGCGAAATCAAGCGCGGCAAGCGTGAGATTTTCGTGCGCCCGGCGACCGTGGAGAGGGGCAGCTGGATCGCGGATGAAACGGCTGAAGAGCAGACGTACGAAGTGCCGTCTGGTAAGCACTTGCGTGTGCACGAGGGCGACCGCGTGCGGGCGGGTGACCGTATTTCTGAAGGCCCCGTCAATCCGCACGACATTCTGCGCATTCGTGGTCCGCGTGCCGTCCAGGAATATTTGCTGAACGAAGTGCAGGAGGTCTATCGCCTGCAGGGCGTGAAGATCAACGATAAGCACATTGGCGTGATCGTGAAGCAGATGTTGCAGAAGGTGCGTATCGTCGATTCGGGCGACA
>Ga0335394_10003822_pt1 | contig 17126 bp, 16 predicted proteins | sample MAT03_FD_205741 | JGI IMG/M metagenome (GOLD analysis project Ga0335394, IMG submission 205741) | Freshwater microbial communities from Lake Fryxell liftoff mats and glacier meltwater in Antarctica - MAT-03 (spades assembly) (version 2) ... | reverse complement strand
AGTTCCTTAATCGCGGTAAATCGGCAATGTTTATCTGGATATCCTGCCAGCCCCGTAGTAGAGGCCTTCGATACTCATAGTAGTTGGCAGAGTCTACACCATAACGTATGAAGCAGTACGCTGGTGGCGTTGCCCCGGGAGCAAGACTAGCCGGCATAGTGTTGTCGCCATGAATAAAGAAGGCAACCTTTTTGTAAAAGAACAAATCCCATGGCCTAAAATTCCGTGCAGCAAATCGTTCCTCGCCATAACGCAGATTCCTTGCCTTAATCACCAACGATTGTTCGTTTAGGAACAACTGTTGATATGGATCTGGATTATTCAATTGTTGAGGTGGAAGTACGCCAGGCGGCATGGTATAGAAGTCCGGAGCACTTTGATTCTCCTCACGGTTAACATAGGCCACTTGTAAGACCGAATCGTCCTGAGCTACGTTGGGTTCAAACTGGTGATTGCGAAGCCAGTACGATCCAACTACTCCCCAATCAGCAATGGAAACCTTAACAATGCCACCACGAAAATGCACACGAGCATACTGGATATTCGTAAAAAGTGGATTGCCTACAATAACGTTGGGCCGTCGCACTGGTATGCGAAACTGATACCAACCTGCTGCAGGGTTGCCGCCTACAATTTGTGGGTTGGTTGACGGATTTGGATTTAGCTGGACTTCATACCTGAAATAGCTGTTGTCTAATGTAATTGTTTGGCCGTTGTTCTTGTTTAGGATTTCAGTATCTGGAAATTGTCCAAGCTCCGATTGAGTTGCATTGCCTTCATAGTTATTGTATTTGTCGAATTGAGCTTCGGTTTGGTTTTGACGGTCCGCGGTAAAGTCGAAGAAGTAGTCATCTCTCGCTGGATCGGTCTCTCGGTTGAGCGGATCGGCATATGTGAACTTTTCATTCTGATTTGTTGTTGTATCTATACCCCTATCTTCTCCCGTGTCCATCAAGTTGTTTGCAATAGGAAGATCTTCCGTGTTCAACCGCTGATTTGGAATTACATCTTCGCTAATCTGTCCGAGATCAATGTACATACGAGATCCTGGCTCATATGCGTCTATGCGCATCATAATTTCGATGAAGTCAATGTTGTCGTTATCAAAGTTCGTGTTGAACGGAGACAACAAGCGCATTAAACCACCCCAAATGCGGTCTTTATTTTCATTGAGATACCCTTGCGTTTTTGAACGAACATCGAGAGAATCAGGGTCGAACCACCGTGGGTTCTTTCCATCTAAAAACTCTGGATTGGGATTGTAAATACCGCGTTCATTCGGGTCGAATGCAAGCCTGATGGGATTAATATTTGTCCTACCCTGCACTCGTGCACGATTCGGATAGACATCAGCCTGAGGAACGTCTGGGACAAATTTCTGATACCATAATGTTTTGCCTTTGAACTTCACGGCCGTGGTATCATGATCCCACAGGGTTGAGTCCTTCGACGCAGACGTGTGGGTCCAAACTGTAGGCGTGAGACCAAACGACAAATACCGTCTTGCACTTTCAAAGTCATCAACATAGGCCACAGATTTACCAGCGTCACTCGCAACGGTAGAAAGGCGCTTGTTCGGTGTTGGTGAAACCATGGCCCATTCACCAGAGAACGTAAAACTCGACTTTTCCTTTGTGTCCAATCCTGGAAGTGCATCTAGGGCTCGGGTCAGCCACGGGAGTTCTGCATTAAATTTTGCATCAAACCCCATCATGAAATTAGAGTTTGGCTCTTGGCCAGGGAGTACGCGGTCGATGATTGCTGCCTGATCGTAATTCATCAACGTCATCCCTATCGAGCCATTCATCCTTCGCTTGTTGAACAAAATCATGTCCGCTCGCAAACCAAGCAAGGTCTTCGTTGTAAGGTTGAAAATATCATTCTTCTCAAACTCGATGTTGAGATTCGCATTGGGTAATGTTGCTCGCGCATTCAGTAGTGAAAGTGTGCCAGAAGTATAATCAACCGTATAGTCTACTCCTTCGCGAAGAGCAGCTCCATCAAGAGTTACCCGAACACTTCCTGGTGCCAATTGATACGCAAGTGGGATCCTGTTACCCGAAGCGGTTCCAAGAGCTTCCCCTACAATGAGGAATCGGTCCTTTGCTGTAACGAGTCGGGCTGCTTGGTCTGTTGTATCATACACCTCATTAAAGACATATTGTTCGGCTAGTTGAGCGTTGCCTCGTGAGGTAAAATATTCTCGCAGGCCCTCGCGGAAGGGTTCTAGGCTCGGGAAAATAATTTCGCCACGCATGCTGTTGAATATTGGCGGGCGTGCATCGAAAATACCGTCGGGCGGCGCTGCCCCCGTCCCGTTGTTCACTTGGTCGATGCGAAATATTGTTGGAATTTTATCTGGAGCCCCTTCAAGTACATCCGTCGAGTCGTTTGTGGAACGGTAGTACCACATACCGATCTTCGCGTCCTGTGGATTGACGTTTGCAACGCCGATGTTGTAGATATTTTTCATGAGCCTCTTCCACAAAACCCGAAAGCCCGGTTGCATTTGTGGGCGTGCAATGAGTTTGAGGATGAGGGTGTCCTTTTCTCCAACTGTTGTGGTAAGTGTACCATGGTAAAAGTCGTCTTCTACCGCCGTGGTTGGTCCATCGGTGCGATAGGCAACGGCATAATATCGGTCCGAACGAAGATTCAGAATAGTAATCATCCCAAGATTGAGATCAATTTCATACCGTCTGGTATCGAGACGAGTGAACCTACCTCGTTCCACCGTACCGGCCTTAATCTCAGCGCTTTTTAAGGCGGCCGGGTAAGTCTCACCGAGTCTGCCTCTGATGGGAACAATATCTGCAAATGCCACAGCTTCGTTGGCCTGCACTTCTTTCAAATCGGTGGTTGATTCCCATACTTCGATCTCTTTCACAACCAGTGAGGCCCCATCAGGAGGAAGAACTGGTGTAGCAGATTTGAAGTATGAGCGCCACACTGCAGCATAGGCCGTATCGAGGAAGAAGTGATTCCGTGTATAATCATAGGCCCTTACCGTTACCATCGTACGGGAGGAACCACCACGAGCATTGATGAATACTCGCTCACCTCGCCTTTGTGAGGCAATGGTTTTGAGGTAGAGCGGACCAAATTGGAAGTCAGCACGTACACCAAAGAGGGTTTGTCCACCACCAATAAGTGTACTCTGTGTTTCGAGATTAACGTTTCCGAATTCAACGCGTTTGATAATGTCGTCGTCGTACCCTTCGTATCCAATTTTAAATCTGTTGTTAAATTCAAATTGATTGAGCGTATTCCAATCAACATTCATCCTGAACTTATCGCCAATTCTACCACTAACGTTTACTTGAATATTCTGATTGAAAATGGGTGCAGACTGGGTTTGACCAAGAACAGAGGCCGTACCCAGACGTTGCGTGTCCCACCTCCAACCAACTTGCACGTTTACCTCGCCGTTGACATTTATCGAGACCTCTGGCTTACCGAAGATTCCGAAAATGGCGTTTTGTGGAAGTGGAATCGTAATATTCGTAGCCTGATCTATAAGGTTTGTCAGCTCCGTGGAAGTCATCGGCTTCTTCATTTCATACGCCAAAAGTGACGAGTCCCTAAGCTTCTTCCCCAACTGCTCACGGCGCTCTGTCAGATAATCATCCATTGTAATCGGCACAAGCGTGCCTACCTCAACACCATCGAGTGTTTCTGTCAAGGTAATTCTGCTCAACAACGAGTCAACCGACCCTCGAGACAGATAACCCTTAGGTATCGGGATGGTACGATCTCGGCGTTGGGCCGAAGAGCTGGAATTCCGGTTAATGCGAGTTGAGGGATAATACCAGGGCAGGTCCGTGTTCGTTGGGTCGCCTGAATCATACCGATCAGGTGGTTTTGGGATGGTGCTATCCTGCAGGATTGGGAAAATCGCCGTAGCAAGCAAGCTGGCCGCCTGGAGAACACAGGCGCTATGAAGGGGCTCCCCCTCCACGCATCGAGGGGCGGTAGAATACGCATAACCCGTAAAGGTGACCATGCAAGAGCACGTCACCATTAAAAAGGCCGGCAAAGATGTTCGTTGAAAAACGTCGAACAAGCTGACAGCTCACCTATGGGGGTAAACAAATTGAGACGGCAATCTAGTAGAGCTAGATGCATTCATTGTACCAAATGGTGAGTATACACCCTCTGCATGTGAGTTTTTGATGTACAAAGATACATCGTGGGTTAGTTTTGTCCTTCGCACGTACTTACCGCCAACCTATTGCAATCGGCATGACGAAACGCTACACCCTTACCCTTCTGCTCTGTTTCTCCTCCATTCTTACGGTTTCGGCCGAGGATTTTTCGGACTATGTTCAGTTGGGACCGAAACAAGTCGCGGCGTTTATGCCTTCGGAGACTCGCTCGATTATCAATTTGAGTGGGTCTTGGCAACGAATGAACGACGGTGTTCCGATTGAAAACGTTGTTGTTCCTGGATCCATAGAGTCCTCTTCGCAAGTCATGCTCAGGCGCACGATTCGCATCGAGAATGCCACGTTAACGAGCAATACCTGGCACCTACAATTGTTGGGTGTAGTAGATGAACTTGAACTTCGGGTTAATGGACGCTTTGTTATGCGTTATCCAGGAGGCATGGTTCCGTTCTCGATTCGTATTCCTGACCGCATCCTTATACCCGGTACAAACACAATCGAGCTGGTAATTGATCCGGTAAGTGAACTAACGTCGCACGTAGAGCGGAATGCTCGTGCTGCCCGAACTCGACGAATGGGGCTATTGCGTGAAGTGTTCTTAGTTGGAACTCCTCACGTCTGGACGAATGATGTGCGTGCACGAACGTCAATGTCTGGCACTACAGGTTCGATTAGTATCAAGGCAACGGTTGTTGGCGGCACGGTAGAGCGATTACTAGGATCAATTGGCGGAGGTGATGCCCTTTCACAGGGGAAAGCCACGGTAAACGTAGAAGCTATGATCCGTCAACGTGATGGAGGCAACATCCTAGCTCGGTCTGGCACATCAACCATTGCGATAGAGCGTTCACGTCAGCAAACGATGTCTTTCCAGATGTCTGTCCCTAACGTGAAACCCTGGAGTGTGTCCTCTCCAGAACTCTATGACCTTGTTGTGAAAATTGAACGAGAAGGGCAACTCGTTGATATCTACGAGACTCCAATCGGATTCAGAACCGTGGCTGTGAACACAACAGATGGTGGACGCCAGATCTCTATTAACGACAACATCGTTCCGATATATGCCGTGGACTATATCGAGGATTATCCAAACCGTGGTCCATCTATGTCCTACAGACAGATGGAAATGGACGTTGCATTGATGAAGACGCTAGGCGTAAACGTGGTTCGTACACGAAATGGAAGTCCACACCCATACTTCCTGAGCTTGTGTGATCGTTATGGCTTAATGGTTATGGCAGAACTGCCAACGGCAGATGTCCCATCTGATATGATAGCACAAGAGGAACTGCGTGCTAGGTATCATAACGCTTCGGAACGATCAATCGCCTATCTCGACTCTCATCCATCTGTTATTGCGATTGGACTCAGCCACGGCCTCGAGGAGGGCTCTGACGCCGTTGCCCAATACCATGCTGATCTTGCTCAACTGTACAGACGTCTTTCTTCAAAAATGCTCTTCAAGGTTGTTTCTGCGGGGCTCTACAACAAAACGAGCGAAGGGGGCTTCGATATTATTGTTGTTTCGTTCTCAGCAACACAGGACCGGGCACGATTTGACCAGATTGTTCATGCATTGCCTAAGACGTTCCGTTCAGCTGCTGTGCTTACAGAATTTGGCTCTCGCCTATCACCTGGCAATACAAATGGTTTCAGTGATCCACTCTCGAACGAAGCACAGGCACAGGTGATACGTGATTGTTTCCGTGCTTCGATAGGCGCCGGCCTTGCAGGAGTGATGATCTGGTCATTTAACGACTTCACTCTTGAACGCCCTACAATGCTGGTAGATCACTACGATGCGTACGTATGCACATCTGGTTTGGTAGATGTTTGGAGACAGCCAAGAATATCATTTGCTATGGTAAAATCGTTGATCAACGATGAGAAGGAACCCCTTTTGCAGGCTCGCGATGCCTCGTTTGACACACCTTTGGTGTTTATTGCTTCGGGCATTGTGTTGGCCTTGTTAATGACGTTCCTCATTAACAGATCTCGCAGATTCCGCGAATATCTGCTGCGAGCGATTGCTCGTCCATATAATTTTTACGCCGATATCAGAGACCAACGAATACTTTCCTCCGTTCAAACATCGTTTCTTGGAATTGTTATCGCCAGCTGCGCTGGACTTGTAATCTCGTCTTTGCTCTACTACGTTCGAGTAGATGCCGAGATCGAATATTTGATGCACATTCTTGTTCCGTCAAATTTCATATATGAGATCATACGTTTCGTTTCCTGGCGCCCTGCGCTGGCTGTGCCACTTTGGTCGGGTTTTGTGATGGGCATGTTCCTGCTTGTTGCCTTGATCCTTCGAATTGGAGCAATGTTTATAAAAGGCAGGATTTATTTCCGTGACACGTTAACAATCGTAGTATGGTCGTCTCTTCCTCTGGTTGTACTGCTTCCGATAGGCGTGGCCCTGTACCAAGCATTGAGCGCCGATGCACTCTCAGTCTGGGTTCCAATTCTGATCATGGCGCTGGCTTTTTGGTCGTTAATGCGGACGCTGCGTGCTACCTCAGTTGTGTTTGACGTACCTACAACACTTGTGTATTCAATCGGCCTTGGCTTTGTGCTTGCAGGTGTTGTTGCCGTACTGATTTCGTGGAACGCATCATATGACGCGTTTTCATTCATTCGCTTCTACTTCTCCGTCGTGTCCGCATAAAGGGTGAAATGACTCTTATCATCGCGTCGGAACTTAGTGACCTCAACGAACGAGAGCGCGCAATCTTGCGTGCCATCGTCCACCTCTTTATTCTCCATGCAACGCCCGTAGGTTCCAGAGTAGTCTCAACTTACTTGGAGAATACTCTTCCACTTAGTCCAGCCACCATTCGCAATACGATGGCCGACCTTGAGAAACGTGAATATATAACGCATCCTCATACGTCTGCGGGCCGCATGCCCACAGATCGCGGATATCGCTTCTATGTAGACTCGCTTGAGGGCACTACGGAGATAACGCCAGTAGTCTCGGAACGAGCCGCGTCAGACCTTCTTTCTATCCCTCGCGAGAGTGTCATGCGTGATGCCACGAGAATTCTCGGGTCACTTACGAGGCACCTAGCACTCCTCCAGCTACCTCTATTGCGTGAAGCACTCGTTCAACGTGTGGAGATTATTCCACTTTCAACCGAGAGGTTTCTCGTGGTGATCGCACTAGATAGTGAAATCGTTCGAACGTTAACGCTCGAGAGTCGCGACGTTGTAGAGAGTGGTGCCATTGAGGCAGTTAGCAGACACCTTAACGAACGCCTTGCCGGCAAACCATTAAGCAATGTTGCAATTGTATTGCCCGATGTATTGGGATCAGTTGATATTCATGCACCCACGCTCCTACGGCTTTTTGTTGAACAGGTTGGAAATCTCATCGCATCGGAGCCAAGTGGAAGTGTGCATGTTTCTGGTGCACAAAATCTACTTTCTCAACCAGAATTTGAAGCTCCTGAACGGCTACGAAGTGTAATCGAACTCGTTGAGAACGAAGACGTCATCGTACACCTGTTAAGTACTACCGCCGAAATTGGCAAAGTCTCCATTAAAATTGGGAATGAGCTCTCCCATGCCGATATGGTGGATTACAGCCTTATTAGCACAAAGTACCGCGCTGGCCACGCCACAGGCTCGCTGGGAATCATTGGACCTCGGCGTATGGACTACGGCCGGATGATCTCAATCGTTCAGTTAATGTCTAAGCTACTTACCAGAACCCTCGGCGACGGTACACCATAGAGGCTCGTTCTTCGTCACTGCCCACCGCGATTACAATTCAACGATACTCACCGTATTCAATCCAAAAGCAATGAACAACGAAACGATAGAACAAAACGAAGATGTGCCATTCAATGAACAACTAGAGTTGCTTCAACGAGAAGTTGACGAATGGAAGGACACGGCAACTCGCAGGGCTGCAGATTACGCGAATCTCCAACGGCGTACCCAGATTGAACGCATGGAATTGATAGCACATGCTTCAGAATCAGTGATAACTCGAATGCTTCCTGTGTTGGATGATTTACACGCTGCTGTAGACTCTTCTAGAACATCGTCTGATGTGGCAGCCCTAAGAACGGGCATTGAAATGATCTATGTAAAGGCACTGAAAATATTTGAAGATGCTGGCGTTGGCATTATTGATGCAGATCCAGGTCAGCCTTTCAGCGTTCAATATCATGAAGCCCTAATGCACAGTCCATCAGAGTATCCAGAGGGACACATTATCCAAGGTGTACAACGAGGATACCAATTGCACAACAAAGTACTTCGGCACGCTAAAGTGATTACTTCAGCCGGATTGCCATCTCACACGGACGATTTGGAGGGTAAGCAATGAGCCAACATGATTACTACCAAGTCTTAGGTGTACAAAAGAGTGCCAGTGCCGACGAAATCAAGTCTGCCTATCGCAAGATGGCTATGCAGTATCATCCGGACAGAAACCCGGACAACGCAGATGCAGAGTCTAAGTTCAAAGAGGCCGCAGAGGCCTATGAAGTTCTCAGCGATACCGATAAGCGCGCCCGTTTTGATCAGCATGGTCACGCTGGTCTACGAGGTGGACAAGACTACCATCAATATTCTAATATCAACGATATTTTCAGTGCTTTTGGCGACATCTTTGGTCAATCGATTTTCGGTGACATGTTTGGTCAGCAACAACGGGGTGGCCGTCGTAGAAGTCAACGCGAACCAGGGGCCGATCTCCGCGTTCGTATGCCTCTAACTCTTGAAGAAATCGCTGCCGGAGTAGAGCGCACGATCAAGCTCCGACATTGGAAGTCATGTACGTCATGTTCCGGAACTGGTGCTAAGGACGCCTCCGGATACAGCACGTGCAGCTCATGCGAGGGAACGGGTGAATTGCGCCAAGTCTCCCGGAGTGTGTTTGGACAATTCATCAATATCGCCCCTTGCACCTCCTGCGGCGGTACGGGAGAGATCATCAAATCACCATGCGAAACATGCGAAGGTGAAGGCAGAGTTGAAGGTGAAACCACTGTAAAAGTCACGATTCCAGCCGGTGTACACACAGGGAACTATCTAACAGTTACTGGTAAGGGGCATGCAGGGCGTAGAGGAGGTGAGTCTGGCGACGCTGTAGTTGTTATTGAGGAGGCGGAACACGTCGTTTTTGAACGTGATGAGGACAACGTGTATATCAGTCTTGTGGTAGACTTCCCTACCGCGTCACTTGGAGGTGATGCTACTGTGCCTACTCTATTTGGAGAATCCGTCCTAAAGATTGAACCAGGCACTCAACCAGGCTCTACATTACGAATGAAGGGCAAGGGGATACCGCATCTCAATTCAAAAGGTAGTGGCGATCAATTTATACGGTTTAACGTCTACGTTCCAACAAAACTTTCATCCAAGGAAAAGTTGGTTCTCAAGGATCTAAAGGATAGCGAACATTTCACACCAAAGGATCAGGGCGACGGATCCCATTTCTTTGACAAAATCAAGGAAGCGTTCTCATAGGTGATGGGGCGCTTTATTGCAAGCCCCCTATGAAACAATATATCAGTGCCATCCAACGGCATCTCAACATCACACGGTCTGAAGCAGTAGCTATAAGTTTTATAGCGTCCATGATAACAATCGGCACGGTGGGATCATCATTCTGGCCCTCACATGATCTTCATGAACATGCTACGGGTGAACGTATTGGACAGATACTCGACTCGTTGGCAACTGAACGTACAGATACCACCACAGCGGTTGAGAACACTCTTTCAGAACCGGTTAGGTCCAATAATGCCCCAACTCCTAAAACAACGCGTCGGATAGACATCAATACGGCCACGCTGGTTCAATTGCAAACGCTCCCTGGAATAGGCCCTGCGATGGCCAAACGAATCCTTGAGGCACGCAAGAACAGACGATTCTTGTGTTCGGAGGACCTACTCCTTGTGAAGGGAATCGGAGAGAAGAAGTTCAACAAACTTCTACCTTTCGTCAAGGTGCCGTAACTTCAGCCCCATGCGAGTTATTATCTATTTCCACCCCCAAAGAACTATCGTCAGTAGATGGGTAATGGATGCAGGCGTTCCAACACTGACGTTGTATCAGGAAGTGGGAACGGAAGTTCCACACTCCAACGTCATCAGCTCCAGTGATGACGTTACTGCTGTGATTCACAGTTCAAATGTTGTTCTTCATTCGTATCCAATCGATCCAGAAGAAGACCTCGCCGAGCGTAGAACATTTGAGATAGCTACGTGCCTGCCCCATCTTCATGCGGATGATGATGTTGTGCTGGATGTATCAATGGCCGCACTTCTTCACAAAACCCAATGGCAAGGACTCCTTGTGTTTGGAGGTGGTAAAACAAAGTGTTTGCTTGAGAGTTTGACCGGACGTTATACAATTGTACCGGACATTCTGCTAGACGTACAAGCAGCCCTCGCAACAGTTCCTGTGCAAGCATCACCCTGGGTGTTGATTGGCAAACGAGGCGCTACGTGGTATCGGGTCTTAATCGGTGTTGATCATACGTTGCAATATCTCGACACGTACCTGGCAGAGCCAACACTCTCTGCAGGCGAAGTGGTTCGAGACGCTGTGCTTGAGTTGCGTGCTGCTACAGGTGCGTTTATTGAACGCGTCTTACTTTTTGGGGACGGACTCACCAAATCCACGTTTGAAGACATCAAAGAAACCGTGCTACATTCGGGCATTGAAGCTGGCAGACTTCAACCATTTCGTACCGTTCGAGCAGAAATCGACCCAGAAACAAAGGCCAAGATCGTGTCCAAGTCTCACCTCCTTGGACCTCTTGTAGGTGCTGCATTGTTAACCGTTCCCACTGAAGTGTAACGTGCGCGTCATAAGCGGAACGTTCAAGGGCAAAACAATTCCGTCGCCTCCAGGCAACGCAACTCGTCCAACTGCAGACATCATCAAAGAGAGCATCTTTAGTGTTCTCGAACACCATACCACTATCGAGTCTAGCATCGTTCTCGATCTCTGCGCAGGCACAGGCCAGATGAGCTGGGAGGCATTAAGCAGAGGCGCTCAACATGCAACCTTAGTGGATGCTTCTGTTATTATGTGCAAACATCTTCGGCAGGTGGCGCAGGAATTCGGTGTTAACGAACGCGTAACAATTATCCGTTCTGAGGCCACAGCATTTGCCATTCACGGTCAGACCAGAGATGCCAACATCATATTCATCGATCCTCCATACGCTTTAAAATTGTGTAATACGATTGCACTTTCGCTCTCTACATCTCCCATCAGATTGGTGGGCACTATTGGTGTTTTTGAGCACGGCGATCAGGAGGCGATGCTTGACCTGCCAAAAACTACTACCCTATGGCATCGAGAACGGGGAGGCACAGTTGTTGATATACTGCGCTATGACAGCCCCTTACCGTAATTTGCGCCTATGTCAAAGCACGCCATGTATCCGGGATCATTCGATCCCATCACGAACGGTCACGTAGACGTGATCGAACGTGCAGCCCAAATGTTCGAAACCGTTACGGTTGTAGTGGCCAAGAATAGTAAAAAGACTCCGCTTTTTGATGAGACAGAACGTCTCGAAATGGCGGCCGCTTCGCTCGTCCATCTGCCTAATGTACGCGCAACGGTCCATGCTGGCCTTGTGGTAGATTTTGCCCGAGAGAATGGTGTTGATGTAATTGTTCGCGGATTGCGTGCCGTGAGCGATTTTGAATATGAGTTTCAGATCGCTATGATGAATCGCAAGCTTCAACCTGACGTATCAACGATTTTCCTGATGCCTCATGAGCGATACACCTACCTCAATTCTAGCATCATTAGAGAGCTGGGTAGATACGAGCAAGATTTGTCTGAATTTGTTCCTCATATCGTTGCAGAACGCATGAGAAGGAAGTTCTCATGAAGGTTCACATCTTAACACTTGGATGCAGCAAGAATACCGTTGATAGCGAGATATTAGCTGGGCATCTAGCATCCAACCAAATGGAGTTGGCTACATCCGCTGAGGACGCAGACACGGTAATTATCAATACCTGCGGCTTTATTGATGCAGCTAAAGAAGAAAGTGTAAATACGATTCTTGAAGCTGCACAAATGAAACGCGAGGGTTCATTGCAGCGCCTTGTTGTAGCTGGATGTTTGTCCGAGAGATATGGGGATGAACTTCGTGCTGAGATACCTGAAGTAGATCACTTCTTTGGAACCGAGGCGTACGAACAGATTATCAAAGCACTTTCTCCTAATCTTAAGTACTCTCTATTGGGAGAGCGAATTCTCTCTACACCTCAACATTTTGCCTATTTGAAGATATCGGAGGGTTGCGACAACCCATGTTCGTTCTGTGCTATTCCGATCATGCGTGGTACACATCGAAGCACACCGATAGAGACACTCGTTTCAAATGCAAGGGGCTTAGTGGCTCAAGGCGTAAAAGAGATCGTTTTAGTTGCTCAGGATCTAACGTATTACGGCCTTGATGTGTATGGAGATCGGAAACTAGCCGATTTACTTCGTGCGTTAGCAGATGATAGTGGCGCCGAATGGATACGCTGTATGTATGCCTATCCTGCCAAGTTTCCCCTTGATATTTTGCCTGTGATTCGCGAAAAAAGGAATATTTGTTCGTATCTCGATATGCCCCTTCAGCATGCCTCCACAAATGTTCTAAAAAACATGCGCAGGGGTATTACGCGTCGTGCTACGGAAGAGCTGTTGGATACTATTAGGCAGTCTGTGCCAGACATTACCTTACGAAGCACATTCATTGTTGGCTATCCTAGTGAAACCGATGCCGACGTAGATGAGCTTATGGAGTTTTTGGAGAAGCAACAGCTCGACAGGGTTGGTGTTTTCCAGTATTCACAAGAAGACGACACCTATGCGTACATACTTGGAGATCCAATCCCGCCTGAGATTAAACAGTCTCGAACAGAGCGAGTTATGGAGCTTCAGGCTGAAATATCACTTGCCAAGAATCTTCGCAAGGTGGGGTCTGTCCAGCGCGTTTTGATTGAGGAAATAGTAGACGGGGAATTCCGAGGGCGTACGGAGTCTGATGCACCAGAAGTAGACAATGATGTTTATATTCGCAGCGAAAATCACATCGAATGCGGGTCGTTCGTTGATGTTATTATCGAAGACGCCGAAGAATTCGATCTCTTTGGCAGCACAAACTAAAATTTCAGATTGTATCTTTCATGCGTAGTACCATGAAAACGTTCCTTTCAATTATTGGTTGTTTTCTGCTTGCCATAACAATTGTTTCGGCGCAGAAGGTTGAAATCAACCTTTTAACAAACTAGATGTTTGGTGCTTCTACCGACTATTTTACGAATAGTGGTAGATATGGAGAACTTCACATTGTATGCCCATGGTCTTCAGTGGTCTCGGATTCTACTTCGGAACTGGTGGTGGGTATGTTGCATCTACGGCTATTCAGCTATTGCAATTCAGTATCGGTGGTGGCTTAGTCTTTAAGCTCTAACCGTTAATGTCTGTAGTGGCGCAAAAGCAACAATGCCAGTGAGCCACTTGCGAACGTCATAATGGTCAATAGAACGGCGATACCAACATGCGTGGTATCGCCGTTTAACGTTGTATACCATTGAATCACAGCACGCCAGGTAAACGTTAGTGTGAAGACAGCCGTTGCCGATAAACTAGCGGGCTGCGTCCACAGCCGGCCCTGACGGTGTAGTACACCCATAACCATCATAAGACTTCCAAACAACCCACCATTAAGGAGAGACGAAGCACTTGTCTCACCTGTTAGTATAAAGCCTAGGGCGCCGCAACAGACGAGAAATAGACCATAGGCGAACAAAAGGACACCTAGTCTCTTATGCATCGTCTTGCCCTATGCAGCGTCCGTCTACCATCTGTATAACACGGTGAACTCGTTGTGCAAGTTCAGCACTATGAGTTGCAATCACACACGCTACATTATGCGAACTCTGCAGTCCAAGGATAAGCTCGATAACAGCATCTGCATTTTCAGTATCCAGATTTCCAGTTGGTTCGTCCGCAAATAAAATCGCGGGTTTATTCACAAGAGCTCGCGCAATCGCAATTCGTTGTTGCTCGCCCCCTGACAACTCAGAAGGCAGATGATCTGCCCTATGCTCCATAGCGATCTGTTCCAACAATGCGTGAGCTTTATCCGAAGCTTCTGCGTTTGAAATTCCAGCGATTAATGCAGGCATCGCAACATTCTCAACGGCAGTAAACTCTGGCAATAGATGGTGAAACTGAAAAACCATGCCGATATGCGAATTACGCAACATTGCTAAATCTCGCTGCGAGAGTGCGGATACTAACGAATACGATCCCTCAACATGATACTCAATGGAACCACGATCTGCCTCATCAAGCGATGCAAGTATGTGCAGCAACGTACTTTTCCCAGCACCGCTAGGTCCTACGAGTGCAATGGCCTCGCCAGGTAACACGCTCAAGGATGCGCCACGCAGTACTTCTGTGTCTGCCTGGCCTAACCGACGATAGGACTTATGGAGCCCTGTAGCTACAAGAATCGGCATAGCGGCAGTGACGTTAAAACTGAGAGAGCATACGAATGTCATTCTCATACAAGAGACGAATATCATCGATACCTGTGAGCATGAGAACCACACGTTCTACACCAAAGCCAAAGGCAAACCCAGAATATTCTTCTGGATCTATTCCGCATGACCGCAATACATTGGGATGAACCATCCCAGCACCACAAATCTCTAACCAGCCAGAATGTTTGCAGATTCTACAGCCATCACCTTTACAGAGGAAGCACGACATATCAATCTCGCAACTGGGCTCTGTGAATGGGAAGTACGATGTACGAAATCGGAACTCTGCATTCTCATCATAGAAGCGGCGAGCGAAGGCCATGATGGTTCCTTTTAGATCGGCCATACTCACACCCTTGTCGATGTACAGACCTTCTATTTGATGGAACTCTGCCAAAGAGCGGGCACTCACTGCCTCGTTACGGTAGACCCTACCCGGCATGATGCAACGAATCGGAGGCTTCATGTTCTCCATAACCCGCACCTGTACGCTTGATGTGTGTGTGCGAAGAAGAAGATCGGCGCGAGTTGGATCATCAATGAAGAACGTATCCTGCATATCACGCGCAGGATGGTCTGCAGCAAAATTCAGTTTCCCGAAGTTATGCGTGTCATCTTCAACGTCTGGTCCTTCAGCAACTTCAAATCCCATAGACATGAAGATCTCAACCAAGCGGTCTACTGTCTGTGTAATCGGATGAACAGAGCCCCTTCTTTGTCCACGAGGCGGTAGCGTAAGGTCCAACTGTGCCTGAGCAACTTTAGCGCCATACGCAGTCTTCGCTTCTGTATACCATTGTTCCACAAAGGAACGTAGTTCATTGAGCACCTTCCCCACGAGTGGCTTGTCTTCTTTAGGTACTGTTCGCAAATTTTCTACAAGGGCCTGCAGAGAGCCCTTTTTAACCATGTGTGCCAAACGGAACCGTTCGAGTGAATCAGCAGAATCAATGGTAGAAATCTGAGACTCAATCTCGGTACGTAGCAAAGCAATTTCGTCGATGAGATTCATAGTGCAAATGTACGGATAGCAAAACAGCGGTGACGACACATGTCATCACCGCCGTAATATATTGACGAATCTGGTATGGGGCTAGACGGACTTTGCTATTGTAGCAAACACTTCCGGATGGTTCATGGCGATGTCTGCAAGTACCTTACGATTGATCGTAATATTCTTGTTTTTCAGGCCAAACATCAGGCGCGAATATGTTGTACCGTTTATGCGAGCCGCAGCATTGATGCGGATGATCCACAACGAGCGGAACGTACGCTTTTTGTTACGACGGTCACGATATGCGTATTGCAGACCCTTTTCGACGTGGTGCTTTGCAATCGTCCAAACTTTTGATCGAGCGCCCCAGTAGCCCTTTGCGAGCTTGTAGTACTTCTTCTTCCGCTGGTGCGCCGCTACTTTATTGACACTACGTGGCATGTCAAAACTCCTTGAGGTTTGTCGTCAGGAGAACGGCTGTATCCCTGATCGACAGTGAAAAAAAATATCTCTGATCAGCGAAGAGCCAAACAGTGCAATACATTCGGCATATCTGCCGGGTGTACTAGCGTGTCCTGACGGAGGTGACGCTTGCGCTTGCGGTTCTTACTGGTGAGAATGTGGCTACGACCAGCTTTTTGACGCTTAATCGCTCCAGAACCGGTCACTTTGAATCGCTTCTTAGCACCGGAATTTGTCTTCATCTTCGGCATCGTCCTACTCCTGAACTGATTGTTTGTCTTCTTCTTCTTCTTCTTTTTGATTTTCAGCTGGCTTTTCAGCTGGCTTTTCAGCTGGCTTTGATTGGGCAGTTGCTGATGCTGGTTTTGGCTCTTTCTTTTTTACCGGCTTCTTGATATCTGGCGCGAGCATTACACCAAGAAACCGCCCTTCCATTCGCATCGGCTGATCAACCTTTGACACTTCAGCAAGTGCATCAATGAATCGTTGGAGGAGCACTTCACCAAGTTCTCTGTGAAGAATTTCACGCCCCTTAAACATCACTGTTGCTTTTACCTTGTGGCCTTCCGAAAGAAATTCATGGGCATGACGAGTTTTAAAATCAAAATCGTGCGTGTCTGTACCAGCTTTGAACCGAACTTCCTTGAGCGTAGTTGTTACCTGCGATTTTTTCTGCTGCTTGTCTCGCTTCGTCTGCTCGTAAATGAACTTCCCATAGTCGATGATTTTACACACCGGTGGATTTGCCTGTGGTGCTATCTCTACAAGATCGGCTTCACGCTCTAAGGCTATACGTAACGCTTCTCGGCGTGCCATAACGCCCATCGGGGCGCCTTGTGCGTCAACTACTCGGAGTTCAGGTGCGCTGATCTCGTCGTTGATCTTGTGTTTACGTTGGGGTTCCTGACGCGGACCTTGCGGCGGAATGTACGGACGCCTCAAAAGGACCTTCGGTTATAGTGAATGAAATTC
>Ga0335394_10003820_pt1 | contig 17128 bp, 15 predicted proteins | sample MAT03_FD_205741 | JGI IMG/M metagenome (GOLD analysis project Ga0335394, IMG submission 205741) | Freshwater microbial communities from Lake Fryxell liftoff mats and glacier meltwater in Antarctica - MAT-03 (spades assembly) (version 2) ... | reverse complement strand
GCGCTGCGCAAGAACTGCATCGTGTCGGCGTCGGCAAGCTCTTGTCGGCGCGCACCGGACGCCACTAACCACGTGAGCACAAACAGCGTCCGCGCGTCGTGCTGATCGGCCCAGGTCATGTCTTGCAGCGTGCGACGCACACACTCGAATTGTTCGGGGGTCAGCATGCGTGCGGCAACGCTCGCTCGCATTACTTCGTCGCGTGATTTTTTGACGCTACGGGGAGGCGGGGGGAGCGGCACCGCTTGCACGTAGTTGTAGTTCCTCAACCAGGTGAGTAGCGTGCCGATGATGAGCAGCGAACGCGCAGCGCGCAGCGGAAAGTAGTTGACCTGCACCGGTGCTTCGGCGTTGTTGTCTTTAGACTTTGGCGGCACCGGCGGCCCGAACAGTCGAGCGAACTCCGCCCGAGCATCCGCATCGGTGATGGCCGCAGCCAGTGAATCGTATTTTGCGCAACTGGTCAAAGCGTCCCGGAAGTTCGTCCAGTCGACGAGCGTGATCTGGGCCAGTGATTTGCCCAACAGACGTGCCCACATCAGGGCACGATCCACTTCGCGACGGTAGTTGCGTAGGGTTTGTGGATTCGAAAGCTCGGCGAGCCAGAGATCGGTTGCGGCGCGGTCGTCTGTTGCCCCAATGCCAAGATGCGTGTTGATCGCTTCCTGGCGTGAAGCGACTGCAAGTGGGGCTTCAGTTGCGGACACCAGTAAAGTGGAGTGATCGGGAACCATGGGGGTGGGTGTCTTTCAACTTGCTCGTTGTTACAACTTCGCGATCCATCGTCGGCGCCCAGTTGAGGACATCAGACGAGAACCGCCCCGAACCCATTAGGCGGTGGCATCTCGCACTTCTTCGGTGATGCAGGTTTGCCTCGACATGGGGTCGGCATGCCCTTCGTTCCGAATTTTATCGAGGAACAAGTCGCGGTTGCCGTATCGCTTGTGGCGAATCTCCGTGCGAATGTGGGCCGGCACGTTGCGCGTCCGGGAGTAAAAGGGATGATGGGGTGGCGGCGTAACTCATTGACCCCGTTCAGTGAATTGACGTCAAAGACTGGGCACTTGAAAGGGGGGTCGTAAAAGTCGCTGGAGGGAACAAATCGACATCCGCGCCAACAGCCAACGCACAGTTTGACGAAGGCATCGCTATACGTGTCTTTCCAAATATCGTACGCATTAAGGGTGCTAATTCGGCCGACGGAAAATCGGATAAGACGAAAAATCTCACACAGGCGCGCTAGCCAGCGTGGCAGCCGCCGCCACGATCTGGCCTATCAGTGCACAGTCCTGTTCGGTCAGCGACATCGGCGTGCGTAGGTCCAGCAGCTGGTTCATGACGGCCATGGACTGCGGCAGCTCCGGTCTTTCGGTGATGTACTGCCAGTGCGCATAGTTGCTAGTGAAGGCCTTGGGCTCTTGGCCGCCAAACCACTTGACGTAAAGGCCGCGGAGCTGGCATTCGTGCAGAAAGCGCTCGACGCCGGACGGTGGCAGCGCCAGCGAAAACTGGATGGAACTGGCAACGAATTCTTCCTTGGGATGGCGCTCCGGCATCGAGACGCCTGGTGCTTTTTTTAGTTCAGCTTCCAGCATGGCGTACACGCGGTTCCAGTCTTTGCCGCGCTGCGCCAGCAGTTCGAGCTGAGGCCGCAGCAAGGCGGCGGCCAGGCTGGACATGCGCATGCTGAAGTTGGGCGTAAGGAATTTCCAGCGCTCGAATACCGCTTCGGGCGGCCGCACGATGTGCTGGCCGTACATCATGTAGCAACCTGACATCAGGATCGCCTGGGCGGCGATGTCGTCGTCGTCGGTAACCAGCAGGCCGCCTTCGCCCGAGTTGATGTGCTTGTAGGTTTGCGTACTGAAGCAGCCGATGCGGCCCCACGTTCCGGTGGGGCGGCCGTGCCATTTCGCGCCCATGGTGTGGGCGCAGTCCTCCACCAGGCTCACCCCGTGACGCTCGCACAGCCCACTCACCGCCTCGAGGTCGGTGATGTGGCCGCGCATGTGCGAAAGCAACAGCACTTTGGCCCCGCTGGTGCGAAGTTTGTGCTCGAGGTCTTCCAGGTCAATGGTGTAGTCGGCGCGTGTTTCCACTAGCACCGGCTGTGCGCCTGCATGGACAATCGAACCTGGCACCGGCGCCAGCGTGAAACTGCTGGACAGCACTTTGTCGCCGGGCTGCACGCCCAGCGACTTGAGCGCAATGAACATCGCCGCGCCGCAGGAGTTGATTGCCACGCAGTACTTGCTCCCAACATAGGCGGCGTACTCCTGCTCCAGCAATGAAGGCTCCGGAGGGCCGCCGGCCTGCTCGCCATAGCGGTGCAGGCGACCGGTGCGCATTAGTGCGACTGCTCGTTCTATGGCCGCGTCGGGAATGGGGCTGGACGTGCTCAGGTCCTTGCCGAACCACAGGCCGTCGGCGCTGCGCGCATCGTGCCCCGGTGCAGTGGTGGCAGCTGGCGTCAGTGTGTTTGTATTCATGGCGACGGTCTAGCGATCGTTGCCAACCAGCACGCCACGCGAGAAGATTTCCTGCGGGTAGTATTTGCTGAGCCGGATGTCGGCTGTGCGCGCATGCCCTTCCATGCCTTCGAGCCGCGAAATACGCGCCGCCACCTGCCCGACTTCGCGGCTGGCGTGACGGCTCAAGCGCTGGTAAGTCACTGTCTTGATGAATTTGCCAACGCTCAGGCCGCCTGAGTAGCGCGCTGCGCCCCGCGTCGGCAGGATGTGGTTGGGGCCAGCGCACTTGTCGCCATACGCTACGGTGGTTTCTTCGCCGAGGAACAGCGAGCCGTAGTTGGTCAGGCGCGCCAGCCACCAGTTCAGGTCATCGGCCAGCACCTGCAGGTGCTCGGGCGCGTACTGGTCGCTGATCTCGCAGGCTTCCTCGCGGCTGGAGACATGCACCACCTCGCCATAGTCGCGCCATGCCGCGGCGGCGGCGGACCGGGCCGGCTCTGGCAGCGCGGCGATGACGCCGGGCATTTTCTCGATCACTGCGAGGCCCAGTTCGCGTGAGGTGGTGAAGAGCCAGACCGGTGAGTCCGGGCCGTGCTCGGTCTGGCCTGCCAAGTCCGCTGCAATAAGGTCAATGTCGGCTGTTGCGTCGGCGATGATGGCCGACTCGGTCGGGCCCGCCACCACGTCGATGCCGATTCGGCCAAAGAGCATGCGCTTTGCCTCTGCCACAAAGCGGTTGCCAGGGCCAACGATCACGTCGGCTGGTTTCGGCGTATACAGGCCGTAAGCCATCGCAGCCACGCCCTGTACCCCACCCAGCGCCAGCACGGTGTCGGCACCGCACAGCTTCATGGTGTGCAGGATGGCCGGGTTCACGCCGGCTTCCTTGTGGGCCGGTGAAGTTGCCACAATGTTTGGCACGCCGGCCACCTTGGCCGTGCAGACGCTCATGATGGCCGACGCCGCATGCGCATAACGCCCGCCCGGCACGTAGCAACCTGCCGTATTGACCGGAATCAGCTTTTGCCCGGCCACCAAGCCGTCGATCAACTCGGTTTCGAACTCGTGCAGCGAGTCGCGCTGGCGCTGCGCGAAGTCGCGGACCCGCTGGTGGGCAAAGGCAAGGTCGTCCTTCACCCCCGGCGACAGACTGCGGCTGGCCTTGGCAAAAGCGGCGTCTCCAACAACAATGTCGCCATGCCAACCATCAAAGTCGCGGGCATAGCGCTCAACGGCGCTTCGACCCTGCTCGTTGATGTCGGTCAGCATGCGCTGGACGGTGTCGGCCGTGGCGCTGTCGATGGCAGCAATCGGAGGCGTGGCTGCTTTCAGGTATTCAATGGTCATGTGAGGCTTTCAAAGAAACTAAAGTGGCTTGCAAGAAGGCCAGAGAGGCGCGTGTCGCTGTGGCGCGTTCGACGTTCATGAGCGGCGCGCCATGAAGCGCGGATCCGGAGGGGCATCCACGATAATGTCCGCTACCAGCGTGGTCCATCCGCCGTTCGCGCCGAGTGCTATCGGAGCAAACACCGACAGGAAAATCAACGGCAACCTGGGCAACATGCCCCCCCAACTCGCAGGTGGCGGACTGCACGAATTGCTTCTCAAAGGGTGCCGGTGCTGCGCAGCACCCGACCTGTATTGCTGCGGGTCCGCTTGCCATCGCGCATCGCGAAAGCACCATTGACCACCACATGCTTAATGCCAACTGGGTGTTGGCGCGGCTTCTCGACGGTGAACGTGCTTGCGATCGCCTGCGCATCAAATACCACCAGGTCGGCGTGCATCCCGTTTGCGAGCAGGCCGCGGTCCTTGATACCGACGCGCGCTGCCGGCAATGAAGTGATTCGCCGGATGGCCTCCGGGAAATCGAGGACCTTGCGGTCGCGCACGTAATATTGCAGAAAGCGGGGTGCCCACCCATAGCCGCTAAGCGAGAACAACTGCTGGCCTAGTCTGCCTTCCGGAGAAAGCGCTGCGGTATCAGAAATCACCGCACACGAAGGGTCGCGCATCGCCATCTCGACATCGTCTTCTCGGAAGCTACGTGTCGCCCACATCATGCGCCCGGCTGCGTCGTCTTCCTCGATCAACATGTCCATCAGTGCGTCGTAGGGGTCGACTCCCCGCATCTTGCCGATTTCAGCAAAACTCATACCGATGAGGTTCCTATTGGTCACCGCATTGAGCATGACCACGTCATCCCACCGGCGGGCTTTCACGATCAGCAGCATCGGCGCCGGATTGCGCTTCACCTTCTTCCTGACTTCTGGGTCCTTCAGTCGCTCGAGCGTGACTTTGACGCCGCCTTCGCGCCCCCATTTCGGGAGGATCGAGATAACCGAGGTATTGTTCCAGTCGTGCGGAATGACATCGAACGCAACGTCAACGCCACGCCGCCGCGCCGAATCGACCATCTCGAGTGTGTGTTCCATGGCATGGTCAGGTGCCCCGAACTTCGTCTGGATATGCGATATCTGCAAGCGCGCGCCGGATTCACGGGCTGCCGCGATCGCTTCGGTGAATCCCAGATCGTAAAAGCGGTCACGATTGCGGACATGGGTCGCGTAGAGCTTGCCGCGCACCGCAGCAGCCTCGCACAGCGGCACCAAGTGCTCCGGCGCCGCCAGGATCCCGGGCCAATACTCCAGCCCAGTCGAAAAACCGGCGGCTCCCTGGTCAAGCGATTCCTCGACCAGCCGTTTCATTCGGGCAACGTCTTCGTCGTCGCCGGCCGTCAGAGCGTCGCCCATGACCGTGTGATGGACTGTGCCATGGCCCACGAATGCCGCGACGTTAACGCCGAGCGGTGCTTGCTCAAGCACGTCTAGGTACTCACCGAAGCTCTGCCAACGTTTGTCGCCGATCACATCGGACGCAAGTCCGGCACCCATCGCAGATCGGGTTACCCCGTCGCGTAACGGGGCACAACTGATCCCGCACTGCCCGACGACTTCCGTCGTCACGCCCTGATGTACCTGGCTTTGAGCCTCCCCGTCAACGACGAGGGTAAAGTCAGAGTGGGTATGCAAATCGATGAACCCTGGCGTTACGGCCAGGCCGTTAGCGTCGACCTTGTCCCTGGCGGACGCACTGGACAGATCACCCATTGCCGCGATACGGCCATCTTTGATGGCAAGGTCCATTGTCCGGCCTGGTGAGCCACTGCCATCGTAGACCATACCGTTGACAATCAATGTATCAAACATCGTAAACGTCCTTGTCAATGTTTGCGGGCCAACCAAAGCCAGCGGAAGAAATGTCTATCCAGAGCAGCCCCCTCCCGATGAGTGGCTGCTTCAAAAATGACCCGCTTCGATGCCGCGTACCTAGCGTCAAAAATGGTTTGCGCATCGCAATGGGCTACTGTGGTCCCGTTGCCTGTCGGCATGACGACATGTCCCGCTTACCGTGATCCAACAGCTTCGGGATGCCACGCGCGTGACCGACATTGCTGCGGGACATCGCCAGCGCTCGAGCGGATCAGTCGCCGCCGACCTGCAATCTGGCCCCAGATCGCCTTCGGACTACCGACTCATCGGACCATCGCACGCCTACTTGGACCCATTGGCCCAATAAATCTCGTCGAAAGGGCCGTGTTGAACCCATCCAGTCAATGGCACGTTGAATAGCTTGGCGTTGTAAATCATCGGCGCAGCGAGTTGCACGACCCAGATCATCGGCGCCTCTTCCCAAAGCAGCGGCTGCACCTGGTCGTAAAGTGCCTTCCGCTTGGTAAAGTCGGTCTCGGTTGCGCCCTTCTGAAACAGTTCATCCACCTTCTTGTCGCAGAACCCTGAGGTGTTCGAATAGGCGATGTTCCGGATGTTGTCGCAGACATAAGTACGGCTGATCCCGATGCCAGGATCCAGCCAAGAGCCCGGCAACGCCATCGACATCTCGAAGTCCCAGTTCTTCATCCGCTCGGACCAAGCGGCAGCCCCGGTAACCGGCTCCCGGACGACCTTGATCCCCACTTTCTTCAGGCTAGGGGCCACGTACTCGGGAATCGTCACAAAAAGATCCTGATAGATGTCGGACGCGTACAGCAATTTCAGCTCGAACCGTACACCGTCCGCTTTGACCGGGAATCCTGCCTCGTCCAGAAGCTTGTTCGCCTTAGCCACATTGAACTCGTAGCCCTTCATGGCGTCATTGAAGAATGGATTGCCGACCGGAAACGGCCCCCTGCCCGGCAACGTCCAGCCAGCATGAAGGGTCTTGGAAATGAAGTTCACATCGATCGCATGACCGATCGCTTGGCGGACCTTTTTCTTGCTCAGGGGGCCGGTGCGATTGTTGAATTCGATCGTCGTGAATGTGCCAGACGCCGACACCGCCCGATCAATTTTCAGTTGAGCCGTCTTCAAGCTATTGATTTCCCGGTACCGCATCTCCGAGCCCGAAGCGAGGTCGAATTCCCCTCGCTGCAGGCCAACGCGAACCGCCGTCTGCTCAGAGACGATCTGCAGCACAACGCGATCAAGGTAAGGTCGCCCCTTAAGGAAGTAGTCTGGGAACCGATCAAGGATGACGTAACGATCCAGTTTGACATCACTGATCTTAAAAGGTCCCGAGCCGATGGGATTGTTGTGTACGGGGTGCGAGTTGAAATCTTCCTGTGTCCCGTACACATGCTTTGGCATGATCGGCAGGAAACGGGACATCGTTGTTGAAAGCAGCAGGGGCGCGTGCGGCTGCGACAATTTAAAGACCGCCGTTTGAGCATCGGGCGTTTCGACACTTGTGACCGGACCGAACATCTGCTTGCCGAAGCGGTGAAACTTCTGGACAGTTTTCAGAGAGAAGGCCACGTCCTCGGACGTGATCGGCGTGCCATCATGGAATTTGGCCCCAGGTTGCAGCTGAAAGGTATAGCTCAGTCCGTCCGATGAGATCTCCCAGCTCTTGGCCAGGTAGGGGATTGGCTTTTGCTTCCCATCGAGCCGAGTGAGAGATGCAAAGATCTGGCCCGTGACAACACCGGTGTTCGACTCGCCATGCAGCGGGTTGAGGCTTGGGATCTTTCCCGACATGTACACCAGCTTTCCGCCTTTCTTCGGAGGCGGATCTGCACTCCACGCGGGCGCTGCAGCAAGGAGGGCAACAGCCGCGACCGTGATCCAGCTGCAGAAAATTTTCGTTTGAATGTTCAAGGTTAGTCTCCTGTTATCGGGTTGAGAAAAGGACTGGGCCTGCCTGGCGGTCGCCCGCAATGTCTTGCCCAGGGAAGTGGCAGGCTACCCAGTGATCGAAAGCCTGTTCGGTCAGTTGCGGCTCTTCGTCCCGGCAGCGCGCCTGAGCGATCGGGCAGCGTGTGTGAAAGCGGCAACCACTCGGGGGATTGATTGGACTTGGGATATCCCCTTGCAGGCGGATCCGCTTGATAGTCCCCTTCAGCTTCGGATCGCGTGACGGGACTGCGGACAGCAAGGCCTGCGTGTAGGGATGCATTGGTTGCTTGAACAACGCGTACCGGGGCGCTTTCTCGACTACTCTACCCAGATACATCACGGCAACTTCGTCACAGATGTGGCTGATGACGCCAAGGTCATGCGAGATGAACAGCAAGGTAAGGTTTAGCTCGTCACGCAGTCGGGTGAGCAGGTTCAGGATCTGCGCCTGGATGGCCACATCCAGGGCCGATACAGGCTCGTCACAGACGATGAACTCGGGTTGCAGTACCAACGCCCTTGCGATGCTGACGCGCTGACGTTGGCCACCGGAAAACTGATGCGGAAACAGGTCCATCTGACGCGGGCGCAATCCGACGAGCGAAAAGGCCTCGGCGACACGCTCCTTGCGCTCGGCGTTGCTGCCCAGCGCGTGGATATCGAGCGGGAAGCGAACGATCTGGCCGGCCGTACTACGTGGATCGAGTGACGAATAGGGATCCTGGAACACGATCTGCATACGGCGACGCAACGCGCGGAACGCTTCAGGTTCCAGGTCGGCGAGTACCGAGCCATCAAATGTGATCTGGCCACTGGTCGGCTTGACGAGTCGAAGGATGGCTAGGCCAGTGGTGGACTTGCCGCATCCGCTTTCGCCGACAAGCCCGAGCGTCTTGCTGCGGGGGATGTCGAAACTGGCACCGTCGACGGCATGGACGACTTGTCGTTGCCTAAAGAATCCAGCGCCGGATACCGGGAAATGAACCTTGAGGTCTTTCACGCTGAGCAACGCTTTAGACATGCTGTTCTCCGGTGACCGCCGGTTCAAGAGCCAGCCAGCATCTGGCCGAACGCTGCTCGCCCAACGGTACCAACGGCGGCATTTCGACACACTTGTGCATTACGGACGGACACCGCGGAGCGAATGGACAACCCTTGGATTGCATGAGCAGATCCGGGACCGTGCCGGGAATTTCGGCCAACGGCTTTGCTGCGAGGATCGAGTCGAGCTCGATCTGTGGCATGCAGCTCAGCAATCCCCGTGTGTAGGGATGACGCGGATCACTGATCACCTCATCGACGGCACCTTCCTCAATCTTGCGGCCCGCGTACATGACGACCACGCGATCAGCCATTTCTGCCACGGCACCGAAGTCATGCGTGATCAGCACCATGGAGGTCCCACGCTTGGCCTGGATGTCCTTGAGTAGGTCGAAGATCTGTGCCTGAACGGTCACGTCGAGCGCGGTCGTAGGTTCATCGGCAATGAGTACAGCGGGCTCGCACGCCAGCGCCATGGCAATCATGATGCGTTGACGCATGCCCCCGGAGAGTTGATGTGGATACTCGCCGATTCGTCGCTCAGGTGCCGGTATCTGGACGAGTCTGAGCAAATCAAGCACGCGCTCCCGGATGTCGGCAGCGGAGTGCTTCTGATGGCGCTTGATCGTCTCAGCAATCTGGTTACCAATCGAATACACCGGATTGAGCGACGTCATCGGTTCCTGAAAGATCATTGAGATGTCACGCCCGCGAATTTCTCGGATACGGCGTTCGTCCACTCGGATCAGATCTTCGCCATTAAAAAGGATCTTGCCGGCACTGATCCGCCCTGGCGGCGAAGGGATGAGCCGCATGATGGCCAGCGCGGTCATACTCTTGCCGCAACCGCTTTCGCCAACGATGGCGAGTGTCTGCCCATGCGCCAGGCTGAAGCTGATATCCGACAGCACGGAGACCTGCTTCCCGCGCATACTGAACTCAACACAGAGACCGTCGACTTCCAGCGCGGTGGTATGTTTCGAAGCACGCGTTTTATCGGTCCTCATGTCGCTCATCGTCCTCGTAGCTTAGGGTTGTAAGCATCGTTCAGACCATCGCCAATCAAGGCGATGCTCAGCACCGTCAGCAAGATCGCCAATCCCGGGATGGTCACAGTCCACCAAGACTGAAAAAAGAAATCGCGCGATTGCCCAATCATCATTCCCCAGGTCATGACCTCTGGGTCGCTCATGCCAAGAAAGCTCAATGCCGCCTCGAACAGGATGCAGAACCCAATCTGCAGGGTCATCGCAATGATCAGCGGTGGCAAAGCGTTGGGCAGGATCACCCTGACGACGATCGTCCGGTCACGGGCGCCCGCCGCACGAGCGCCCGTGACGAACTCGCGCTCACGCAACTTTAGAAACTCGGCGCGAGTCAGACGCGCAATGCCGGTCCAGCTAGTGACTCCGATCGCCACGATCACCGAGAACAGGCTCGGAGTGAAGACTGCAACCACCACCATCGCGAAGATCAGACTAGGCAGCACCTGGAAGAACTCGGTAACCCCCATCAGAAGACTGTCTACCTTGCCGCCGAAAAACCCCGCCAGCGCCCCGACCGTCAGCCCGACCATGACCGTCATCAGGGTCGCTGAGAGCGCGATAGCCAGGGTTGGCCTTGCCCCGTGGATAATCCCGATGAGGATGTCCCTGCCGATATAGTCCGTTCCCAGCGCCGCGCCTCCACCGGGTCTCACGAACGGTTGTGCGACGATCTCGAAAGGATCGCCTGGATAGATGACGGGTCCGAGGATTCCAATCAGGACGATAACCGAGAGAAGGCACAGACCGACGACCGCGCCCTTGTTGGTGCAATACATCTGCCAGGTGACCCGCCAGCGGATCTCAGGTTGAATCTCATCCTCAGCCGACATCCACTGCAGGCTCGACCGTTCTGCTTGCCGTTCGTCCATTTTCATTGTTTGTGCAGCTTGATTCGCGGATCAAGGGTTCGGTAGACAAGGTCGGTCAGAATGTTTGCCGTCACAACTGTGAACGCCGATCCGAACAGGATTCCGAGCATGATCGGATAGTCGTGCCGCTTGATCGAGTCGTAGAGCAATGGTCCGATGCCGGGCAGGCTGAACACGACTTCAACCAGCACCGCGCCTGAGAACGCATGCCCCAGTTGCAAACCAGCCAGGGTGACGATCGGCAGCGCTGCGTTCCTGAGCGCATGCTTGATTACCACCACCGACTCGAGCAGGCCTTTCGCCCGCGCAGTGCGGATGTAGTCCGACCCAAGTACATCGAGCATCGAAGCTCGCGCGATGCGACTGTACGAGGCAAGAAACAGGATCGACAGCGTGAAGATCGGCAACGCCATGTGGTGAGCGATGTCGACAGCCAGAGCCCACGCGGTATCGGGTGGTGGAACGGAGGTCAGTCCGTATGCCGGGAAGATCGGAAACTGGCCGGCAAAGACTAATAGCACCATCATGCCCAGCCAGAATACCGGCGTTGCATAACCCACCAACGAAACGAGCGTGACGAAGTGGCTGCGCCATCCAAGGGGCCGCAACGCCGCGACGACACCCAGCGCCGTGCCGATGATGACCGCTACGATCATGGCAGAGACCGTCAACAGCAATGTTGAAGGTAGTCTTTGCAGGATTACATCAAGCACCGGCGCGTCGTAATGGAATGAACGACCGAAATCACCGGTGAACATCTTGCCTAGGTACTTGTACAGCTGTACGTGGAGGGGCTGATCTATGCCGTAGGAGGCACGCAACTGGGCAACCACGGCCGGGTCCGCCCCCCCGCTCTCCGCCACCATGGCGCTAACCGCATCGCCGGGAGCGGCATGGATGAGAAAGAAGTTGAGCACAATCACGCAGAACATCAGCACTGCGCCGTACACGAGCCTTCTGGCTAAATAGCTTGGCATTCCTTAAAGTTCTCCTTTGCGCTAGCCCGTCGATGCCGTTTCGTGCCCGGGCGTTTGTCGCCCTACGACATCCTCCTAATCCCACTTTGAGCTTCAAAACCGCGCTTCTTGCGAGTAGGTTTCGGGACAGTCTAGCTCATTTTGGAAGCGCTTTCAATAGGTTCCTGCCCTGTTTTCAGTTGAAAACTAGGCGCACAAGGAGTTAAAATTGAATCTCTCAACCGGGCGTCTAATTGGCATGGCATCCTGAATGTCTAATATTTAAGAGCGCTTTCATAATGACGACGGAACAAGTTCCCACCTTATCGGATGTTGCGAGTCTGGCCGGCGTGTCCCTCGCGACCGCTTCTCGGTACCTGACAAACCCGCTGGCGGTACGTGCGACGCGTCGTCTATCCATCGAAGCCGCTGTTCAAGAACTGGGCTATGTACCCAACGGCGCAGCGCGAGCACTGGCTTCACGACATTCCCGACTCGTCGGTGCCTTATTCCCATCGCTTGACAACGTCCTGTTCGGAAGCTTTATCGGCCCACTGCAACGCGCGCTCAGTGCGCAGGGCTACACCTTGGTCGTCGCGTCCTCCGACTATGACCAACAGGTGGAGTACCTTCAGATGTTCAATCTGGTTGCCAACGGTGTCGATGGAGTCGTGCTGGTGGGCACTGAACACACCGATGTCTGTTACGACCTACTGACGAAAAAACGAATTCCGTATGTGCTAACTTGGACATGGAGCGAGCAAAGCGATCGTCCTATGATCGGCTTCTGCAATCGTAGTGCCGCGGCTAGGGTCGCCAATTACCTGCTCGATGTGGGCCATCGCGGAATTGCGATGATCTCTGGCTATACGACCGCGAATGACCGGGCGACTGAACGCATCGCCGGAGTTCGCGCGGCGATGTCCTCTCGTGGCGTACAACTGAACGACGATTGGCTCGTGCAACGCCCATTCAATCTTTCCGAAGGCGCATCCGCGTTTCGCGAGCTGATGTCGATGCAATCGAGACCCACAGCGATCATCTGCGGTTCTGATCTATTCGCCTGCGGCGCAATCTTCGAAGCCGCTCGGATGGGAATTCGGGTTCCAGAGGATGTATCGATAACCGGCTTTGACGACACTGATCTCGCGGCGGGAGTGACCCCCTCGTTGACGACGATACGCACGCCACGAACCGAGATGGCCACCATGACCGCCCAACACCTGCTCGACACTTTCCGTGGCGCGGAACCTCGCTCCTTGGAGCTCAAAGTCGAATTGGTGGTTCGCGGGAGTTCCGGGCCGCCTCGTCGAGTTTAAAAAGGAGCGTTTGAGTCGCGGCGTGCCGCCGCTTGCGGGCAGCCTTTCTCGGTCAGACGGCGATCAGGTCGAGGCCCCGTAATCCACTCCGACGTACGGCAACGCTGAAGCGTAAGCGTGCAACCGCCCCATCTATCGAAGTGACGAGTTAAATCCGAAACTACTTTCTTTCAAAGGGAGGTGGTTGTGACGAGTGCATATCGAGCCCGGTTGGTGGCGGCGCGGTTGTCGCGGGAAGCGCATGTTGAAGCTTTTGGCGGCAGCGGTCAGACGCAGGTGCAGTACTGCAAGGATCGCGGGATCAACGCCACGACATTTAGCGGCTGGCTGCGCAGTGCGAGGGCGGCGGCGAACGTCGCGGTGATGCCAAACGCAGCAGGGCCGCGCGATGAGAAGCACGAGCGTGCGCAGAACTCGCCCGACGCGGTCGTGCGCGCAAACGCACCTCTGACGGCGTTAGCGGTACGGATCGAGGCGGCTGCAAGCATTGTCACTGCAAACACCCCCACCGCGCGCACCCTCAGCGCGCCTGCCTGCCCGACGCTCGTCGTGCGAGGGCTGGGTGGCTGGTGCATTGACATCGAGGCCACCGTGCCCGCATGCGCCGCCGTGGCCGCGCTGCTGCACGCGCTTGATCGTGCCGAAGAGCAAACGCAAACGCACACGCAAATGTCGCCAGCGGCAACGCCCACAATCCCTCCCCCGCCCAGACATCGAGATGAGCCGCATCGATCTCGAGCGCATAGGGTCACAGCGAGGCAATCGACATGAGAGATGAACTTCTCGGCGCACTGGGCGCACCGGGAACCGCGACCCCGCCCGGCCCGCCGATCTATCTCATCGGCGAGCCCGTTGACATGCGACTGGGGATCGACGGCTTGTCGGCCTGCATTCAAACACGGCTCGCCACTTCACCGTGCAGCGGCGGGCTCTACGTTTTTAGCAATGTGCGGCGAAACCGCGTGAAGCTCCTCTTGTGGGACGGCACCGGCGTCTGGCTGGCACAGCGGCGGCTGCACCAGGGCAGCTTCACCTGGCCGAAGGTGCAGACGCAGACCAACCCCCACGCCCACGCCCACGCCAACGCCAACGCCAACGCCAACGCCAACGCCAACGCCAACGCGATTCATACGCTCAGTTACGAACAATGGCAGTGGCTCACCCACGGCATCGATTGGACCCGGCTCGCGGCCAGCGCGCTTGAGCACAAACACTGGCAAGTGGGGTAAGCCTCGCGCGCACGATCACGCGCTAAATTGTGTGCGAGATCGGACGCAAAAATCGATCCCAAATAAATCACTGAAAGCGCCGATGAATGGGGCTTTCGGCGCTGTGTGTCGAGTAAAATCCACCTATGGATTTCGCGCTCAAGCTCGCAGAATTAACCCCCGACACTCAGCTGCAGGCGTGGGTTGCCGAGCAGTTTGAAATCGTTAATACAAAGCTCGCCGAGCGGGACGCGAAACTCGCCGAGCGGGACACGGAGCTTCACGCGGCGAAACTAAAAACACAAGCGCTCGTGCTTGAGCTCGCGCATCTGCGGCGCATGCGCTTTGGTCAGTCAAGCGAAGCTATCAACTCGGTGCATGGGGACTTGTTTGATGAAACCGCAGGCAGCGATGTCGCAGCCCTTGAGGCCGAGATCGACGCGCTCGCCACCCCCGCCACCGCTCCTGCGCTCACCACCCCGACGCCGGTGACACAACAGAAGCGCCTGGGCGCGGGTCGTCAAGCACTGCCCGCGCATCTGCCGCGCACCGTGCATCGTCATGATTTAGACGCTGATCACTGTAACTGCAACGCCTGCGGCAAGCTGCTCACGCTGATCGGTTGCGACGTGAGCGAGCAGCTCGACGTCACCCCGGCGAGCTTCTTCGTTCATCAGCACATTCGCCCACAGTACGCCTGCAAGGGCTGCGAGACGGTGACTGCCGCTGCCGTGCCCGCGCGGGTCATTGACGGCGGTATGGCAGCCAGCGGTTTGGTGAGCTGGGTGCTCGTCAGCAAGTATGTCGATCACCTGCCGCTGTATCGGTTGGAGCAGATTGCGGCGCGGGCAGGCGTCGCGCTGTCGCGCTCGACGTTGGCGGTGTGGGTCGGGCGCTACGGGGTGGCCTTGCAGCCGCTGGTTGATCGCCTGCAAACGCTGCTGAAAGAGCGCAATGTGCTGCATGCCGATGAAACCCCGGTGCAGCAGTTAGCACCGCAGAGCCCAGGGGCGACACGTGTGTCGCCGGGTAAAACCCAGCGTGCGTATTTGTGGGCGTATTGCAGTGGTGAACTCGAAGAGCGGGTCAATGCGCTGGCCGATCCCGATCGGACAGCGCTGCCGGCCATCGTCATCTTCGACTATCAGCTCGGTCGGGCAGGCACGCACCCGCGCGCGTTTCTCGACGGCTGGGCGGGCAGTCTCATGGTCGATGATTACGTGGGTTATAAGAGCTTGTTTGCTGAGCGTGATGCGCAGGGTCGCGTGAGCGTCACTGAGCTGGGTTGTGTCGCGCACGCGCGCAGAAAATTCTTCGAGCTGCACGCGGCCAATGCGTCCCCGATAGCGCTCGAAGCCATCGAGCGCATCAAAGCCTTGTACGAGATCGAGCGGCGGGGCAAACCGCTCGACACCGAGGATCGCAAATCGCTGCGCTTCACCGAGGCGATGCCGCTTCTGGTGTCGATGAAAGCGTGGTTGCTACAGACCCGTGGCAGCACCGCCAATGGAGGTGCGCTGGCGCGTGCCATTGACTACAGCCTGCGCCGTTGGGACGCGCTCTCCCGCTTTGCTGCGAGCGGAGATCTGCCGATTGACAACAACCCGATCGAAAACGCAATCCGCCCCATCGTGGTGGGTAAGAAGAACTGGCTCTTCACGGGAAGCGAGCGTGCGGGCAAACGCGCCGCGGCCATTCAAAGCCTGTTCGCCACCGCCAAGAAAAACAACATCGATCCGGCCCGCTGGCTCACCGATGTCATCGAGAAACTGCCAAACTGGCCGAACAGTCGCATCGATGAGCTGCTTCCATTGGCAGGGTATCGATTCAGCTAACAGCGTTAGGTTTCGTTATACAGACGGGGCCGTTAGACGCTTACGCTGAAGCAGCCATCGAATGCAGCGATGCCGTCCCAAGAGCCTCGGCATTAGACGCGATTGGCGTTGCAGTGCGGAATCTGTCACCGGTTGTCTGTACGCGCCGCAAATGTTTTAAACAGGGTGCCGACCGAAAACCCACCAGTACCCGTTCGACACGAATGGCTCCCCCGCCGAATTCAAGCCCGCGGTGGATGGTCAATGAAATCTTGACGCTCTAGGCAAAACAGTATTGGCTCAACAGGCCACCGCTACTCAATAGCCTCCGGTCTACGTTACTGTATAACTGGCGGTCGAGTTGCAATTGGAAACAGATCCTCACAGCTGGCCCGCGGTTCAACGCAGCGACCCAGTAGGGCATCCACTGCGCTGTGATGCTCAGCCGTTGAACACGCAAACCCGTAAAGAGCGGCGCGATCTGGTCGTTGCTGTACCCGGCCAGACCGCAGCCACCGCGCGTCAGCCAATACTTGCGCTCTGGATGCGCGTTTGCCCAAAGCACGAAGCGCTCAACGTGCTCGGTAATGGCGGTCAAAGGCAATACTTCCAGCGCATGACCCTTCGTGGGTACCGCGTAGCTGGAGGCAAATGCACCTTCGCCGACGCCGTTTTGCGCGCCGTAGCGTTCGGCGGCGACCAGCGCAGCACCGGCTCCGTGACGCCCCGCCAGATTGCTCCCAAAAACAAACAACCAGCCTTCGTCCATAGCGCTCGGCGGTACATCGCCGTCTCGATGCAAGGCGGGAACGGTGAGGCGCTGCACCTGCGGGGTCATAGTCTGCATTGCGTCAGTAAGGATTCGTTTTGTTCACACCATCTGGAGAGTATTTGAGCTTCGCAGTCGACTGCGGTCTGCCGTGACTTCGATTGATTTTTCTTCATTGCTATCAACTCGAAATTGTTGAGATCAAGGATAACCGAATCCCCTCAGTGCCCGTGCACGCGGAAAATTGCGTAGACAGTGTGCCAGCCGCGGTCGGCTTAGATCCAGACTACACGCGTTTGTACTGATAGTCTGAGAACGGCAGTTCACCACATACTTTTTTGATCTTCGATTCGTGGTTGTTTACGCAGGTAAGCAAATCTTGCAATCGTCGCGCTATCGATGCGGGTTACGCCGCTTTGATCGGGATTTCGACTTGTTTATCTGGGTCAACTGCACCGTGG
>Ga0335394_10003817_pt1 | contig 17132 bp, 14 predicted proteins | sample MAT03_FD_205741 | JGI IMG/M metagenome (GOLD analysis project Ga0335394, IMG submission 205741) | Freshwater microbial communities from Lake Fryxell liftoff mats and glacier meltwater in Antarctica - MAT-03 (spades assembly) (version 2) ... | reverse complement strand
AGTGGCATTGGTCGGTGAAAGTTTGCTCTACAGGGCTCATCACGCGGAGCGATGATGGCTACGTTGCTGCAATACCGTCCAATACACCAGTGATCGCAAGTTCCGACATGATGATTTCCAGAGCACGAGTGCGTTGTGAACGCTTGATCTTGGGGTTGGCCAGGGAAAAGGTGTCAGGGTCGTGCGGAGGTACTGTGCGTTAACATGATAGAGCGCAGTTACTTACGACCATTCGGCTTTGGCGGATCGAAATCCGGATTCAGGGACGACTTCACCGCACCGACGTTCGTTTGCCAGTCGTGCAGCAGCTGTTGCAATCGTGCGACGTGTTGGTGTTCTGCTGTCGCGAGATTGTTCGTCTCGCCTGGATCAGTCGCAATGTTGAACAATTCAACCGTGTCGCTGTCGAACCATTCGATCAGTTTCCAGTCGCCGTCCAGAATTGCCGCTCCCGGTGCGCCGCCCTGGTTGCCGTAATGAGGATAGTGCCAGAACAGCGGGCGGTTCGTCGTCGGATCACCGGACTTCAGTGACGCCAGATGGCTCACGCCGTCTTTGTGATGATCGGGTTCCAGTGGCAGACCGGCAGCATCCAGAATCGTAGGAAAATAATCGGGACTGATTACATGCGACTCATTCACAACGCCCGGTGAGATCACTCCCGGCCAGCGCATGATGAGTGCCGTGCGGTTGCCGCCCTCGTAGATCCATCCCTTGCCGGCGCGCAGCGGCAGGTTGGAGGTCGGTGATCCTTCGCTGGTGGACAGTCCCCCGTTGTCGCTGGTCATGATCACAAGTGTGTCTTCGGCAAGTTTGAGTTCATTCAGTTTGGCGACAACTTTGCCGACTGCCTGATCCATGGCTTCCACCATGCCCGCATACACGGCATGATCCTGTGTCTGCCGCACCTTGCGTGGCGGTTCATTGCCGAAGACGTCTGTCTGTTCGAGTTGCGATCTCTTCTTCTCATACTTCTGTACAAGGTCGGGCCGTGCCATCAATGGTGTATGGACGGAATAAAACGGCAGGTAGACAAAGAACGGTTTGTCACGATTCGCTTCGATGAACTTCGAGGCCTCCGATGCCAGGCGATCAGGCAGGTGTTCGCCTTTCGGACCATCAGGCAGTTTCGGATTTCCGTACGGAGAAAAATACTTCTCTCCGCCATAGGGACCCCCACGTTCAAATCCACCCATGTTGATGTCAAAGCCCTGATCCTCCGGCAAAAATCCGTCACCCCCCAGATGCCACTTACCTGCAAGGAACGTGACGTAGCCGTGTGCCTTCAATGATTCCGCGAGCGTCACATATTCCAGTGCCAGATGTTCCGCATAAGGTGCGGGAAGGTGGGGCGTATTGCGTTTCCATTTCGCGGGTTGCGCCGCCCCGATGTAGTCGGTAATCCCCGTGCGTTGCGGGTACTGTCCCGTCATGATGCTGGCGCGAGTCGGCGAACAGACGGGACATGCGGCGTACGCATTCGGAAACAACGCGCCTTCTTTCGCCATCCGATCCAGATGCGGCGTTTCGTAAAATGTGCTTCCGTAACAGCCAAGGTCGCGTTGCCCCAGATCATCGACCACGAAGAACACGATGTTCGTGGGACGCCTTTCACTCGTTCTGATGGATGCCGGTGTCGCTTTCTCCTGCTTCTGTTTTTTCCTGCCGCCTTTCTTTCCGCCCGCGTTTTCAGCGCCGTCTGGTTTCACGGTCGGATTGTTCACGGTCGGAAAGTGAGCCGCAAGTTGCAGTTTCAGGTCAGCATTTTCCGGTTGCGCTGCAAGGTTCGTCCATTCGTAAGGATCGTGGACGTGGTCGTAGAGTTCTTCGCCACCGTCGGCGTATCGAATATATCGCCAGCGGTGATCCCGAACCGCGTGATTGTTCCGACCGAATGTGGTGATCGCCACGCGGGGCTCAGTCGATGCTGGATTCGCCAGCAACGATCGAATCGACGCTCCTTCCACATGCGACGGCACCGCAACATCGGCCAGGTCGCATAATGTGGGATAGATGGTCATGAAGTCCACGGGCCGATTACAGACGCTGCCGGCTTTTGTCACGCCGGGTACAACCCAGATGAACGGCGCGCGAGTCGCTTCTTCCCACAGCGCGAATTTTCGCCAATGCCCTTTTTCGCCCAGATGCCAGCCGTGATCTCCCCACAGGCAGATGATGGTGTTGTCGCGATGCGGCGATTTTTCCACAGCTTCCAGCAGGCGACCGACTTGTCCGTCGAGATAACTGATGGCTGCGAGATATGCCTGCACGGCTTCTTTCCAGCGACCCGACTCCAGAACTTCGCGATGGTCGCCGTCAGGTTTTGCCATCCTGATTCCAGCGGGAGGAATATCACCGAGGTCGCCGTCCTTGACAGGCGGCAGTTGAATCTGATCCAGGGGATGCATCTCGAAATACTTCTTCGGCACATTCCACGGCATGTGAGGTTTATGAAAGCCGGCCGTCAGGAAAAACGGTTTGTCGTGTGACTTTCCAAGTTCTGCGATCACGTAGTCCGCGATCTGCGTGTCAGAAACGGCTTCGTCACCGGCGTTCAGAACACCGAACTTAATTCCGCCGATGCTGCGGTCCTCAAGGACCCCTGCACCGCGATTTTCATTTCGCTCACGCCCACCGGTTCCCGTCCATTGTTCCGGAAACCCCAGGCCGCCATGCCAGAGTTTCCCCATGCCGAGCGTGTCATATCCGGCCTTGCGGAACTGCGTCACGAGCGAATGCTCTGCATTGACAGCCAGTTCAAACGGCTGGCCATTGTCGTAGATGCCGGTCGTACCTGGTCGCATCCCGGACAGCAACGCCGCGCGCGAAGGATTGCAAACCGGTGCGGCGCAGTGAGCGTTGGTAAAGGTGACTCCCATGTTGGCGAGTCGATCGATGTTGGGTGTCTTCGTCTGAGGATTTCGCCCCAGATGTCCCACCCAGTGATTCAGATCATCCACTGCGATGAACAGAACATTCGGCTTTCCCGCGTTGTCTGCGATGGCAAATCCGGAATTCAATGACAGGATGGCGGCGGTAACGATGATGGTACACAACAATCTGCGCATGGAATTCTCCTGTTGCCATTGCTCTTCAGAACTTGGGTCAGATCCTATAGGATGTTCAGATCAAAGTCCTGCATAACGTAGTTCAGTCGCTCCGCCGACTGAGATTCCCCCGGATGCGGCATGGTTCTGGCCACCAGTACCTAGTGCTTTGTCAACGTTAAAACTTTGGGTTGACGCTTTAAAAAACAATGCCCCGCTTCCGGGCTGAGATGAATTGTACATTGGACGTAATCGTCGGCAAAAAATGTGCGGCAAAAAGACAGCAAGTCATTTTTCTGCATCGAATGCCTTTCCTTCTAAAAAGGCCTGTCGAAGCTGTCGTAAGTGTGGATTCGTGAGCTTAGCCCTGCAGCGGGCCGTTGTTAAAAAAGGGGTCAGGAACCAATAGTGCGGAGCACCCTCTGGGCCATTTGGCTATTGGTTCCTGACCCCTTTTTTAAAGCCTGACAAAGCACTAGGTAGGGTAACACACCGAACATGACATTCCGCCGGGATATTCGCGCGCATATGTCCTTAAGCATATTCGTGCTCAAGTGGCTGGCGATCAGTGTGCCGTCGGCTGCAGTTATCGGATCCACTGTAGCGTTGTTTCTGTGGTCACTGGATCGCGTGACAGAACTTCACTGGCAGAATCCGTGGTTACTGTACCTGCTGCCGGTGGCAGGGCTGACGTCGGGGTATCTCTACCATCGGTTCGGGAAAACCGCAGAGGCTGGCAACAATCTGATCATGGAACAAATCCATGAACCCGGCGGCGGAGTCCCGACGCGGATGGCTCCGCTCGTGCTCATCGGGACGCTCATCACACATCTCTTTGGCGGCTCTGCCGGCCGTGAAGGAACCGCCGTACAGATGGGCGGCAGCATTGTCGCGACCTTCGGACGCTGGCTGAAACTGAATGAAGCGGATACGCGGATATTGCTCACATCGGGCATCGCGGCGGGCTTTGGAGCCGTCTTCGGAACGCCTCTGACGGGCGCCATCTTTGCCATTGAGGTGTTAGCAATCGGTCGTATGAGTTACACAGCTCTGATACCGTGCCTGATTGCCAGCATCGTCGGCGATCAGGTCAACACCGCCTGGGGAGTTGGACACACTCAGTATCAGGTTGCATGGGCTGCCAGTGTGTCCGAGACTTCACCCGGATTGACGCTCGACTGGAAACTCACGGGCAAGGTCGCCGTCGCGGCTGTCTGTTTCGGTCTGACAAGCGTGCTCTTCGCACAACTGACTCACGGCATCGGATGGACATTCAGGCGTACGATCATGATTCCGTGGCTGCGTCCGGCGGTCGGTGGGATCCTGGTAATTCTGTTGACACTCGCCTTACGTGATCGGGACTATCTGGGGCTGGGAGTCAATGCGAATCCGAGCACCCCTGACGCCGTGACCATTCAATCGTGCTTTCTGATCGGCGGCGCGGCGATGTTCAGCTGGTGGTGGAAGCTGCTCTTCACAGCCGTGACTGTCGGCAGTGGTTTCAAAGGTGGCGAAGTGACTCCGCTCTTTTTTATCGGCGCGGCCTTGGGAAATGCATTGGGCCACCTGCTTGGGGCACCAGTGGATCTACTGGCGGCTTTGGGATTCGTGGCCGTCTTCGCCGGAGCCACAAACACGCCGCTCGCCTGTACAATTATGGCCATTGAACTATTCGCGCATGGAAACAGTTCGCTGCTGAGTTCCGGTTTCGTCGTCTACGCCGCAATCGCATGCTTCCTGTCATGGTTCCTGAGCGGCCATTCCAGCATCTACCGCGCGCAGCGCATTGAGAAGGTGTAAGCACCCATGCACAAATTTCATCATTTAACCGCGTGGGCAACACCCCTCGCTTTCGCGAGGCAAACGTTGGTGCTTAAGCGGGCGCAGATCATTGATTCAAACGGTCCCCTTATCAACGGTTGACAGGACGATTGAGGACAGGACGATGAATCGCAAATTGTGTTTCTAATCGTCCTGACCATAGTCGTACTGTCAACATAAGAAGCGAAGTTCAAATACCGAGAATGAAAAAGAGGCTGTGCGTTGTCGTTCATCGCAGTTGTCAAACCTCTGTTCCACTGGCATGAAGCCAGTGGGGACAGACCTGTCGCGTTCATGCAGCTCCTGTTTAGTTTCCAAACCTGCGGTCCACTGGCACATGGCCAGTGGGGCCGAAATGGTCGCAGTGTACTTGTAATTCGCCTACGCCTACGGCTCGCCGTTAAACGAATTATGCTCGATAACTGGGGCATAGGTGCTTAGCGTACGCGAAACCGGCAGTACTCGCACCGATTCGCGGCTCGTTCCCATACGAGTTGGAGGAGTTCGTGCTTCATCTTGCCTGGTTCAAAACCGAGTGTGCGCGAATCCGCAGCATTTCGATCACGCGACCGGTTCGTCGGTACTCGTTGATTTCCTGCTGCTCGTCAGTCGTCAGTGAACCGTCGCGCGCTTTGGCAGCCAATTCATTGGCGCGCAGATCGTTAACCGGATCCAGGCGAATTGCCCAGAAGTAACGAGCTGCATCGAGTGTCATTCCTGATGGATTTGTGTCCAAAGCCCGGTCTAAGATCGCTGCCTGTGTATTCATATGATGCCTGGGCCCCTACAACGTTAAGTAGATCGAATCTCCTTGACGATCCAGTCCAAAATGCCAGCCAGCTTCAGAAACTGACTTTCTTCACAGAGCACTGACACCGGCAACTTCGGAAAGCCGTCAATTCCGGCAGCAGTGACTCTGGCTTCTGGCAGTTGTTGAAGTCGCTTGAGTAGTTCTTCTCGTTTGGCGACTTCATTGAAGGGTTCGTGATTTCTTAACCACCAAAGTTGAATGGCGACGAGCCCTTTCGCCTGAACAGAAACGGGGAAGATGCGTTTGCCATTATGCTCCAATATCGGGATAAATGCGGAACCTTTCGCCCCTTGTTGGTTGAAATTATCAGGCAGTCTGGACGTGCGAGCCCATTCCATGAGTCGTCGAACGACCTTTGACTCTGGTTCAGTTAGTTGTGAATCGACCTGCCGCAAGTATTCAGCCTCATCAATCGAATGATAGCTGGACGCCTTGCCTGATGATTTTTTCTGACGAGATGTTTCGGTCTGCCCCAATACTCGGGGCACCAGCGTCTTCATCCCGTCGCCGATAAATTGCTTGACTTCGATGGCCAGCACTTCAGCGGGGTCCATTTGCTGGTTCAGGAATTCCACGACTCGTCGCAGTTCTGCCGGAATGACATCGGCCACAAACACAAGTCGAATTCGTCTTGCCTGAAGATTCGTCTTGACGTTGAGCCAAAACTCGTCGGGGATGGCGTTTGCTCCCAGAAAGCCCGTGAGGATCTCGTCAGAGTCTTCGCCTGCTACCTCACATCGCGACTGAAACTTGGCTCGCACTTGCTCTACCGGCCAATAAGCGACGGCGTTTGCAGCATAGTCGAGCATTTGCCCAACAACTTCACGGCGAATGCGACTGTCAGTACTGCGTTTGACTTCCACCAGAGTCGGAACTGCATCCTGAGTCAAGGAAAAGATGATCCAGAGACCATCGCCCAGCTCCATCTTCTTCATCGGGCACAGACATTTCACGCGTTAAGAGCAACCATCGTCGGGGTGCAGTTGAATTGATCTGCTCGCCTGCCAGCAGATCAGGATATTTGGCTAACAATTCCTGCAACAGGTTCTCAGAGTCATAGGCGGATTCTTCCATTGCGATGAGCTTGGCGTCACCGTTCAGAAGGTAAATTCGTCCGGACACAGGTGTTCTTTCATTGAAGGATTTCTTTGGCAATCATATGAAAGATGTAAAACGGTCCACTCAATTCCCGGGTCACCAAGTCACTGGCCGCTTCCCGGCTGGAGACTCATGAGCAACTCGATGCACTGCTTTCGCAATTCCCGCGCGGGTTGCGCGGAGCATCGGCTATTACTCCTCCAGCACCATGATCTCCACCTTCCGGAAGTCGATCGGATGGCTTTCGGACTGCAACGAAATCGTCCCGCCGGTGAGCATGAGTTGTCCGTCTTTAATCAGCTTCTTTGCAGAGTCGTCGCGTTCGTCGAGCTGTGGCTTGTTGTATTCCAGCACGACTTCGCCATCCAGCAGATGACGAATGACTTCGTTGTTATGGACTTCGATCTCGGCAGTGACCCATTGTTCGCCATGGTAAGTTTTTGACGTCGAATTGATGCAGTGCTGCAGTTTCAGTTCGCTATTCATCACGACGTTGGTGCCTGGCGTGCAGAGATTGGATGTCGTGCGATCGTCTTTGCCGTTGCCGCCCAGAAGCTGCACTTCAATCGACACGGGAAAATCCTGATCCTTCGCCATCGTCTTCGGATCCTGCCCGTGGACCATCACGCCGCTGTTGCGAGTCGCCCAGCCAGGACCTTCAACACATTGCTCACCCACAAATCGATATTCCACACGGAATCGGTAGTTGGAGAAACTGTCCTTGTAGAAAAGATGCCCGAATTTTTCACCGAATTTTTCGTAGCCGCCACCGTCATAACGAACCTGCAGCAATCCGTCACGGGCGCGAAACGTGTCACCGTAGTTGTCGCCAAGCTCAGAATATCGAATCTTCGGTGTCCAGCCGGTCAAATCCTTGCCGTTGAAAAGCGACACCCATTCGCCCTTTGGATAGTCTCCTTCAGCCGCATGGACTCGGTTGAAACCGCCAACGCTGAACAGGATGACACACAGCACACCGATGGAAAACTTCATGGAAAGCCTCATTGCCCGATCGCATAAAGATGAGTAAACGTACGAAAAAACAAATGACCGTCCGCAGCCGCTGGTGATGCACGCATCCCTTCCGCAAGATGATTGTGTGATACCAGTTCGTAGGTGTCTGCGGCTTTCACCACGTAGCAATCGCCAGCTTCATTGCAGAAGTAAATGACTCCGTTCGCGGTGATCGGTGACGCAGTGAACGTCCCTTCAACACGATCTTTCCAGATCTCTGCGCCGGTCCTGACATCCACGCAGGCGATGACACCGTTGTTGAGGATGCTGAAGATGCGATCGCCGACCAACAGCGGGGCACTCAGGTCGGAATTGCCTTTGTCGCGATTCCAGACAACGTGCGATTCAGAAACATCGCCACGAGTCGTATCATCCAGTCGTACGCTGAGCAGATTTGATCCGCGCGAGCCGGTATTGATGATTGCGTGATTTTCAAAGAACATCGGCGGTGATGAGGCATTGAAGTCGTCGTGACGGATGGTCCACAACTCTTCACCCGTTGCAACATCATACGCAAACGCCGCACGTGAACCGACTGAGACAACCTGACCCCGACCATTGACTTGGACTACGTTCGGCGTGCTGTAGGCTTTCCGCAAATCTCCATCCAGTTTCGGCTTGCCGTTTTCGTCGAGATCACCATAGTCGGTCGAACGATTTGTGCGCCACACGGTTTCTCCGGTGTGCTTGTTCAATGCCGTGACGAACTGTGCATCAATGCCGTCGAACGTCAGAATCAGGAGGTCGTTCCAGAGAATCGGTGATGAGCCGGGACCGCGAAAGTGCCGACAATTGATGTCTCGACGCTGCCAGATGATTTCTGTCGTTTCAGGATTCAGCTTTGCAGTGCCGTACGTTCCGAAATGAACATAGACCGCGTCGTGTTCCAGCGCACAGGATGGGGAAGCGTACGTGTTTACTTCGTTCATCAGTGGTTCCGGTTCCGGATTTTCAAACAGCAACGTGTGGTGCAGGGTTTTCCCGGTGGCCTGATCAATGCTATGCACAAACTGCTGCTTGCCGTCCTTCGTGGCCGACGTGACCCAGATCCGTCCATGCCCGATCACCGGCGCAGAATGACCGAAGCCTTCCAGTTCCAGTTTCCATGCAACGTTGGATGAAGGGACTTCGGACCACTCCGTCGGCAGTCCGTTTGCGTCAGCCTCCGCGACATGCCCATTGAGTGCCGGTCCTGTCCGCATGGGCCAGTTAAGGCGACCGGATGCAGCAACAGTCCCAGTGCTGACCAGGACGAATATCAGCCATATGACACACACGACAAAATCCCCTCGCCACAATCGCCGTCGATGCGGATCGACGAATGAAAACGCAGCGCGCGATGCGCCTGCAGCGAGTGGCGTTTTGACAGGGAAGGAGGTTGACATCATCGCTGGGTTACTCAGGAGGGGCGTAAAAAAGGGGTCAGGAACCAATAGCCAAATGGCCCATCGAATGCTCCGCACTATTGGTTCCTGACCCCTTTTTTAAAGCGCGGGATAATAGTTTAGCAACGCATCCGGCAACTGTCTTCCGACCTCAGGCCGCCCGCTTACTGCGGTGTTTCTGGTACTGGTACTGGTACTGCCAGGCGATCGTATAGCATTCGAGGCATTCCGATCGAAAAACTCTGCAACGTCCAGATATGGTGCTGTGTTTGCCGGAACGTAACCGTACCAGTCCTGGGTGAAACGTCCCGTGCGGCAGGGTCTTTGTCCGGACCGGAGACCGCAGCGGTTTTCGCCGGTTTTGCCAATGGCAGCTCCGCATTGCCGTGGAGGCGCAGTGTCCATTCGACAGTTTCAAATTCCGGTCGCGCTCCTGGCGGTTCGTCCGCATCCGGCGAAGCCACATAGATACGACCTGTTCCCAGAACTTCGTCGATCTCCACGTTCGCGTTCGACAGAAACGGGAACGCGGCAGCGTCTGTATCCGGAAGCACCAGCGGTCGAAAATGCGCCTCACCGTCGGTCACAACTTTCACCATGCGGTCCTGAATGTCACCCAGTTGGAAATTCAGGTCCAACTGCAGTGACCCGAGTGTTCCCAAAGAGACGTCGTGACGGCGTTCCCATGCTTCCGGTTTTTTGTCATCCTTCTCGGGGCGAATCATCCAGAACGGAACGCTGAACCAGGACCCGATCGTCTCATCCGTAAGGCATTTCTTCAGAACCTGCGCGCTTTCCGGATCACCATTGGACAGGTGCGTCACGAGCGCGTCGCGGCCTTCCGAGGTGAGCGTACTGACACTGCCGTCCGGGTGGATCGCGAGCGAAAATGTCGCACCGGTCAGTCGCGTCAGAATTGACGATGGCGGCTGGCGATCCATTTTTCGCACAATGGCTTTGACAAGGACGTCACCGGATCGCTCGATGGCCACGACCCGATACTGGATCTGAAGTGATTCGGATGTTTCCCGCGTGACTTCAGGCTGGCCATCGACGGCAATCTCCGTTCGCCGTGAACTGGCCACAAGCACCGTGATTTCATTCCCTGGCCGCAGCCCCCAGAAACCTGGCACATCCCGGATCGCCTGAGCTGCAACTGACGGTACCACCAGCACCGTCAGCACTACGATCGATAGTACGCTGCATCCCTGCCTGAAACGCCCCAGGGAACTTGCAATTCCTGTCAGGCGGCTTCGAAAGCGAATGGAAAACTCCTGATTTTTCGACATGCGAATTTTCCCTTTCGGTATGCTGCGATTCAGCCCACTTCGTTCAGCACCTGTTCGGCGACATAAATCGGCAGTGCCGGCGAATAATGTACGGCCATCGCAATCGCGTCACTGGGCCGACAATCGATGTCATGCACGGTATCGCCGATACGAACTTTAAGCACCGCGAAATACGTGTGTTCTTTCATCTCCGTAATCATGACTTCTTCGATCACGCCACCCAGCGCCGCGACAACGTTCCTGAGCAATTGATGTGTCATCGGGCGAAATGGCTCTTCCTCCAGCAACTGTCGATTGATCGCCTGCGCTTCGAATTGACCGATCAGAATCGGAAACATCCGCGTTCCGCCAACCTCGCGCAGATACATTGCCTGCTGATCATTCAGGTCAGACACAATCACACGACTGAGTTCCATCAACACGGGCACCGACTGTACTCCAAAAATCAGTGCAGGACGGATCTCCCGATCCGTCCTGCGTGAGACATACCTGATCACTCAGACAACTACGGCAGGCGGCGAACCTTCAGGTTGCGGAAGTAGACTTTGCTTTTCGGATCATGTGCCTGCAGAGCAAAAGTGCCTTCGCCGATGCGGCGTTCGAAGTCAGCGGAGAACGCTTCTTTGCCATCCGGTTCGGTATAGTCAACCGTCACGGTGTCGTTGACCTTGATGATCACATGCTTGCCTTCGACCTTGACCCAGGTCTTGTACCATTCATTGTCTTTGAGCGGTGGGTTTCCGACATCGACTACACCGTACAGACTACCGGATTTCTTAGGGTCGCCATGGGAGACGTTGACCTGAACCTCCTGACCAAATCGTGGCCAGCCGGTGTCCTGAAACTTCGTATGAAAGTAAATCCCGGCGTTGCTGCCCGGCGTCGTCATGCACTCGCATTCAAATTCAAAGTTCCTGAACGGCTTGTCGTCTCCCACATAAAACAGATGGCTGCGTTCGCCATGACAGACGAGCTTCCCGTCTTCAATGGACCACGACTCCTTGTTCTCGTTCAACTTCCAGCCCTCAAAGGTCTTCCCGTCGAAAAGCTCCTTCCATTCACCGGGCTTGTCCTCCGCGAACGCGATTGTGGACAGCAGACAGACAGTGGCCAACATCATGAAACTACGGCGCAGCATTCAGGTGACTCCAGCAAGTGTGTACTTCAAATTCTGCAACCGACGGCAGTCACTGGAGTGTACGCAAAAAAACAACGCGATTCCAATCACGGCGGGTATACCCAGTTCGGGTTGCCGTTTTGTGTGGTATGCGACACGACAAAACTTTAGTCGTATTCGATCCAACAACAGAGTTTGTCGATATGACAATCCATTTTGGCTCCTGCCGCCAACTCTTTGCAATCATTTCCATGACCAGTTTACCACGGTGCGTTAATCGGCAGATTTTGCGTAATGCAATATCGAACTTAAGTCGTTACTGACAAATGAGTTAACAGATAATAAGCATTGCGGCAAAAAAGCGAATCACTTTTGGCACACTTCTCGCTATGTACTATTCAACATGACAACAACGGTTTCTGCTCGGTGTCGACAGAACTGGTTTCTCGGACGCAAAGATTTACAGGAGGTACTTAGTCATGCTCGTACTCACACGCAGAGCAGAAGAAACGATCCGAATTGGTGATGACATTGTTATCAAAGTGATAAAGACAGGAACAGGGAGTGTGAAGTTCGGCATCGAAGCGCCAGTGAGCATTCGAGTGATGCGGGGCGAACTGATCGAAGAGAAGCATCCGGTTCCCAGCATCCCTGCCAACTTTGGCCCCGCTATGCGAGTCGTGTCTGATCAGTATCCGCATGTGGCGTAGGCTCCGAACTCAACTTTACTAACCAGGTTTTTTAAAACACGAATGGATTCAGACGAGGAGTAAGAAACTCCTCAAAGGAGATTAAAGCCATGAAAACTTTCAAGACCTTCACACTGACTCTGGCCCTTCTCACGATGGCGGGCAGTGTTGCATTCGCTCAACACGCACCGTCACGTGCAGTACGACAAGCATCCGGTTCCGGTGCCAATGACTTTCCGGAACTGCCAGCCAGTTGGTCAACGCTCGGCCGTCGTTCAGAGACATCAGACTCTCGCGTGGATTCCTTCAGCCGTCCTTCCCGCAACGACCGCGCTGACTATCGTGGTCAGGATCGACTCAGTTCCGGACGTCGGGATCGTGTGACTCAGCAGCCTGCCGATCCTTTCGGTGACGACTCAAGCAGTGACTACGAACGCTATTCGCCCGTGGATCGATACGCTCCCGCAGACCGATTTGCGCCTGTCGATCGAAGTACACCAGTTGACCGTTACGCTCCTTCCAGCGGACGCGATCCCTTTGTGCCGGCTCAACAGCCACAGGGTCAGTTGGACGACGAAACCAGTGCGATCAACAACCTGCTCACATACCGCTATCAGAACCCGGTGACTGTGCGAGCCATCCGAGCGATGAGCACGACTCAGGCCGTGCAGTTGTTCGCCGAAGTGTCTGAGAAAATTGACGCAAGATCTCTGGAACCAACCAGCTACGACCTGCGGGTTCGACGTGCCTTGCGAAATCTGACGATCGCTCTGGACAACGAGGCTTTTATGAACGGACTTGGTATTTCAGCAGACTCATTCAGCACTGACGGTTTCCGCAACACGCTCAGCCGTGTGACTGGCAATGGTCAGGTTCAGAACTACAACGACGCTCGTACTGTCCTGAACTCGGTGATGCAGTCTGCTCAGTCTGTACGGGGTCTGACATCAAGCGTAGTCGCCTTTGAATTCGCCAACGCCAGCATTGATACGCTCGATAAGTTCTCTGGTCTCGAACCTGCGGACCCAGGCTCTCGCAACGGTGCGGAAATGACGAACATGAAGAGCGCGGCTCTGGAAGAAAACATCGTGGGGATTGGTGTCGAGGTTCGTGAACATGCTGAAGGTCTGATTGTCGTGAAGCCGCTGCGAGGTGGACCAGCGGCAGAGGCTGGTCTTGAATCCGGCGACATCATCCTGAGTATCAACGGCAGGAACATCGGCGGCATGAAGATGGCCGGCAGCGTGGACCTGATGAAGGGAACCAGTGGCAGCCAGATGAAGATGCGGATCTACCGCGACGGAAAAGGCGAACGTGATTTTGCTCTGACACGCCGTTCCGTTCGAGTCTGGACCGTAAACGATACGAAGCTGCTGTCCGGCACAGATGTGGGCTATTTCAGTCTGAGTCGCTTTTCACAGAACTCAACCGCCGAAGTGGATCAGGCTCTGAATGAACTTTACAAAAAAGGCATGAAGTCTCTGATCCTCGACCTGCGAGGTAATCCCGGTGGCCTGCTGACAACGTGTGTCGAAATCAGCGACCGCTTCCTGGCCTGTGGCACAATCGTCACCACAAAAGGACGACTGAGTGCTGACAACATGGTTGAACGGGCTACCTACAACAAGACATGGAGTGTGCCTTTGGTAGTGCTGGTCGATGGTGACAGTGCTTCAGCGAGCGAGATTTTCGCAGCAGCCATTCAGGAAAACGGACGAGGTGTTGTGGTGGGAACCCAAAGCTACGGCAAAGGCTCTGTGCAGACGCACTTCCCGCTGAGTGCCATCGGAGGCGACCTGCGACTGACAACAGCTCTGTTCTATTCACCCAACGGACGAAAGATAGCTGGCGAAGGTGTCACACCCGATGTCGAAATCAACGACCGCGACGGAGTGGTGAATGGTGACGAAGTACTGACAGAAGCCGTGCGAGTCGCTCGCAGCCAGACACTGAAGGATATGGCCAAAACGTCCGGCACCTGCAAGACACCAACACCATCAGCCGGACGAAGTTCTTCACTGAGCAACATTATGGATCCAGGTCACTCAACGATCAGCATTCGTTGAGACACGCTGACCTGTTTCAATCGGCAAGTCTGGACCACGACGGTTCAGCGGTCGATTGGTTTGATCCATCACACCGCTCAGAAGGAACCTGATCGTGCAGCAAACGCAACCAGCACTAAAAACCTGAAACCGGCTGACTGAAGAGAACTTTGGTCATCCGGTTTTGTGCTTTTGGAGCGGATTAGCGACTACGGTTGAGCGACGCCGGATGGCGTACGGGAAAAGCTTTTGCAGGAGGCTGCGTTTCGGCGATTCCATGTAGGTCCTTTCTGCCGGAAAGGACTTTCGCCGCAAGGCGAACCTGTGCGACGGCGCACTGCCGAGCGACTCTGACAGCGGCAAACCGCGTTCACTGGCGGTCTGAGGCTGGAGACTTGAGGAATCGCAGACAGCCTGCGGAAAGACTCTGACTGATGTCGATTCGGCGAAAGCCATTGCGAGTTACGGCTCCAACGACCCCGCGTCGGTGGTCCGCAGACTGGCTGGCTAATCGCTTTCCGAGTGCCGCTTGCGATCGCCCCTCCTCCATTTTTTGCTCGCCGAAGGCGAGCAAAAAACGGAGGAGGGGCGGCGTGCGCAGGGGGCGTGTCTTGGTAGCTGATCAGTCTTGCTTCCACCGGCACGGGGCCGGAATGGAGAGCCCCAATCAACGCCGCGATCGTCGAGCCAGATGAGGCAAAGTGGTCGGAAACACTGGTATCCTACAAGAGTTGCGTTGCGCAACGCAAATAATCCGTGCCGGTCCGTTGGCTTACCTTGATTCGAGAGTGTCGTTTTCCGGCGTTGTGAATCCAGCTTCAGTTTGCCCACAGCCTGGCTCGGGTGAACGACGGCGGCCCGATAAGCTGCAGAAAACCGAACTTCCTGGTATGCTATAAGCGGAAAAGTTCAACGCACGATCTATACGTCCGGTTAATTGCCAGCCGCATAGATCGCAATTGGTTGAGCCGAAGGAGTATTTCCAGCGGGAAAGCCAGAAGGAACATCTGGCAGTTTGCGTTTCGCTTATCAACATGAAGGGCGGAGTTGGCAAAACAACTCTTGCCTCCCAAATCGCTTGGTACGCGGTCCAGCAACTGGACAAGAAGGTCTTGCTCATTGATCTCGATCCACAGGCCAACGAGAGCCAATCGGTCATGTCGCCACAATCGTGGGTGACCTATTTGGATAATGGAGGGCTTACCGTAGCTGATATCTTTGAGCAGTTCACACCGACGGGTACGGCAAGCGGCAGCCCGAAGAAATTTGCTCCCTCAAAAGTCATCTACAATCGCGCCACCTACCGGGATGGCAGCCTTCTCGACCTGGTTCCGTCTCGTCTCGAGTTGTCCTGGACGCTTCGAAATCCGACTGGTAAGGAAACTTTGCTGGCACGCTTCGTAGCCAAGATTGAGGAGAAGTACGACTTGATCTTGCTCGACTGCTCCCCGACCGATTCCATTCTCACGGACGCCGCGTATCACTGCAGTCGCTACATCCTCGTACCTATTCGGGCCGAATTTCTTGCATCAATCGGATTCCCATTGCTGAACCGAAGCATCAAGACGTTTCAGATGCGTCACGAGGACAAGGTGATCGAGATATGCGGACTTGTCTTTAATGACTTTGTTCGGGGCAACGAAAAGCGAGAACACAAACTCGCGCGGAAAGACGTGAAAGACAAGGCCACGGAGTACGGCTGGGACGTCTTCCAGAATGACATTCCTCACTCGGACTCTTATTTCCGTGCCGCGAGGGAAGGAATGCCAATTGGCAACACCAAAGGCGCTCACGAGAAGGTGATAGGCGAGTTCGCAAAATTCGCGAGCGAGTTTTTTCGTAAGATTGGACTATGACTCGAAAATCAAGACAATCATTGGTTGACGACCAGGTTGGGGTGCTCGTCAAGCATTTTGGAGTCACCCAAGTGCGGGCTGCTTTGGCAAAGGCGGCCAACGGCACGGTCACGGCTTCTGAAGGTCAGCTGCGGAGTCGTTCGAGCAAACTTAATCGCCAAGCCAGTCCGACCGTCACGAGCATGCTGGAGCAGCTTCGGCAAGAGGATGATGAAGAGAAGTACCGCCTGCTCGCCGGGTTCTACACGCAGTTCAAGGACAAGGCCGTTTTGGCTGAGGCTCAGGATATTCGCCACTTCGCGCAGCTCATCGGACTAAAGGAGATTAGTGGCAAGTCCCGCAAGGACATGGTCCCTAAATTGATGCGTTTCCTCTTGGAGCAGCCAATTGAGCGACTCCAGGTTGACATCAAGATGGCCGCGAATGTTTCAGAGCAGCAGCGCCAGAAGGGATTTTCAGTTATCACCGACAAGCTGTTGGGCGAAAAAGTAGACAAACGGTCGGGAGACGTTACCCAATAGCGAGGACCACCTAACGATTAAGCGACGGTCTCAAGATTGGTCAAGAACTGATTCAAAACAAATTTTGAATTCCTTTCTGTTTTTTGTTCATTGCCACGAGTGGCGCGCAGGGAATCGCGTCCCGGAGCTGTTGGATTTTTTGAGGCATGACTCGGGTGTTCGAGAGTGATCAGCAGTTTCTCAGCACGAAATTTGTTCTGACTGGTCGGCGGATGCCATTCGGGTTAACATGCGGAGCCCCGAATTGCCCTCCTCGCTCCGCTCTCCCATAAATTCTTCGGAAACCCACCCATGTGGAATTTCTTTGGTCGCCCGCACCGCTATTGTGACGGATTGACGCGTCGATCATTTATGCAGGTCGGCGGGCTTGGGATTGGCGGGCTCACGCTGGCTGACCTGAATGCGGCAGAATCGCAGAATCCTGCAGGCACTCCTTCCA
>Ga0335394_10003813_pt1 | contig 17136 bp, 8 predicted proteins | sample MAT03_FD_205741 | JGI IMG/M metagenome (GOLD analysis project Ga0335394, IMG submission 205741) | Freshwater microbial communities from Lake Fryxell liftoff mats and glacier meltwater in Antarctica - MAT-03 (spades assembly) (version 2) ... | reverse complement strand
GTCGCCACATGAAGGCGGGCGCAGTCATGCTCGAGCTCGCGCGCGCCACTCCCCATCTGCCCTGGCTCGCCGCCGCCTTCGCGCTCGCGCTGGTCTGTACGCCCAGTCGCGACTCCCACGCTGGCGACGATCCCGACCAACGCCGCGAGCTCCTGAGCGCCCTCGACGACAAGGTCGACGATCTGGTCGACGCCGTCGAGGACGTCGCCGGCGACTCCGGCGAGCCGGGCTCGGCGGAGAGCGTAGGGGCGCCCAGTCGCGCCGCTTCCGTCTGGTATGCGCCACCGGCTTGGGAGTAGAACCGACAAACGACAGGAATAGAGAGCGCCACGACGCCAACTCTCGCGATTTGCGGGTTTGCGCGGGGCCGATCGCCATCGGGTCATGAGCGTATGAGCGAGCCTCAGCCAGCACAGGAAGAACACTTATGCGAGCGGATCGCCACCGGCCTCGACGAGCTCGTCGCCTCCTGCGTCGCGTGCGACAAGACGGGCGAAACGGCGCGCTGGGCGGCGGCGCTCCGGGCCGAGCACAAGCGCTTCCCTGCGCTCCGCGACGAGCTCGACCGAGCCCTGAGGGCGTCATGACGGCGAAGCGGAAGGAGCCCGCGGCCGAGACCCACAAGTGGGAGTTCAAGGCGCGCTTTCGCCGCCACGCGTTCGGCTGGAAGTCGCAGCCGGCGATCACGCGCATCAGGCAGGCGGTCGCCGAGATCAAGAAAGTCGCGAAGAAGGCGCCCGCGCTCGCGGCCGAGGGGGCCATCGGGTTCCTCGAGCGGGTGTCGCCGGCGCTCGAGCAGGTCGATAGCTCGTCGGGTTCCATCGGCGCCGCCGTGAGCCACGCGATCGAGGAGCTGGTGCCGCTCATCGCGAACGCTCCGACCGACGCCAAGACGCGCGACGCCTGGCTCGAGCGGCTGTTCGAGGCGCACCAGGCCGATCAGATGCCCTACATCGAGCGCCTCGCCGACCACTGGGGCGAGCTGTGCGCCTCGAAGAAGCGCAACGCGAACTTGATACAGGTACCCAAGCGCCGAGTCGGCAGCGGAGAAGGTCGTCACGCTTCCACCTCCTGGTTCGGCCCGCGCATCCACTCCGCGAGCGTCGCGTTGGCGTCGTCGACGTTCATCGTCTCGCGGGCGATGAGGCCGTGCTCGATGTCGGGCGGGAGGCAGGGCTGGAACTTCGACACGCGGGAGCGCTGGTTCGAGTCGATGAGGCGGGCAGCGTCGTCCCACGTGAGCTTGCGCGCGGCGAGCTTGTCGATGGCCTGGCGGATGCCAACGGCGCTGTTGGCGGCGCCGTTCGAGAACGTGATGAAGATGTTGCCGGGCGACACGCGCTCGCCGAGCTCCAGCTCGAGGAGGCCCGCCAGGACGCGGTTGCCAGCACCGCCGCCGAAGGTCCACCAGCGGCAGCGGCCGTCGGGATCTTCTTCGACGGGCAGCGAGCTGTCCTCGAGGAATGCGTGGGACTCGCGCTGCAGCTCGAGCTGCGTGACGGCGCGCTTGGACCAGGAGGGGTCGGCGTCCTTGCTCGCGAGGACGCGGCGCATGGCGTGGCAGAGCGAGCGGTCGAGGCTCATGGGGAGGCCGAACCAGCGAGGGTAGCCGCCCGCCTCGGCGGGCTCGACGGAACACGTGCCGCCCTTCCAGTCGACCCCGACAATGCGCCAAGGGCGACCGGCGAGGACGAAGTTCGGGACCTTCTGCTCCTTGTCCTGAAGGAACGAGGCGTCGACGACGCCGACCTCCGACTGGCCGTGCATCACGCGCAGCACGCGCGGTGTCGAGAACACGGCGTACAGCTCGAGGAAGTTGCGCGCGCCGTAGAGCTTCTCGCCTCGGGCGCCGAGCGCAAGCCGCGCGTCGGCTTCGACGAGGATGTCGTTGTCGACCATGTGGCGAACGATCGCTTCGCGCTCGGTCGCCGAGACGTCGCGAAACGCCGCACAGCCTTCGATCCAGTTCCACCACGAGTGAGAAGCCGAGCCCTGTTCCTGCATCGCGAGTGCGATGGCCTGATGAGCCAGCACGTGTGGCGACCACGCTGACGGCCCGGCCGGCTCGACGTAGCCACCCCGGAACAAGTCGATGATGGCGGCGGCGCGCAGGAGCGCGTCGTCGTCGGTCGCGAGGAAGGTGCAGTTCGCCGTCGTACCGGCTCGGCGCCCCGTACGCCCCATGCGCTGAAGGAAGGACGACACACTGCTGGGTGCGTCGATCTGAATGACGTGGTCGAGGTCGCCGACGTCGATGCCGAGCTCGAGCGCGCTGGTCGCGACGATGACGCAGTTGGACCCTTCCTCGAAGGCCTTCTCGGCGGCCGTCCGTTGCGAGAGGGCAAGCGACGAGTGCGAGAGGTAGACGTCCACGCCCCGCTGCGCGAGGCGATGCCCCAGCTCCTCGACGCGCCTGCGGCTGTCGACGAAGACGAGCCGCCGCGTACCCGGGTACAGCCGCTCAATGAGCAGCGCCGCGTTGTCGAGCGTGCCCACGAAGTCGAGAGCTAGCTCCGGCGGCCTTCGCGCGCCGCCTGGGTCGACGATGCGCTGTGGACGCAGGCTGCTTCCGCTGAGCCACGAGACGATGGTCTCAGGATCGCCGACCGTCGCCGAGAGTCCGATGCGCTGCACGTCCGCCTCGGCGATTCGGGAGATGCGCTCGAGCAACGCCACCAGGTGCGAGCCGCGATCATCCCCCGCGAAGGCGTGAACCTCGTCGATGACAACCGCGCGAACGTGGGCGAGGAAGCGCCGCGCGGGCGTGCGCGTCGAGAGAAGCATCGCTTCGAGCGATTCGGGCGTGATGGCCAGCACGTCGGGCGGGTCGTCGATCATGCGGCGTCGCGCGGGTCCCTTCACGTCCCCGTGCCACTTGCCGGCACGCCTGCCGATCAGCCCCGTGAGCGTGGAGAGACGCGCCTCCTGGTTGTTGAGGAGCGCGCGGATCGGTGCGACGTAGAGGACCGAGACGCCACGCCAATCCTCCACGTCCATCTTGGAGAGCAGCGGGAGGAACGCCGCTTCAGTCTTCCCTCCCGCCGTGGGCGCGAGCACGACGCAGTTCGCGCCGTCGAGGATCGCCTCGGTCGAGAGCGCCTGCACCGGACGCAGACCGCTCCAACCCAAGCCGTTCGCAATCTGGTAGCGAACGGCGGGGCTCAGGCGGTCGATGGCGTCCGGGCGCATCGTCACAAGTCGATCTCGATGTCATCCGGCTTCTTGCCGGCGGCCGCTGCCTTTTCTTCGAGCGTCAGCTCATCGGCATCGATGCGGATGTCGAGGTCCTTGGCCGGGTCGAACTCGGGAAACAGGTCAACGCGGTCGAGGATCGCAGCGACGAGCTTCCGCAGGAAGATGCGCGGGGCCACGCCAACCTTCCCGCCAAGCTTCCCTGCGACCTCGTTCGCCAGTCCCGAGAGCACCGCGTCGGTCACGCGGGCTTTCATGCGGTCCGGGTGGTCCGTCGGGTACAGGTCACGCACGCGACGACCAACCTCGAGCAACCGCTCTTGGTCGAACGGGAAGAGACGCACTTGGACGTCGCGCGGGTTGTCCCACTTGGCGTCGCCGGAGAAGTCGACGTGCAGACGCTGGGCGAGCGGCGGCAGTCGCTTCACACCGTTGGGCCCGTCGAAGAACGCAGGCGTCCCGGTGATGAGGATGTAGAGCCCCGCGAAGCGACCGCCGTACAGGTCGTCGATCAGCTTGCGGATGGCCTCGAGGCTCCTGTCGCGGCTGTCGGAGCGAACGCGCTGGATCGTCTCCACCTCGTCGAGCACGAGCAGCAGGCCCGGTCGCCCGCACTGCTGGAGCACGGCGAGCAGGCCACGCAGGAACCCGAGGGCCCCCGTGTGATCGATCTCGCCCTTGATGCCCGCATGGCGCTTGATGTCCGCGCTGACGTTCGGCTGCCCCATCAGCCACGCGATAAGCCCCTCGGCGAGCGCGTGGTTCTCGGCGACTTCTGCTGCATGGTACGCACGCAACACCGCTGCGTACTGCGGCTGCACCGCGCTCACGTCCTTGAGCCGCGCCTCGAGCAGATCGCCGACGCCAGCCGCCAGCGCCTTCAAGTCATCGGGGTCGCGTAGCGTGCGCGAAACCTCTTCTTCCAGACCCATGAGCCACTGGGAGATGACCGCGCGAAACGCACCCGTGTCCCACTCGGCGGTGCGCAGGCTCTCGGTGGCTCGCCGGTAGACCGTCTCCAGTCGATGCAGCGGCGTGTCGTTCTCGGAGATCTGCACTTCGGCGACCGCGAAGCCGCGTGCGAGCGCCTGCTGCTGGTACCAGCGCGCGGTGAAGCTCTTGCCGCAGCCGAAGTCGCCGCGCAGCGCCTTGAACACCGCGCCGCCGGTCGCGCAGCGGTCCAACTCCTCGCGCAGCGACACCGCAAAGCGGTCGGTCCCAACAGCAAACAGGTCGAGTCCTCGGCGCGGCACCGTTCCTCGACGGAGTGCTTCGATGACGTCCTTGCGGAGCAGCACGCTCGGCTCGCTCATTCCGATACTCCAAACTGCGAGACGAGCCTCGCCTTCTGCAGAACGACTCGGCGGCCCGCGACGTCGTGCTCGACGATGGCGAAGCCGTCTGCGTTCAGAACACCCATGCGCGCAACAACGCCGCCGACCTGGTGGGACCGCACACCGCACAAGCGCGCGAAGTCGGAGGAGGTCAGGCTGCCGCCCCCCTCAACAAGCACGGCGAGCCACGTCAGTACGCGCTCGACGTCGGGCTTCGGCACGCCCGCGACTTGCTGCGTGAAGAGCTTGGACGTTCGCAGGCGAGCGACGAGTGCGGGCTCGGTCGGAGCAGGCGGTGGTGCCGTCGGCGCCTTCGAGGGGCCTACCGGAATGAGCTGGAGCTGCGCCTTCGTGGTCGGCTCTGGAGGCTGCACCACGACGGGAGGCGCGGCTGGCCGGGCAATCTTGAGCGCCCACCAATCGGGCTCCGGGAGCACGCGGCACGACAGCTCGACGTCTTCGCCCGCCACGCGGTCGAGCCATTCGGGGCCAATCAGGAACGCGGGCGCGACCGCTTCGGCGAGCGACAGGCCGCCGTGCTCACCGTAGTGCGGCGCACGGTTCGCGAGGGAGGTGTCCCACAGCACAGCAATGCCGGCCGCCCCGCGCGGCTTCCACGAGGTCGGAGGCAGAAGCACTTCGCCATCCTGCGGCTGCTCGCCTTCAGCCAGCGCGCGCCAGCGTGCACCCCCTTCGCGTCCTGCCGGAATGCGTCCACCCGCGACGCGCATCGCGTCACCCGCGACGTGCCCATGGTCCGCGACGAGCAGCACCGCGCGCTCCGCACCGTCGGCGGCGCTCAGCAGCGCTTCGAGCGGGAGGATCGGCGTCTTGCTGTAGTCGACGGCGACCTGCAGGCTGCCCTTGAGCTGTTCGTCGATGGCGTTCACAACGACCGCGACCACGCGCCGGTCACCGGCGACGGCCTGCTTGACCTCATCGATGAGCTCGTGACCGGCGTGAATGTCTCGGCGGAAGAACACCTGGAGCGGCTCGTCGCCCACGAGGTCGCGGATGTGCGGGTTCGACGCCCAGCGCGACTCGTCCTTGTCGGTGCCCTGGTCGCCGAAGCGCGGGTCGGCCACGCCCGCGAAGAGTGCGGCGCGGCTCACCTCGGTCAGCGTAGGCACCGCCGCGAGGACAGGCGGGATCGGAAGCTGGCCGTTCCAACCGGGCGTGCGCCACGCGATGGGGCTCCACCGACGCTGGTCGCGCAGCCGCTGGAGAACCTGCACCGCTGCCGCGTAGCTCATGCCGTCCATCAGCACGAGGAGCAACCGACGGTGCTCGCCTCCCTTGAGGAACTGGGCCACGACGCGCTTGGTGACGTGCTCGATCGGAAGCACCTCACTCGAGGGCTTGCTGGCATTGACCCATGCCACGTAGGCCTCGGCGAAACGCTTGTCGTCGGTGCGTGCGACGACGTCGACCGCGTCGTACAGCCGACGCACTGCGACCATCAGCGCGTCGCCCGCGCCGCGCATGCCGCGCAGGCTCTGGCGCGCCCAGTCGAGGAAGCCGCCCTCCTCGGTGTAGCGGCGGGCGAGATCAATCGCGGCCTGCCACGGGGTGCCGTGCTCCGCGAGCTGGGGCCGCACCTTCCGCCCGAGCAGCCAGGCCGCTAGGCGTGCCGCCATCTTTCGCGCCTCGACGTGCTCCGAGCGACGGATCGCTTTATCGAGATGGTGAGCGCTCAGGCGTTCGAAGGCCGTGAGCAAGGCTTCCAGTGCCTCGGGGCTTGGCGCATCGACGAAGGTAACGATGGCGGCGGCAACCGCAGCCTCGCGTGCGGCGTGGCCGACGGGCAGCCAGTCGCTCGCGGTGGCGAGCGCCGAGGCACCACCGTTCACCGCGTGCTGCTGAGCCTCATCGATGAGCCGCCGGTCCGCGGCATCCTCGACCGAGAGCACCGTCTCGAGCAGTGCTTGCCCGGCTCCTTTGGCGTGCGCGCCCCGGACTTCGTTGGCAAGTCCAGGAGCGATGCTCGCGATGTGTCCATTCACGAGCCCGCGCAGGTATGGATCGTCGCTCTGCTCGACAGCACTCAGCAGCAAGAGCGCTTGCAGCGCACGGTCGACGAGGCCCAGCTCCCACGCGCGGAAGCCGAGCACGCCTACAGCAGGCAGGCGCTCCTCGAGCCAGTCGAGCAGCTCGCGCCGCACCGCCCGCAAGATGTCGTCAGACTCGCAGGCGCGCACGAACGCGGGCCCCGCGTCGGAGCCACGTGCCCAGAGCAGCCAGTCGCTCGGCGCTTCGAGAGCGCGCTCAGGGATGCCAAAGCGCGCTTCGAGCACTCGCTTCCAGAGGTCGGTGCGCGTGAGTCGAAGGCCCGTGATCTTCCGCAGCCCCGTGACGGCACCGGAGAGCGCGAGGCGAGCGAGCGCCGAGGACGAGAGGCCAGGATCGACCTGGCGCGCACCGAAGAGCGCCGCGAGCCGGGCGTCGCGCGCCACGTGGAAGATGCGCCCGCCTGCGAGTCGACACGACACGTCGAGCGGGAGCGCGTCCTCGGCCCAGTCGACGAGGTAGACGCTGCCCGCGGGCGTCGACTCGCCTGGCGCCGGCAGCTTCGAGCGCAGCTCCAGCTCGCACGACGTCGGGACGATCTCCCACGCGAGGCCGTCCAGCTCGAAGCGCCCGGGCTGCCCTCGGCCGAACAGCGCGAGCAGCTTGGAGCGATGGTCGCGCCGAAACAGCCGCTCCACTTCCAAGCGAACATCGGCCTCCGAGAGGAGCGGCGAGTCGGTCACTCCGGCCTCCGCTTCCAAGCCGTGATGCGGATGGTGATGCGCGAGGCGTCCTTGCCCTCCGCTTCGAGGCGCTCGGCGAGCTCACGCAGTGCCTTGGCCGCCGAGGTCGCATCGGCGAGGTCGGTCGACGCTTCGAGCACCACCTCTTCGTCCTGTACGGGCGGCTGCGGCTTCGTCGGCACACGCAGCAGCTCGTCGGCGCGCCGGGTCAGGTCGCTGAGACCATCGGCGAGCATCTGGTTGACCTCGTCGGCGGCGAGCAACGCAGCAAGGTCTTGCAGCAGCAGCTTCGCACGCTCGCCACGCTCCGCGTCGCCGAGCAGCCCCTTCACCTGGCGCAGCACGATCCAGCGCGCGTCCTCCTGAAGAAGGCGCTTGCTCGCGCTCGCGGTGGTGAAGTTCCGTCCCATCGCGGCGACGGAAGTCTTCGGAGTGAAGCTCGCGAGGTCGCGCACGATGGAAGCGCCGTCACCTCGTCCAAGCTGCGACAGCAGCGCCGCCGAAGCGCGAGCCGTGGCCAGGCGGGGCGCGTTGTCGCCCTCGCTGGCGGAGCCAGCGGAAGACGAGACAGTGGCCCAGTCGCGGATCTTCGGTTCGAGCGCGCCCGGCAGATCGGCGGTGTCGCGCACCTCGTTCAGCTTCTCCTTCAGCTTGTCCGCGAAGGCCGAGAGGTTGCGCGCACCGAGTGAGCGACCGCCGATGGCCACACCGAAGAGGTCACCCGCGCGGTTCAGTGCTTCGGTCCACTCGGCCTGCGTCGGCAGCTCGGGGCGAAGCAGCTCGACGTCGTCCGGGAGCTGGCCTGGGCGCGGCAGCGCGTAGCTCTTGCCGTCGCGCCGGAAGGTGCGACCGCTCCACGAGGCGTAGAGCGAGATGAGCACGTCCTGCACCTCGGCAGGGAGGCCGCGCGTCCGCTGGGGATCGAGCCAGCTGCGCACACTCCCGACCGTCGGCGTGTCGATGCCGGCCTGCTGCCGGTGCTGTTCAATGTCTTGGAACGGCCGTTCACGCAGGAGCACTGCGACGTCGCCGGTCTCGGTGATGCCGAGCGGATCGGCGTAGGCGCGCAGGTCGTTGCGCTCACCCTTCTCGACGTTCATGCGGCGGTCACGCTCATCGAGCAGCTTCTCGACGAGACCGCCGATCTTCTCCATGCGGGTCGCCGACACCGTCCCGTCGAAACGCGGGTGGTGCGGATACTTCTTCGACAGCATCGTGTCGATGACCTGCCGGAAGCCATCCTTCATCGTGCCTGCGAGCACCGCGCGGATATCGAGGTCGCCGAGCAGCGGGATGAAGTGTTCGTCCACCGTGCGCGACTGGTCGAGGTACGCGCTGTCGTTCGCCATCGCGAGCCCGTAGGCCTGCGCCAGCGTGCGCTTCACCAGGGCCTCCTTTTGAGCGCGGAGGCTCGCGAGGTCGGCGCGCGTCGTCGACTGGTCTTCAACACGCAAGTGACCGAGGTACTTGCGCGGCTCTCCGTCGAGGATGTGCTCGAGCACCACGAGGTCGCCGAGCTCGCGTTCGAGCGAGTGCGAGAAGAACGTCGGCAGCCAGACCACCGTGGGATTCGCCGGCGCGTCGGCGGGGCGCGAGTCGCGGAAGCGCTCAACCGTGCGCAGGTCCTCGTCGGGCCCGTGACCACGCTCGTCGAACGGATAGTCGACGATGACCTGCCACTCGAACTCGCGCGGGCAGGTCAGCGTGGTGTCGTCCATCTCGCGGACGTTGCCGTAGCGGACGCGGCCTCTGCGGCGCGTGCCGTGGAAGGGCAGCTCGGCCTCGACGACGGTGCCTTCGCTGTCGAGCTCGAGCGCCTGGAACAGGAGGCGGCGCATCGCGTTCTTGCGGGCGCCAGCGGTGTCGGCCTCGGCGGCCTGCGCGAGGATCGGCTGGAGATCGACGCCTGCGAGGTGGAGGTTCACCTCGGGGTCGGCCTGCTCGCCGAGACGGAGCGCCCCGACCTGGCTCGCCCAGTCCCGCAGACGCTGCGCGACTACCTGCATCTCGGCGCCGGGGATGGGCGACGCGATGGTGCCGTGGTTCAAGTGAGCCAGCCGCTTCACGGTCAGGCCCTTGAACGGCTTGGCCTCGGGCACGAGCGCCGCCATCAGCACCGTCTTGGCGAGGCGGTTGTCGTTGCGGCACATCTTCTGCGCGCAGCCGCTGCAGCCGAGACGGCGGTCGTGGTCCTCACGCAGGCGCTGGCACGCGGTCGGGTTGTCCGTGTTGTGCTGCCGCCGGATGATCGGCAGGAAGCTCTCGCGATACATGTCGCGGGCGCGGTCGAAGCGCGCCTTCATCACCGGGTCGTCGATCGGGTCTTCGGCCTCGGCGAGCGCGTCGAAGGCGTCGCCCACAGGCACCACGCGACCGAGCTCGAGGTCCGGTAGGTGGTTGACCAGCAGCTCCATCAGGATGCGGATCGCGGTGCGCTCACGCTGCAGGCAGTCCGACAGCGCGACCAGCGCTTCGACGAGCGCGGGCGAGAACGGGTAGACCTTCTTGAAGTCGGCCTCGTCGCCTTCGCTCCCGATGAGCACGCTTTGCGCTTGCCCGGCAGCTCGCCACGTCTTGGCGAAGTCATCGGCGAGGCGCTGCGCCGAGGCCTCGTCCTTCGGGCGCACCACGCGGTGCGCGACGATCGCCGGCAGGTTGCTGTCGGCCAGCGTGACCGTCTCGAAGCGGCCATCGTGGTGCGAGAGGTTGCGCGACAATTCGGTGCGCACCGCGCCCTGAGCCTGCTCTCCGAGGAACTGTGAGAGGTCGCGCTGGCGCGCGATGAAGCTGACGATGGGAATGGCGCGGTCGGCATCTTGCGCCTCCTTCAGCTTCACCATCTTCTGGACCTCGCGTCCCACGAACGGCAGGTCGCTCGAGTTTCCAGCGAGCCACAGCACGAGCTCGTCGAGGTAGAGCACGATGGCGTCGTAGCCCAGCGACTTGGCATGGCGGCTCATGACGCCGAGCCCGGTATCCAGGTCAACGAAACGCCCCTGCTGCGCGGTCCACGACGTGAAGAAGGTCCGCACCAGATCGCTGAACAGCTTGGCGCGCGGGCTCTGGGCGTCGCGGTCGCTCTCTCCGATGTAGGTCGCCGAGGCCGCCGCCTCGAAGGAGGCCGCATCCCACTTGCGCGTCTCGGCGAGCTTGCCCCAACCACTCGCTGCCTGCTGCACGCTGCCGTTGAGCTTGCCGAAGAACGTGTCGTCGCCGAGCGTAGCGCGCAGACGCCGCGCGTCCTCGAAGAGGCCTTGGTCTGCGTACGCGGCTGGCGTCGGTGCGTCGGGATGGTTCTTGGCCGCCCACGTCACGTAGGCGCCGAGGATCTTCGACTCCATGTCCTGCGCGCCGAGCATGTGGATCGGGAGCTGGAGCAGCTTCTTCTTGCCGATCCACTCGTTCTTGCCGCGCAGCGCGTGCAGCTCGCCGCGGCTCCACGGCGCCGGGTGGTTGGCGAGCATGAGGTCGAGCAGCGCCATGAAATGGCTCTTGCCGGCGCCGAACGAGCCGTGGAGGTAAGCGGCCTGACTGCGCCCGTCCCGCAGCGCGCTGCCGATGATCGAGAGCGCGTGCTCGAAGGTCTGCACGATCTTCGGCGTGATCGCGTAGTCCTTCACCGTGCGTTCGGGGTGCGCGATGCCGCCCGTGAGGTCTTGGACGAAGTCGCCTTTGCGGACGGCCTCGGGGAGATCGAGCAGTTCGTGGATGAGAGTCATGATGCCGTCCTCGCGAGCTGATTCGCCGTGAGTGGTCGCTTGGACCAGTGTTCGTCGATGGCCTGAACGAACTCAGCGCGCACGAGCTTGGCCCGTTGCAACAAGTGCCCGCCTTCTTCGCGGCGCACATAGAGGCCCTCGGCCGCGGTGTCACCGAGCGCCGACCTCCCGAGGAGAGCTTTGACGCCTTCCACCGTGAATCGCCCCCGTCCGACCTCCGGGACGACGTCGAGGCCGAGGCGGCGCGCGAGCTCGTCACGCCGCTCGACGCTCCAGAACTCACCACGCGCGCGATCGTGAACGTCAAACACCAAGAACCAGTCCGGGAGGCCCGTATATCGCACGGAGTGCACGGCGTAACACCACTCGCCGAACACCATGAGGTCGGGCGTGAGGAGCTCGACGAGCGCATGCTGTCGCACCGAGAGCCAACGCCGCAGCGGCTTCCATTGGCCCTTTGGATCGTCGAGGTCGAGATAGGCGCCGCGGTTTTGCGCGCGCAGCCGGCCGTCTTCGTCCACGGAGAAACCGAGGTTGGCGCCGTCGACCTTCTCCTCGACAACGACCGATCCAGACAGCAGCTCGCACACCTGCGTGGGCGTGAGCACCTTGTCATCCCGGGGAACGCCTGTTCCCAGCCAAGCGAGATGTGGGGTGTGTGGGAAGCGGAAGAACTCCGTCATCCCATCTTCTCCAGGAACTTCTGCTTGATGGCTTCGGGGCAGAGGAAATGCACTCTCACACCCAGGGCCGCTAGGGCGTCCTGCCAGCCCCACCACTTGCTGTCGAACGACTGCAGAATCGGCGGGTGTTCCGGGCTCGCAGCTGCGACGGCCAAGAACTTGCGGTCGGAGCGATCGTAAACAAGTCCATCTTGCGGAGCGGGCAACTCCTCAAAATCCTCCTCATCGTTCGGCTTCGCTGTGATCTGCACGCGGGTGACGCGTTGACCACTCCACTCATGTGTCAGGAGCCATTTCAGGAATGCATCTCCAGGTCCCGGCTCCCCGCTGGCGCCGAGGTTCGCTCGATACTCGCCAACGATGCGCCCGCCATCGTCAACGAACACGTGCCCGTCCTTCATAACGGATTGGAGTGCCTTCGCACTCGCAGCAACGCAGTCGGGCGGGGCACCCTCGTTGTCCCAGTTGGCTGTCGTCGCGACATTCGTGTCGACCACGCACCGCCACGGCGACGGCGCCACGCTCATCGCACCTTTCCGGCGCGCATGCGTTTGGCCTGTGCTTCTGTACGAGCAACCAAGTCTGCCATCTCGTCGCCGAAGAAGTCCCGTGGCCAGTTCTTGATGTATCCGAAGAGATCAACATCGAGCTCTTCGATGTGCGCCTCATCTCCCGTCGTGCTGACGAAATAGAGCGCGGCATCCTCTTTGGATAGTTCTTCCTCGGCTATCCGCCGCTGGAGCCGTCGAAGAAAGTGCTCTGAGTGACTCTCGATGATGAACTGGCAATTTCGCGGGCTACTGTCCTCGCGCGCACGGATCGCGTCCACGAAGAGGTCGGCAAGGTCCGCCTGAACGCGTGGGTGCAGGTGAATCTCAGGCTGTTCGAAGATGACTGTCGAGTAAGGCGGGACGTACAGACACTCGACGATGACAGGAAGGATCTGACTCACACCGAAACCGACATCGGTGAGCTTGACCTCGGGCATCGCCGCGTTCGTGCGGACCAAGACCTCGTACTCCTTACGGTGCGGACCGAGTGCCTTCACCGCGAACGAGTCGATAAGGCCCATCTGCTTCAGGCGCTCGGCAACGACCACCGGCAGCGTCTTGGTCTTCTGTTTCGCCTTCCAATTGTAGTGTCGACTACCTGCGGCGAGGATGGCCTCGACGGCGCGCTCGCCTTTAGCGCCAACGTGGTCAGGCACTTCGCCGGACCAGAGGTAGAGCCGCTTAGGGTACTCACGCAGCGGCCCTACGTAGAACACGTTCTTGAGGACGCGCTCGAGCTCCAGCACGAAATCGGAGCTGAACGCTGCGTTCTGATAGTAGGCCGCCACTTCCTCGGGAAATCCATAGAACCGGACTGGCTCGGGAAGTCCCCAAGCTCGGCCCGTCTGGCGGACTAGAGGGTACTGGTTCGAAGAGAGCTCGAACTCCGGAGCCTTGCGCGTACTGTTGAGCTTCTCGGTGATCCCGATGTCGACCACCGTACCCACATCGTTCTTGAGCTCGTAACGGAAAGACTTGGTCCGTGGCTGATGCTTGTCGTCCGCCGCAAGGGTGGCCGAGAACTCGAATCGGTCGCCGCGGTATCGCTTCCCCTGTAGGGGGTCGTTGACGTCGAGACCATCCTTCGTCTGCCATCCGAGCGTGAACGCGAGCTCACGCGACAAGTCGTGGCCATGCACGACATCGTCGAACGTTCCGAGGTCCAGCAAGCTGCGGCTGTCCCCGAGGTGGAGAGGCCGCTGGCGATCTGATGACTCCGCGGTCTGTTTCAGCAGGAGCAGTAGTTGCGGAATGCTAGTCTTCCCTGCGCTGTTTGTGCCGAAGAACACCGTGAGGGGCGCGAGGCGGATGTCCCCGGTGTCCTTCCATGCCTTGAAGTTCTTGATTCGCAGCTTGGTCAGCATCGGAGTGGTCTCCTCGAACGCGTCATCGTGACCCTCACGCATCACCCGCCGTCGCTACGTACCGGGCCGGGCGCCCGGAGAGCTTCTCAACGAGTCCGTCGGCTTCGAGCTTCTTGAGCGCCTTCTTGATGAGCGCTTTCGTGACGCCCACTTCGCTGGCGAGCTCGACCTCGGTCGGGCCCTCGGGCGGCTCGGCCTCCTCGTCGGCTTCTTCGTCCTCGTCGTCGCCAGAACTGGGCTCGGGCTTCCAGGCCTTCAGCGCGGCGAGCACGTGGTTCGGATCCACCATCGTGCGCTTCACCGCGGCAGGTGGGGTCCACTTGCGAAGGTCGCTCACGGCGACGCCGAGGCTGTGCGCTTCGCCTGCGACGAAGTCGCGGAAGAACTCGCCGAGCTTCATGCCGCCGAAGGCCGCCGAAGGCTCGTTGTGCCACTGCAGGAGCCACGGCACGCGTTCGTCGATGCCAGCGAGCAGCGGCACGAGGCGGTCCTTCGTCCAGCCATCCTCCGACTTGCGGCGCTGGTAGAGGCCGGAGAGCGCCTGTGCGACCTGCAGGTGGTCCCAGCCCGCCCAGCCGACGAGCGGCGTGGTGTCCTCGTCGATGTTGCCACCGGGGACCGTGACGAAGCGCTCCTTCGGCACGTCGAGCTTGCCACGTAGGCGCCAGTAGTGTCGCAGGAAGTCCTTCGGGCCGTACTTGTCGGGCACTGGGATAGCCTTGAGGTTCAGCCGCGTCAGCTCGGGCGGGAGCTTGGCTTCGTCTTCGAGGCGTTGGAGGCGCCAGGTCTCCTCCCAGCTCGCGCGCTTCTCCATGCCGGTCTCGGCGTAGCGGTAGCCCGCGAGGAAGGGCACACCCTCGAGCTCGACGAGGTCGGAGATGAGCTTCACCAGATCGAGACCGCTCTCCTCGGTGAGCAGCTCGTGTGCGGCGACGACGGCAGCATCGCGCCCGACCTCGAGGGCGAGCTGGCGCGCGGTGCGCAGCTCCGGTGTCGTCTGTTCGCGGAACGAGGCCTCGATGCGCTCGAGCAGCCACGTACGCACTGCTTCGGAGAACGCCTTGGTGTCGTCGGGAGGCGACCAGCGGCGCTTGTTCTCAGGGGTTTCGAGGAGACGAAGCTGCTTGCCGTGTTCGGGATCGTCCAGGAGGCGAAGGCGCTGTCGATAGAGGTCAGCGAGCGGGCCGCCCACGTCTTCCGGGACCTCGCGCTTATGAACGCGGAACCACTCCGAGGCAGAGATGTCCGTCGCGACCTCACGCGCGAGGCGCACCTCGAAGGGACGGTGATTCGGCTCGACGACGACGCGCACCGCATCGATGGACGGAGCCTCGATGGTCGGCAGGCCGAAGAGACCGTAGACGCGCCAGTCCATCTCCTCCTGCAGCGAGACGAGGATGCCGCGTAGGCGCGCGCGCTCGGCGATGCTCTTCGCGCGCACGTCACGGAGAGCAGCGAGCGCGGGCGTCTTGGCGAGCGTGGCCGCGACGACCTTATCGGGCGCGTGCTCGGATATCTGCTGCACGGTTTCTTCCGCCGCAACGACGAACTCGAGGAGCTTGTCGCGCAGGTGCTCGAGCTTTGGGACCGGGAGTTGCTGGAGCAGGTTGCCTGCGTACTCCAGGTGGCGATTCCACTGCGTCGCCGAGAGTCGCGCGCCGTCGCCGACCTGGTCGCCGCCCTTCGGGAACATCACGAGACGGCACCAGAGCGCGGTGGTCGACGAGTTCAAGTAGCCGAGAAGGGCGTGATTATCGGCTTCATGATACTGCGGCTGCAGCTTTAGAGCCGGCGCAGTCTGCTTGAACACCATCGCACTGCGCGCGAACACGAAGTCATTGTGCGTCGAGACGAAGGGAAACCCGATGACAGGTCGCGCTCGAAATCTGTCCGGGAAAAACATCGAGTGCTCGGACCATCGCTGTCCTCGCTCCTCCAACGTCTTCCCGAAGTTGCGCCTCACCCGAAGGCGCTGGCGGAACGGCCAGTAAGATTGGGCCTCGGTCATGCCGAGCTCGGTTGACTTTCCCGAATCGTCGTAGGGGAAGAGAACATCAAGCTCGTGGGCTACGTCGTAATCGCCCACGTCTTGTCCGCGCACAAACGGCACGTAGCGGACGCCTGCGGGACGTTGGCGTGCTGACACAGACAAAGGCCGGGGGAAAAACTCATCGTCGCCGGTGTGAGTAGTCCGGCCAATGAACGCCAGCATCGTCCCGAGCTTATGAGGTGCGGACCGTGAGAACGTCGCAAAGAACTCGCGTGAACCTCCGCCAGCAAGTACCCACGGGTGGGTTCCGCCTTCGAGCTCCGTGAAACGCGCAACCGAAACGAAACGCCCGTCAAATCCGACGTCGTTATGGTGCGAGACGATCTCGCTCCAGACCGGAGCCGTGCTGGCATCAGAGGGCTCGGACGTCTCTCCCCGCTTACCGAGCACAGTAGTGAAGCCGCTACGAGCCGTGCCTCGATTGCGACCGAACAGCAGAAGCGTCGGCGTCCCGTGTCCGGGTAGATAGCAACCGGAGGTGTCGATCACTTTGTGAACATCCAGTCGGCGCAAAACCTGCTCGATCAACACCGCACCAAAGTCACGCTTCATCCAAGCGTTGCTGTTGATCAGGCCGACGAACCCCGCAGCGACGGCAAGGTCGAAGAACCGCTCGGCAAAAGGCGCGGACAATGCGAATTTCCCCGCCGCAGACTTGTAGAGGTCGCGGTACTTGGCCTTCTTCGCGGAGTCCTGTTCGACGATGTACGGTGGGTTGCCGACGACCGCGTGGAAGCGCTTGGTGAGCACGCGCTCCACCGCCCCACGGTTCTCGAGTCGGAAGAGCTGGTCTCCCCACGCGATATCGTCCAGCGAGATCTGCTCGGAGAACCGCATCTGCGTGTTCGACATCGCGCCGAAGCGATGCAGCAGGCTGTCCGCGACAACGACGTTCGGCTTGATGTCCGGGGCGCGCTCGAGGCGCTTGATGCCGACCGCATCGAGCAAGGCCAGGACAAGGCGGAAGCGCGCGATGGCCACCGCGTACGGGTTGATGTCGACGCCGTAGACCTGATCTAGCGCGCGGCGTGCGAGGTCCGCGATGTTCTCGGTCGGGGCCTCCTTCTGCCAGCGTCCGAGCAGCCGACGAAATGCGCCGAGGAGGAAGTGGCCCGAGCCGCAGGTCGGGTCGATGAGGGTCACGTCCTTGAGACCGAACTCAGCGATGGCCGGGTCGAGCGTCTGATCGAGGATGAACTCTTCGACGAACTCCGGCGTCTGCAAGAGCGCGTAGCGCTTGCGCACCGCCTCGGAGAGGTCTTGGTACAGGTCGCCGAGGAAGCGCGTGTCCTCGCTCGCGCTGTGCCTGGTTGCCTCGCTCGGCTCGCGCTTGGCGAAGGTGAGCGCGGGCGCGCCGCTCGCGTCACGCTTGCGGAAGAAATCGAGCAGCGCCTGCGCGCCTTCGCTCGACGGCGAAAGCACCCAGACCGGGTTGTGCTTCGTGTCGAATACGTCGCGCGCGCCCGGCAGCTTCGCCAGCTCGCGGAACACTG
>Ga0335394_10003811_pt1 | contig 17142 bp, 16 predicted proteins | sample MAT03_FD_205741 | JGI IMG/M metagenome (GOLD analysis project Ga0335394, IMG submission 205741) | Freshwater microbial communities from Lake Fryxell liftoff mats and glacier meltwater in Antarctica - MAT-03 (spades assembly) (version 2) ... | reverse complement strand
GCCGCCGGAACAAAATCAGCGAGCCCCACAACGACACGTGGTCCGGCACCGTGGCCGGCCAGCCGACAGCACCGTAGTAGATGGCCTCGAAGGGCTGCAGGATGTCGAACCAGTTTTCCGGCATCATGCGGCCGTGCTTCGCGTAGTAGTCGCAGCTCCAGTCGAAGATCTCATATTCGAGCGCAATGCCGAATTTCGCCGCCGCCGCATCGAGCACGCGCACGCCTTCGGGCATCACTTCCTTGCCGATGCCGTCCCCCGCCATCACCGCAATCCTGTGCGCTGCCATGATCCGACCTCCATTTGCACGAGACCCGCAGTGTACGTAAAACTTAAGCCAAACGTCGTATCCCGACGCGCGGCCGAACGCGATAAGGTGCTTGCATGGGGTGGCGCATTCGCGTCCTCCATCAGCAAAGGAGGCTCCCATGCCCGCACGCAATTACTGGGTTGGCGTCGTGTCGCACGATCATGTGGCCGTCGGGGTCGCCGGCGGCTTTGTCCAGTTGAACCACGGCAAGGCCGGCCCGCTCGAGCGCATGCAGCCCGGCGACGGCTTCGTTCATTACTCGCCCAAGTCCGCCTATCCCGACGGCGACACCCTGCAGGCGTTCACCGCCATCGGCCGAGTGGCGGCCTCGGGTATCGCCCCCGTGCCCGCGCCCGACGGCAGCTTCTACTTCCGGCGGCAGGTAGAGTTCCTGCCGTCGCAGCTGGCGCCGGTCAAGCCGCTCATCGAAACGCTCGACTTCATCCGCAACAAGAAATATTGGGGCGCGGCCTTCCGCTTCGGATTCATCCGCATCGAAGCCCCGGATTTCGCGCGAATTGCCGCAGCCATGGCCTGCGCTGTCGAGCGTGAGTTTCCGGAGGCCATTGCGGCCTAGTTTCGCGGCCCAGCCTGGGTTATCGTTGACACCATCGATCGACCAATCAACCGGCCGTGGCGCCGGTGACGGGGAGGCTCCGATGGGTGTTATGGTCATTGCGTTGTTCCGGCCGAAGCCCGGTATGTTGGCCGCGCTCGATATCTGCGTGCACGACCACCTGCCGATTCTGCGTGCGCAGGGTCTTGCCACGCGACGACCTTCGCTGGTGCTGCGCGCGGAGGACGGCAGCATCCTCGAAATCTTCGAATGGGTGTCGCAAGCCGCCATCGACTCGGCCCACGCCAATCCCGCCGTACTCGCATTGTGGGAACGCTACGCCGCGTGCTGCGACTACATCACGCTGAGCGATCTTGCCGAGGCCCGCACGATGTTTCCTTCGTTCACTTTGGTAAGCGTATAGCCGGGTGGATCGTTACCGAGCCTAGCGTGTTTTGTTCGTCGTGGCACGGTGCGGGGTGCGCCGCCTGGCGCGGGCTCCATCGCCGCGAAACGTGTGGGTCGGGCGCGTGAGGGCAAAAAAATGGACGGTCAACCCACGACCATCCATTTTTTTGCCGCACGCGCAGCGACCACGCGGCTCAAAGTCGCCCGCGCCAGGCGGCGCACCCCGCACCGCTCCGGATGCGTGGCAACGGCACGGCGGACGTCGTTGCGTTCGGGTTGTAGGCGAGGCTTCAGCCTCGCGAATCGCTTCGGTTGCCGACGTCGCGCGACAAAGCGCAATTCGCATTGCGAAGCGGCCCCCAAAACGACGACGAGCCATTGCCCACAAACGGAAATCATCTCCACCGCCGCGGTGAGCGGCGGGCCGTGTGGGGCGGGCGCATTGGAGCCGCATGTTCCCGGCGCGTGCGGCAAAAAAAGGGGAGGTCGTGTTTTGACCTCCCCGTTTTTTGCCCTCACGCGCCCGAACCCGAAGTTTGCGGCGACCTAAGCCCGCCCCGCACGGCCCGCCGCTCGCCGCGGCGATGCTGAATGCTCAACGTCACGCGGCACACCCGCGAGGCTGAAGCTTCGCCTACAGGAAGCGAGGCTGAAGCCTCGCCTACAGGAAACGACGACGCGCAGTCATCACAACGCAACGCTCAGAGCAAGCGTTCTTTACAGACGCCGCGCCGACTGGTAACCTTCAGACGAATCAAGGCAATGCCAATGCCGGTGCTCGCGGATACGCGATCCCGGCGTTTTGCTTTTGCGCGGCCATTCGCCACCCCGTCCGAAGACCCCACGCGCATCCTTCCAGTCAATGTCCGCCACCGCCCCCCACCCCACGCCGCAAGCGCACCAACGCGCGATCGTGTTCATGATCATCGCCGCCATCTGCTGGTCGAGCGGCGGCTACCTCGTGCGCCAGCTGTCGATCACGAATGCGTGGGAGATCGTGTTCTGGCGCTCGCTCTTCATGTCGCTGTTCGTCGCCGGCGTGCTGCTCGTCATGCATGGCAGGAAGATGCCGGCCGCCTTGCGCGCCGTCGGCCTGCCCGGCCTGTTGGCCGGCCTGCTGCTGGCCGGGACGTTCTTCTTCTTCATCGGGTCCATCACCCGCACCACGGTCGCCAACACGTTCGTGCTGATGAGTATCACGCCGTTCCTCGCCGCGCTGGCCGGCTGGTTCGTACTGCGCGAACGCGTGCCGCGGCGCACCTGGATCGCGATGGCCGTCGCGTTCGTCGGCATCATCGTGATGTTCGGCGGCGCCGTCGATGCGGGGCAGTTGCTGGGCAACCTGATGGCGCTCGGCGTGTCGGTATGCTTCGCCGCCCAGTTGATGGTGCTGCGAAAATTCCACGCGACGGTGGACATGCTGCCACAGGTCCTGATCGCCGGACTGTGGTCGCTGATTCCTGCGTGGCTCTTCGCCGGAAGCTTCAGCGCGACGCCCTCGGATCTCGCCGTGCTGACGCTGATGGGCTGCGTGCAGCTCGGCATCGGGTGCTTGCTGGCCACCGCCGCCTCGCGCGCGTTGTCCGCCACCGAGCTTGGCCTTCTCGCGCTGCTCGAACCCATCCTGGGCCCGCTGTGGGTGTGGCTGCTACTGGGCGAGCGGCCCGGCAACAGCGCCCTGGTGGGCGGCGCCATCGTGTTGGGCGCGGTGATCGCGAATGGCGCGTTCGCCGCGTGGCAAGGCCGCGCCACCGAGGTCCGGGCGCCGATGCCGGGTCCGTGATGCCGATCGCTTTCCGGCGGTCGCTGCGGTTCACGGCATGACGCTGCCCGATTTCCCCGCCGCGTTCTACGTCGTCGCCGTAATCGCCATCCTGATCACAGGCATCGCGAAGGGCGGCTTCGGACAGGGCTCGGGCGGCATTGCCGTCCCGCTGATGTCGATCTTCATCGCCCCGCCCGAGGCTGCCGGCATCATGTTGCCCATCCTGTGCGCCATGGACATTTTCGGCGTGCACGCGTATTGGCGCTCGTGGTCGCGCCACCACATCGCGATCATGCTGCCGGGGGCGTTGCTCGGCATCGGCATCGGCGCGCTGGCCTTCGGCAGCCTGCCCGTCAACGTGATTCGCGCGCTGCTGGGTGTCATCAGCGTCACCTTCGCGCTGAACCAGTGGCTGCGCCTCACCGAGCGCGTGGCCCGCGTTCTGGCGCGCGACCAGCGGCCGCCTGGTCGGGTCGCGGGCGCGTTCTGGGGTGCGCTCTCCGGCTTCACCAGCACGCTGGCCCACGCCGGCGGCCCGCCTTTCGCGATCTACATGCTGGCGCAGAAGATCGACAAGACCCTGTTCGTCGGCACATCGGCCGTGTTCTTCATGATCATCAACTACGTAAAGCTCGTTCCCTACTATTTCCTGGGCCAGCTCAACTTCGGCAACCTGACGACGGCGCTGCTGTTCGCGCCTTTGGCTCCGCTGGGCGTCTGGCTGGGCGTCGCGCTGCATCGCCGCATCTCGCCGCGAATGTTCTTCAACCTGAGCTACGGCCTGCTGTTCGTCACCGGCATCAAGCTGCTCTACGACGCCGCCACGCACTAAGGGTCCCCACGTCGCCGCCAGCGCCTGGTTGCGCTATGATCGGCGCCTTTGGCATTGCGGTTTCCCCGATGAAACAGACGTTCCTCGATTTCGAACAGCCCATCGCCGAGCTGCAGCAGAAGATCGACGAGCTTCGCTTCGTCCACGACGACTCGGCGGTCGACATCTCCGACGAGATCACGCGGCTCTCCAAGAAGAGCCAGCAGCTCGCCAAGGACATCTACGGCAAGCTCTCGGCCTGGCAGATCGCGCAGGTCGCGCGGCACCCGCAGCGCCCTTACACGCTCGACTATGTGGCCGGCATGTTCAGCGAGTTTCGCGAGCTGCATGGCGACCGCAATTACGCGGATGACCCCGCCATCGTCGGCGGCATCGCGCGCTTCAACGGCCAACCCTGCATGGTGATCGGCCACCAGAAGGGACGCGACACCAAGGAAAAGATCCACCGCAACTTCGGCATGCCGCGGCCCGAGGGCTACCGGAAGGCGCTGCGGCTCATGAAGCTCGCGGAGAAATTCGGCCTGCCGCTATTCACGTTCATCGACACACCCGGCGCGTACCCGGGCATCGGCGCCGAGGAGCGCGGCCAGTCCGAGGCGATCGGCCGCAGTCTGTACGAAATGGCCGGGCTGCGCGTCCCCGTCATCGTCTCCGTGGTCGGCGAAGGCGGTTCGGGCGGCGCGCTGGCCATCGCGATCGGCGACGTCACGCTGATGCTGCAGTACTCCACGTATTCCGTCATTTCGCCGGAAGGCTGCGCGTCGATCCTGTGGAAATCCGCGGATCACGCAGCCGAGGCCGCCGAGACGCTCGGCATCACCGCGCCACGGTTGAAGCAACTGGGCCTGATCGACAAGGTGATCAACGAACCGGTGGGCGGTGCGCACCGCGACCACGGCGCGATGATGCTGACGCTGAAGAAAGCGCTCACCGAAGCCCTGCGGCAGCTGCAGGAATTACCGCTAGACACGCTGCTCGAGCAGCGCGAAGACAAGATTCTTGCCTACGGCAAGTTCAAGGAAATCGCCGCCGGTTGACGCCGGTGACGACACTCCCGCGCCAACCATGCGGCGCGAACCCGACGCTGACCCGATCCGCGACTTGCGCGCGGTCGTGGCCCGCGCGATCCAGGAGCATGTCCCGCCGGCGGCGCCCATCCTCGTCGCGCTTTCCGGCGGCCGCGACTCCGTCGCGCTGTTCGATGCATTGGTCGCCACCGCCTCCGCGGCCGGCCATCCGCTGACAGCGGTCCACGTCCATCACGGCCTGTCACGCAACGCCGATGCATGGGCAGGATTCTGCACCGAGTTGTGCGCCGCGCATCAGGTGCCGCTCGACGTGCGCCACGTCGATATCGCGCGCCTGCCCCAAGCCAGCCTCGAAGCCAGTGCGCGCGCGGCGCGCTACGCTGCACTGACCGCGGCCGCCGCGAAGGGCGGGATTGCGTACGTGCTGCTCGCGCACCATCGCGATGACCAGGCGGAGACCGTGCTGCTGCAATTGTTGCGCGGCGCGGGACCGCGCGGTCTCTCGGCAATGCCGCCGGTGTCGCACGACGCCGGTGGCGTGACGTGGTTGCGTCCGCTGCTCGACGTTGCGCGCGACACGATCGATCGCTATGCCGATGCGGCGCGCCTGCGCTTTGTCGACGACGAAAGCAATCGCGTCCTCGCGCACCGGCGCAACGCGGTGCGCCATCAGGTCATGCCGGCCCTGGCAGCGGTGTTTCCACGGCCCGCACAAACGCTGGCCCGCGCCGCGCGCATGCAGGCCGACGCAGCGCGGCTGGCCGACGACCTCGCGGCGATCGATGCGGGCGCAGGCACCGCCGAAGGATCACTCGATCGAGCGCAACTCGCGGCATTGCCACTGCATCGCGCGGCCAACGTGCTGCGCTGGTTCCTGCGGCAGCACGGCCTGCCCGCGCCCTCGTCCGCGCGCCTCGACGCCATGCTCAGGCAACTGCGCCATGCCCGCGACGATGCGCGCATCCGCGTCGTGCACGCAGGTCGCGCCGTGGGTCTCCACCGGGGCCGCGTGTATGTGCACGCATTGCCACCCGCGCCTTACGCGTTGCCCTGGTGCGGCGAGACCGAAGTGCGCTTGCCGCACGGCCGCATCACGCTGGCCCGGCAGGCGGGCGGCGGTCTTGACGTGGCGCACCTGGCGGAGGCGCCCTTGCGCATCGTGTCGCGCAGCGGTGGCGAACGGATGCGCGTGGGCATCGACCGCCCGCGCCAGGCCTTGAAGTCATTGCTGCAGGATGCCGGCATGCCCGTCTGGCAGCGCGAGGCACTGCCGCTCGTGTTCTGCGGGGACGCGCTGGTATGGGTACCCGGGATCGGTATGGCCGCCGGCTACGCCGCGCCTCCGACCGGCCACGGCATCGCGATTGCCTGGCACCCGGATGACGCTGCCGCCGGCAGTGCGCCGGGCGCCCTCGCTTGACGCCGGAAACAGCGCGGGCCGCCCTTCCGCGACCCGCGCGTACAGCAGGACAACCAGTGCATCAGTCGGCGTAGACGCCGGCCTTCTTGATGATCGGGCTCCACACGTCGATCTGCGACACGAGCTTCTTGCGCAGCGCATCCGGCGTGGCCTGGTCGGCCGCCACCGGTTCCGTGCCCAGTTCCGCGAAGCGGGTCTTGATCGTGGGATCCTTCAGCGCCGCCTGCAGCGCGGCGGCGACCTTGTCGACCACCGCTTTCGGCGTGCCCTTCGGCGCGTATAGGCCATGCCACACGGCGAGGTCGAATCCGGACAGGCCGGCTTCCTGTGCGGTCGGCACATCGGGCAGCGACGGCACGCGCTTCGGCGTCGTGACGGCGAACACCTTGACCTTGCCGGCCTTGATCTGGCCGGTGGTATTGGTGGTCTGGTCGCACATGAAGTCGACCTGGCCGCCCAGGATATCGTTCATGGCGGGACCCGTGCCCTTGTAGGGAACGGTCGTCACGTCGGACTGCATGGCGGTCATCAGCAGCATGCCGCAAAGGTGCGAGGCCGAGCCCACGCCCGCGTTGGCGTACGTGACCTTGTCCTTGTTGGCCTTGACGTAGGCGACCAGTTCCTTCATGTCATTCGGCGCGAAGTCCTTCTTGGAGATGATCGTCATCGGCACATCGGTGACGAGGCCGATGGGTTCGAAGTCCTTGACGGCGTCGTAGGGCAGCTTGCGGTACAGCGCGGGCGCGGTGGATTGCCCGATGTGATGGAGGAAGAGCGTGTAGCCGTCGGCCGGCGAACGTGCGGCCTTGGTGGCACCGATGGTGCCGCCCGCGCCAGCGGCGTTCTCGACGATGACCGTCTGCTTCAGCGTCGTGCTCATGTTTTGCGCGATCAGGCGCGCCACAGTATCCGTCGGGCCGCCGGCCGCGAACGGTACGATGATCGAAATGGACTTGGTGGGGTAATCCTGCGCGGCCACGGGCCACGCCAGTGCAGCGAGCGACAGCGCCGCTACAAACCGGGTTGCGTTACAGAACATGGGAACCATCCTCCAGATTGGCGCCGGGGCTTGTCCCCGCCACTCAAATATGAACTTGCGCTCCTCCGACACCCGTCGCGGGAACGCGTCGACGCGTATTTTTCTTTCTTGTCGACCATTTGCACCGGTCTCGCGCAATTTCGTGCGGCCACGGGCAGGTGGTTATAGAGTTTAGCCCAAGGACACCGGACCGTCATCTTGGCGAACCGGTCGTCCGGGTACCGTCGAGCCTCAACGTGGCCTGAATCTGCCTTGGACTGGGCGCGGGAGGACCCTGCGCCGGCAAGGGCCACGCGTGCTATAATTTTGAATTCATTCGCTTTTATTCCCTTGGGGCACAGAAATGGCCGTAGAACGTACACTTTCCATCATCAAGCCGGACGCCGTGGCCAAGAACGTCATCGGGGAAATCATTGCCCGCTTCGAAAAGGCCGGCCTCAAGGTTGCCGCAGTGCGGATGGCGCGGCTGTCGCGGTCCGAAGCGGAGGGCTTCTACGCCGTGCACCGCGAACGCCCGTTTTTCAAGGATCTCGTCGATTTCATGATTTCCGGCCCGGTGGTCATCCAGGTGCTCGAAGGCGACAACGCCATCGCCACCAACCGCGAACTGATGGGCGCCACCGACCCGAAGAAGGCCACCGCGGGCACCATCCGCGCCGACTTCGCGCAATCGATCGACGCGAACGCCGTCCACGGCTCGGACGCCCCTGAAACGGCGCGCGTCGAAATCGCCTATTTCTTCCCCGCATTGGCGGTATATCCTCGTTGACCGATGATCAACCTGCTTGACCTGTCGCCTGCGGATCTCGATCGCTTCTTCGCCGAACGCGGCGAAAAGCCGTTCCGCGCGCGGCAGGTGTCGCAATGGGTGCACCAGCGTTTTGCCGACGACATTGCCGGCATGACGGACCTCGCCCGGCCGCTGCGCGAGCGCGTGGCTGCCGAGGCCTCCGTCCAGGGCCCGCGGGTGCTGCGCGACTCCACGGCAACCGATGGCACGCGCAAGTGGCTGCTCGACGCCGGCAACGGCAACGCGGTCGAGTCGGTGTTCATCCCGGAAGACGACCGCGGCACACTGTGCGTGTCCTCGCAGGCCGGCTGTGCGCTCGACTGCGCGTTCTGTTCCACCGGCAAGCAGGGCTTCAATCGCAACCTCACCACCGGCGAGATCATCGGCCAGCTCTGGCTTGCCAACCGCACGCTGCTCGCGGACGGTGCCGTGAGCCCGAAGGGGTCGGCCCACGCCCCTTGGATCGAACATGGCCGCCCGCCCATCACTAATGTCGTGATGATGGGCATGGGCGAACCGCTCGCCAACTTCGACCAGGTGGTACCGGCGCTGCAATTGATGCTCGACGACAATGCCTATGGCCTGTCGCGGCGGCGCGTCACGCTGTCGACGTCGGGCCTCGTGCCGCAGATCGACCGGCTGGCGCGGGAATGTCCGGTGGCGCTGGCAGTGTCCCTGCACGCGCCCAACGACGCGCTCCGCGATCGCCTCGTGCCCATCAACCGCAAGCATCCGTTGCGTACGCTGCTGGCCGCGTGCGAACGCTACCTCGACGTGGCGCCGCGCGATTTCATCACGCTCGAATACGTGATGCTCGATGGCGTCAACGACCAGCCGCACCACGCTGCTGAACTGGTCGCGCTCACCCGCGACCTGCGTTGCAAGTTCAACCTGATTCCGTTCAATCCGTTTCCGGGCAGCGAGTTTTCCACCAGCCCGCGCGAACGCATCGTCGCCTTCGCGGCCATCCTGCAGGATGCCGGCCGCGTGGCCACGATCCGCAAGACGCGCGGCGAGGACATCGATGCCGCCTGCGGACAGTTGGCCGGGCAGGTGCAGGACCGCATCACGCGCCGGCTCTCGACGCGTATCGTGCCCATCGCGGCGTCCTAGCTGCTCCTTTTCACCCGCACGTGTCCAGGCCCTCCATGCGCAGTACCTCGTCTTCGTTGTTCATCCTGATGCTGACCGTCGTCGCGCTGGCAGGCTGCGAGTCCTCGTCACCCACGCGGCCGTCCACGCCACCGAAGCCCACCGCGCCGCCGCCTCCCGCCGCGCTGCAGGAGGCGCCCGGCCCGTATCGCGCGCAGTTGCACGCGGAGATCGCGGCCGGCTACTTCGAGCGCGGCCAGCTCGACGTCGCGCTGCAGGCACTGGCCGAGGCCGTGAAGCTCGATCCACGCAACCCCAAGATCTACAACGTGTACGGACTTGTCTACACGGTGTTGGGCGAGGACGCGCAGGCGCAGCAGAACTTCCTCAAGGCACTCGACCTTGCCCCCAATGATTCGGAGATCCGGCAGAATTGGGGCTGGTATCTGTGCACGCACGGACGTGCGAAGGAATCGATCGCCGAGTTCGAAATCGCCGTTCGCAATCCGCTTTATCGGACGCCGGATGTGTCGCTCGCCAACGCCGGCAAGTGCGCGGCGTCGATCGGCGAGACTGCACGCGCGGAGGAATTCTTCAAGCGCGCGCTGGCCATTGCCCCGAACAACATGGTCGCCGGCTACAACTTGTCGCTGCTCGTCTACCGCGAGCGCAAGTACGCCGACGCGCGCACCTACATGCGCCGCGTGATGGCACAGATCAATCCGCCGCCGGAAGCGCTCTATCTCGGCATGTGCATCGAGCGCAAGCTGGGCGACAAGCAGTCCGAGACGTCATTCGTATCCCAATTGAAGAATCGCCATCCGCAATCCGCGGAGGCATTGGCGCTTCCCGCCGGCGTGTGCGAATGACCGACGCCACACAGGTCCCGGATACCGCACCGCCTGCATCCGAACCGTTGTCGGCCGGTTCGCTGTTGCGCGAGGCGCGGACCGCCACCGGTCTTTCGATCGATGCCGTCGCGCAGCAGCTGAAACTCGCGCCGCGCCAGGTGAAGGCACTGGAGGACGACGACTTTGCCGCACTGCCCGGACGCACGTTCGTGCGCGGCTTCGTGCGCAACTACGCACGGCTGCTGCGGCTCGACACGGCCACCGTTCTGGCGGCGTTGCCGGAGGGCGATGCGGCACCATCGCTCAACCAACCTTCGCTCGCACCCTCGCCGCGCGCGATGGGCGAAATTCCCGCCGACGCGCACTCGAAGCCCGGTTCGGCGCGCTGGGCCGTCCCGCTGGCGTTGGTGGCCATCGTGGCCATCGCCGCGGTGTACGAGTGGACCCGCAACGTCCCCGAAGCACCGCGCGGTGGCGCGGATGCCAAGCCGGGTGCCATCGCCACGCCGGTGCCCACGCAACCGTCACCCGCCTCCGCGCCGATCTCCGCTGGCATGCCGGCTCCGGTCCCTGCCGCACCCTCCACCAACGCGACCAAGGCCTCTGACCTCGCCAGGACGTTCAACGCCGTCATGGCGCCGATGGCACCAGGCAATGCGCCAATGGTGCTGGTGTTTCGCGGTTCGTCGTGGGTCGAGGTCAAGGACAGCCACGGCGCCATCCTGCTGTCGACGATGGGCTTTCCCGGCGCCACGCACGCGGTGGACGGCGTCGCGCCTCTGGAGGTCGTCATCGGCAACGCGGAAGCGGTGGCCGTCACGTTGCGCGGCGATGCCTTCGACCTCACGCCACACACGCGTCAGAACGTAGCCAAGTTCACGGTGAAATAGATGACCCGGGCTGGCTCGCCTTCTCGCGCACGTACCCGCCAGGTGGTCATCGGCGGTGTCGTGCTTGGCGGCGGTGCGCCGATCGTCGTGCAGTCGATGACCAACACCGACACCGCAGACATTGCCGCCACGGTCGCGCAGGTGCGCGCGCTGGCCGACGCCGGTTCCGAACTCGTCCGCATCACCGTCAACACCGCCGAAGCCGCTGCCGCGGTCGCCACCATCCGCGCTCAACTCGATGCGCAGGGTTGCGCGGTACCGTTGATCGGCGACTTTCATTTCAACGGCCACAAGCTCCTGACCGACTACCCGGAATGCGCGCGCGCGCTGGCCAAGTACCGGATCAATCCAGGCAATGTGGGCAAGGGAACGAAGCGCGATCCGCAATTCGCCGTGATGATCGAGAAGGCCATCGAATACGGCAAGCCCGTGCGCATCGGCGTGAACTGGGGCAGCCTCGATGCCGACCTGCTGGCGCGGATGATGGACGCCAACGCCGCGCTTGCGCAGCCGCAGACGGCCGATGCCGTGATGCGCGAAGCATTGATTGTCTCCGCCATCGGCAGCGCCGAGCGCGCCGAGGAACTGGGCCTGCCCGGCGATCGCATCGTGCTGTCATGCAAGGTGTCGAATGTGCAGGACCTGATTGCCGTGTATGCGGAGCTCGCGCGCCGCTGCGACTACCCGCTGCACCTTGGCCTGACCGAGGCAGGGATGGGCAGCAAGGGCATCGTCGCGTCCACCGCCGCCATGGCCGTGCTGCTGCAGCAGGGCATCGGCGACACGATCCGCGTGTCGCTGACGCCTGAACCCAACGGTGAGCGCACCCGCGAGGTGATCGTCGCGCAGGAGATCCTGCAGACGATGGGCCTGCGCTCGTTCACGCCGCAGGTCACCGCGTGCCCGGGTTGCGGCCGCACGACCAGCACGTATTTCCAGGAACTGGCCGAGCGCATCCAGACCTACCTGCGCACCGCGATGCCCGCATGGCGCGAGAAGTATCCGGGCGTCGAGGACCTGCACGTCGCGGTGATGGGCTGCGTGGTCAACGGTCCCGGCGAGTCGAAGCTCGCCGACGTCGGCATCTCGTTGCCCGGCACGGGGGAAAGACCCGTCGCGCCGGTGTACGTCGATGGCCAGAAGACGGTCACGTTAAAGGGCGATCGCATCGCCGAGGAATTCCAGGCGCTGGTCGACGACTACGTGCGCGCCACCTATGGCGGTGAAGTCCGCGCCGCGCATCTTTCACCCGACAAGAAACGCATCGCCATCAAGGCGATTACGTAGGGCTTCGCATGGGGACCGCATTGCAGGCCGTACGCGGCATGAACGACGTGCTGCCCGACGAAGCCGCGCTGTGGCAGCGCTTCGAGGACACCGCACGCGCCGTCTTCGCGCAGTACGGCTACCGCAACATCCGCGTGCCGATCGTCGAGTCCACCGCACTCTTCGTGCGCGGCATCGGCGAGTACACCGACGTCGTCGAGACGGAGATGTACACGTTCGAGGACAAGCTGAACGGTGACTCCCTGACGCTGCGCCCCGAGGCGACCGCCGGCATCGTCCGCGCGACGATCGAGCACAACCTCACCTACGACCGCCCGCAGCGCGTGTGGACCAGCGGCCCGATGTTCCGCCACGAGCGCCCGCAGAAGGGCCGGTATAGACAGTTCCACCAGCTCGACTGCGAAGCCCTGGGCTTCGAGGGCCCGGATGCTGACGCCGAGCAGATCGTGATGCTGGCCCGGCTGTGGAAATCGCTCGGCCTTTCGGGCATTGCGCTGCAAGTCAACTCGATCGGCAATGCGCACGAGCGCCTCGCGCATCGCAACCAGCTCATCGCCTACTTCGAGCGCCACGCAGACGTGCTCGATGCGGTCGCCAAGCGCCGGCTGCATGCCAATCCGCTGCGCATCCTCGACAGCAAGAACGAAGGCATGCAGCCGATGCTCGAAGCCGCGCCGAAGCTTGTCGATTTCATCGAGGACAAGTCGCTCGCGCACTTCGACGCATTGCAAGGCTTGCTGAAGGACGCCGGATTGAGCTTCACGATCAATCCGCGGCTGGTGCGCGGCCTCGACTATTACAATCGCACCGTGTTCGAGTGGGTCTCGTCCAGCGCAGAACTCGGCGCGCAGGGCACGGTGGCCGGTGGCGGCCGCTACGACAACCTCTTCGAGCTGCTGGGTGGCAAGCCCAATTTCGCGTGCGGCTTCGCGATCGGCGTCGAACGGATGATCCTCCTGCTGGCCGCTGCAGGCAGCAGCACCGTAACCGGGCCGCTCGCGTACGTCGTGCACGTTGGCGAAGCCGCGGCGCCGCTGGCCCGCAAGCTCGGGGAGACGCTGCGCGATGGCGGCCACCCGGTGGTCGTCAACGCCGGCGGCGGCAGTTTCAAGTCACAGATGAAGAAGGCCGATGCAAGCGGCGCGCGGTTCGCGCTGATCATCGGCGAAGACGAGGCGCAAGCCGGAACCGTGGCGATCAAGTCGCTGCGGATCGCGGGTGAACAGGCCGCCATCGCCATCGGCGACGTGCCTGCCCGCCTGACCGCCGCCAACGAATGATTTTCGCAATCAAGGATTGACCATGGCAGTTTACGATCTCCAAGAGCAGGACCAGCTGGATGACCTCAAGGCATGGTGGACACGCTGGGGCAATGTCGTCACCACCGCGGCGCTGGTCGTCGCGCTCGCGCTGGTGGGTTGGCAGGGGTGGCGATGGTGGATTGCGCAGCAGGCAGGGGACGCCTCCGCACTGTTTGCGGGGCTGGCCCAGGCTGCACGCACCAATGACCTGCCCAAGGCCAAGGATGCGGTCCGGGAACTTGAAGATCGCTTCGCGCGTACCGGGTATGCGGCGCGTGGCGCGCTGATCCTCGCGCGCCTGCAGTTCGATGCCGGCGATACCGCGGGTACGACCGCGCAGCTGCAGTGGGTGATCGACCGCGCCAACGAAACCGAGCTGAAGGAAATCGCGCGCTACCGGTTGGCTGAAGTCCACCTCAACCAGAAGCAGTACGACGAGGCGCTGAAGGTGCTCGATGCCAAGCACGGCGACGCGTTTGCGGGCCTGTACGCCGATCTGCGCGGCGATGCCCTCGCCTCTGCAGGTCGCCCCGCCGACGCGCGCGCCGCCTACGAAACGGCGCTGGCCAAGCTCGACGCGAAATCGCCCTACCGCACCTATGTCCAGGTGAAACTGCAAGCGGTCGGCGGTTCACCACCTGCTCCACCGGCCGCCGCCGCGGGCAGCGGAAGCGGCGCAGCGCCCGCTGCCGCCGCCGCACCAGCCGCCGCAGTCGCACCCGCGCCGGCCGCCGTACCGAAGAAATGATGCCGCGCCTGACCTCGCCGCACCGTCCGCTCGCGACGCGCGCCGCCTTGCTGGTGGTGCTGGCACTCGTTGGCGGTTGCGCCAACATCAAGCAATACATCCCGACGATTCCAGCGATGTCGTTCCGCTGGCTCTACGACAGCAAGAAGCCCGGACCCCTGCCGGAGTTGAAGGCGTCGGTCACGCCGGCGATCGGTTTTAACATCGCCGTCGGCAAAGGCGTGCCCGGGTTCGCCCCCGCCGTGCTGCCGGATGCCATCTATGCGGCTGCACCCGATGGCTCGGTGACCCGCATCGATCCCGTCACCGGCCGCACCATATGGCGCGTCAGTGCCGGCAAGCCGTTGTCGGCCGGCGTCGGCGCGGACGCGAAGATCATTGTCGTCGGCACCGACAAGGGCGAGGTCCTGACGTTCGACCCCGAAGGGAAGCCGCTGTGGACGGCGCGCGTGCCCACCGAGATCATCGCCCCGCCGCGTGTGGCCGATGGCGTGGTCGCCGTGTTTGTCGGCGACGGCAGCGTGCACGCGCTGAACGCGAACGACGGCTCGAAAAAATGGGTGGTCCAGCGCGTGATTCCCGCGCTGACCGTGCGCAACTACGCCGGCGGCGCGTCGGCACGTGGCGGCCTTTTCGTCGGCACCGCCGGTGGTCGGCTGCTCGCGATGGACCTGATCACAGGCATCATCGGCTGGGACGGCATCGTCGCCAATCCCAAAGGGGCCACGGAACTCGAGCGCATCGCCGACGTCACCAGTCTTCCGCTGATCGATGACCGCCAAGTCTGCGCCGTGGCCTTCCAGGGCCGGCTCGCGTGCTTCGAAGTCACGCGCGGCACGCTCAACTGGTCGCGCGACATCTCGAGCCTGTACGGGCTCGCGTCCGACGCCACCAACATCTACGTCACCGATGACCGCGGCGCCATCCATGCGTTCGATCGCACCAACGGCGCCTCCGTCTGGAAACAGGACCTGCTGGCCGCCCGCAAGATCGGAGGGCCGCAGCGCGTCGGCGATTACATCGGCGTCGTCGACATCGAGGGTTTCCTGCATCTGCTGTCGCCCATCAACGGCGCCTACGTCGGCCGCATCGCTACCGATGGCTCGGCCCCCACGTCACAACCCGGAGTCTTTGCCGGCAGCGCGTTGTGGCAGACCGGGGCGGGTAATCTCTTCTCGGTCTCCGCCAAGTAGCGGAAAAAGGGAAGCATGCTCCCCACCGTCGTCCTGGTCGGCCGTCCCAATGTCGGCAAGTCCACGCTGTTCAACCGGCTGACCAAGACCCGCGACGCGCTGGTCGCGGATTTCCCCGGGTTGACGCGTGACCGCCATTACGGCCGCGCACGGATGGGCGAGCGCAGTTGCTTCATCGTCGACACCGGCGGCTTCGAGCCGAAGGCAACATCGGGCATCCTGCACGAGATGGCGCGCCAGACGCGGCAGGCCATCGCCGAGTCCGACGTCGTCGTGTTCCTGGTCGATGGTCGCGCCGGGTTGACGCCGCAGGACACGGTGATCGCCGACCTGCTGCGCAAGGCCGGCCGTCCGGTCGTGCTGGTCGTCAACAAGGCGGAAGGCCTGCAACCCGAGCGCACCGTCGCCGAGTTCCACGAGCTGGGTCTGGGCGAGCCGATCGCCATCTCCGCCGCGCACGGCGAGAACGTGCGCGGCATGATCGACGCCGCACTGGACGTGCTGCCATCTTCCGAGGAACGGCCCGACGACGCCACGCCCAACGCATCGAAGGATCCGGAGCGTCCGGACACGATCAAGGTCGCCATCGTGGGCCGGCCCAACGTCGGCAAGTCCACGCTCGTCAACGCCATCTTCGGCGAGGAACGCGTCATCGCCTTTGACGAGCCCGGCACTACCCGCGACGCGATCTACCTCGACTTCGAGCGCGATGGCCAGAAGTTCACGCTGATCGACACGGCCGGCGTGCGCCGCCGCGGCAAGGTCTTCGAGGCCATCGAGAAGTTTTCAGTGATCAAGACGCTGCAAGCCATCGAGGACGCCAATGTCGTCGTGCTGCTGCTCGATGCGGAACACGCGATCACCGAGCAGGATGCGCACCTCGCCGGCCACATCCTCGACGAAGGCCGCGCGCTGGTGGTGGCCGTCAACAAATGGGATGCCGTGGCCGCGGACGAGCGCGACCAGGTGAAGCGCGACATCGAGCGCAAGCTGGCCTTCCTGTCCTTCGCCGCGCATCACTTCATCGTCGCGCGCGAAGGCCGTGGCGTGCCCGCAGTGATGAAGTCGGTGCAGGAAGCCTTCGTGGCGGCGATGATCAATTTGCCCACGCCCCGCCTCACCCGGACGCTGCAGCAGGCCGTGGCGCGGCAGGCGCCACCGCGCGCCGGTTTGGTGCGCCCGAAGCTTCGCTATGCGCACCAGGGTGGCGTCAACCCGCCGCTGATCATCGTGCACGGGACGGCGCTGCATGGCGTGTCCGACGCCTATCGCCGATTCCTGGAACATTTCTTCAGCGACGCGTTCAAACTGCGGGGAACACCCCTTAGGATACAATTCAAGACGGGTGCCAACCCCTACGCGGACCCTCCCGCACGCCGCCGCTAGGACGCCACCGCTTCATTGTCGCGGTACTGCGTTCCACGACCGGTGCGGGCAACAACAAGACCGGAGCTCGACCATGAGCAACAAAGGGCAAATGCTACAAGACCCCTTCCTTAACACCCTGCGCAAAGAACACGTCCAGGTGTCGATCTATCTCGTCAACGGCATCAAGCTGCTGGGCCAGATCGAGTCCTTCGACCAGTACGTCGTGCTGCTGAAGAACACGGTCACGCAGATGGTGTACAAGCA
>Ga0335394_10003810_pt1 | contig 17144 bp, 19 predicted proteins | sample MAT03_FD_205741 | JGI IMG/M metagenome (GOLD analysis project Ga0335394, IMG submission 205741) | Freshwater microbial communities from Lake Fryxell liftoff mats and glacier meltwater in Antarctica - MAT-03 (spades assembly) (version 2) ... | reverse complement strand
CCGCAACCAAAAGCAAAGAATTAGTTGTATCTAAAACGTAGAGACGCGATTTATCGAGACGCGATTTGTAGAGACACAATTTGTAGAGACGCGATTTGTAGAGACGCGATTTGTAGAGACGCGATTTGTAGAGACGCGATTTATCGCGTCTTCAATTTTAAGTCGGTGTTTTTTGTAACGAGGCAATTAACAGGCAAACAATACCGATACTAATAAATGAATCTGCCAGATTAAATACAGCAAAGTTAATCAGGCGAAAATCCAGAAAATCAACAACATAGCCTAAAACAAAGCGATCAATGCCATTGCCCATAGCTCCACCTAAAATCAAACCATAGCCTAGCTGATCCCACAGATTTAACGCTGGACTAAATAATGCCAACGCTATCAATACTAAACTCACTCCTAAAGATAGCCAGCGCAACCACTCTACCTTCCCACTTAACAGGCTAAAAGCGGCACCAGTGTTAGTGACATAGGTAAAGTGAAATATTCCAGGTATGAGTGGTAGTGTTTGCCCCAACCTGAAGGTTTGCACCACCCAGTATTTTGTTATTTGGTCTAAGAAAAAAACTATGAAGGCAGCAATCCAGAAAAGACGATTTTTTAAATGCATGGCAATTAGTCAAGAGTCAAGAGCAGCCAGTCATGTGCTCAGAGAAGTCGGAGCGTCGGCTTGAGGGAATCTGAACTTCGGGGGGTTCCCCGTTAAGTGAACTGCGTTTAAAGGTCAAGAGTCAAGAGTTAAGAGCTAATCTTTGGACAATGGACTATTGACTAATAAAACATTAAGTGACGCAATACATATGCTATTACAGTTACGGCACAGACTACAGTTAGTTGCCCTGGTAGTGCAAACCAGGAGTATCTAAGGATTGCTTGCATCAAGGGTAGATTTTCTGTGCCTTTCCACTGAAAAAGATAGCTAATAATTAAATAACTAATACCGCATAAGTGGAGAGTTAACAAGCCACAGATGCAACTAAAGGCAAGGGTTTCTAGTCGAGGTCTAGCTTTAAAGGCAAAAAAACCACAAATCCAAGCTCCAGGAATAAAGCCCAGCAGATAGCCAAACTGAGAGAGCTTCACATAACCGATACCACCACCTTCGGCAAATACAGGTAACAAGGTTAACCCCATCACTAAATAGGCAATTTGCGACAGTGCACCGGCATTTTTGCCCCCTAAACAACCCACCAACAGTACTGCGCCAATTTGAAAAGTGACACCTAAAGAAAAAGTTTGAATTCCGTGCTGACTCCAACTCCAAGGTAAGGTGATGCCATAAGCTTCTAGAAAAGTGCCACCCACTGTCAGGAGTAAGCCAACCATAGACCATAATAATTGATTGGAAACAGCAAACATTTATCAGGCAACCAAGGAAAGGCAAAAGCGAAAACCAACAGCAACTAGTATAGACATTAATATATATGTCTGTACTGCTTCCCTACGGGACAGCTTGCTTAAGAGTAGGGGTATGCAGAACCTAAAGAGTAGGCGAGGTTCCAATGTGACAGTGCAATACCCTATCTTAAACCTGCATCTTGATTAATAATTAATTGCTAATTATCTAGCAGTAGATTCATTTAAAAATCTGCAAATTAAAAAATATTTAAAGCGTACCAAAATTATTTGTATTTTACTTTATTCAGTGCTAAATCTTGGTGTAATTTAAATCACATTTTAAATTATTACGCATTGAATTTTGTGCCTTTACTAACATATATTTAGGCTCATATAAGTATGTGTTAGCATTTTTTTAACCAGTTGTTAACTTTTTTGTGACCCTTCAGTGCTAAGGTTCATACTGTTAATCCATAGCATAATTTATAAAAATCCTTTATGTTCTCTTCAAAGATACGGTTGGTTGCTCCCCTAGTTGCTCTGGCAATTGGTATTGCCTCTTGCGGCGATAACAATCAAGCTTCTAACAACCCTAGCCCAGCAGCTGATGGCGGCGCTACCCCAGCCACCACTACAGCAGCCGGATCAAATTTATCTGGAACAGTAAAAGTAGATGGTTCCAGTACCGTCTATCCTATTTCTGAGGCAATGGCAGAAGAGTTTCAAAAGGCGAATACTGGGGTAAAAGTTACTGTGGCTTCCTCTGGTACAGGCGGCGGCTTTAAGAAGTTCTGTGCAGGTGAAACTGATATTTCTAATGCTTCCCGCCCCATTAAAGCGGAAGAAGTAGAACTTTGTAAAAAAGGTAATATCGAATACATTGAATTACCGATCGCTTATGACGGACTATCAGTGGTAGTCAACCCCCAAAACAACTTTGCACAATGCCTCACAGTTGCCGAACTAAAGAAAATGTGGGAGCCAGCAGCTCAAGGCAAAGTTACCCAATGGAACCAAATTAACCCGAAATTCCCAGCAGAAAAAATAGGTTTATACGGTCCTGGCACTGACTCTGGTACTTACGACTATTTTACTCAAGCAGTTGTGGGCAAGGAAGGGGATAGCCGAGGTGATTTTACTGCTAGTGAAGATGACAACACCCTAGTACAGGGTGTAAGTTCAGATAAAGGCGGTTTAGCCTTCTTCGGCTATGCCTATTACGAAAACAACAAAGACAAATTAAAGCTTGTAGGCATTGATGGTGGTAAAGGCTGCATTCAACCTAGTCCACAAACGATCGCCGATGGTACTTACCAGCCCCTAGCTCGCCCAGAGTTTATCTACGTCAAAAAAACAGCGGCGGCGCGTCCTGAAGTCAAAGCTTTTGTTGATTTCATTTATGCTCAGGCAAACCAAAAGCTAGTTACAGAAGTTGGCTACGTGCCTTTACCTAGCGACCTACTTCCTGAAGTTCAGGCACGTTTCAATAATGGGACAGTAGGTTCGGTTTTTGAGGGTAAGGGTTCTCAAATCGGTGTAACCCTGAAAGACCTTCTCAAGAAAGAAAAGTAAGAGTTATTGACAGCCCTAGTAGTTGGAAGTAGCAGCTTACCGAGCAAATTATGCTGACGCTAGTCTCCATATATCAAGCACTTCCAACCTTTGGGCAGCTTCTATAAACTGTGCACAGTGCCGATAAAAAGAGTTTGAATTTATGAGGTTGTCCCCAAATGACTACCAGCCCGCTATCTAACGAACCAGATAAATCCAACTTATGGCAGCCCAATAGGACTTTGAGTAAGCGGGTGGAAACTGGCGTAAAAGCGCTGTTTGCCTTGTTCGCTTTTGTCTCAGTTTTAACCACGATTGGGATTGTCTTAACGCTGATTTTTGAGACTGTAGAATTCTTTAAAGCAGTCTCCATCTGGCAGTTTTTAACAGACACACAATGGACACCGCTCTTCACTAATAAGAAGTTCGGAATCATGGTGCTAATTAGCGCCACATTGCTCTCATCTGTAATTGCGATCGCGGTAGCATTACCCCTAGGATTGTTAGCCGCCATCTGCTTAAGTGAGTATGCTCCGGCTGAACTTCGCAAATGGCTAAAGCCAGCCCTAGAAGTATTAGCTGGGGTACCAACTGTTGTGTTTGGTTACTTTGCACTGTTTACAGTTACACCCTTCCTCCAAAAATTTATCCCTGGTATACAGGGATTCAACGCTTTGAGTGCGGGTATAGTATTAGGAATTTCGATTATTCCTCTGGTAGCTTCTTTAAGTGAAGACGCTATTTATTCCGTTCCGCGTAGTCTGCGGGAAGGCGCTTATGCACTAGGATCAACTAAGCGGGAAACAATTATTTCAGTAGTATTACCAGCGGCTTTATCTGGGATAGTAGCTTCTTTTATCTTGGCTATTTCCCGCGCCATTGGTGAAACAATGATTGTCACCATCGCGGCTGGACAAAACCCTCAATTGGGTTTCAATCCGTTAGTGCCAATTCAGACAATGACAGCATACATTGTCCAAGTAAGTAAAGGAGACACACCAGCCGGCTCACTGGCGTATAAAACTATTTTTGCGGTGGGTATGACTTTATTTCTCATTACCTTAACCCTGAATGTTTTTAGTTACTGGTTTGTTCGTCGCTTCCGGGAGAAATACGAATGACAACAAGTGATACTAAGCCTACAAATCAGTCTGGGGTAAATCCGAACTTTGACCTCGCACTTAATAAACGCTACAACCTCGACAAAGTTTTTGCGATCGCTACTTGGGTTGCAACTTCATTTGCATTGCTGGTGTTAGCTATTTTGCTTATTGATGTCTTAACTGACGGTCTTGGTGGTTTGAATTGGTCTTTTCTTACCAGCTTTTCTTCTCGCCGTGCCTCCTCTTCTGGGATATTAGCCCCCTTGGTTGGTACTATTTGGCTGTTGGTAATAACAGCCTTAATTTCCTTTCCCTTAGGAGTAGGTGCAGGAATTTTCTTAGAAGAATATGCCACAGACAACTGGTTTACTCGCTTAATTGAAATCAACATTGCAAATTTAGCCGCAGTACCATCGATTATTTACGGCTTGCTAGGCTTGCAAATTTTTGTCCGGTTGATAGAACCAATCACCAAAGGACGCAGTGTGCTAGCTGGTGCTTTAACCTTGAGCTTGTTGATTCTACCAATTATCATTATTACCACTCGTGAAGCGTTACGTGCGGTTCCCGATAGTCTAAGACAAGCAGGTTTTGCCCTTGGTGCCAACAGATGGCAAATCATCCGAGAACAGATTTTTCCCATTGCTTTACCAGGTATACTTACTGGTACAATTCTGGCACTTTCACGAGCGATCGGCGAAACGGCACCGTTGATTGTAATTGGGGCTGTTGGGTTCATTACTTTCTTACCTGAACTTTCTTTAAAAGGTTTGCAAAGTTCTTTTACAGCATTACCAATTCAGATTTTTGACTGGGTTTCTCGTCCTCAAGTAGAGTTTCATCAGAATGCTGCTGCTGGCATTATTGTTTTGATGATCGTGTTACTGTTGATGAATTCAACAGCAATAATTTTACGCAATAAATTTCAGCAGTCACGCTAAATAAATCAACTGGGTTGAAATGTAAATTTTCAGTATTTACCTGAAACTTTTTTATGGTATCAAACTCAAAAACCGCAACTTACGAGAGTATTTTACAAGCTGAACAGTTATCTGTTTTCTATGGTAGTTTTAAAGCAGTTCGTGATGTCAACTTAAACATTGGCAAAAACAAAATTACCGCTCTTATTGGGCCTTCTGGATGTGGTAAAAGCACTGTATTAAGATGTTTTAACCGCTTAAATGACTTGATTCCTGGCGCACACATTGAGGGAAGAATTACCTTTGATGAAACTGATATTTATGACAAAAAAATTGACACAGTAGAATTGCGCCGTCGGGTTGGGATGGTGTTTCAAAAGCCTAACCCTTTTCCAAAATCAATTTATGAAAATATCGCCTTTGGAGCCAGAATTAACGGTTATCGAGGTGATATGGATGAATTGGTAGAGCGGAGTTTAAAGCAAGCTGCTTTGTGGGATGAAGTTAAGCATAAACTCAAACAAAGTGGTTTATCTATATCTGGTGGTCAACAGCAACGCTTGTGTATTGCTCGTGCTTTAGCAATTCAACCAGAAGTTTTACTAATGGATGAACCCTGTTCAGCCCTTGACCCAATTTCAACTTTGCGGGTTGAAGAATTACTCCAAGAATTGAAGTCGCAATATACGATTATCATCGTCACCCACAATATGCAGCAGGCTGCGCGGGTGTCGGATATGACAGCATTTTTCAATGCACAGGCGACAGAAACGGGCAGCAAAATGGGGTATCTAGTCGAATACGATTTGACAGAGCATATTTTCAACAATCCTCAGCAGGAAGATACCCGAGATTACGTCAGCGGCAAATTTGGATAAATGTTTCACATTGCTGATATTGGAGCAGTGAGAGATACACAGCATCAAAAAGTTCATTTACTTAATATTTTAGAAGCATTTAAAATGCTTTCAGGGTTAACCAGCGTTTTCCAAAAGTTCCGCAATGTCTCTCACGGGCTGAACTTTAGGACTTCTCATAATTTGTACCCAGAATATTTTTGGGTATTTTTGACTATTCAGATTTTTGATGCAACGATGAAATTCGGATTTGGTGAGGAGATTAGCGATCGCACTTTCCAGAGTATCATAAAGGAATTTTTCCGACAAATGAAACTGTAGCAATAAGAGCGAATGCTCCTAAACCTGTAAAAGAAAAGACGCTTTATATTAATAGCCTTAAAAAACTTTCACAATATCGTTTGAGGTTTTTCATAAACTTTCAGCTTAGAATAACTAAGTCAATCTTCAAACCAAGCTTAATCTCAGTATTTAAGTTTGTCAGCCGTGAAACTTACCATACTGAGAAAGTCAGGCAAAAATATGGCCGCAAAAATTCCTGTCACAGTGATTACAGGCTTCTTAGGTAGTGGAAAAACCAGCCTAATTCGCCACCTGCTACAAAACAACCAAGGCCGTCGCATTGCCGTTTTAGTTAACGAATTCGGCGAACTCGGTATTGATGGCGAATTATTGAAATCTTGTCAAGTTTGCCCAGAAGATGGTGAGGGCGACAGTAATATTTTTGAATTAACTAATGGCTGCTTATGCTGCACCGTGCAGGAAGAGTTTTACCCCACGATGCAAGAGTTAATCAAGCGGCGAGATAGCATCGACTGCATTTTGATTGAAACCTCTGGTTTAGCTTTGCCAAAACCCCTGATAAAGGCTTTTCGCTGGCAAGAAATTCGCAACGCCGCGACTGTGGATGCAGTGATTACCGTAGTAGATTGTGCGGCGGTAGCAGCAGGGACATTTGCTAGCGATCCAGAGGCGATCGCAGCCCAGAGACAAGCAGATGATAGTCTAGAACACGAAACACCCTTACAAGAATTGTTTGAAGACCAACTTGCTTGTGCAGACTTAGTGGTGTTGAATAAAATTGACTTGGTAGATGCCGAGACAAAAGCCAGAGTTGAGGAATTAATTAAACAAGAATTGCCCAGAGTGGTAAAGATTGTCGAGAGCGATTATTCTCAACTTGACGCATCTATATTATTAGGATTCCAAGCCGCAGTTGAAGATAACTTAGATAGCCGTCCCAGTCATCACGATACAGAAGAAGACCATAACCACGACGAAGAGATTACTTCAACTAATTTAATTTTGGATCGTGCCTTTGACCCAGAAAAACTGCAACAGCAGTTGCAAACATTGGCACAACAACAAGAAATTTACCGAATTAAAGGCTTTGTCGCAGTGCCAAATAAATCTATGCGCCTAGTCATGCAGGGCGTAGGAACCCGATTTGATAAATTTTACGATCGCCCCTGGAAACCAGATGAGGCTAGGCAAACTCGCTTAGTTTTCATCGGTCGTGATTTGAATTCTTCAGAAATTGAATCGCAGTTAATAGCTTTAGGAGTTAGGAGTTAGGAGTTAGGAGTTAGGAGTTAGGAGTTATGAATAACTACTTAATTCAAAAACCAAAAAACAATGTTAATCGCTTAAAATTTCTAATTCGTAACTCCTCACCCATAACTTTTCATTCAGGGCTATTTATTCTCATCTAGCCCGCCTCAGAATGAATTCTGAGTCTAATAGCGAAAGTCGTCTAAAGACGACTGAGAAAAGGTTATAGTCCGTTTTAACGAACTTTAGCTATAAGAAAAGGAACTTTAGTTTTGGGTGGTTTATGCCTAGAATGAAATAGCCCTACCTTTTCATTTCTAATTTATCAATTCTGACTTTACCAAACTATGACTATTTCTCAACTATTTAACATTGCCAATCTTTTCGTCTTGCCTTTTTGGGCTTTGATGATTTTATTGCCAAATTGGAAAGTGACACGACAGATAATGTCATCATATCTGCCTTTTGTGCTATTAGCAGGGGCGTATTTGTATTTGTTTATCAATAGCATTACACCAGAAAACGCCCAAGCTTTATCAAATCCTCAATTAGCTGATATTGCACGATTTTTTGCAGATGAAACAGCTGCTGCAACAGGTTGGATTCATTTTTTAGTGATGGATTTATTCGTTGGTCGCTGGATTTATTGGGAAGGCCAGAAAACGGGTATTTGGACAATTCACTCTCTGGCTTTATCTTTGTTTGCTGGGCCTTTAGGATTACTGTCTCACATCTTCACTGACTGGATTACTAAGAGATTTTTCCCAAAGTTTCAGCAGAATGAAACGGTGACGGTAGCAGAACAAAAAGTATCATCAACTGGTACATAATATTAGGGGCGTACAGCTAGTTATACGCCCCTAATACCATTAATTACCTGATTTTAAAATTATTAAGCGTTATCTTGTCTATAGTCGGCATCTAACCAACAACGTGGTAAATCTTCACCAGACGGAAAAACGAGATTTTCTTTTTTAAAAGTCTCAGGCTGTTGTTCTTCTTGACCTTCTTGATCTTGTGCCTGAACAATATCAGAATTCGGGTCGATTAACTCCTGAATTTCAAGAATTTTTACCAATTCGCCAGTATCTTTAAGTTGTAAAAGCATAGAAATTGCCTCAATAAGTTTGCATGAAAATTCTGGGCGAGTCTTAAATATAAACTCGCTCACATCTCGACTGATTTAGAAGGTCGAGATTCCTTAATTGTTAAAGGAAATTTTTACCAAATATGCACACACAAATCGCCCAAAATTAATTTTATGTGTATCTGTGGTTTTGATTTTTATAAAATTGACCCAGGAAACAAATTATAACTCGGCATCTCAAATCCAAAATTGAATGAGATAATGCTGACCGAGAAAATTGTGTAATTCAATCAATCTTAGTTTTAGCGATTAAATTTCACGCTGATATTTTTCCAAAATATCTACTAAGTTGACCTGACATTGCAGTGGCAGTAAATCGATTAAAGGAAGTTCACTTCTACCGCCACCAATTTTTATGGGAATTGATTTCAAGACTTTTGTAACTTGGTCTTCATTTACGTTCTTAGAAGTAATTAAAGGATACAACTGTTCAGCAACAAGAGTATGCAGTTTGGCATTAGATAAATAAAGATGCCATTTGGCAATGTCCATGTAGACATTTTCACCAATTTCAGCTGCTAGGGCTTCCAGTAGTTCTGTGGTGTTAGGTTTAGCCATAAAAATAATCCTACATTAGGAAAGAGCGCAAAATCTCAAACTTTTTTATATTATGGCTCAATTAATAGGCTGATTCTACTACCACAGGTTACAATCGCCCCAGCATCAATAGTCCGTCTTCAGGTGGATTTGGGTGGAGTTTCAGTGTAGTTAGCGATCGCAGTAATATAAATTAGATGCACCAACAATATTACTATCCAACTTACAGTCAGCCAAGGCAACCACTCCCACGTAATGCCTTTCAAGATGTGGAAAAACCATAAACTAGAGTTAATAGTAGCAGCGATCGCCACATGCACGGCAAAGTTCATCCGGTCATCAAGCTTACGGTAATCAGAGTCTTTGCGATCGGGTTTGCGAGGCCAACGAGGAGGCATAAATATTTGTTACAGATTTAAATACACCCTATTCAGGGTAACTCAAACTTTGAGACAACAAGACTTAGAACCCCAACTTTCTACTTACCACGCTCACGTCGTTCGATAAGCTTGACATGATACAAGAAATATGTTATCAGTTATAGTTTGTGGAAACTTTAACCTCTTAATATAAACTCTTGGCTAACGTAATTGTCATAGGTTCCCAATGGGGCGATGAAGGAAAAGGTAAAATAACTGACTTACTCAGCCGTTCCGCAGATATTGTGGTACGTTATCAAGGGGGTGTCAACGCTGGACACACAATTGTAGTGAAAGGTCAGACCTTTAAGCTGCACTTGATTCCTTCAGGGATTTTGTATCCAAATACCGATTGTATTATCGGCTGTGGAACTGTTATCGATCCACAGATTTTGATCGGAGAACTCGACCAATTAAAAGAATTAAATATTTCCACTGACCGGCTGCTGATATCTGAGACAGCCCACGTAACAATGCCTTATCATCGGTTGATTGACCAGGCATCAGAAGAACGACGGGGAAGCCATAAGATCGGTACAACAGGTAGGGGCATTGGTCCGACTTATGCTGATAAATCTGAGCGTACAGGCATTCGAGTTTTAGACTTGATGGACTCTGATGGGCTACGTGAGCAGTTGAAGTGGACGATTAATTATAAAAACGTCATTTTAGAAAAGCTTTACAACTTGCCGCCTCTAGATGCCGAAGAGGTAATTGAGCAATATCTGGGGTATGCAGAACGCTTGCGACCTCACGTTGTTGATACATCGTTGAAAATATCCGATGCGATTGGGCGACGGCGCAATATTTTGTTTGAAGGCGCACAAGGCACACTTCTTGACCTAGATCACGGGACTTACCCTTATGTCACTTCCTCAAACCCTGTGGCGGGGGGGGCTTGCGTTGGTACAGGTGTAGGGCCGACAATGATTGACCGGGTAATTGGAGTGTCGAAAGCTTATACGACACGGGTGGGAGAGGGGCCATTTCCCACCGAACTGCATGGAGAGTTGGGAGAATTGTTGTGCGATCGCGGTGCCGAATTTGGCACAACCACCGGACGCAAACGGCGTTGCGGCTGGTTTGATGCGGTCATCGGTCGCTATGCGGTGCGGATTAACGGCATGGATTGTATGGCGCTGACTAAATTGGATGTCCTTGATGAATTAAAGGAAATCCAAGTTTGTGTCGCCTATGAAATAGATGGCGATCGCACCGAACACTTTCCTACCAGTTCCCGTAAATTTGCCAGATGTCGCCCCATCTACAAAACCTTACCAGGATGGCAAGTGTCAACAAGTCACTGCCGCACCTTGGAAGAGTTGCCACAGCAAGCACTGGACTATCTAAAATTCTTAGCTGAATTAATGGAAGTCCCAATTGCGATCGTCTCACTAGGAGCTAGCCGCGATCAAACCATAATTGTAGAAGACCCCATCCACGGTCCCAAACGCGCTTTATTGCACGCTGATGGCACACCTGCTACTTTACTTAGTGCGTAAATTAGTCATTGGTCATTGGTCATTGGTCATTAGTAAATGACAAATGACAAAGGACAAAGGACAAAGGACAACTGACAAAGGACAACTTTTATGCCTATTACAGTCGAATCTCAAAAACGTCCAGAAGGCAGCAAACCAAGAGCTTTGCGCCGTTCTGGACTGATCCCTGCCAATTTGTACGGTCATAAGGGTACAGAGTCAATTTCTTTGACTATTGATGCCAAAATTGTTGAGCGCTTGCTCAAAAGGGTTTCAGTAAACAACACCTTGATTGATTTAAACGTTACTGATGTACCTTGGCGCGGCAAAGCCCTACTGCGGGAACTTCAGATCCATCCAGCAAAAGGTACTCCTTACCACCTCAGCTTTTTTGCGGTTGCTGGTCATGGCGACACCACTGTAGGAGTTCGGTTACGTTTTGTCGGAAATGCTGTTGGTGTTAAACAAGATGGTGGTGTATTAGACACCGTAATCACCGAATTGCAAGTGAGTTGTGCGCCAGAAAACATCCCAGATGTAATTGAAATTGATGTCTCTAACTTACAAATTGGAGACAGCTTGAGTATTAGTGATATACCCTTTCCTGAAGGTGTAACACCTCTAGCTGAATTAGAGCGACTTGTTGTCAGCGTTTTGCAACCACAAATTAGCGCTGCTGATGCTGGTACAGAAACTGAAGTAGCTTCTTAAGCTAGATAAACTGTGTAATAATTTTTGATGATACCAGGGGGAAACTCCTGGTTTTTTTGTATTTGAACCGCAGAGGCCAGAGATGACAGAAGCGACTCTTCCAGTTTTAATTCAGCAAATGTTGCAGCCTGGATTTTATCCCCATGCGGTAACAGAACCCATTCAACTGATTCAAACCCATATTTCTTATGTGCTGTTAACTGGAGATTACGCCTATAAGCTGAAAAAACCAGTTAATTTTGGCTTTTTGGACTTTTCTACCTTAGATAAGCGGCAGCATTTTTGTCAGGAAGAGTTGCGGTTAAATCAGCGGGGAGCAGGTGAACTGTATTTGGAAGTTTTGCCCATAACTCTGGTAGGAGAACAATACCAGTTAGAGGGAACGGTCGAGGCTGTAGAATACGTGCTAAAGATGCGCCAGTTTCCCCAAGAGTCGCTATTAAGTACACTTTTTGAACAGGGTAACTTAAATGAGACACATCTAGAAGAGTTGGGACGGGTGGTAGCTCAATACCATGCCGAAGCCCAGACAAATGATTATATTCGCAGTTTTGGTGAAGTACCAAAAGTTCGGGCTGCAATTGACGAGAATTATCAACAAACTGACAAGTATATTGGTGGCCCCCAGACTCAGGCGCAATTTGTAGAAACAAAACAATATACAGATAACTATTTTGCAGAACGTCCAGAATTATTTGCTAGCAGAATTCACAACGAGTATATTCGTGAATGTCATGGGGATTTACACCTGAGAAATATTGCTCTGTGGCACGATAAAATCTTACTGTTCGATTGCATTGAGTTTAATGAGCCGTTTCGGTTTGTCGATGTGATGTACGATGTGGCGTTCACGGTGATGGATTTAGAAGCGCGACAACGCAAAGACTTGGGTAATGCCTTTTTGAATGCCTATGTAGAGCAAACTGGAGACTGGGAAGGCTTGCAGGTGCTGCCCTTGTATTTAAGCCGTCAGGCTTATGTCCGGGCAAAGGTGACATCATTTTTGCTAGACGATCCGAATGTACCCGCGACGGTAAAGGAAGAGGCGACAAAAATCGCCGCTGACTATTACAAACAGGCTTGGGACTACACTAAACCAAAGGTTGGACAACTGATTTTGATGTCGGGCTTATCGGGTTCTGGTAAAAGTACCACAGCAAGGCATTTAGCCCGTCAACTGGGAGCGATTCAGCTTCGTTCCGATGCGGTGCGGAAACATTTAGGGGGAATTTCCTTGTGGGAAAAGGGTGGCGATGATTTGTATACACCGGAGATGACCGAGAAAACTTACGCACGGCTGTTAGAATTGGGGATTATACTGGCTAAACAGGGTTTTCCGGTGATTTTGGATGCCAAGTATGATAAACAGCAATTGCGGCAAGAAGCGATCGCTCAAGCTAAAAAGCACCAACTTCCCCTTCAAATTATCCAATGCACAGCACCCCTAGAAGTTCTAGAAGAGCGTTTGAACAACCGTACTGGTGATATCGCTGATGCCACCGCCGATTTATTAGCCTCACAACTCCAGCAAGCTGAACCCTTCACTGAAGAAGAACAATCCTATGTAAAGATTTTGGATACAACTCAACCACAACAGGCACAATTAAAATAATTCGTAATTCGTAATTCGTAATTTTCGATTCAATTACGAATTACGTTATAGCAGTTCTTGTTTACGTGAGGTACACCCGTAGGGGCACGGCATGCCATGCCCCTACACCTTGGGATAATAACGTTGTACCGCATCTGAATGGGAACCGCCATAGCGTAACGGTAGCGAGTTTGCGTACTCCTGCAAAGAATCAAGCGACACGCTGCGCGAACGTAGAGAGCGTCGTTAGTAATTAGTTAATAGCTTTTTTTACTCTATGGCAGACAAAAAGAACGACTTTTTTAGTATTTCTCCCAGCTTCTTTTCTCAAATGTTATTTGGAGCATTTTTAGTATTTATATTAATAATGACCGGCTCTGCACCAGCATTGAGCATCTTCTTAGGCATTCTGGGGGGTTTCATCCTCAGCTGGATCACAAATGCAACTAGTAATAGCCCCCAAGCCCCAGCTGTAGCCTCCTCTGATGGTGTTGATACAGGACTAAAATACTGGTTATTTTTCATGCTTGGGTTTGTGTATTTGGGGTATCCAGCACCCATGAGTATCTTGTTAGGTGGAATAGGCGCTTTAGCTGGAGGCTGGATTACTGCTTGGTGGGGAAGTAAGGAAGAGACTAAAACTCAGCTACAAGTTGAAGAGTTAGAAGATGGCGAAGTTGAACAACCCAATGAGAGAATCAACAAACGGCAAACGAGAAGAACCGCCCGCCGTTACCGTCGCACTCCTGGAAGTAGTTTCAATTTCAGGTTTTGGGAAAAGTAATAACTCAATCTAGGAATTTTAACTTTTACATTTTGCACCTTGAGGAGTAGCATCAGGATAATAGGTAATAATCGCTTTTCCTTCCCTCACAAAAACTGTAGGAAAGGATTCTCCTGTTTCTTGATCACGCACATTATAAATACAAGCTCCCTCGTTATTTCCTTGGAGTTTAAATATTTTGGTGGCATCTAAAAGCATTTCTTGAGCATTGCTAAGGTAGCCATAGCCTTTGATTACATCTGTTACTGTACGATTTTTCTGCTTAATTATTACACCCATTGTATAAATGACCCCAGGAATAACTTCGCCTCGTTCCTGATTATTTGCTAAACGTCCACCTATTCCTTCATTTTGTAACTGTAAATATCTGCCATAAAAGTGTAAACCACCAATATCATTAGCGTTATATATTTCACCACAAAATATATGTTCAAACCCCTGACGCTTGAACCAAATATTAGTTAAATCTTCGATAAATTGTGCTTTATTCCTACGTCTTGGGCGAAGTTCACCGCCGCTAGCTTGCTGAAGTTTGTCCAGTACATCGGGGTAATAAGATAACAATTGTTTAAAATTCTTGGGACTAACTTTAGTGCCAATAGGACCGCAGAGTTTTAGTACAGCTTGGTCAAAAGAATTTAATTGCGGTGGTGGTGGTGTGATGTCTACCTGTTGTCCTGCGGGGAAACGAACAGGAACCGGGTTATCTACATTATCAAAAAACGGCAGAAGTTGCGTATCTGGCTGAGGCTGTGCGATCGCTGAATTTTGCCAGAAAAAAGGAGAAACCAGTAGCAAAACAGCAAACATATTTACCATTTGCTTTGACCTATTGATTACAGAACTTTGTTGCATAATTTTTAGATTAATTATCTAGAGAATAGTACTACATCAAGTTTAATTTGATATATAACGTACTTTCTTAAAAACCCGGTTTTTTTTAATAAACCGGGTTGATGAAGTCCTCTAAAAGTCTGTTTACTTGGAATAGCTAATGGAATGATTAAGTTGCTCGGTCAATTTTTTGCACTTCTTCATCAGATAGTTTTACATTGATAGCTTGTGCTGAGTCTTCAATGCTGGAAACCTTGCTAGCACCAGGAATTGGCAAAATAGCGGGTGACTTGGAACGCAACCACGCTAAAACGATATTGTACACTGACACGCCTTTTTCTTTAGCTAACTGAGCGATCGCCCGAATATCTTGCAAGTCTTGATGGCGACGCCTACCACCAAAGGGACTCCAAGGCAAAAATGTCAATCCTTGCTGTTCACAATACTTCAACACACCGTCATTTTCTGGTTGTCGTTGCCAAGGGCTGTATTGATTCTGCACCGAGACAATATCCACCACATCCAGCGCCCGCTTAATTTGTTCAACGGAAAAGTTAGAAACTCCCACAAACCGAATCAAACCTGCTTCCACTGCTTCTTTAACTGGCGCAAGGGATTCTTCAATGGTGTAATGAGTATCGGGCGAATGGTATTGCCAAACATCAATAGGTTTAGCACCACCTAAAGCCTCAAAACTGACTCGAATTGTTTGGCGCAGATGTTCTGGGTTGCCGTTACTTGTCCAGCTGCCATTAGGACGCATCAAACCGCCCTTCGTTGCCACAATTACTTGGCTAATATCGCCTTTGTAACTACTAAGTGCTTTGTGAATTAACTGCTCGTTATGGTGCTTATCTGACTCATCTTTGCAGTAGGAGTCGGCGGTGTCAATAAATGTAATACCCAGATCCAACGCTCGATGAATAACTTGAATTGATTGCGATTCGGGAGGGCGATTAGAAATTGACATGGGCATACCACCCAAACCGATCGCACTCACAAATATACCAGTTTTTCCTAGCTGTTTGGTTTCCATGCTTCTAGCCATAGCTTTCTGCCCCAATTATCTATCAGTTAGCCAAAGCTTTTTTAACGATTTATCATAAATCTTCCCTAGTACTTAGACTTGGCGATAAGTTAATAGACTACCAGGGGAATACTCTACTCAGGGAGTTAAATATTCTATACACAAGCACAGATGAAAATTGTAGAGGAAACCCGTACCAGATTGCAGCTAAAGCATCGGCCACTCGGACATTGGTTTAGCGGGTGGGGCATTTTTGCTGTTTGTTTAAGCTTTTTGATTTACTGCTTAGTTTTCGATTCTGCTTCAGTTAGTCTCAACTGCACTCGACCTTCACCAAACCAAATTAACTGTGAATTGAAGCGATTTAATTTACTAGGAAGTATGGATAAACTTAAAATGTTTGATCTCCAGGAAGCATACATTCTTACAAAAACTGGTAGTAAAGGGAGTAAAAACTATCAAGTTATGATTGTGACTCCATTTGGAGAATTTGCCCTGCTGTCACATATTAGCTATGAAGAGAATGAAAAAGTTACCTTTAAAATCAACGGTTTTATCAACTCTGGGCAAACTTCTTTATTAGTGCAGCAAAATCAGCGTAATTATCTATTTTTATTAAGTTTATTTATGTTGATTATGATGGCGATCGCAGCTTATTTCGCAACATCACCTGTAACTACCTGCACCTTCTATAAGAGTCTCGATCAGGTATTTATAGAACGTAAAAGTTTACGTGGTAACAAAATTATCGAACACCCACTAGAAAATATTCTGCGTTTTGATATCCAAGAAAAGCAATTTAAATACTCCAAGCTTTATCGGGTTGTAATTGTGCTAAAATCCTTCAAAGAAATCCCCATTAATCCCCAATACACTGATGAAAAAAGCATCAGATATGTAGTGTCTAGAATACATTCATTTCGAGCGATCGCTCTACTGCAACATCAGCACCTGTCAATAAAAAAACTGGAATAATCAGAATTACGATTAAGACTGAAATGACATAGTACCAGATTATTGGATACTTTTTTATACTGTCCGTAAATTGTCTTATTATAGGCATGGGCTGAAGAGTAGTTTTTGAGTTGTCGTTGTGAGAGACAATAACTCTACTACAGAGCGCCCTATCTCTTCATACTCTTTTTTTGGCTAAGGTATTTATGCTACAACAACATTCTTTATTTAGGAATCGCATCGGTATTCTAGCTACTATGCACCAGAAAGAGCAAGTAATTGCTCCCATACTTGAACAGGAATTAGGAATTAAAGTTATAGTTCCGCCCAATT
>Ga0335394_10003807_pt1 | contig 17150 bp, 19 predicted proteins | sample MAT03_FD_205741 | JGI IMG/M metagenome (GOLD analysis project Ga0335394, IMG submission 205741) | Freshwater microbial communities from Lake Fryxell liftoff mats and glacier meltwater in Antarctica - MAT-03 (spades assembly) (version 2) ... | reverse complement strand
CCGGCAGCAAAATAAACCTGCTGAAATCCAACAAGAAATTTGGACGCAGCATTTCAGATCTATCTACTGGCTTCGTATCCTGGCTGCTGTACGCATACGCGCCCGCTGGCTCCAAAGTTTCCGACCCGATCGGGTTGGCAATAAAACGCCTGTGCGAGAACGTAAACGCAGGCGCAGGTGGTGATTTTAATCGCCTCGCAAAACTGAATCCATACACGTTGAAATCCCTTTTTGACGCAGATATGGCGAACATGGATCTTGGCGAAAGTCTGGAGGCTGGCATCTACGAACTGAACTTTCACGATCTGCAGACCATCCACAAACACGAGTTGTACCGCCGTTTGTTTGGTTCTCTTGAGGATGATTAGCCTGTGAGAAAAGATATCAGCAGTGTACTTTCACAGATGCGCGAAAATATAACCAGTGTTCAGGGAGGGCCAGGCAATATTAATATACTGGACGCTCCAAACTGCCCGCATTGCGCGGACGCAGGCTACGTACGATTTGATGTGCCGATTGGACATGAAAAATTTGGGAAATTAGAATCCTGTATCTGCCGCGCAAAAGATGTTGCGCTAAATGTACGCAATCGTTTTTCCGCTTTGAGCAGCCTGGAGCGTCTTGGCAATTTAGGTTTTGAAAACTTCAATACTTCAGGGAACGAAAGAGCAAAGTTCATGACGCCGCAGGAAAGGAAAACTCTGTTTCAGACGTTTGAGGCCTGCAAAGAGTTTGCGCATGTACCAGATGGCTGGCTGCTGCTTGAAGGTGGGCATGGCTGCGGCAAGACTCATCTCGCGGCTGCAATCGCAAACAATACGGGTGGCAAGGGTATTCCCACTTTGTTTATCACCGTGTCAGACTTATTAGATTCTTTGCGTTTTGCCTATGGCAATTCTGGAACAACATTTGAAAAATACTTTGATGAAATCCGTACTGCTGGCTTATTGATTTTGGATGACTTCGGCGCACAAAATGCAACAACGTGGGCACAGGAAAAAATATTCCAGATCATAAATTATCGCTACATCAACAAGCTGCCCACTGTGGTTACGACAAATGTGATGTTGGATGACATCGAAGGTCGCGTACGTTCACGATTACAGGATGATCAGTTGGTGAAACATTTAAAACTAAGCGCGCCTGATTATCGTAACCCTGAACAGACCAGCAACCCGGGTATTTCCATGTTGTCTTTGCCTGAGATGAAAGCGATGACATTTCAAAATTTTCAGATGCGCAAAGATGAGGCAGGCAGGGATGCTCTGGAGACCACGATCACTGAGAAGCAGGATAAGTTTGGCGGCACATATAAGGATAAGGCGCTTGTGCGTGTCAAAATAACAATGGTGGATATTCAGTCCTTGCATGAAGCCTTCAGCGCGGCGGTGCGGTTTTCAAAAGAACAGAAAGGTTTGTTGTTATTTTTAGGTGGATCGTTTTGCGGCAAGACCCATCTTGCGGCAGCAATTGGTAATTATCGTATCGCATTGGGCGGACAGGCAACCCTTGTCGAAGTCTCTTCCCTGCTCAATTACCTGCGTCAAAATTTTCGTTCCAAGTCAGGCGTTTCTTTTGACCGTCGCTTTGAAGAAATCTGCGAGACACCTTTATTAATTTTGGATAATATGAAAGAATCTGACGTAAATTCTGCGTGGGCAGAGGATAAGTTGTACCGCTTGTTAAATTATCGCTATAACGCACAAATGCCCACCGTGCTGAACTCTGCTTTATCCCCCGACTCTTTCGCACTCAGTTATCCCAATTTATGGAGCAATTTATCCAACTCCTTTAAGAGTCAGATCCACTCGATCCATATACCGCCGTATCATCGTATGTCAAAAGATGGCGCACAGGCGACCCGTCTTTGACTCAAATGAATAACGCCAGGCGCATATGCAAATAGTGTTCATACAACAGGAGCACTGCATAAGCAGGAGAAATATTTATGCCAATGACCTGCGCTATATTACACATGGATGGCATTCTTAAGTCTCCGCTATTTGGATGGAAGGATATTTTGAGAGTGATAGACAGCAAGATGAAGCCCGCCAGGCGCTGGAGTGTCTCGAAATTTCAGGAAAGGGCGCGAAGCCCAGTAAGAAATACAAAAAACCAAAAGGAAAAACAAGATGACACTGATTGATCAATTCAAAACCTATCTCAGCCGCGAGAGTCGCTCCGCGGGCACCAATATTGGCTACCTCATGGATACACGGTTGTTTATTAAATGGTTCGAGAAAAAATGCGCAGATACATTTGCGATTGAGAACGTTACCTCAGAGGATATCGCTGAATACCGCACTTATCTGCAAGATGAACAGGGATTAAAGGCCAGCACGATCAGCCGCAAACTGGCGGCGTTGTCTGTCTTTCGCCGCTGGGTAATTCAAACCAGTCAGATCGGTGTGGACCCTGCCAAACTTATGAAATCTCCACGTTGGCTGAATCAGGCGGAACAGTACGCCTTGATCGCTGCCATCCAGCAGGATGACCAACAACAGGTAGGCCGTTGGCAGACACAGCATCGCCGGGATGCTTCCATCATATTATTCATGCTCCATACTGGGCTGTTACTAAGTGAAGTGGTGCTGCTCGAATTGAACGATGTGCAGGCGGAAAGTATTCTGGTTCGGCGCGCGAATGGCAATCGCGAAAGGCTGATAGCAATCAATGCGGAAGCGCGCCAGGCATTGCAAGAGTGGCTGGCAGTTCGTCCGCAAAACAGTAATCCATATCTCTGGGTGGCCATGAAACCCCAACGCGGCGAGATCGTCAGCGGGCGCGCTGTCCAGCAGGCGTTGCGCCGCTATGCACAGATTGCTGGACTTCAGGAACTGCACCTCGATGTTCTGCGACATACCTTTGCCAGAAATCTTGTAAACGATCATGTGAGCGTGGAAGAAATTGCAGCTCTGCTTGGCGTTGCCCATTTAAATTTATTACAATTTTATATAACTCCCGATAAACACAGTCAGGAAGATATTGCATGCCGATAACCTACGCCACATCGCACATTGATGGGGGATTGGATTGTTCGAGTCTATCGATTGGCATTCTGAAATCCATGACGGATACGCCGATAGCCAAGGCGATGGTAATCGCTGGGCAACAGGCACATCCCATTTGGGCGTTGGATCGTCTGGCATTAGTAATCTATTGCTACATCCAATCTGCAAAGTATCACTATCCACACGGACCGCTGCCAATCCAAGTCAACGTCCGCGGTTCGCTGATCAGCAACACGGTCACATCCAGTATCGTGGCGGATTCCATTATCTGGCACACATCCGAGACGATCCGCATTGACGCGGAAATATTGATCACTAAACTGGTTTCTGATAAGTGTTTGACAGCTCACTGGCCCACAAAGGTGGAGATGAGTCTGCCGATTAACGGCGAGACTGTACGCAAAGTACGCAAAGCATAAAGACCATTAGAGATTGGAATTTCTTGAATCTATCAGGCAGCATCCTTTATTTATGTAAAATCGGGCGTGATACAATTGCAGTACGTTATCAAGGAGAATATTCCATGCCAAAAACTGCAACTGTCACCGTTCGTTTGGACCCAAAAGTAAAGCGTGAAGCGCAAAAAGTCCTGGATAAACTTGGCATCACTACTTCGCAAGCAGTTACCATGTACTTTAATCAGATTAGTGCGGAAAAGGGATTGCCCTTCCGCGCACATATCCCCAATGTAGAGACAGCGCTGATCATGCAAGATGCACTGGCAGGAAAAAACCTGCATACGGCAAAAGATGTTGACGATTTGTTCGCGCAATTGGAATCATAATGCTAACACCGCGCTATACTTCTGCTTTTAAAAAAGAGTATAAACGGATGTAAAAGCGCGGACATGATACGGGTAAACTGCGCGATGTTATTGTCATATTGAGCCTGATTGGGTATTGATTTATGCCCTTGAAGAAAATGAGTTGATCCTTCAACGCATAGGCTCTCACACTGATTTATTCAAATAAAAAAGGTACGGGAGTTCTTATGACGCGAAAACCCCAATCCCGAGGAACATGTCAATACTGTGGCGAAGAAACCGCCAAAAGCGGCATGGCGAAACATCTTGTAAAATGCAGCAAGCGTTGGGAGACCATTGAGTCTGCAAAACAGCCCGATGAAATCATCTGGCACTTGCGTGTGCAAGACGTGCATCGCAAGGAGTTTTGGCTTGATCTTGAAATGCGCAACTCCGCCACGCTCGAAAAACTGGATCATTACTTGCGCGCCATCTGGCTGGAATGTTGCGGACATCTGAGCCAATTCACTGTTGGCGGTTCGGCAGGATATGAGATCAGCAAGAAACGAAAAGCGGATGAGGTATTCACAGTTGGAGCGCAGTTGCTTCACTTGTATGATTTCGGAACGACTTCTGAGACCGATATTCAAGTGATTGGATTACGTGAAGGTGGCGCCACTACCAAACACCCAATTGCATTGATGGCACGCAACCTCACGCCTGAGTATTTATGCCAGGAATGTAATCAGCCTGCGGAATATCTTTGCATGGAATGTTTGCTTGAAGGTAGCAGAAATGAAAACTGCTTCTTGTGTGAAGCGCATATCGAAGATCACTCCCATCAGGAATACGGCGAGCCCATCCAGATGGTAAACTCCCCACGTTTAGGGATGTGTGGATATACCGGACCTGCTGACCCGCCTTATTAAGGCTGACGGCGTTTTTTATTTTCGTGTAAGGACAAGCAACGCGACTGCCCCATGCCAATTGTAGTGTGATGTCCTATGCCGCAATAGAATGAAAACTTTGCGATGGATTGGAATACAGCAGAAGCGCCGTCCCAGTATTCCTGCCATTCTGTTTTGACTTTACTTTTCGGGGTCAATGAAAAACCAACTGTTCCCGTAAAGCCAGTCGCTGATCCGCGTGAGCCTTCGGCAAATTCCCAATAGGTGGTGTTTATGGTAGTCAATTCATCAATAAGAATGCAGTCATTTGCAAACTTGGGCCAGAGTTCATGTACCTGCATGGGTTCAGGTGCAAATGCATTCCACTTTTCCCAAAGGCTTCTAAATATTTGACCGGACGAAGGTACGCAGATATCCAATCCATTGCTTCGAAAAGCGGTTGGGCTAATAAATTCCATGCGTACACGACTACCTACAGATGCCATTGTCACATCCTGGGCGATCTCGGAGAAGGATGATTCTCCAGCCCATTCATGCTGTGAGCTAGTTGTAAAAGCCTCATCGACACGAAAATCCATTTTGTAGAGAGTCAATTGCTTTGGAATTCTACGGATGACTTTTTTCTCCAGCACATCAGAAAGTTCTTCATTCAGGCTGGTGATCCGCAGAAAACATGATTGCCCTGGTTCCAGCCAGCTCCCAGCTCGGAGTGGACGTCCGCGCTCATCGAGCAGGGTTGAAACCGTGTAAGGCTTCAACCCCTGCTCGTCATGCAAGCGGCTGGCAAGCGAAGCGTGCGAACGGGTGAGCAGCCCAAGGAACCAGGCTTGTGCGGGCCTGCCCAATGGTCCAAGAATTGGGTAGGAGGATTCAGCTGTGAGGGAGATGAGGATAGAGTGAAGCATGGGACTTATGAAAAATACCCATATCCTGCATTGGTTTTACTGCCAACACCAAGTTCGAGTAATCCTCCTTGCATCCAACGACGGGCAAGTTTAATTAAACGCGGACTTTCAGGATTTGCATTCTGGACAATCTGTTCACCCTTGAACCAGCCGTTCCATGTTTTTTGTTTCTTTTCTGAATTTTCGTGGCTATCTTGCGGCGAGTTTCGCCAACCAAGGGCAAAGCGGAAAGATGATCCTGAAGCAATTGCCAAAAATTTGACAGGAATCGGGCTTTGCCAATTCGTTGGGTATGCGTTGCTACCTTCCTTGTAATATTCTGGGTAGTGTGGATTCATAATATCCATTTCAAGTTTTGGAATGGCGGATGGGATTGCATCAAAAAAGATAACTTTACCTGCCGTATCAGTTGTTCCAAAAACCTGGCGAAATGCTTGCGCCATAGAAAGAATATCTGAATCGGGATTATATCCATGTAGCCCTTCTTCAAACTTGCTCATCTTTTCACGCGAGAGGATTTCATCCAGATTTGCTAGCGGTTCTTTTTCATTTTTATTCTTGATTGCAGACTCAAGTCCAAGCGCAATTTCCAATAAGCCATACGTCCGTGCCAGACCCTTGAGGCTGCTACCTGGTAGGTAGGGGAAACCGTAACGATGAAAAGTGAAGCCTACTTCAAGACCGCCTTTTTCCCCCAACCCGGCAATTAGCCGCCAGTTGGTTTTCATTGTGAAAGGCTCAGCATGCGCGGCGCGAACAACCTGTTCCCAACGGATATTCCACTCTTGAAATAGTTTTGTGTCAGCCCGGCTAAATGCCTTTAGGACAGATTGCAGTCCATCTTCTTTAAGTTCGGGGTTTTCTTTTATATCTGGCGCGAATCTTTCGAATACAAGTCCGGCATTTTGTCCCGGCTTCTCTTTGTGCGATTCAAATGCCAGACGGCTTGTTTCGGGAATTGGAATACTGTAAGTCATATATTCCTCACGAAGATAAATTAGATAGATCAGACTCAGCAAAACGCTTCAGCCATACGAGAAAGGCAATGACCTCGGCCGTGGCGCGTCGGTACTCGCCAGTTTTAGATCTTTTGGCGATCCACTCCACAATATCCTCTTCGCTCAAATGCATACTAAATTCACTGTTAAGAAAGGCTCGGATATGCGCCAGAATTTCACGGTGAGCAATGTTCTCTGCGCTTTCCTCGCCTTTCTTCTTTGGGGTTGATTTTGCGCGCCAAAAAGCCAGGGTCTGTCCCAAACCATTTGTTTGAATATCCGCCGGAGCTTTGTGCGCCAGACCGCTGTATTTCTTTTTTACTTCGTCTTTCGGTTGACGTTTGATGAATTGTACTGAATCCCAAGCAAGTTCAGCGCGCTTTTGTTCAAGGGTGCGTTGGCGACTCATTTTGTACCTCCCATGAATTTGACTGCTACATTACCTTGACCTGTGGTTTCGTCTCCGCCGAAGTTGATACGGGTAACAATATCATGTTTGTCATTCTTGTCAGCGTTTGAATTATTTTTTTCAGGAGTGGTAAGTTTCTTGAGAACTTGCTCAGCGCTTAATTCTTTTTTGGCATAGCGGCTCTTTTGCGCAATAAGCGGAACATACATCAGGGTATCCACAGGTAGACTTTCGGCTGTCCATAGTGCGCCAATCTCTACAGTTTTCTTGTCTGGATTCAACTTGATATGGGTCTGCACTTCTGTAGCATAGAGTGTGAAATCACGGAAGGCATCTTCGGGCAGAATACAAAGACTGTCTTTGAGTGTATTCCTCCAATAATCATATTCTTTGCCATCGGGGAGCCCTTTTGCGAGTTCTGCTGCGAGCTTGCTGATGTCTTGCTCTTTAATGTCAAAAGCAAATTCTTCCAGCACGATTTGCGACTTGCCTTCTATTTTGTTGCGAATCCCGCTGACCCATGCCTCGTCGCCTTTTGGTGCGATTACATTTCCTTCACTGTCTTTTGGAAGATTAATTTGAACTGGAGTGCCTGTCAATTGAACCTCGCGGGCAAAACGCGCCAGCGCATCTATGCTGGTTGTCCAAGCAAAGACACCTGCGAGAGAGCGAACTGGAAAAAGCAACAGGCGGGCATCACCAAATGAAAGCGCGCCTGCGTAATCTGCCGCATTCTCAGCCTTGGGACCAAACACAGCAAATAAATCATCGTCGCTCATTTTATTTTCGTAATGAGCGCGGAGCCTGCCTTTGATGCCGCTAGCTTGTATCATGGGGTAGCCTGTGGCACGTTCGCGCTGGATAGGAAGATCGACTGTACCGAGGGCGCGGCCTGTTCCCGCGTGTAACGGGGTTTCAACATATAAGAACATCATGGATTTTGACATGGTTACCACTCCTTTATGATAATTTGACCGAAGCCGATTTGAGCGCCGAAGTCTGTGAATGCCTGGTTAGGCGAATAATCTACAAACTCAGACGAGCCTTCAAAGTAATAAACACTGCCTGCAGGGATAAATCTTCGCGCTGGGCGATGAGCGCTTGCGCCGTTTGCATCGCCTAACCAGTTGAATCCCCCAATGGTTTCATAGCGATTGATGGCAGCCGCAGCAAGTTTGACATCGTTCTTGAAAAACTTGCCCCATGATAAAGGAAGCCAGCCGTTTTCAAAGTAGGCAGGTGTGGCAAAGTACATCTTGAAGCGTGAGCCTGATACGGTTGGTTTAGACACTGGCGTAGTTTCAACTCGTTCTGCCAGCGCCTGTTTCCCTTCGCCACCCAGCGAGAGAACGCCTCCGTTTTGCCAGTCTGATTCGTAGTCGCCTTCAATTTCGATCAGCAAGCCCACCCCATCGCGCGGGCGGATGAATTCTGTTTCATATAACATGCCTTCATCCACAACGCGTTTGTTATTCATTCCAATGCCCACGCGCTCTTCACGCAAAAACAAACGGGAGACAGGCGTTCCTTCAACGGTTTCACCCGCTAAATATTTGTTTAGTGACTGTTCACTAAGCCATAGCGCTTCTTTTGGTTTACCTGTCTGCTGCTTCAACCCGAACAATTTTGATGAAGTTGCGCTGGTTTTGAGGGAACTGGGAATATCCTCCAATTTGGCAGGAGTTACTTCCAACCCGTCGACTATGGCATCTGCAGGCTGCGGAAAGTAGCGCGTTACGGTAGTGCCTTCCATACAGGCAAGATAAGGTCCGCGTAAATGCATGGATTTGTAATTATCCGCGCTTCCCACTGCATTTTCGATGGCCTGTTTGTCTTTAAGATCAATGCCTTGACGTAACAGCCTATGTGTACGAAGCGCCCCTTGAATAACGGTGGGGTACGGCGGAAAAAGACTCTCAGCGCGATGAATGCTGCCCGCGTCAAAGGGGCGTCCATCGCGGAAGAGCCATACATCTAACGGGCGCAAGAAAATATGAAGGGTCATTCGCTTCCTCCTTTGGCGATAAAGCGCGCCAGCGCCAGCCAGCCCGCCAATTCTTCGGATTGTGAAGGGGTTTCTGTTTGAGGGAAGGATTCCGCCCACTTTCTCAAACTTGCGCTCAGTCCTTTAACAGCCGTATCTTTTTCTTCGTCTTTGCCTTTTTCCCAATGTCGTTTTAGCAGACGACGCAATTCTGCTTCAAATTTGTCGTCTGCGTTGGGAAGTGAGTATGCGGCGCGCGCCACATCATAGGGTAAGCGGGATGAAATTTCATCTTTGGTGAAGTGGGCGACGACATGTTCAAAAGGAGGCAGGTTATCCCAGCGAGAACTCACTTCGATGGGTTCGCCGCTGCGTTTGAGGGCAAGAATACACAGCGCGTCTTTATCTTGACTTAACTCTTTTGCTTTATGTTCCGCGCGTCGCGCTGCGCGTAACGCGGTTCCAAGCGGCGAAAGATGATGTGCAAGGGAAATTCCTGCCGAGGCTGTGCGTGTGGTTGCTGTTTTGAATTTTTGCGCGAGTTCCTGTGCGCAGGCGAAGGCGGTAGCAAGCGGCGCAAGCGCCAGCACATCATCGCCGCCGTTATAGATCACGCGGGCAAGATGTTTTTCGGCAATTTTCAGCACTTCGTTGGAGAATGCCTGCAGACTTGCACTGAAACTACGATGTCCTGCTTCATTCAATGTGTTCAGGTGTTTTCCCATATTGTCACCATCAAGAACGATCACCGCATAATATGGTGACGGGCGGGTGATGATTTCTGTGTAGCGTGGGTCATTCGCGTTGCGGAGTTCTTCCCTTTGGTTACGCAGGGCTTTATACAGCGCGGAGAGATTTTCAATGGCGGGCTTTAAATCTTCATCTTCAAGATTTTTGCCATAATCGCTTTCCATGCGTTTCTTGCGCAGGGTTTCAGGGTAAAGCAGATCGCCGTCGTACATCCAAAACTCATCATCTCGGATTTTGTATTTCTTTTCAGGTAATAGATTCTGTATCTTTTCGTGATGTTTTTTCAGAAATTCAGGGGTGAATTTCTGCGCGCTTGCGAGAAATGACCATGCGGCAATGCTGGACGTGGACGGAAAACCATGAAATGGTTTAACGCTTTTTTCTGAGATGGGGCTGAAGCGTTTAATAACCCCGATGGCGTCAAGGCGTTCACGCGGACGGGATTTCTTGGGGTTTTCTTTATTTTCGACCGATGGGCGGATTTTGATGGGTGTAATGGAATCCACTTGCCCGACCTGATACCAATACTCGCGCCCATCCTGACCAACACCATGAAGCGCTTCACGCTTCCCACTCAGCGTATCTTTGAAGCCTTCTTCGTGGTATTGGAAAAAGGGACGGGAGAATTTTGCGGCAGATAATCCTGCTTCTGCTTCGGCATATACTTTTTCGTAGCTGCGCTCATCCAGTTCAGAGGCAGACCAGTAGGTTTCCCAAAGATAATCATTCCCTGTTTGGCTTTTCCAGATGGTTCGGTCAAATGGAATCTTTGCCTCTCTATCAAATATTTCACGTGCTTTTGGGGCAATCCCTTTTTCGCCATTCCAACAATTTAGCAAGGCTTGGCGGGCATTCTCGGCAATCTTTTCACATTCTTCAAATGGAACTTGAGCTACCAGTTTGTTCGGAATGTCCTGAGGTAAATTTCCTTTTTCATCCAGCGCAGGGTAGATCAGGCGATCCTTGCCAATAGATTCTGCAACAGATTTTGCCAATTCAACCAAAATCTGACTGCCAGTATATAGATCAGCGGCGCGGCGCGCTTCGACGATGAAGGATTGGATAGGGGAGAAGGTGAAGATGAAGATGGAGTAACTCATTAAAGCACCTCCTCAACCTGCGTAAAATTGTTTGTGTCATTTTTTGCGGCTTGAATCCAATCGTAAATCAACGAGTAATCTTTTGGAGGATCAATAGGAGGCGGGGTGGTGTGATTTTCATTTCTCACACCAGTTGCGAAGAGTTTTTGTCCTTTTGGAAGAAACTCTGATTTGAATAATGTCGCCACTACAACATATTTTGCCGGACTGCTGCCAGTTTTTGTCACTTTTAACCATAATGGAGAAGCCCGCCGCTCAATTACATCTTTCCTGCCTTGAATCACCCCTTCTGGCTTATTTCTTGATGAATATTTGTATGGAATGGGAAGCCCAAATGCAGCCCTTTCAACAGTGGATATCGCTTCTCCATTAAGCCACCTAAAGACTTCATCATGGTCGGGGTTTCGGTACGTACGGAAATCACGTAATGATCTTCCAATTGCGGTTACAGCTTCAGCCGATGTATCCCAAGGTCCCAAAACCCATGACTGAAAAACATCATAGTGTAAAGAAACCATATCAAAGGGGATAGTCTTGACAGGTTTTGCGTCCAACCCAATCAATGCCTGCGCTTTTTGCAACCCATCATAAAGTTCATTAGCAATGCTTCTGGGAGTCTTAGATTGAAGTATGAATTTCAACCCGGAATAATCAGCAGAATTGACCGCGCTCAAACTACCAGCAGTTCTGCGGGAGCGGGAACCAATGCCGCCAAAATGAACAAGCATCCAAAGCGCGGCAGCTGCTTTTTGCAAGGCAGTCTCATTTTGAAACATTGCCGAAAGAACCATTTCAAAAGTAGTGCCTTCCGGATAATATTTTTTTGGCGGTTGATATCTGAGTTTATTATTTCCGCCGCTTTCTGCCATTGACCAGTACAAATAATCACGCCCGGTTGGCTGCGGGATTGTTGTTCCATTTTTTTTAACATGTTCTGTGGGCTGTTTTTCATATAATTTAGCAGGCTGAAGTTTTGGTTCACGAATAAGAACACGAACAGATGAAGACCTGCCTTGCTCAGAAGCAGCGCTTCCAAAAACATTATTCTCAATGTCATGAAGGACATCCAGATTTCCTCCAGTACTTTCGCCTGCAAGCGCCCGCAACCAGTAACGCAAAGCGCCACGAAAAGTCGGTGGGCGTAATTCAGGATCTCCACCTTGAACATTTTTTGCTTTGTAGTATGTTCTGCCATTTCGTTGATAAGCTTCAAGCGGGTTTGGTTTTCCCCGAGTCTCCGCCCCTCCCAGAAATAGGGGGGTGACTGTTTCCAGGGTAACACGAAACTCTTTCAAGATACTCATTTAGATTCCTCCTTCTTGTTCTCAATTCGATCGTCAATTATGCCTCGCGCAACGGTGAGAATATGCGAGACAACTGTGACGGGCATGTTGGCTGGCGCCATATTGGCGAATTTTTCAAACGTGTCATCCTTGACTCGGTATGACTTGGAGTAGAGAATAAACGCCGCTTTTCTGTCGCTGAGTTTTTTCTTGTTCCGTTCCAAATATTCTACAAAGTGGGACTCCATTGCTTCGTTGAATATGGGGACGATAGTAATGCCCTTGTAGGATTTTTTGTCTAAAGTCTCGATGGGGGTGACATAAGTAAGCCCACTTAATTCGAGACGAATTGCAACCGTGTCCATTTCCGTTTCAGTTTCTTTGTCTGAGTAAAGCCATATCTGGCGATTTAAAACATCCCGTTGATAGAGTTCTTTTTGAAGTGTGGCGTCTACTTTCCCTCTGATTACTTTATCCAGTTCATTATATGTCCTTACTCCAGCTACCCCTGCAATCACTGAAATTGCCAAAGCCGCCCAACCCAGTACAAGGACCTTTTGGTCGATTTGCCATTCGAAATTTCTTAGATTGTAAGCCTGATCATTTTCAAGGTTCTCCACCCGTACAGTGAGTTCATCCAAATTTTCTGGAGATGTTGTGCTTGAACTCCCGTACGTTGGATTCGGATAGGGAATACGATAAAGATACTTCCATGCAAACACGGCAAAAATGACTAGTGCTGCTGAGAGGGCTAACCCAGTGAATAGACCTTTGATGTAATCGGCATTATTCTTCATACTTGCCTCCTTGCTGTGATTTCCCACCACGATTCGGGACTTGAACCATGGGCGGTTCTAAAAATCCAATCTTGATGATTGTATAGTATTCGACGCTAAAATTCAACTGTTCTTTGTCACGAGTTTTTTTGGTAATTGACTATATTTTTCAACTTTAGCTCGATATTTATCTCAACCTGGCGCGCAATTACACAAGGAGCATGACCGTTTGCTTGTGAAGCGCGGCGATGAAATTTTGGAAGCAGTGCCGATGATCAAAGTGGATCAGGTGGTGTTGATGGGACGTGGCGTGAGTATTACAACCGCCACGCTCCATGCGCTGATCCGCAACAAGGTTGACATTGTGTATCAGACCGGCGGCGGGGGGCACGTTGCGCGGATGATCGGCGCGGAGCATAAAAACGGCAGGCTGCGCCACCAGCAATCCCTGCTGGCGTCTGACCCGTTGTTTTCTTTGCAGGCGGCGCAGGGTATCGTCTATGGCAAGATCAGCAACCAGCGCGCGGTGGTGCGTCGTCATGCAGAGGGTGCGCCGTGGGCAGGACGCGCTTTATCGGGGATGGAGGAAATGATCAAGCGCTTGGGAACCGCCCAGGATGCCGATCAATTGCGCGGTATGGAGGGGCAGGCGGCGCGCGAATATTTTGGCTTGCTGAGGCAAATGTTGAAAGCTCCCTCCGAAGGCGGCTCGTGGAATTTCGACCGCCGCGCCTATTATCCTCCGCCCGATCCGATCAATGCCGCGCTTTCCTTTGTCTATTCTCTGGTGTTGCGCGATGTGACCACCGCCTGTGAGTTGATTGGGCTTGACCCATATCTCGGTTTCTTTCACGTCATTGATTATGGACGACCCTCGATGGCGCTGGATCTGATGGAGGAGTTCCGTCCGATCGTGGCTGATTCGATTGTGCTGGAGGCGGTCAACCGTCCCTATATTTCGCTGGCTGATTTCGAACAGGTGGATCTGACAGAGAAGGAGAGTGAACGCGACGAAAACGAGCAGCCGCGCGATAGCGTTCATGCGGTTTATCTGGCTGCAAGCGGGCGCGAGAAGATCATTGCCATGTACGAGAACCGCGTCAACGATGAAAGCATGTTCAACTATAAGGATCAGCAGGTCTCTTATCGTTACATCTTTCAGATGCAGGCGCAAGCCATGGCGCGTTTGATCCTGGGCGAGGCGAAAGAGTATGCGCCGTTTATGGTGCGGTGAAATGCGGAAGGATGAATGATGAAGCGTAAAAAGTTAGAAGTGAGAAGTACGGCAGTATAGCGCCAATCCAAAATCGCCAATCCAAAATCAAAAATCGGAAATCGCCATGAACACACAATTTCTGGTCGTCAGTTATGACATTCCATCCAACCGCCGCCGTTATAAGGTGATGAAAACCCTGGAGGGCTTTGGCACGCGTGTGCAGTACAGCGTGTTTGAGTGCAACCTCAAGCCGCGGGAGGTTGATGAACTTCGCAAGCGGTTGAAGAAGTTGACCGAGAATGAAGACAGCGTGCGCTTTTACTTTTTTGGAGCGGAGGATGTGAAGCGCATCGAGCGGCTCGGCGATACGCGAACCGTGGAAGAAAGAATATTTATTATGCATTGAACGATTCGGCATGTCATTGCGAGCCGCCGCTCTTTCTCTTGGCGGCGCGGCAATCTCCTTCTGAGTTGAGAAGTCTCATAAAATGGGAGATTGCCTCGTCCCGATAAGAGCAAGTGCCCTCCTCGCAATGACAGTTGAAGTGAAAAGGAGAATCCCATGCGTGAGTTGATCAATATTTTCAAGGATATTAAATCAGGGGCACTGCCAATGAACGAGTTTCCAGGCTTTATGCTTTGGGCGGTGAAGAAAAGCCGTCTCATGTTTTTATTGGCGCTGGTTGTGACAGCGGCGGTGGTTTGGATGAGAGGGAAGGCGGGTAGGTAGGGAGTAGGTAAACAGATAAATACGTAAACAGGAAAACAGGGCGTACATCCTCTATCCGTGTCTACTTGTCTACCTGTCTACCTGTCTACGTTCCCTAATACGTCCCAGGCACTTCCATGCGGTCCAGTCGAAAAGTGCGTTGTGCGCGGCGCGCTACGCGTGACAATATGCGATCACAAATGTATGCCCGCCGCGTTCTTCAATCGAAAGAGGTGTGACCCCGCACGCACTACCAAAAATTCATGAAGCGTGCGGGGTGATGCGCCTTTGTTCAGCGGCATAGCCCGGTGCGCGATAGTACACATCCAAGGCCTGACCCAGTTGTTTATATTTTTCGATAAGGGTTAACTTTGGAACGCTTTTGCCTGCGGGCTGTAAAATTGTTTTTTGCGGAAAATGTGTGCGTTTCGGACTCGCCTTTACCTGCTCCTGCTGCTGCTGATACAGTTCTACTCCCCGGCGCTTAAGCATTTTATACAGCATTGTCGCTTTTTGGCTTGAAACCAATACGCGCTGGGAGGAAAGGAATTCATCAATGTATTCCCTAAACACGGGCTGACGGCGCAGCTGCGCCAACTCGGCGGGGCTGGAGAATTCAAGCACGATTCCCTCGGCGATGCGAATGGATGGCTGGTTGAGGATGAGCGCTTTTGTGTGCGCGGGAATTTCGGATTGCAAGCCTTTTTCGATTAGCCCGATCAACGCGTACGGGTCTTCGTTGTGAAAACTGAGGGCGCGTTTGGTGAGTGGATATTTACCCGGCGTCACTGGGCGCAGGTGCTTTTCGATTTCCCATAACAGATCGGCATGCTGTGGAACAGTCGCGATGAAGTGATCTTCGCTGATTCTGCATGGCTCGATAGGTTTTGGGGTGGGCAGGCTGCCTTGCCCTTTAATGAAATATTCTCCCCAGTGGGTGAGCTGATCGTTGGAAACCAAACCCAACGCCTCCAGACCGTTGAGCGCATCCAAAGTCTTTCGCGATGCGCCGAGAGATTTATCCACAGGACTGCTAAGCTGGTCGTATTGTAATTTCCACAAAAATTTTTTGCGAAACTGCCGTGTTTTTTTATTCTTTGGCGCGTCCTGCCAAGCCTCAATCAGACGGAAGGTTTGTTCTTCCAGCGTTTTGTCCAGCCATGCGCGAGCGTAACTGGCGCATCTTAATTGTCCCTCGCGCTCGTTAATCAAGCCTGCCTGTTTGCATAGCGCAACCCAAAATATCAGGCGCGGTTTCAGTGCAATCTTCTGCCTGCGGAACTCGCGCCAGATATTTTTTCTTTCGATGTCGCGGCGAATGGCATTCAATAAAGTGAAGATGATGTATACTGCGGGATATGTTTCAGGTTTGGATGGCATAGGATATGATCCTTCAAGCGCATTGTACGTACTTTATAGGTGGAATGCAAATGGTGCAAGCTGTGAAAAAAATCGCATGCAAGCGATTACCATTCGCAAACGGCGATCCGACGCGAATCAATGAGTTTGAACGACTTTACAGGTGTTTGACGGAGTTATTATCCAACCCGCTTAACCGAGTATTGCATGAATTTTCGCTTGCTGTCCCTGGGGTTCGCAAGGTCGGTACAAGCAGGCGTATAACGGTGATATAATGCGCTCAGTGGCGATTCAAGGCGATTAAAAAGCCAGAGTAAGAAAAGAAATTCCCCGACGCAGGGGATTGAAACCTCCACTTTGGTCCACATGAGGTTATCATAGCATTTTGTAAGAAAAGAAATTCCCCGACGCAGGGGATTGAAACCGGTGAGCCAACCTTGCCAATTCGCATTGCCGTAGACGTAAGAAAAGAAATTCCCCGACGCAGGGGATTGAAACTTTTGTGGTGGTTGCGGCGGGTGCGGGTGCGGATGCTTGTAAGAAAAGAAATTCCCCGACGCAGGGGATTGAAACCAGTAGCCCGAATAACCAAACCTTCGACCACCGTCAAAAGTAAGAAAAGAAATTCCCCGACGCAGGGGATTGAAACCCCTGCAGCCATTTTTTCCCATCCACCTGATTCGAAGGTAAGAAAAGAAATTCCCCGACGCAGGGGATTGAAACGTCTTCCAGGGCATGATCATAAGAAAAGAAACCACGTAAGAAAAGAAATTCCCCGACGCAGGGGATTGAAACTAGTACTCTTGCATACTCAAGATGAGGAATCTGGTCTTGTAAGAAAAGAAATTCCCCGACGCAGGGGATTGAAACGGGAAGAACAAGTCGCCTTTCTAGATATTGGTTGTTTGTAAGAAAAGAAATTCCCCGACGCAGGGGATTGAAACCTCCAGCGATGGCGGTGTCTGGCTGACCATATTCTTGTAAGAAAAGAAATTCCCCG
>Ga0335394_10003804_pt1 | contig 17153 bp, 11 predicted proteins | sample MAT03_FD_205741 | JGI IMG/M metagenome (GOLD analysis project Ga0335394, IMG submission 205741) | Freshwater microbial communities from Lake Fryxell liftoff mats and glacier meltwater in Antarctica - MAT-03 (spades assembly) (version 2) ... | reverse complement strand
CGCCGGTGGCGCTGCCGGTCGGATCGAAGGTCTCGCCGGACAGGCGACTGGCAGTGCATCAACACCTGGTGCAATGCCACCAGGTGCAATGCCGGGCGGTTCGATGCCGCCGGGCGGAATGCCGGGAGGAATGCCGGGAGGAATGCCGGGAGGAATGCCGGGCGGAATGCCGGGCGGAATGCCGGGCGGAATGTCTGGCAGAATGCCGGGTGGAATGCCGGGTGGAATGCCTGGAGGAATGCCTGGAGGAATGCCGGGCGGTTCAATGCCGCCGAGTGGTGGCTACTCCGGGAGCAATGGTGGGGATGCGAACGGGCCACCAGTTGCTGGTCAGTTGCAGGTCAAGTTGCTGGTCGCGAAAGTAGTGGATGGCCTGATCGCCAACAATTCACAGGAAGGGTGGCAGTCGGTGTTTGGAATCGTCGCCGGGACTGTGAAGACTCCCTTGCCGAACACGGACAACTGTGAGATCGTGGTGGAACGACTCGTTCAAAACCTGGATTCAAATCCAGACGTGATTCAGCCTGTCTTGCTGGCATTTCTGGATAGTGCGACTCCGGTCCCGGCGCAGAGCAGAACTGCATGTATGAGAATGCTTGCAGCGATCTCAGCGACTCGTACCGATATGCTCACGGGCTTCGCAATCGCGGAGATCCCTTTGGCCAACGCACCGGGCACCTCCAGCGAATTTCCAAGTGGAACAAGCGGATTTCCGGGTGGAACAAGCGGGTATCCGGGTGGAACAAGTGACGGAGAAGGCGGTTTTTCCGGATCTGCCCCGGGGCGTCCTGGAATGAGCGGGCTTGGTGGCCCGCCGAGCATGGGTGGAGTTGGTGCAAATGCAGCAGTCCCACCGGAATCATCGCTGCCGCCAGTATCGCTGACCCCGGACGTAGTAGAAAAAGGTGCCAATTTTCTGTGGAGTCAAAAAACCATCGCTGCCATCGTCAGCCAATTGGAGAAAGCACAGGATCTGACAGCCGCGTCCGACGTACTTCTGCTGGCATCAACGATTCCCGGTGCGGTTGTGCGAAACGCGATTTGCGAAACCTTTACACGGCTGCACCCTTCCGGATCCGATGGGCTCAATGCGTCAGGTTTTTTCAGCGACGTGCATGATCCGGGGATGCTTGTGATACTGAAAGCATTGCCAAGGACACGACCATCGAAGGACGCACCGGGCACAATGGATTCCTGGACCGCAGGTACAGAAAGTCTGGTATTGGCACTGCGCGATGAACTGAAGCGAACGTCTGGCAGCATGAAACCGTACACTGACACGCTGCCGGTCAAGCTGCACAAGAATGCAACTGCTGAAGTTTCTGTGATGCTGCAGTTTCCAGGAGGAACGACTGAACAGTCGTCGGATGCGATTCCTGCTGCGACAACGGTTTATTACACGCGAACTAGCTTTACACCCGCAAAGAAACGCGATACCGAAGACCTGACCGCACACTATGAAAGCCGAACCAACGGTTACAGCCGTCCCGATGTGGCACGAGGGGTGATGTGGATTGAAGGCGTGAAGGCATTGCCAAATGGACATCGTCGCACGCTGGATGTTGTCATTCAGAAAGGCGGAGCTGGCGTTTCGACTGGGCAAATGGGCTTTGGCGGAGCGCCGGGCGGCAGCTTTGCCGGAGCTCCCGGCGGCGGCGAAGCCGGTTTCGGTGGCGGCAGCGGTGCGGGTAGCAGCTACACCGTTGAAATCATCGTTGTGGACACCGTGGATCCAAAGTCTGCAAGTCCCGCAGCAACAACCCAGGCATCGGCGAAGCCATAGGGAACCTTGTCTGCGATCGCCACGAATTTGTTCCACATTTGCGACGTATTGGGTTTATTGGACCGTTGAATCGGACCGGGTTCCTGACATTCCCTTGCGGCAATTTGCCGGAGTTTGAACGTCAACTATTGAGAACATTCGGAAATTCGACGAGATCTTCGAAATTTGGGTGTTCATTTCAGCCTGGGCGGATAGAGTGCCCGCGTAACTGATTTCGGATTCGCCTTCATTTGAGTGAACATTGCGTCGCCGGGGCGTCGATCTGATCAGTGAAGCATTCGGTCCTCTCCGGTTGGCTCATGCCGACGGACGACTGCCAGTTCCATCTTTCTTGAGTTCGCCTTTTTAGCTGCGTCCTCCTGCATTCGGTCCTGGGAATGTTTCTTAACTAACCCCAGGATAAAGAATGAATTTCAGAGACTTCGGGCTCGTGGAGCCCATTGTGCGCGCTATTTCCAAAGAAGGCTATTCGGTCGCTACTCCAATCCAGGCTCAGGCAATTCCGGTCGTGCTCAAAGGGCACGATGTGATCGGGATCGCTCAGACTGGCACTGGCAAAACAGCGGCATTTGCACTGCCGATTATCAATCAGCTGATCACTTCCAAAGCCGGACGTGATTCCGGGCATCGTCCGGTACAGGTTTTGATTCTGGCAAGCACACGCGAACTGGCGATGCAGATTCACGAGAGCTTCAGGAGCTACGGAGCGTTTGCTTCTGTGCGATCCACTACGATTTACGGTGGCGTTGGTCAGCAGCCTCAGGTTCGTGCTTTGCGGGCGGGCGTGGACGTTGTTGTGGCGACACCTGGTCGTTTGATGGACCTGATTCAGCAGAAGCTGATCAGTCTGTCGGACGTCCACACTCTTGTTCTGGACGAAGCGGATCGCATGTTGGACATGGGCTTCTTTCCGGCCATTCGCCGCATTCTGAAGTACGTCCCGGCTAAGCGGCAAACCTTGATGTTTTCCGCAACGATGAAGCCGGAAATTCGTGACCTCGCAGGTTCAATTCTGAACAACCCCGTCAGTATCTCGATCGAACCAAAGCAAAAGACAACCGAACTGGTGGAGCAGAGCGTTTGCTTTGTCCCGCAGAAACAGAAGACTCGGCTGTTGATTGAACTCATCACCCGCGCAAATCCAAGCCGGGCGATTGTGTTCAGTCGGACGAAGCACGGTGCTGACCGGATCGTGCGTCACATGACTGCGGCCGGGTTCCGGGCCGAAGCGATTCATGCGAACAAGAGTCAGAACAGGCGTCAGCGGATTCTGGAAGAGTTCAAGAGTCAGAGTCCTCCGATTCTGGTCGCCACAGACATTGCGGCTCGCGGAATTGATGTGGATGGCGTGTCGCATGTGTTTATTCACGACATGCCGACCGAAGAAGAAACCTACGTGCATCGCATCGGCCGTTCTGGTCGTGCGGGTGCGACGGGCATATCCATTGCTCTCTGCGATCCGGACGAACGTCGGATGTTGCGAAGTATCGAAAAGCTGATCGGAATGTCGATTCCAGTGGAAGAAGTCGAAGGATTCGATTTTTCAGCAGCATTGGATTCGGCCGACAATGACAGTTCTGAACGTGGCTCGCGACAAAGACGACCAGGTGCTCCGCGCGGTTCGCAAAGTTCAGGTCGTGGACGAAGCGCCGGCGATGGTCAGGAGAGCCGTCAATCGACCGGCGGTCGAGAAGCGGTTCGCAGCGAAGGCTATTCGGTTCATCGGCGTTTTGAAAAACCGGCACGCAGTGAGTCAGGTCGGGGTCAGGAACGACGCGGCAACGCCAGTCCTGGAAAATCCAGCCAGGGCAACACCAGTGCCAGACGCCCCGAATCGTCGTCTGGCGGTCGCCGCAGCGAAAGTGCCGTATCCGACGGCGGGCGTCGTCCGGCAGCTCGAACTCAGGCGTCTCAGGCCCGTCCTCAGATGACTGCCCGGCCAACTTCGGAACCTCGAACGGCCCGACCGCGTCCTCCGCAGAAAGAGGATTATTTTGGTGATGGGTTATTCGTTGAAGGTTCAACGGAAAATTCGGGCACAGAACAGCACCCGGCAGGTCGTCGTCGAAAACGCCCGGCACGGACGAATACATAAGCCGCGTGACTTGACCCTCTTAGTCGGGACCGCAATTTTCCCTGCTGGTAAACCTTGGTGACAAGGTTTTGCAGGGTCGAGCGAGCAATGCAGGCACTGGCCCGCTATGCACCAACATTACATTCAATCACATTCAGATTCCGGGTTGCCAACCGCAGCCGATAGAGAAGTTGAAAATCAGTATGTCGTTCACAGATTCAAATTCAGAAACTACAATGAACCCGCCCTCTGAGAACCCACAGAGCATCGAAAGTGTGCCGCAGCAGGACATCGTTGAGGCATCGGTATCGACCGAAACATCAGCGACGATCGAGGTCCCTGTCGTGATCGAACTCCCGGTTGCCGTCGAAACGACGGTCGCAGTCCAGGCTGCAGTCGCCCCTGTTGCAGCAGTCGCGGTGCCAGTCGTTAAATTCACGAAAGCGAAGACTCCGGGCATCATAAAGACGGTCGCGATCGATGTTCCGGCGGAAGCAACGGCAGTCGGCGAAGAAAGCGGATTTAGCCAACTCGGGCTCATCGCGCCGCTGATGAAGGCGATTGAAGCGTCAGGCTACACAATTCCGACGCCCATTCAGGAACAGACGATCCCGCATCTGCTTGCAGGTCGTGACGTTCTCGGACAGGCTCAGACGGGTTCCGGCAAGACGGGTGCCTTCGCACTGCCTTTGCTGCAGCGCATTGACCTGCATGTGAAACGCACTCAGGTTCTGGTGCTGGTACCAACTCGCGAACTTGCGATTCAGGTCGCCGCAGCCTTTGAACGCTATGCCGCGAAAATGAGTGGACTGAATGTCCTGGCGATCTACGGGGGTGCTGCCTATCAGCCACAACTCTCGCAGTTGAAACGTGGAGCACATGTCGTTGTCGGCACACCGGGTCGAGTCACGGACCACATGAATCGTGGCTCACTGCAACTGGATGCACTGAAATGCATCGTGCTGGACGAAGGCGACGAAATGCTTCGCATGGGATTCGCCGAGAGTGTTGAATTTATCATGCAGCAACTTCCGGCTGAACGTCAGATCGCTCTGTTCTCGGCCACCATGCCACCGACGATTCGTAAAATTGCACAAACGTATCTTAAGAATCCGGCGGAAATCACGATTCGTCAGAAGACCGTTACGGCCGATACGATCCGACAGCGATTCGTCGTTGTCGGCAATCATCAGAAAGAAGCGGCGTTGGGGCGAATTCTGGAAGCGGAACCCATCGACGGTGTAATTGTATTCGTCAAAATGAAGAGCACGACAGAACCACTGGCAGAATTTCTGAGTCAGCGCGGGCACAAGGTTGCTGCATTGAACGGCGATATCCCGCAGGCTCAGCGAGAACGAATTATTGAGCATTTAAAATCCGGCAAGCTGGACATCATTGTGGCGACGGACGTTGCGGCCCGCGGACTGGACGTGCAGCGAATCAGCCATGTATTCAATTACGATCTCCCAGGCGACAGTGAGGCCTATGTGCATCGCATCGGACGCACGGGCCGCGCTGGTCGCAGCGGTGAAGCCATTCTGTTCGTGCATCCGAAGTCTCAGCGCATGCTCAAGAGTCTTGAGTACGCGACACGGCAGAAGATCGAACCGATGGACCTGCCGACCAATCGTGCGATCAACAAGACGCGCGTGGCGCAATTTCATGCGAAGATTACAGAGAATATGACGCATCCAATGGCCGAATCGATGGGTTCGTTAATTGAGCAGTACCGTCGTGAAAATCCGGAGACGCCTGTTGAACAGATTATGGCGGCGCTCGCGGTGATGTCCACCGGTGGTCAGTCGTTACTCTTGAAGGAAGAATTCCGCCAGGAGACGTTCTTCGAATCTCGTGGTCGCCGTGACGACCGTGGGAATAGTATGCTGCACCGTGACGATCGTGGATCACGTGATCGTGGACCACGGAACGACGACAGCTTCCGCGATCGCAATGATCGGCCCCGCGCACCGCGTCGCGATGACGCAGACAAGGAAACGTTCCGGATTGAAGTCGGGCATTCGCACCAGGTTAAACCGGGGAACATTGTCGGGGCAATCGCCAACGAAGCTGGAATCGACAGTGCTCAGATCGGGCGCATTGAGATTTTTGACGATTTCAGTACAGTAGACCTTCCGCAGGGCATGCCGTCTGAAACTTTCTTTGCTTTGAAGAAAGTCTGGGTCTCCGGTCGTCAGTTGCAGATTTCCAAAGCCGAAGGAAATCGAGAACAATCATTTGCACCTCGTGCGGGTAAATCCGGCGGTCGTCCGGATCGTCCCGGACGTCCTGAACGTAAGCCTCGCCGCGAAGGGGCTCGATCGTAAGAACCCGTAAGTTTTGCCATGCTGCCGCCACTTGTTTTTGAACCACTTCTGAAACGGATTCGCTGGGGAGGTCGGCGGCTGGGCAGTCATCTGCAAAAGCCAATCGGCGCCGGCGATGACTATGCTGAAAGCTGGGAACTTGCCGACCACGGCAACGATCAGAGCCGTGTGCTTGGCGGGCCGTTGGCAGATACCACGCTGCGACAACTCATGCAGTCACATCCGCATGAGTTGCTCGGCAGACAATCCGGGCTCACGCAGTTTCCATTGTTGATCAAGTTTCTGGACGCGAACGACTGGTTGTCATTGCAGGTTCATCCCGACGATGAATTGGCTCGGCAATTCGATCCGCATGAAAACGGCAAGACCGAGGCGTGGGTGATCCTTGATGCTCAACCTGAGAGTCGCATCTGCGCAGGGCTGAAACCCGGCGTTGACGCCGCTGCGTTGCGGCAGGGGTTACAAACCGGCGACATTGAAGAATTGTTGCATCTGATCCCCGTGAAGCCTGGTGACTGCGTTTTCGTCCCGGCTGGTACTGTACACGCCCTTGGACCGGGAATTCTGCTGGCAGAAATTCAACAGCAAAGCAATCTGACATTTCGCCTGCATGACTGGGGGCGCGTGGATGCTGACGGACAGCCTCGCGAAATTCATGTCGAACAGTCGATCGAATGCACGGACTTTAATCGTGGCCCGGTATCGCCGGTCACGCCAATTACCCTGAGCGACCAGACACATGTCTTTGAAGACCTGATCCGGTGTCCGTACTTCGTTGTCCGCCGTCATCGCGCGCTGGAACCGTTCGAGATCGTCATGTCGGAACAGTTTCGCATCCTCATGTTTCTGGAAGGCACTGCCGTTGTGAAAACCCCCGGCGGCGCAATCCCTGCCCGGCTCGGTACAACAGTCCTCATCCCCGCTGAATCCAATCGCGTTGAGATAGTTCCAAACGGACGTGTGCAAGTGCTGGAAATACTTTGTCCGTAAAATCATAGTCGCCGTGCGACATGGACTTCGAGCCAAACAATTTGAAACAATACCGTCGGAAATACAACGTCAACTCTTTCTTTCGGCAGGAGTCGATCGATCAAGTTGCATGTTCTTTTTCTCCGCCCGTGCGAGATCTGACAGCAGTGTCGATAAGCTGACGAGCAGAACGCCAGTCGGCTTCGGTTGCGAATGATGAACGAAAGAGACAGAACGGTGAATTCTCACTCACAGGTTGATCAATATGCCCGCTCAAATCATTGATGGAAAAGCGATTGCCGAGTCTGTTCGCAATCAGGTCGCAGCAGAAACACAACAATTGATCCGCGACACGGGAATCGTCCCGCATCTGGCAGCGGTTCTCGTCGGCAACGATCCGGCGAGTGAAGTGTACGTCCGCAACAAAGAGCGCGCATGTCTGAAGGCGGGACTCAGGAGTACACTGCATCGGCTGGATGCTGCGACGACGCAGGCTGATTTACTGGAATTGATCGCTGCGCTGAACCACGACAGGAGTGTCCACGGCATCCTGGTGCAGTTGCCGTTGCCGAAGCATCTGGATGCAACGCAGATCCTGGATGCAGTTCTGCCGACTAAGGACGTCGATGCGTTTCATCCTGAGAATACGGGATTGATGTTTCAGGGGCGACCGCGATTCCTGCCGTGTACCCCCGCAGGCGTCATGAAGATGCTTGAGGTGTCAAATGTTTCTATAGCGGGCCGACATGCCGTTGTCATCGGTCGCAGCGACATTGTGGGCAAGCCAATGGCCGCATTACTGGTGCAGAAAGGCGTCGACGCGACAGTCACGATCTGCCACAGCCGCACGGCAGACATTGGTGCTGTTTGCCGTACGGCAGATATCCTGATTGCGGCCGTCGGAATTCCGGAATTTGTCAAGGGCGACATGATCAAACCAGGAGCCGTTGTGATTGACGTCGGAATCAATCGCGTCAACGAGCGTCTCGTGGGTGATGTGGACTTTATTGCAGCCAGTGCCGTCGCGTCGGCCATCACTCCCGTCCCCGGTGGCGTCGGGCCCATGACCATCGCAATGCTGCTGCAGAATACGCTGAAATCGGCGAGACGATGTTAGTTGGCCAGCGCCAGTTTTGGTGGAAACCGAGCGTTTTTGCAACCCGAAGCGTGAGCGAGGGATTGTACCCAACTCGTTCCCTCGCTTACGCTTCGGGTTACTAATTTGGAAAAAGTGGCTATGTCCAACCAGGATCGCTCGATCAATAAGTGAGTACTTCAGGAGGATCACGATGAGTGCGAACGGATCTGTCCGCGAACTGCCCGGGCGACACTGGGTTCAAGTCGCTGTGGTTGTTGGATGTCTGTTGTTGCTTGCGGGAGTGTTACTTCCGGCTGTCCTGAATGCGCGGCAGGCAGCGAGAATGACACAGTCGAAGAACAATTTGAGGCAACTTGGTCTGGCGATGCACAACTACCACGATGTTTCTTCCGTATTTCCGCTTGGCGGCGATGTTCTGGCCAACGGTACGGCGAAGCATGGCTGGTACACCCGATTAGTTCCCTACCTGGCTGCGTCTGACCTTTACACAAGAATCGATTTCAACATTCCCTGGGATCATCCGGTCAACGATGTCGTGTTCAAGCAGACTTTCTTCTGTGAAACAATCCCCGGCGTAGAACAGTGCTATTCGGAAGAAGGTTTTGGTTTGCTCCACTACATGGCGAATCCGAACGCGATCCATCGCAACCATTGTGTTTCCATTGACGAAATGACCACGGGAACTGCCAACAACTGGCTCTGCGGCGAGGTCTCGGGGAACTACCAGCCGTGGGGATATCCTTTCAACTGGCGGTCGCTAACGTCGCCTCTGAGCAGCGGACCAGGCGATTACGGCGCATGGCTCGACGGAGGCTATATCTGCTTTGCTGACGGTTCCGTGCGACTTCTTTCCAACACGACGGACGTTGCGTTACTGGCGGCTCTTGCGAAAGCACCCCCAGTGGCAACAAGTGAGCAGATTGCCGTTCCGGATCGCCAATTTGAATATTCGACAATTCCGCTGAGGCGAGAATGGTTTGAAGCGGCGGCAGAGCCTGCCAGAAAGAGTATGCCAAGGACGACGATTCTTTATGATCGCTCTGATCGTCCGTATTACGCAGATGTTTATAGCAGCGGTACCACGCCGGTCTGGGATGTTTTGTACAGGAATCGCATTGATCTGGAAGGCGTGCTCCTGACGTTTCCGCAAGTGAAGGTGATAACTATGGCAAGCCTGAATGACGACAACGTTCAGATCATTGCCCGTTTTCGTGATCTGGAAATACTGCAAGCCCGGCGAATTGAATTGACTGAAAAGGGGCGCACAATGCTGAAATCTCAGTCGAAACCTCCAGTAATTCTTCAACGCTGAACGGACTAAGTACCCGTCCAGAAACATGTCCGTGATTTGGAGCCGCGCCCGTCAGGAAGTGATGTGTCGATTCCGCTTCCTGACGGGCGCGGCTCCACAGATTTGTTTTTGGACAGATCCCAGGGACCGTCCGCGAAAGTAACGCTGCTTTCTCAGAGCGAAAGGCAACAATGAATCCTCGAACGGTCCTACGATAGCAATAGTTCCGGCCATTGAGCCGACTTGGTTCCGGCGATCGGGCGATTTTCGAGCGAGCGGAATGTGAACACGACCGACTGTTTGGATTCAGTCGAATAATTTCGCGTGGCGGCGTGAAAGCAGCGCGCGTGAAAAAAAAGTACATCACCAGAATGCAATTCGACCGGGACTGCACGGGCAAGCAGCGGCTGGTTTTGTTCCAGGTCGGTCCGCAGAAACAGAGCGTCATCCAGGCGGTCCCGCTGTGCAGGCTCAAAGTGAGTCCCCGGCAGTACGCGGAGACATCCGTTGTGCGGATTCTCTTCGCCCAACGCGATCCAGAGATTGACGAGTTCTCCAGTCGTGAAATTCCAGTACCGAGTATCCTGATGCCAACCCGTATCGCTGCTGAAGCGAGGTTGTTTTGTCATAATGCAGTTGTGGTGAATCAGAGGCATCACGACGTGCGGGCCCAGCAGTTGCTGGAGTCGATTCACCAGAATCGGTTCTTTGACCAGCTTCAGGAACACCGGATCGCGACTGATGGCTTGCCGCAGTCGCCGTGCCGTTCGTCCGCCTTCAGCATCCAGTGATTCCGGCGAACCGGGGTAGCTGAGTTCGGCTTCGTACTCAATGTCACCCTGATGTGCGGCCAGATCCCGCTGAGTAATGCGTTTCATGGTGTTGATGGAGTCAGGCGGAATCAGTGCCTGCACCACAAAGTAGCCTTCACGATGGAATGATTCAACTTCATCCGGCGTAAACTCTGTCCTTGTGAATTCAGTATTTGTCATAGTCTGGAGCAGGGAAACAGCCTGATCTGCAACGATGGTTGTAACGGGGTCGAATCGCGGTTCACGACACAGACAATTCTCACACGCCGCAGAATTCCCGCAAGCGGACGGAGTTTGAATTCTCAATGTTCGCCTCGAAGCTATCGAGTTTACTGTGCAAGCCAATTAAACTATCGTATTTCAGACAGATTTGTTGTAAAACCCGGTCCAATCGATCGCTGCTGCAACTTCGTTCCTGATCGAACCGCTACGAGTTAGCTGAGTTTTGAGGCGAATCATGTTTGACAAATTGTTTAATCGCAAAGGTGTGTCTCATCAGAAGACCGACATCACGAAGCGGTTTAACCTGATCGGTCGTGTGGGACAGGGCAGTATGTCCAAGGTCTGGCGTGCGATCGATCTGCAGTCCGGTCGGCCGGTCGCCGTGAAAGTTCTGGACAGGGAAAAGACAGCGAAATATGAGTCCCGGTTTAAAGGGCTGAACAAGCCTTCCGAAGGAGCAGTCGCGTTGTCGCTTCATCATCCGAATATCGTCAAGACTTACGAATTCGGCTGGACGCTGGAAGACGAAATGTTTCTGGCGATGGAATTCGTCGAAGGCGTGGGCCTCGCGTTGCTCGTGGATCTGCAGAACGAAGAAATGAAGCGTTATCGGCTGCGGTACATGATCCAGATCGGCGAAGCTCTGAATCATTTTCATCTGCAGAACTGGATTCATCGCGATATCTGCCCGCGGAACGTAATGATTGCGGACGACAAATCGGCAAAAATGATCGACTTCGGCCTGGTTGTTCCTAACACTCCGATGTTCTGCAGACCAGGAAACCGTACGGGAACCGCCAGTTATATGGCTCCTGAATTGATCAAACGTCAGACGACTGACCAGCGACTGGACATTTTTTCTTACGCTGTTACGTGCTTCGAAATGTACACAAAGCGATTTCCGTGGGACGCGGCCCTGACGATTGATGCCGTGATGCAGCACATCAACAAGCCGCCGATTCCGCTGACGGAATTGATCCCCAATATTGACCCGCAGATCGCTGCGGCCATTATGAAAGGGCTGGAAGCCGATCCAGACCGCCGCTGGCAGAACGTCAGCGACATGGTGACCGAAATCCGTGAAGCCGAGGCTCGAATGGTGAAGGCCGCACGCAAAGCCGCAGCAGCAAAGGATCCTGCAAAAGCGGCGCTGGCGCAGTCGTCCGCAGATTCCGCTTCGGCCACCTCGAAGAACGGCGCGAAGAACGCATCAATGCCACAAGCCGCTGAAGCGAGCGTCGCAGAAAAGGTGGCAACTGAGAAACGTGTCGCAGCCCGGAAGAAGTCCGGGGAGAAGAAACAGAAAAAATCGACTGACGATGATATTGATCTGAATGAAATGTTCGGTGATTGAAACAACAACCTGGGATCGCTCACTTCATATCGGACTGTTATTTATCGAGCGATCCTTAATCTGGCTCTCGAAATGGAATCCAGGCAATTCAGGAAAGACACCAACGTGTCATTGAAACCACACTTGAAAGTTCTTGTTTCCGCAGCGGTCGTGATACTTGCTGCCGTTTCATGTAATTTGCTCCTTGCGACCGAACGACCGAATGTTGTCCTTGTGATTACCGACGATCAGGGGTATCCGCCGCTTGCCACGCTGGGTCACCCGTGGATCAGGACGCCGCATCTCGATGCACTGCACGATTCCAGCACGCGGTTCAGCAGGTTCCTTGTTTGCCCGACTTGCAGTCCAACAAGATCTGCTCTCATGACCGGGCGACACTCGATGCGAAACGGGGTGACGCACACAATTCTTGAGCGCGAACGATTGACCCTGGACGCGGCGACCTTGCCTCAGGTGCTCAGTAAGGCCGGGTACAAATCCGGAATTTTTGGCAAATGGCATCTGGGGGATGAAGAACCGTATCAACCGCATCGCCGTGGATTTGACCATGTGTTCATTCACGGGGCGGGCGGGATTGGTCAGGCGTATGATTGCAGTTGTGCGGACGTCCCGCACAATTCGTACTTTGATCCGGTTGTACGAATGAACGGTCGTTTTGTGAAGACGCATGGCTTCTGCACGGACGTCTTTTTTAGTGCGGCGATGGACTGGATCGACGAAACAGAAAAGGCAGATCCACCGTTCTTCGCATACATTGCCACAAACGCGCCGCACGGTCCGTTTCTGGCTCCTGACGAGAACAAAAGACGCTTTCTGGAAATGGGGTTTGGTGATGAACAGGCCGCGTTTTATGGCATGATTGAAAACATCGATGACAACATCGGTCGCCTGATGAGGCACCTCGAGGAGCGGGATCTGTTCAGGAACACGGTCGTCATTTTCATGTCGGACAACGGGATGACGGGCGGTGGTTCCGGTAGGCCCGGCATACCACTCGGACGTGACAGCGATGGTCAGGAAATCATGCCCTACAACGCCGGGATGCGAGGACTCAAGGGATCTCCGGATGAAGGCGGCGTGCGTGTCCCGTTCTTCATACGCTGGGACGGACACTGGAAGGCAGGCCGCGATATCGATCGCATCGCCGGGGACATAGACGTGTTCCCCACAATCGCGGCGATCACCGGTGCGGAACTGCCTGCAGGTCAAATTGAAGGTCGCAGTCTGCTTCCGCTTCTGGAAGACACGCAGGCGTCATGGACCGATCGTTACCTCTACACGCATGTGGGTCGCTGGGCCACAGGCCAGGAGCCGAATGATTTCCAGTGGAAGAATTTCAGTGTTCGCAATCAGCGGTTTCGATTTGTCAACAACACTGAACTTTTCGACATGGAAGCCGACCCCGGCCAGACAATGAACGTGATCGAACAGTTCCCCGAGGTCGTCAAAGAAATCCGCACGGCCTACGAGGCATGGTGGAAAGCCACGCGTCCCATGATGGTCAACGAACCCGCCGAGATGTCACCGACTCGACCGTTCCATGAATTGTATGAGAAACAACTTGCCGACGGTGGCATCCCCGAATGGAAGCCATCGTAAGTAGGATGGACATTCCCGTCCGTCTGTTTAAAAAAGGGGTCAGGAACCAATAGTGCGGAGCACCCTCCGGGCCATTGGCTATTGGTTCCTGACCCCTTTTTTAAACCATCCAACAACATGCTCGCCGACCAGCACCGCCGCTGGCTGCGTTGACGGATGACAGATCAGGTCCCGCAGGTTGCTCTTATCGTGGTTAACATTGAGCAGCACGCAACGCAGGGCCGCGCCCTCGCGAATTTCGTGGCATTCGGTTGGCAGTCCCAGCGAGTCGGCGGCATCAGTAGTTGCCATCGCCAGTAGACGAGGTATTGAAATGTCCGGGAAATGCGTCGCGACAAACTGCAGTTCTTTCCAGAGACTCAAGTCTGGATTCGATGCACGGCTGTCAGTCCCCAGGACAACTCTGGCACCTGCGGCGAGCAGTTGCCGAATCGGATGCGATCCGTGCCCGAAGAACGCATGAGTCCTCGGACAGAAGACCGTCGCCATGTTCACATGACGCGCCACAAATTGAATGTCATCAAGCGAAAAATGGTTGCCGTGGATCGCAAGGGCGCGAGGGGCACGGACAAGTTGCTCCAGAAAATCACGAATGCTGCGGCCACCGGGAAAGGTTGCCGAATTCCATAGCCCCAGCCTCCTCAGGAAATCGGCAAAACGCCCATTGCCGTCGTGCAGTAACTCCAGCTCATCCATTGTCTCGGCGAGATGCATAGCCACAACAGCGTTTCGGCTGACAGCCAGTTCGACCAGTGATGAAAAGAGTTCCGGATGAACTGTGTACGGAGCGTGCGGGCTGATGCCACCCACGACTGAGTCGTCGCTGCCGGATTCAGAGTACCGGGACAAATGTACGGCAGCCTGTTGCAGGAGTTCAGGGATTCGCTCTTGTTGCAGCCCGATGACTTCGCGGAACGAGACGACACGGCATCCTTCGGCGATGTGATTATTGCAGACAGGCTGCGTCGTCGTGATTTCTCCCACTAACGTGACGCCGCTTTGCAGAGATTCCGCAAGTCCTCGCCGGACAGCTTCACCGCCATTCGAGTCACCACCGCGCCGCCATTGAATGACCGCAGAAATCCATTCCTGAAATGGTAAAGCGGGGCGAATTGGTTCTGACAGCGTCGAGAATTCCAAATGCGTATGCGCGTTGACCAGCGTGGGAATCAGGATTACCGGGAGAACGTCCCTGGCGGATGCCGACAACGGACGAATCTCTGAAATAAGACCGTACTGTTCAACGATCTCCACATTTTCGAGCGGCGGTTGATCAGGATTCAACAACCAGCGAACACGCAAGACCCGTTCGCGGCCGCTTCGCGACTGCCAGTCGTCTTTCCATAATCGCAGTGGAGTGGTCATTACGAAAGCATCGCCCGGGCCGATCGCAACAGCTCCGCAGTTTCTTCAATACTGATGCAGCCGTCCGTAATGCTCACCCCATACTTCAGCACTGACGGATCGTCACCCAGTGATTGCTGGCCTTCGATGAGGTTGCTTTCCAGCATTAGACCCACAATCGATTCGTTACCATTCGCCCGCTGTTTTATGACCTCGTTCCACACGATCGGCTGACGACGGTAGTCTTTGCTGGAGTTAGCATGACTACAATCGACCACCAGCCGTGGCGGCAACTTTGCTTCGCTCAGCAGACGACTGGCTTCGGCAATGTTTTCAGCGTCGTAGTTAGGCCCGTTTCGGCCTCCACGCAGAATCATGTGCCCCAGTTCGTTGCCGCGAGTACTCATCACACACGTTTTACCGTCGTGATCAATTCCCAGAAACTGATGTCGCGCACGAGCCGCCTTCATGGCGTTGATTGCGACTTCCAGACTGCCTTCGGTGCTGTTCTTGAATCCAACCGGCATCGAAAGACCGCTCGCCATCTGCCGATGTGTCGGCGATTCTGTCGTTCGCGCGCCGATGGACGCCAGCGTAATCAGATCCGCGATATACTGCGGCGTGATGGGTTCCAGCATTTCCGTCGCGGCTGGGAGTCCAACCTTGTTGATATCCAGCAGAATCTGGCGTGCCTTTCGCAGACCAGTCGCGATATCAAATGTGTCATTCATATGCGGGTCGTTGATCAGACCCTTCCAGCCCACAGTGGTGCGAGGCTTTTCGAAATAGACTCGCATCACTACAAAAATGCGGTCGCTCACTTCATCGGCAACCACTTTCAACTGGCGAGCGTATTCCAGCGCCATTCCCGTATGATGGATTGAACATGGCCCGACAATCGCTATCACACGTTTATCGTTTCCGCTGAGAATGTCTTCGATGATCGCTCGCGATTGCCCCACGTGATCTTCGACAGCGGCGGAAACAGGAAACTCCTGCTTCAATTCCGCAGGAGAAATCAACGGTGTCGTCCCGATGATGTTGACGTCCTGAAGTGGACGAGTTGATTTTTCCGGGGTGGTTGTATTCATTGTCGTGTGGCCCGTAGGCTGGTGTTCTCTGCGATTCGTTCAACGTGCAGAGGAAGTATTGGGGAACGGCGGTCTGCATTCAATTGCACACTGGCTCAGAAGCGAATTCAGACGCATTTCGTTACAGAATTTTCACTTTCAGTAGCGAAAGTGGAGATCCCTGTACCCTGGACATTCTTGTCCGAGTCCTTTGCTGCGACCGGCAAAAACGAAATCAGCCTGACAGAATTTCAAGTTCCCGCAACGCACTCAGCAGACGCTCCGTCGTCGTATAGAGCCGGGCGTGAATGCCAAAGGTCTCCGCCTTTCGAATATAGGCTTCAATATCATCCGTGTAAAAGCATTCATCCGGCGCACAGTTGGCTTTCGAGAGTGCAACTTCGTAGATCCGATCTTCCGGCTTGATCGTACCGGCTTCGAAGGACGTGACGCGATCATCCATCAGTTCCAGTACATTGAAATTGCGTTCGATGAAGTTGAGATGAGTCACGCTGGTGTTCGACAACAGCACCAGTCGCATCCCCGCCGCCTTCAACTGATGCAGGACGGGAACAATGGATTCGTTGAGCCAGAAAATGTCGGCGGCCGCATGACGCAACTCGTCGATATCCAATGCCTTGCCGGTCGCCTGGCAGAAGTCGTCGTGAAACTGTTCTTCAGTGACCTCGCCGCGTTCCAGCTTCCACTGTCGACCTTCATCCAACAGAAACGCCTTCGTCTGAGCCTCGCTCCAGCCGCAGAGTTCAGCAATGTTCTGGCACATTTTCTCATGTGAAAAATGCACCAGCACGTTGCCCATGTCGAAGAAGCAGGTTTTGATTGGCATAGAAGAATCACTCAGACTTATCGGAAAGCCACCATGCTGCACAAACGATGTGCGCGTAGAGACAAACAAGCACCGTTTGTACCACAAGCCCGTTCTGGCTGAACTGATCGGGAAGCATTTGTTGCATCAGCCATCGTGCATTGTCAAGAATATTCATCGTGATGACGCTTGTAGGTATGATCGCAATCATTAGCGGAAACATCTTCCTTCTTCCAAACACAATTCGGCGAAGAAGCATCAGCAAAATCGAAATTGTCAGTGCTACGAGAGAATTCGGAACCCACTCCCACGATAGCGGTCCTTTAAACACCATGGTTCGGCCAACCACAGCGCCAACAAACGCCGCGACTGCGCAAATTCCAAAA
>Ga0335394_10003802_pt1 | contig 17158 bp, 11 predicted proteins | sample MAT03_FD_205741 | JGI IMG/M metagenome (GOLD analysis project Ga0335394, IMG submission 205741) | Freshwater microbial communities from Lake Fryxell liftoff mats and glacier meltwater in Antarctica - MAT-03 (spades assembly) (version 2) ... | reverse complement strand
CCTCCATTGGTGTGCATGCCGCTTTCCAGAATTCGACGCCTCTCATTCTGCTGATTGGCCAGGTGCCGCGACGCAACATCGAGCGTGAAGCATTCCAGGAGATCGACTATCGCCGCATGTTTGGCCAAACCACGAAGTGGGTGGCGCAGATTGACGATCCTGCGCGCATTCCGGAATTCGTCAACCGCGCGTTTCAGACAGCGATGGCCGGCCGGCCGGGCCCTGTGGTCCTGGCGCTGCCCGAAGACGTGCTCCGGGAGGAAACGGGTGTCGCTTTGCAGCCTGGAGCAACAGTCGTTCAGGCGCACCCGGGCGCCGCAGACTTGTCCTCTTTGCGGTCGATGCTTGCGGCCTCCCACTGTCCATTGTTCATTTTGGGTGGGAGCGTATGGACGAATCCGGCGCGGCTCGCCGTCGAGGCATTCGCGATGCGCCACCAGGTTCCAGTGGCGGTGGGATTCCGCCGACAGGACCTTTTTGACAATCGGCACAATTGTTACGTGGGCGACTTTGCGTGGGGCAACATCCCGAGTCTTGTAGCCGCAGTGGAGCAGGCGGACTTGATCGTAGCTCTGGGGGCCCGGCTGGATGAGGGGACCAGTTACAAGTACAGCCTTCTCACGCCTCCGAGACTAAAGCAGCCGTTCGTTCACATTCTTCCCGGCGCGGAGGAACTTGGGCGCGTGTATCACGCAGACCTTATGGTCAATGCGGGTGTCTGCGAAATGGCCCACGCGCTGGGGACGATGGATTTGTCCGTGCCCGGGCGCGGATGGTCTGAGTGGCGGCTGCAACTGCGACACGGGTATTTGAAATCTCTTGAGGCGACCGCGCAGCCTGGCCGCCTGGACATGGGAAAGGTCATGGCCTATCTTCGCACCGCCTTGCCGCACGACGCTATCGTGACAACGGGGGCTGGCAATTTCGCGGACTGGCCCAACAAGACTTACCAGTACGGCGGTATCGGGACCTGCCTGTCGCCCATCAGTGGCGCAATGGGTTATGGCGTGCCTGCTGCCGTCGCGGCAAGCATCACATTTCCTGGGCGGGTAGTCGTCTGTTTCAGCGGAGATGGTGACTTCCTCATGAACGGACAAGAAATCGCTACTGCGGTGCAATATGGCGGCAAGCCGATCATTCTGGTTGTCAACAACAACATGTACGGCACCATTCGCATGCACCAGCAGATTCGCCATCCTGGCCGTGTCAGTGGCACCGGCCTGGTCAATCCAGACTTCGCGGCCTTCGCAAGAGCTTTTGGTGGACATGGCGAATGCGTCACGCGAACGGAAGACTTTGCACCCGCTTTCGAGCGGGCATGTGCTTCGGGAAAACTTGCCGTGCTTGAACTGCAGATCGATCCTGAGAGCATTTGTTTTAACATGCCTCCTTTGAGTGAATTGGGCAGGCCCTGAGCCCCTTGCGGTCGCCAATTCCCGACTCCGTCATGCCTTCACTCAATCAGGAACTCGAGCGCTTCAGGCCCTCCGCAATCGCCGAGATGTTCTCGCTTGCCAGCCGACTGAAGGCCCAGGGCCGCGACATTGTCGACCTGACGATTGGCGAGCCTTCATTCAAGACGCCTGAACACATCAAGCGCGCCGCAATTGCCGCCATCAACGCCGACGTGACCAAGTACACCAGTTCAAGTGGCAACCTGGAATTGCGCAGGGCGATTTGCGCCAAGTTCGAGCGCGACAACGGTCTTGTTTTCCATAGTGACCAGATCCTGGTGGACAGTGGCGTCAAGCCACTTCTGTTTCACGCCATGAAGGCGATGCTTGCCGACGGGGACGAGGTAATCCTGCCAACGCCGTGCTGGACCTCGTATCCAGGCATGGTCGTGCTGGCCGGGGCAAGGCCGGTGTTTGTGCCTTGTTCGCAGGATGCGGGCTTCAAGCTGCAGGCGGCTGATCTGGAGCGAGCCATTACCCCTTCGACAAAAATGCTGGTGCTTAATTCCCCGAGCAACCCAACCGGAGCCACGTACGACGCCGCCGGGATGCGTGCCCTGACGGATGTGCTTTTGCGCCATCCTGACGTCTGGGTGATGGCGGACGACATTTACGAGCATGTTGTCTGCGGTGACTTCAAGTTCGCCACGCCCGCGCAGGTGGAGCCCCTGCTCTATGACCGCACGTTGACGCTCAATGGCGTTTCCAAGGCCTACTCGATGACAGGTTGGCGGATTGGCTATGCGGCGGGGCCAGAGCGATTGATCCGGGCCATCCTGCAAGTCCTGTCGCAAACCACGGGTTGCGCTTGCTCGGTGAGCCAGGCCGCTGCGCTCGCCGCGCTGAATGGACCACAGACATTCCTGCGAGAGTGGGCCGAAAGCTATGAAATGCGCAGGAACCATCTGGTTGCCAGGTTGCGCGACGTGCCCGGCCTTTCCTGCAATCTGCCCGAAGGCGCCTTCTACCTCTTCCCCTCTTGTGCAGGATTGATCGGCAAGCTCACGCCGCAGGGCCAGACCATCGGGTCGAGCACCGATTTCGTCCGCTTCCTGCTGCAGGAGCACGGCGTCGCCGTGGTGCCCGGAAGCGCCTTCGAGTACGACCCCCATTTCCGCATTTCCTACGCAGTGTCACTGGTTGAGCTGGAGCGAGCATGCGAGCGTATCGAGCGCGCCTGCCGGGCTCTCACTTGGGAGCGCCCATCTCTTGCATAGCCAGGGCGAAATCATGACTTCCGGAAAGATCGGCAGGCACCTGCTGGTGGAGTGCCTGATTGCCCAAGGCGTGACGCATGCCTTTGGTGTGTCTGGCAAGAGTTGCTTGGCCGTGCCGGATGGCTTCCATGTTCATGCGGACAAGATCCGGTTCGTGATCAACTGCAACGCGGCCAGCGCGGCCTTGCACAATCCGGACTTTGCGGCGCTGGCGCGGCCCGAGGGGACGCTGAACGAGGTGGCGCTGGATCCGGAAGTGATCAACGCACGTGGCACCTTGTCGGCGATCTCGCAGGCGGCGCTGAAGTCCGGGCACCTGCTCAATGGCCCATGACGCAACCGATTTTCCTGCCGTATGTTGGATCCCATTTCACCCGTGACAGTACTTCCCATCACCGATTGCGGGCCCGGTGAACGTGGCTCTAACCTAGAATCACCTCGAAAAATTAGAACTCCCGAGTACCAGTACTTTGTGACGCGCCGCCGCCTCCCGCCGTTTGCCGCATTGCGTGCCTTCGAGGCCGCCGCCCGGTATGGCAACTTCAAGAAAGCTGCCGAGGACCTGTGCCTTTCCGCCTCTGCGATCAGCCACCAGGTGCGATCGCTGGAAGAATTTCTTGGTCTCAAGTTGTTCAATCGCGACAGTGGAAAACCGGTGCTCACGACCTCGGGCATGGCCTACCTGGAGAGCATCAATGACGTTTTTGACCGGCTCGATGCGGCGACCAACCGGCTGGCGCTGCGAGGTGATCGCCGGGAACTTGTGGTCAATGTCTTTCCTTCGTTGCTGTCATGCTGGCTGCTGGCACGCCTGCCGACGTACAAGGCATCGAATCCGGACGTTGATATCAAGTTCCTCGGCTCGTATCAGCCCCTTGAGTTCGGTGCGGGTGAGATCGACTTGGCCATTCGTTATGGCGATGGTGAATGGCCAGGAGTGCGCAGCGTCTTTCTGATGCATGACGAATTGTTTCTGGTGGCCAGCCCGGAAACCGCCAGGAAGCTGCCGCCACTGGACCGAATCGCGGAACTCACGGAGTTCACGTTCATCCACTGTGCCCAGGACGTTGAAGAATGGCAACAATGGGCTGGAATGGCGAGCTTCCCGATCGACGCCATCAAGTCCCGTCTGGAGTTTGACAGCCGTTCTCTGGTACTGGAAGCGGTGGCTGGCAGCCTGGGCATTGCGATCGGCCGGATGCCCTCGGCCCTGAGCTTCCTGGAGAGTGGCAAAATTTGCTCACCATACCCCTTGCGACTACGAACGCGGGCTGCGTACTATCTTGTTTACCCGGAGCACCACGAACAATATGCCAACGTCAGGAGCTTCCAGGCGTGGTTGCTCGACGAGAGCCAGGTCTTCGATGGGTTGGTCACCTAGCCCGTCGATCTGCGGCCGGGCATCAACGCGTGCCGTGGATTTCCCGTTTTCGCCGCGACACATAGTCCTGCAAAGCATCTTTCTTGGCCGCATCCAGTTTCGGTGCCTCGAAATTGCCCAGCATCTTCTTCCAGATCGTGGCTGATCGTTGGGTCGCGTCGAGTGAGCCTCGTTCCGTCCAGGTTTCAAAGTTCGACCAGTCGGATACCAGGGGGCTGTAGAACGCGTTTCGATACCGTTCCAGGGTATGGGCTGTCCCAAAGAAGTGGCCGCCCGGACCAACTTGGCGAATGGACTCCAACCCGATCTCAGCCTCATTGATTTTCGGCGGGTTCAGCCATGCAGTCATCAGGCCGAGCATTTCGAGATCGAGGATGAATTTTTCGTAGGAGCACACAAGACCGCCTTCCAGCCAGCCGGCGCCGTGGTTGAATACGCTGGCCTGCCCGGTCATCGCACCCCAGAGGGACATCATTGATTCATAGGCCGCCTGAGCGTCCGGCGCGTTCGAGGCATTGACGTTGGAGGAGCGCCAGGGAAGTCCGTAGTGGCGCGCCAGTTGCCCTGTGGCCTGTGCGCCAAACGTGAATTCGGGTGTCCCGAACGCCGGGGAGCCGGTGCGCATATCGGCATTGCAAATGAATCCACCGTAAATATAGGGAGCGCCCGGCCGCACGGCCTGCACCAGCGCGCATGCGGCAAGTGTCTCGGCGGTCTGGATGGTGAGGGCTCCTGCGACGGTTGCAGGCGCCATTGCGCCGGCAAGCGCAAATGGGGTGACCGTAATCGGCTGCCCCAGCCGTGCAAATTCAATCACGCCTTGCGCGATTTCGGCATCCAGAACCAGTGGGGTGTTGGTGTTGGTATTGAGGAAGAACACCGGGTCGGCGGCCAGTTGCTCCTCCGTTTCTCCATACCAGATTTTCGCCATCTCGATGGCATCCCGCGCCCGGTGGCGGCCCACGGTGAGTGGTTTCCAAGGTTTGTCGGACAGCAGGCAACAGGCCAGGTAGTAGTCGAGGTAACGAGACTCTGGCGGCAAGTCCTGAGCCTCCACACAGGTACCCCCCATGATTTGAAGAACATCCGACATAGCGGTCAGTTTGAGGAAGTTCTGCTGATCCTCGAACGTGCCATAACGTCTTCCTCGCTCGATGTCCGAAACAAACGGCGGCCCTCCAACGGCCGTCAACGCAAAGTGTCCGTTTCCCATCGTCACTCGCTTTACCGGATCCAGCCCCCGCACGCTCACGGTCGCTGGCGCCTTCTTCACGAGTTCCATCACCAGGCCGGCGTCGAACTTCACGTGTTCGGATAGCTCATCGACCCGAAATCCTGCCTCGCGCAGAATGCTTCTTGCCTCGCCATCCTGGATGCGCATGCCGACGTCTTCAAGCACGGTCATGGCCGAGCGATGGATCAGGTCTATTTCGTCTTGCGAAAGCGGCTCGATCGGTGCATACGGATAGCGAAGATCGCGCCAAGGCGGCGCGGCATGATCCTGCGCCGGTTTGGAACGCTTGCGCCGATTGTTTTCGCTCATCTTGGGTTTCCTTGATGCATGTGGGGCAACCGTACCAGAGCGACTTCATCGCAACAAACGAAAACTATTCATTCGCAGTTGAATAATGTGGGCAATGCGCAACGCCATGGTGTGGAAGAACTCCATTCATCCTGGCGTGAATACTTTTCGTTTGTTCAAGCGCCTGCAGACCAGCAATATGTGAGTCAAGTCGATGCTAGGGCGCCTGTTTGTGCTCCGGTTGCGCTACTTCGACGCATCCATTTGTTAGCTTCAAAGAGGACCGATCATGGCCACGAGCTTTTCCGATTTCGTATATCGCCTGCGTTACGAGGATTTGCCGGCGGAAGTCCTGACCGTGCTGCGCCGCAGCGTGCTGGATACGATGGGTGTTGCCATCGTGGGCAGTTCCACTGGCATGTCGGCAAAGGCCCGGCTGTTCGCGCGGCGGTTCTGGGCATCCGGGGATGGCGCTCCATCCGCGCGCATCCTGTTCGACGGCCACTTGGCCAGCCCGGCAGGCGCCGCCATGGCGGGCGCATTCACGATCGACTCTATCGACGCCCATGACGGTTATTCCGCGGTCAAGGGCCATGCGGGGTCGGCGATCTTCCCCGGTGTGATCGCCGCCGTCGAAATGCTGCGGGCGACCGGTCGCGAGGTGGATGGGCGCGAGTTCGTCACCGCCCTCGCCGCTGGTTATGAGGTGGCCTATCGCTCCGGGTTGACGCTGCATGCCACGACTACGGACTACCACACGTCGGGTGCCTGGACCGCGGTCGGCGTCGCCGCAGCAACGGCCAAACTGCTCGGTCTGGACCCGGAAGGCATTCGCCAGGCTGCAGGAATAGCCGAGTACCACGGGCCGCGCAGCCAGATGATGCGTTGTATTGATTTTCCGACGATGGTGCGAGATGGCGTGGGCTGGGGCGCGCCGACTGGCGTATCCAGTGCGCTGCTCGCGCAACTCGGGTTCACGGGCGCTCCTGCGATCACCGCTGAGGGCGAGCAGGCGGCGCCGTTCTGGTCCGACCTGGGTCAGAGGTGGGAGATCAACAACACCCACTACAAGGCCTACCCGGTCTGCCGATGGGCGCACTCGTCGATTGACGCGGCGGCCGACCTGATGCGTGAGAACAAGCTCACCAGCCGCGATGTGGAGCGAGTGCGGATTCAGACTTTCCACTACGCCACACGACTCGCAGGGCACGCGCCGCAATCTCTGGATGAAATCAGTTATTCGATTGCGTTCCCGGTGGCGGTCATGGTCGTTCGAGGCAAGATCGGCGTCGATGAACTGGACCCGGCGATTCTTCAGGACCAGGAGGTCCGGCGCATCAGCCGTTCGATCGAGTTGGTCGAGACCGAGCACTACACGAAGATCAGCACGCGATTGCGTTGGGCTGACGTCACGTTGTACTTGACGGACGGACGTGTCATTCAGTCCGATCCGCGGACTCCGCGTGGCGACCCGGAAATGCCGCTGTCCGATGTCGAGATATCGGGCAAGTTCCATCGTTTTGCTGACCCGCTGGTTGGGCGAGACCGCGCGGACCAGATCGAAGAACTGAGTGGCGTCATCGACAACCAACAGGGTGCGTTCGGTCGTTGGTTGAGCCTGGTGCACATGCCGACGGGTGGCTCGACCGATTCGGGCAGCGTCGACGGCGCTGCATCGGCACTGGACCACCAACAGGCCGTCAAGAATCCGGGTTTGCCTGTGAAGTGAGCCGCCGGGCCGCCCCAAGGCACACAGCACCGCAGCGCATTGCGCGGAGGTTACCTCATGAGCGCCGCGCCGGGCCGCCCCAAGCAAGCTCGTACCGCAGCAGGGAGTGCGGAGGTTACCTCATGAGCGCCGCGCCGGGCCGCCCCAAGCAAGCTCGTACCGCAGCACGGAGTGCGGAGGTTACTGCGGCCGACGGCGCGAACATGCATGAAAATGGCTGGTTTGAAAATGTCGTTTCAGAATTCGATAGAGTGTCTGCGGAGCGGGCGAGCAACCCTGGGTATGTGACTCGTCAGTGGCCGTTCTGCCCAACTGTAGAAGACTGCGGGAGGCCAGAACAAGACAATTTGATTGATTCCTACGGAAGAAGAAGAACATCCGGAAATCCCAATTCGCTCGTGCACTTTCATACCGGCCAAAAACATGCAGTTTCGGGTCGGCGGTCACAGTTACCTCATGAGCGCCGCGCCGGGCCGCCCCAAGCAAGCTCATACCGCAGCACGGAGTGCGGAGGTTACTTGGTGAGTACCTTGCCGGGGTTCATGATCCCCTTGGGGTCGAGCAGGTTCTTGAGTCCGCGCATCATGGCCAGCGCCACTGGGGGTTCGGTTCGCGCAAGCAATTCGACTTTTTCCGAACCGATTCCGTGTTCTGCGCTGACCGAGCCACCCAACGCTATGGCTGGTGCCAATACTGCTTCGGAAAGCGCGGCCACCAGTGCCGTTGGATCGTCGCCTTTCGATGATCCGCCGACAATGGTCACGTGCAGGTTGCCGTCGCCGAGGTGGCCGAACACCATTGCCCGGTGGGTATTCGACCGGGCCGCCAATGCTGCATCGAGTTGCGCCAAGTAGTTGGGAACCTTGCCGATTGGCACGCAGATGTCATGCGACGTCACCCAGCCAGCGCGCCCGTTGGCCTCGGGCAGGGCCTCGCGCAAGCGTCTGAAGCTTGCACGCTGTGCTTGCGACATGGCGAGCGCAGCATCAAGGACCAGCCCGCTGGCGGCAGCGTCTGTGAGCACGGACTCGAGAACGGCGCGGAGCTTTGCTTCGTTTGTCCCTTCGAGCTCGACCAGTGCCATCGCAGGTGGGATGTCGGCAAAAGGGGAACGGCATCCCGGCACGAGGGCGATCGCCTGCAAAACGGCTCCTTGCATCATCAGTTCGAACAGGCATAAGCGCTGGTCGCTGCGCCCCGCCAGCAGTTGCAGCAAACGCACCGCTGCGGCGGCGCCGGGCAGGCTCACCAGAGCGCAGGCGACCGCAGCAGGGCGCGCAAACAGCTTGAGGCTCGCCGCCGTGATGACTCCAAGTGTTCCTTCAGAGCCGATAAATAGCTGCTTCAGGTCATACCCGGTGTTGTCCTTGCGAACGGTGCCCAGCTGGCTCAGGGTTTCACCGGACGCCAACACCACTTCGAGCCCCAGACAGAGATCACGGGCGACTCCGTATCGAAGCGCATTCATGCCACCGGCATTCGTGGCAAGGGCGCCACCGATTTGTGCCGTTGCGTCCGCGCCAAAGCTCAGGGGGAAGGTCAAGTCGTGCTGGCCCGCATAGTCCCTGATGGCGGCCACGGTCATTCCTGCGTCGACCACGATACATTGACTTGCGGCGTCGACCGTTCGTACGGAGCTCATGCGCTCCAGCGAAAGAACAATTTCCGATCCGTCCCGGGCGGCCAGCTGCCCGCCCAGGAACCCGGTGCCCCCGCCAAACGGAACAATGCCAACACGGTATTGAGAGCACAGGCGTACACATTCAGCGGTCTGGGTGGAGTTCGCCGGCCGCAGAACCAGCTGCGCGCCGCCATGCCCATCCCCCCACAACGGCGTGTTGTACCGCTGAAGCCTGGGCGCGTCGCTTACCAGCCCCTGTTCACCCACCACGCTGCGCAGCGCATCAAGCAGCGGCCGATTGGCAGCGAGCGCAAGCATCGTCAGCTACGCATGCGCGCGCCCGAGGGGTCGAACCTTGCGCCCAATGTCATTCGGGCGCCGCAACGTTTCCCATTGATCTCGATTTCGACCAGGGTCTCGGCGGCAAACGACGCGGGTTGGACGAAACCGAGTGCGAGGCTCTCGTTGACACAGTAGCCGTAGGCGCCGGATGTGACGTAGCCGATGTAGCTGCCGTCGCGGAAGACCGGCTCGCCGCCGGAGCAGTCGGCATCCTCCGCATCGACTACAAAGGTGACGAAACGCTCTGGAATGGGACGCGAACGGGCAAGCAAAGCGGCATCGCGGCCAATGAATCCATCGCGCTTCCAGTCGACAAAGCGGTCCATGCCTGGTTCCATCGGTGAGTAGTCTGGAGCGATTTCCGCGCCCCACGAGCCAAAGGCCTTTTCAATCCGCAGACTTGCCAATGCACGCGAACCTGCCGGTGCCAGACCCAGATCCGCACCGTGCGCGAGTATTGCGTCGTACAGGCCGCGCTGGTACATCATTGGCGTATAGATTTCATACCCGAGTTCGCCGGAAAAAGAAACCCGCAACACCAGCGCCTGGGACGCGCCGGCAACTTCCAGTTCCTGTGCCGAAAGAAAGTGGAACGCGTCGTTGCCCACGTCGACGTGGGTGAGTCGGCCCAGCAACTTGCGCGCCCGCGGACCCGCGATCATCAGTCCGGTCCAATCGTCCGACAGGTTCTCGACCGTGGCGCCGTCCATTGCATGCCGACGGAACCAGCGCAGGTGCTGATCCTGCATGGTCCCGGCTCCGAACAGCATGAACCGGCCACCAGGCAGTCGGGCCACGGTAAGGTCGCCAAGAATTTTTCCGGATGGAAGAAGCAGCGGGCAAAGCGCGATCTTCCCATCCGCTGCGGGAACCTTGCCAGCCAGCACAAGGTTGAGCCAATCAACGGCCCTCGGGCCGGTCACCAAGTACTTGGCGAAGGTCGATATCTCGAACACACCCACGTTCTCACGGACGTTGCGTGCCTCCGCTCCCACGCTGGCCCACCAGTTGGGTCGGGAGTACGAGTAGATGTCGTCAGCTTGTTCGCCGCCCCGGGCAAACCACAGTGGCTGTTCCCAGCCGTTGTTAAAACCGAAGACTGCACCAAGCGCCTGCTGGCGTTCGTAAGCCGGAAAGGTGCGCACCGGCCGACCGGCGGCGCACTCCAGGTGCGGGAACGGCCGTTCCTGACGGTTGGCATAGTAGTACTTGGTGCGTTCGATCGTGAAGTTGCGCCCGGCCCATTTTCCGAAACGCGCCACGTCCCAGAAACTGACGTCGAGGCTGGGCTCGCCCTCCATGATCCATTCGGCGATCGTGCGGCCGATGCCACCGCCCTGGTTGAATCCGGACATGACGCCGCAGGCGCAATAGTAGTTCTTGAGTTCCGGATGCGGTCCGATCAGGGGCCCCAGATCGGGCGAGAAGATCATCGGGCCGTTCACGATCGACTTGATCCCGGCCCGGCCGAGCGCCGGTATGCGGTCGCATGCGATCTCGAAGTTGCGTTCCATACGGTCGAGGTCGTTCGACAGGAGTTCGTGTCCGAAGTTGGCCGGGGTACCATCGACGGACCAGTGGTAGCAACGGTTCTCGTAGGCGCCCAGGAGAATGCCCTTGCCCTCCTGGCGCGAGTAGTAGCCCGCTTCGCTTTCGCCGATGGTCGGTAACTCACCGTCCATGGCCTCGATTTCGGGAATGGCATCCGTGACCAGGTAGTGGTGCTCCACTGGCATCAAGGGCAAGCGGATGCCCGCGAGCTGCGCAACTTCCCGTGCCCACAATCCTGCGGCGTTGACGACCACGTCCGCATGAATCGTTCCCTCGGAGGTGACGACGTCCCAGCCGCCGTTCGGCAACGCCGTGGTAGCCGTCACCCGGGTATGGCGATGGATGGTGGCGCCGCCTTCGCGCGCCAGCGTGGCGAAGGCATTCGTGACCGAGGAGGGATCCACATGCCCTTTGATCGGCTCCCACAAGATGGCCTTGAGGTTGGCTGTGTTGAGCACCGGGGCAAGCCGGCGCGCCTCATCGAAACTGATCCACTCGGTCTCCACCCCATTGCGGCGCGAGCGTGCGCGCGATACTGCCAGTGTCGTTACTTCATCCTGTGTGGCCGCCAAATGCATGCCACCGGTGGGGTGGTAACCAATCTCGTGCCCGATCTCCTTTTCGAGCTGTCGGTACAGATTGATCGTATACACCTGCAAGCGCTGGGCATTCGAAGGCCGGGCCAAGGAGAACAGGTTGCCTGCGGCGTGCCAGGTCGAGCCTGAAGTGAGTTCACTGCGCTCCAGCAGGACCGCGTTCTTGCATCCCATTCTGACCAGGTGATACAAAATCGCGCAGCCGGTGACACCGCCGCCTATGACGACCACTTGCGCATGGCTCTTCATGAAACATCCTTAAAAACATCAAGCAAATACTGTCAAACTGCGATCGCGTCGCGCAGGCCTGGCGGCAGTTCGATCACAGATCGCTTCGCAACAGCCTCTTCCAGCCAACCGGTTCTAAGCTGGGGAACCGAGCTGATCAGCACTCTGGTATAGGCATGCTGGGGGTGGCTCAGGATGTCCTGGGTTGGGCCCGCTTCGACGACTTCACCTCGCAACATGACCAGGGTGTCCTCTGCCAACGCGGCGACAGTTGAAATGTCGTGGCTGATCAGGATGATGGAAAGGCCAAGCCGGCGTTTGAGATCGTGCAGCAACTCGATGATCTGCTCACGCACAACCGAATCGAGCGCTGACGTAACCTCATCGCAAATAATCACATCCGGGTCGGCCACCAAAGCGCGTGCCAGATTCACGCGCTGCTTCTGGCCGCCAGATAGTTCCTGACCGTATCGGTCGGCGAAGGAGGCTGGCAGCTGGACCATCTCGAGGATGCTGGCCACTTTCTCCCTGCAGGCCTGACCGGACAAACCAAGCAGATGCTGCACGACCCGGCCAAGCAACTTGCCAATGGTGTGTTTGGGGTTCAATGCCGTGTCGGCCGACTGAAAGACGATCTGCACCCGGCGCAATTGGTCCTTGCTGCGGCGTTCAATGCCGGGGCTTAGCAACTGGTCCCCCAGCAACAATTCGCCACCGGTGCGCGGAAGAAGGCCAGCCAGCACCCGGGCAAGAGTGCTTTTGCCAGAACCGGACTCGCCAATCACCCCCAGTACGCGGCCCCGATACAGGCGCAGACTGACTTTGGACAGCGCTTGGAGAGCGTGCTTTCCGTCTGCGCCCTTCGGTCCATAACCGGCGACGAGACTACTTGCCTGCAGGACTGGCAATGGTGTTGTGTCCTGCTGCGTTTTCGACCTCTGTGAACTTGACGCCGGCACGGCTGCGGTGCGCAGGCCTGGTCCGCTGGCTCGCATCAGCAAGCGTGTGTAATCGCATTCGGGCTGAGAAATTATTTGCGAGGTGGCCCCTGCCTCCTGGATCTCGCCATCCAGCAAAACCACAATCCGGTCCGCAATCTGGGCCACGACAGCCAGGTCATGGCTGACATAGATCGCTGCAGTGCGGCGCTCCCGAATCAGCTTCTTGAAAGACATCAACACAGATATCTGGGTCGTGACATCCAGTGCCGTGGTGGGCTCGTCAAACACGATGAGGTCCGGTCCCGAGCCCATCGCCATTGCGGCCATGAGCCGCTGCAGTTGGCCGCCAGACACCTCGTGCGGGTAGCGCGACCCAATCCGCTGGACGTCGGGCAAGCCCAGTTCCTGGAACAACTCGAGTGCCCTTTCTTGTGCCCTGTGACGAGGGGCCAGGCGATGCTCCAGAACGGGTTCCATGACCTGTTCACCTATGGTCAGGCCGGGATTGAAGCCCGCTGCCGCACTCTGCGAGACATACGCGACCCGGTTGCCACGCAACGCGCGCAAGGTCGGACCGTCAAACGACAAAACGTCTGCACCGTTGACCAGAACCTTGCCTCGCCTGCGTACAAGGCCGGGGCGCAGGTACCCCAGTGCACTGAGCGCAATGGTTGTCTTGCCAGAACCCGACTCGCCAATCAAGGCGACGACCTCACCTGGATTGACCGTCAGGTTGATGCCGGTGACGATCGGCGGGCTGCCCGGCGCGGCTTTTTCCGCCACGATCACCAAGTCTTCGATTTGGAGTATTGGCGCGCTCATCAGGTAACCTCCGCGCAATGCGCTGCGGTGCGAGCTTGCTTGGGAGCGGTCCGGCGCGGCGCTCATGCAATCTTTCCGGCAATCGCGCGCCCGGAACTTGCGGCAAAATCGTCCGCCACAAGGTTGAGGCCTATGGTGAACGAGGCGATTGCCAACGCCGGATAAACGGACGCGGGTGATCCTCCGACCAGCCCCGGCATGTTTTCGCGCACCAGAGTTCCCCAGTCTGCGTAGGGAGGCTGTACCCCCAAACCAAGGAAGCTCAGGCTGCTAAGGAACAGAATCGAGAAGGACAGCCGAATACCGAAATCTGCGACCAGAGGCGTAGCCGCGTTGGGCAACACTTCATGGAACAGAATCCAACCGACGTGTTCACCGCGGGCTCGCGCAACCTGGACAAAGTCCATGACAGTGATATCCATTCCAAGCGCACGCGCGATACGAAACACGCTGGTTGAGTAGATCAAACCAGTCATCAGTATCAGCAGTGCGGCGGACGGACCCAGCGCGGCGATGATCACCAGCCCCAGCATCAGCGTGGGGAAGGAATGGAAGGTGTCGACGACCCGGCTGATGACCATGTCGACCCAGCCGCCTTTGATTGCCGCGAAGATACCCAGGGCAGACCCCACGGAGGTGGCGATCAGCGTGGCAACGGTGGCCATGCCAATCGTCAGCCAGGCACTGTGCACGATGCGCGAGAACAGGTCACGGCCAAGATAGTCCGCTCCGAGCAAAATCTTTCCCTTTGCCGCCGCGAAACCGTTGTCCGATACAAACTCGGCCAGCGTGAAAGGTGCCAGGAAGGGGCCTGTCACGGCGACGACCAGCCAGAAAGAGATGATTGCTGCGCCGATCCGGCCGGGCCACGTGAGATTGAACCGCGCCTTTGGGAGGGTGTCGCCACGGGACGGCGCGGGTGGGGTGGATTCGGCCATGCGCAGAGTCAATCCCTTCTTTGTCGAAGGCGGGGATTGGACAAGATCGACGCGATGTCGGCCAGCAGGATGAAAAGGATGTAGGCCGCACAAAAGATCATCGCGCAACTCTGGATCACCGGGTAGTCACGCGAGGCGACTCCATCAACGATCAGTTTGGCCAAACCAGGGTACGCAAATACGGTCTCGACGATGACGACACCACTCACCAGCCACGCGAGATTAAGCGCAATCACATTGGCGATCGGACCCATGGCGTTTACCAGTGCATGCCGGAAGACGATGCGGTGCCTGCGCACCCCCTTGAGGACGGCCATTTCAATATAGGATGAACTCAGGATGTTGAGAATCGTCGATCGGGTCATGCGCGCCATCTGCGCCAACAGCACCAGCGAGAGGGTCAGCACCGGTAGCGCCATGGTTCTTGCCAGTTGTTCCAGCGACCGGTACTCTGACACATAGGAAATGGCAGGGAGCCAGCGCAACTGAACCGCGAAGACCAAAACCAACAATGTGGCAAGGAGGAACTCGGGAATCGCAAGCAGGAACATCGTTACGACAGAGACCGCCCGGTCGAACACGCTCTCCGGGTACATCGCCGAAGCCAGGCCGAGGCCGATGGCGGCTGGCACTACCAGCATAGCCGTCAAGCCGGCCAGCAGCAAGGTATTGGGCAGGCGCTGCCCAATCAGACCTGAAATGCTGGCGCCGTTGGCCAGAGAGTTACCCAACTCGCCATGGAGCAGCCCGGAAACCCACGAACCATACCGAACTATGGCTGGCTGATTCAGTCCCATCTCGATTCGCAACGCTGCGACGGCCTCGGGAGTCGCCGACTGCCCCAAGACAGCCTGGGCGACGTCGCCGGGCAACAATTGGGTGCCGACAAAGACAAGGATCGTGACCAGCCAAAGCGTCAGGATACCGATCGCCAAGCGTTGCAAAATCAGCTTGAGCATCCAATGGGCGTCGCGGACCGAGGCAATCTGTCAAACATTCAGCAGTACGCAATCAACCGCGCACCGTTGTCCTGGCACCGTCTCTCAAGAGTCCAACCAGACCGTATCGGGGAAGGTATAGCCACCCAGGTAACCAATCGGCACCTGGGTTATGCCCTTGACCTTTGCCGAAAGCCCATCAAGGAAGTCGGTGAAGCCGAACACACCATTTCCGCCCTGCTCATGAAGGATCTTCTGAATTTCGCCATAGATCTGCATGCGCTTGGCCTGATCGAGTTCGCTACGACCCTGGACAATCAGCCGGTCAAGGTTCGGGTCTTTCAATGCGGTTTCGTTCCAGGCGGCGGACGATATCCAACCTAACGACAACAGGATGTCGATGGTGGGCCGAGCATTCCACTGCCCACCATAAAAGGCGCGCTTGAGCCAGATGTTGCTCCAGAACCCGTCGGCCGGCTCACGTTTGAGGTCGATGGTCAGCCCGGCCCGTGCGGCCGATTGCTGAAGTATCTGGCCCATCTCGACGGTTCCGCTTGCCGCATCGGACACGATCAGTTCCACCCGCCCATTGGTCATTCCTGCCCGGGCAAGGTGGAACCTGGCCTTGTCGAGGTCCAATGTCCGCTGCGGGATCGCCTTGTTGTACAACGGGTCGCTCGGTGGTACGAGGTGGTCGTTGCCAAGCTGTCCATAACCTTTCAACACGGTCTTGACATAACGCTCACGGTCAAGAAGATGCTTGATCGCCAGCCTGAAATCGAGGCTGTCGGTGGGCTTGCGGTCGACCATCATCACCATCTGGGAGAACGTCGCCGAAGGCGTGTTGAACAAAGCCAGGTTCGAGCGGCTCTTGACTTCGTCGATGGCGCTCGGGGGCAGCCTGGTGATCGCCTGCACATCGCCCGAAATCAAGGCATTGACGCGGGCCACGCCGTCCTGGATGCCGAAGAACTCCAGCTCGTCCAGATAGGGGCGCCCTTGTTTGAAGTAGTTCGGGTTTCGCGTACCGATGGATCGCACACCAGGGCTGAACTCCTTCATCCTGTATGGCCCGGTACCTACTGCAGTGGCGAACTCCTTCGTTCCATCCTTCACGATCATGAAGTGAGAGGTGCCGAGCATGATGGGCAGATCTGCGTAAGCGGATTTGAGCTTGACGCGGACCGCGCCCGTGCCATCCGCGGTCACCGTGTCGATCAACTCCGAAAGGCTCTTGGCAGCGGATCCCACCGCGGGATCCTTATGGCGCATCAACGAATAGGCAACGTCCTGTGAGGTCAGGCTCTTTCCATCGTGAAATTCAACGCCTCGGCGCAGCTTGAAAACCCATTCGTTGGCTGCCGGGTTCGACTCGAAAGATTCGGCCAGCTCGGGTTGTGCCATGGTGTTGCCGTCGATGCGCGTCAGACCATTGAAGTAGATGTAGCCGCGGATGTAATCGGTGCTCAGCGTCTGTTTTGCAGGATCGAGCGTGTCTTTTGCGCTGGAGGAATGGCCTGCGACGCGCATCTTTCCCCCGCGCTTGGGCGTTTGCGCGATCGCGTCCTGGGCCTGCGTCAGGAGCCCGACGCCGGCCGCCGCCGCGATGCCTGCACCACCAAGCCATTGCAGGATGTCGCGCCGGCTGGCGCCGTGCTTCAATCCGTCAAGAAGTCGTTCACGGTCGTCAATCCTCAGATCTTCAAGCCGAAGTGGTTGGCCGGATCCTGACTCAGGAAGCTGATTCATGTCTTTTCTCCTCTTGCATTGTTGCCCGTGGCATGGGATGGAAACAAACAGGACATCGAGCCGCCTTGTGACATGTCGATGACTTTCCCTGTCGGCTCAGGTCATTGTGTGGAGCATGGATGCCGGTGC
>Ga0335394_10003799_pt1 | contig 17162 bp, 17 predicted proteins | sample MAT03_FD_205741 | JGI IMG/M metagenome (GOLD analysis project Ga0335394, IMG submission 205741) | Freshwater microbial communities from Lake Fryxell liftoff mats and glacier meltwater in Antarctica - MAT-03 (spades assembly) (version 2) ... | reverse complement strand
TAAACAAAAGAATAACATCTATTATGCCGGTTGTGTTAGAGGTGCAAACAATGAGCAGTTCGGTGTTTTAGTAAAGTTTAATCTGAATGGTGATACTCTTTGGCAAAAATTTTATACAGATTCGGCAGTGGATGTAGTTCCTCAAATGGTTACAGGGAGTTTTGACGGAGGCTTTTTAATGACCGGCTTTTTTCAAGACTGGGTTAACCATACGCGTCCTTGCATGGTTATTAAAACGGATGCGAACGGAGTAGAATTGTGGCGAAAGAAAATAAATAAAACTGGGCTCAACGTGAGCGATGGACAAGCTATATCTCAGGACAGTCTCAGTAAAAAAATTATTATCGTGGGTTACCAATATTTCAACACTGCCGATAATTATGACAACATCCTAATATTAGATAGTTTAGGTGTAAAATTAACTCAGATGCATTTCACTCATTTAGGCGGGTTCGCAAAGGATTTGATCCTTACCTCCGATCACAAGGCTGTGATGGTTGGTTGGCAACTTTACCCCCAAATAAACAGCTGGCCGCTCATAAAATCATTTGCTGTAAAGTTTGATATTAACCCACCCTATTTTCCAATTTGGAGACTTGATGGCTTTGACTCACCCGCGGCCTATAACACATTTACGTGTGTGCGAGAGTTAAAAAATGGCAATTTGTTGTTAGGGGGAATTATGGACAGTTCTATGCTGGCGCCGAGTAATCCGTTGACTAGATTTACAACAGTGGATAAGAATGGGAATATTCTCTCGAACCGCTATTATGACTACAAATATAATGACACTACTGAGGATAATAACCAGGGTGTTAGATCTGTTGAAATTTGTGATGATGGAGGATGGATTGCAGCTATTACATGTGCTAATAGCAAGGGAAATAATCCATTTTTGTTTGTGAAATATGACAGCACAGGCTGTGATAGCTCATTAGCTTATTGTTCAACTTTGAACCTGACTAAAATAAAAAGAAATGAACTTGCAAATTATGATTTTAAAATCTATCCAAATCCTGCTACAGATATTTTAAATATTAAATTGGAAGGAGATGCATCAGGTAAACTAATATTGCTCATTATAGATGCGTTTGGTCGGGAAATGAAATCTTTTCCGATGGATCAAAATAATAAAATTGATTTAAACGGATTGAATCCTGGTATTTATATACTAAAGATTAAGAAGGAAAAGCAAATAATTTATACATCCAAAATTATCAAAGAATGAAAAAACTAATACTTTTTTGCTCAGTTTTACCTTTTTTAAAATTAAGTGGCCAAGTTATATTTTGTCCACCAGGCGCCGAATGGCACTATGAATTCACTAATGGTATTTTTTCTCCATTCGAAAGAATTAATGAAAAGATATACTATTATGGTGATTCAATTAGTGGAGCGGAAACTTTTAAAATACTTTCACATAACAAATTTTTCAGGCAATGTAATATGTCGTCCCCGGCTCCTACCTTAATCAAACAGAAGGGTGATACAATCTATTTCAAAAACGGACGCACACAAAACAGCTGGCAGATCCTTTACAATTTTGCCTGCGCGGTAGGTCAAAGTTGGCAAACAACTGTATTGCAAAAAAATGGAAATCCAATAACTTATACTTATGTTGTCGATTCGGTTGCTTATGTTATTATTAACGGATTTACTCTGAAGCGTCTAAAAGTATCCGATCCTGTTTCAGGGAGCATCTATATTACAGAGCGATTTGGTTCAGCGCAGTTTTTATTCAATTACAACAATAGTGGAATAGGAGGCTGCGATGGTGATTACTTTCAAAGCTTTTTGTGTTATACTGACAATTCTTTTGGCACTAAGGTCTTTGGGGCAAAACCATGCGATTATTCCAATCTCACAGGGGTTAGCACTTTGTATTTAAAAGGAATCGAAATATTGGTTTATCCTAATCCTACAAGTGGCCAGTTGCATTTATGCTTGGCTGGAGTCAAAACTGAAAAAATAACGGTGATTATCACAAATGCTCTGGGACAAAATGTTTTTTCTTTAAATAGCGTTGAGCAAAGTCAGGAAATAGATTTAAGTGGCCTTGCTACCGGGATTTATTTTTTAAAATTTCAAGACAATTCCGAACAGAAAATTTTCAGAATCATAAAGGAATAATAACTAGAAATTTGTTTTTATATACATAACAAAGATTGATGAGAACCTTTAAAGGAAACAGAACGATTCTAAACCTTACTATTGAAAAGGTAACAATAATAGACACTTTAGGACAGGAATTGTATAGGCTCTTTAAGCCTGTACTTAGAGAAGTTGACGTAATACGTTTGCCCGCCGGAATCTATTTTATAAAATCCGAAAACGAATGGGGACAAGGAGTGTTTAAAGTAATTAAAGAGTGACTATGAAAAATTTGGTCTTAAATTTCACGTTCCTTCTATCTGTTTTATTTACCATGAGACAAACGATTACTGTTAATCCAAAACCCTTTGATGACTAATAGAGTCCTTTGAGAGTAAAGATATTTATTTTAATTGGCCATATAAATCCCAAATCTGAACCATAACCCTTGAATCTTCTAGCAAGTCGCTCGAAATTTGTATCGGACGGGCAACCACGAAGCAGAAATGCCACTCAGATTTGAGCAGCCTTCGGTTTTTTTACACCGTTTTAAATTTATGAAACCTTTCGCTTCCTGGTTGCCCCGAAGTGAAGTGATACAGGAACTTCTGCTTCAGAACTATCAAACAAAATCATTCAGCAATACCGAAAGTTTTTTTTGTTTATCTTAGAGCATACCTAATAATTAAAAAATGAAACTAAAAAACAACTTTGTCATTTTATTAATTTTATTTTACAGCTTCTGGCGCGGGATCTTATACTTGGAGCAATGGCGGCCAGTCAACATCCATCACGCTTAGTCCTGCCGCTACAACCACCTACACTGTAGTGGGATCCGATTCCTCAACGACTTGCCAGAGTTCCAAAAGTTATATTCAATACGTGAATGAATGCACAGGACTTTCCAATGTGGGAACACTGAGCGATGCTTTTCATCTTTACCCGAATCCCAATTCTGGTCGGTTTATAATTTCAACAGACTTACCTGCGCAAGTGATCATCTGCAATGCGCTGGGCCATGTGATCTATAGAAAACAGCACCTCGGCACCACGGAGATTAATCTGGAAAGTTTCAGTAATGGAATTTATTTAGTGACCATAGCAGCGGATCAACAGAAATTTACCCGTAAGCTTATTAAGGAGTAGATTGATAGAAATCGTTTTATACAAAAAGGGCAGAAAATAGTTTCTGCCCTTTTTTGGTTTTTATGGGTAAAATTTAGTGAGAAACAACCATACGCTTTGTGACTTTTTGCTGCGACGTTTCGAGGCTTACAAAGTACATGCCCGTGTTAAGATCGCCGGAGTGAATGAGCACCGAACTTGCATTAGCTTCGACTTTTTGTGTACGCACAATACGACCGCTAAGATCTATGAATATTTCTCGTCGTCCTGGTAATGCTCCACATAATAATGATTGCTATAGTGTAAGCGGTCCTTTTTATTTTCATTGATCAATACATTAATCATGATCCTTCTTGCCCAATACTGGAAAGGAGCAAGGGGCCGGCACTTTCCGACATTCATGAGGATGCGGCAAAATCCAATGTTGAGCATTTCACGTGCTTTTTCATCCTGACGGATATACCTCCTGCAAATACTCATTAGAAAACTGTATAAGATCCCGTATAACTCATTTTCAACCTTTCTATCCCCTTTCAGGCAGCGTTCGATCATTTCTTGCTGAATTTCCATAGGATGTAAGACAGGCTTTTATAGTTATAATACCTCTGGGATGGGAGGGGTTGGGTAAATCTATAATTTAAGTTTTGGGCGTCCAAACTCTAATTGCCAACAGCTTTTCAGTCATAGGCATAAAAGTTGCGACATACTCTCAACACCGCACTCAAAAACTGTGTAGTTGCAGCCGCATGATTAATCTATTTGATCTGTTAAAGAAGCATAGTCCAGATTATAAGCCGCTTCTCATAAATAAGTTCTATCTTGATACTAAATTTTAATTAAAGTCAAATGAAATATATTCTTACTCTCATAATCTTTACACTATTTATCGGCGCGCATGCTCAGCAGTGGGTGGATAAAAAATATAATTACGACAGCACACTGAATGTAGTGTATGGGAGCGCAATTAATTTTAACGGTGGCATAGATACTTTAAGGATGGATATTTACCGTCCGGTGTGCGACGATATATCGCAAAGCGCCAAAAGGCCTTTACTTGTTTGGATTCATGGTGGGGCATTTTTAGCGGGGGATAAGAATGACGCAAGTATTACCCGTTTGTGTAAACAATTTGCCAAAAGGGGATATGTTACTGTGAGTCTGTCGTACCGACTAGGTTTTGTGTCAGACGATGCAGCCTGGTCTTGTAATTTTCCAAATTATTCTTGCGTATTTGCCGCAGACAGTGCAGAATGGATCAGAGCTTGGTACCGTGGAGTGCAAGATGCCAAAGGTGCGCTTCGTTATTTAGCGAATAGAAACAGTCAGTTAAACATAGATATAAATAATGTATTTGTAGCTGGAGAAAGCGCAGGAGCACTGATAGCTTTGGGCGTAGGATTAATGGACACTGTGGTGGAGCGAATGCCACAAACATTTGCGATTAGCGCGGTTCAAAATCCAAACAGCAACACAGCCAATTGCGCCCATAACGTGGGCAAAACATTTACAACGGCAAGTGTGCCGCGTCCTGACCTTGGTGGCATTGATGGGATAATAGAACCGACAACACTTTCTTATACCATAAAAGGCATTGGAAATATGTACGGAGCGATGTTCAGTAATTTATTGAAAAATCACAAAGCAGGTGTATCTAAACCGTCAATTTACTCTTTCCACCAACCTTGCGATATGGTGGTGCCTATTGATAGTGGCAAAGTGTTCGCTGGCCTTTCGTGGTGCATGACAAACGGGTATAATTGCTTTGGCATTGCTAACACTGCAAAACTTTACGGTAGCCGGACAATTAGCGATTTGAATACGGCTAACACCTATGGATACGCCATTCACAACGAGTTTACTACCATTAATTTTCCATACAACTTTTTGTTTGGTGCCGGTAGTTGTGCCGACCAGGTAAACAATCCCTGTCATGGTTACGATAATTCGGTTTTAAGAGAGACAAATTTGGCAACTTATTTTGCACCGCTGATAACTACAACTTCCGTTTGTCAAAGCACGCTAAACGTCAACGGAATAAATTCTCTTGCTGAAGAAAAAAATTGGGCTGTTTATCCCAATCCGTTCAACGATAACTTGTACATCGATGTTAACCATTTTGATGGAGGCATGGTTAGTATTACCGACTTAGTAGGGCGTGTTGTAAAAACGGTGGTTTTAAAAGAGCAAAAAACAGAACTTGAATCGTTAGACGTTTCTAAAGGAATCTATTACATCAGGTATTCTGATGCGGCAGGAAGCGTGACAACTAAAAAATTGATAAAACAATAATTCGGTTTACACTTCACACTTTCGAAGTGATTGAAAAAAAATCATTGAAAGGAGAATGGAAAAATATTAAGGAAAAATTTTAAGACATAAACTGCTAATTTTCAAAACGCCCCGCGCAAACGAGGCGTTTTTTATAAGGTGATGGTAGTGAGTGAATTGAGTTTGCGATCTGTGCTTAATACTGGAAGCTGAAGAAGAGCAAACAGCCAGAACAACCTAGGTTTTAGGAATTAAAAAAATAACGCAAGAGTTTTCGGGTTTTTTCCAACTTTTCGCCGTTTTAACGTGTATAAGTGAATGAACGGCCTGGCCTGATTGGACGGATATTGACAAAAAATTAATAGCGGATTGTATTAGTCGAAAGAGTAATGCTGAGTACGAGCTATATAAATTATTATATAGTTACTTAATGAGTATCTGTATCCGCTATACCAAAAACGAAGACAAGGCCAAGGAAGTGTTCGTTAATCAAAGAGAACGATCAGCTGACTGTTTATCCAAATCCAAACAACGGACAATTCACAATTGAATTAATCTCTGCTAAAGATTCAAAAGGTACACATGTGTATGTTTACAACACAGTAGGTCAGATCGTCATTGAAAAAAGCATTGACTCCGCAATACAAAACATCGATTTAAGCGAATTAGCTAACGGAACTAATTTAGTGAAAGTTATTTCTGAGAATGGGTATTCAACTAAACGTATCTCTATTCAAAAATAAAAAGTTTAACCCGAAATATATAATTTTAAAAGAGAGGCTGTTCTTAACCGGACAGCCTTTTTTTTGTGCACGAAAGTTGGCTCGAAGTTCGCACCAAGCTTTTCGCGTCAGGTTTCAGATATAGCATTTGTCAACATAGCTTAGTAACACCTAACTATTTCAAGGATGTTTAAAAGTCTTATCTTTAAACTTCAATGTAGCTCTTAAATTGAGAAATGAAAAAATCCAACTATTTACTTGCCCTGCTTTTTATTTTTACTACCCTAGCACAAACAGCTCAGGTTCTGCATCCGGTTAAGGATAACATCGCCTGTCTCTGGGGATTTAAAAACGATGCTGGGAAATGGGTGGTTGCGCCTAAGTACAAGATGCTTAACGATAATTATAAAGGGTTCTTAATGGTGATGTACGCCGATAAATGAGGCATTCTTGGTACTGACGGGAAAGAACTTGTTTCAACTGCTTATGATAGACTGACTCCGCTCACCCATTACTCGAACAACGAGGCGCCCGGAATTGAAGCTATAAAAGATGGAAAAGCCGGCCTGATTGACTTGAGCGGCAATGTACTGATCCCTTTTGAATACGATAATATCTGGAAGATGGACAACGGAAATTATTATTACATGTGGCGCGATACAAAAATAGGAATTCGCACCCGTGAAAAGGAACTGCTGCCCTGCAAATTTGCTTACCTCCGAAGTATCGGAGCAAATTTATTTGTCGTTGGAAGCAGCGATTCGCGCACCAACTCCGGCAATTCGTACACGGGTTTAAATTTTGGCATTGTTACAATTAAAGGTGATACACTCGTGCCATGTCGTTTCAATGTTGTGACAATTCCCTCCGGTTTCAGTTATGTGAAGAATAAGTCAGAGCCATACGGAGTAGTAAACGCTGGAGGTCCGCAGCTTATCTCAGTGTGTCTTGGCGACAGTACCGGTCTATATACTTTTGAAGGGAAATGTATACTCGCGCCAAAATATAAATTGGTGGCGGTTCCCCGTCTTAATGCTTATGGACAGATATATTTTAATTACAATGAGTCTGTGGCTGACAGGTACCATTTAAACAGTACGCTTTTTTTTACGGAAAAAGGAAAATACGGGGTTGTAGCTCCGGGTAAAGGATTGATTCAGGCTGCCGTCTTCGATGCCGTAGTGATGGAAATGGCTACTAATAAACGACCGGCTTTTTATCGTGTGCAGCGCAATGGTAAATGGGGCTTGCTCAATGAGGATGGCAGCGAGCGTCTCGCATGCAACTACGCAACGATTCAGTTTTACACGCAAAATATTTTTGTAGCTGAAAAAGAAGCGAAACTAAAGGAGTACGATTGGCGTTCAGATAAAGTGAAGCCACGTGTTTACCAGAAGATTTTTCCTGCCTACAACTCTTACATTGACCTGGTAAGTGGCGCTGAATTTTATTCGAACCGCGAAGACAGCGTGATTCACCGCTGCACAGTTCTGGCAAGGCTGCCCGGCGATGTTGTGATGATCAATCCGGCCGACGCCGTGGAAGGTAGGGGTAAGAATGCCAAAAGAGTGGAGGTTAACTGGGTTTCACTGACTACATCTTATTACTTTTCTGTACAAACAAAAAAAGGAAAACTACTCTGCAACCGTGATTATAAAATTATTATTCCACCCGGTGCGTACAAGTCGTTTCATAACGTAGACGAAGCGCATAGTTTTGTGGTTATTACAAATGGCGGAAAAGCAGGGATGATGGACAGTACCGGCAAATTGGTTGTGGATACAGTTTTCGAAGCAATAGGAACTAAACAAGTTAACGGAATGATCTTTGTAAAGCCCTGGAAACCGCACGATAGTCTTGTCAGCGGCCACTGTGCAGAAGGATGGGCGCTTGCAGATACACTTGGGCGTTTGCTTACCGAACCAAACCTCAGCACCACCGAGCTTTCTGAATACGAACCCCGGCAGTTTTTGGTAACTAAAGATGGGATTGGTGTTTTCGATATCTATCAACGGAAGTTTATTACGCCGCCGCGGTACATCAATGGAATTTTTACCGGCGACGGCGGATGGATTTTGCAGACACAGGATAGTTTGTTCATGCCGTTTTCATTTGACGGAAAACCAATGAGTGATAAAAGCTGGAAAGGATTGCTGCATGTTGCAGGAACAAATGAGATAGACCATTCCAGTGCCAGTTTCGCGAGTGCTGAGGGGATCGCCGCTCCGGATTCCACAAAACTGTAGGATGCATTGGTTGCTGACTGATGATGATTCACTGGCAATACTGAATCGTGGGCAGCTAATCCGCGACAGAACATACGTGCTCGATCAGCTTTATAATTATTTTGTAGAAGCAAATGTACTGGACTTTGAAAGAGAATCATATAGTTTTGGCTATTTTAATTACGGCAGCGAACCTTACAGCGCGGATTGTCCAAGGCTTGATACCGGTGAGGATTCCCGGCGTTATGACCCTTTCAATGTTTACGACGTAATTACATTCGATTCACTGTTGCATATTCCGGTACTCTCTAAAAAAAATGCATACATAAATGATTCACTTGTCCTTCGCATGATTCGTGGAAGTATTCCTATAGCACACTATCCGCTTTACCCGAATCATGATTTTCAGTGTGGGTGTTACGCTGCAAATTACAATGAAGGCGAAGTTGCCTCTCCTGAAGATCGTCTCAAAATAGTAGATTACCCTGTTTCGTCACGTTACAGGATCGTATATAGAAGTCAGAAGATCATCTCACTTCAGGTACTCGAAGGCTATAATAACACTTTCTAAAGCTCTTCGATCAGCAAAAATTATTCTGACCGCTCCACGTTTGAAAATTATACAGTCGGGAAGGATCGTTGGGAGACGGTTCAGCTGGCACAGATATTTAGCCCCGGATATGAAAAAGCACTAGTATCAGAACTGGTGGTTTCTATTCAAAAAGCAGACTCCCTGGAAATGGATTGCACTAATCCTGCGTCCTATCTTCAGCAATGCGAAGGTTGTTTCAGTTTTTCAGAAAAAGGACTCTGGTAGTATCTGGAAGGCCATAACGGCTATGAATTCTCTCCTTTACTCATTCCTTGGAGACGTATCGCATCCATTATCCCGCAAGGAAGTGCCGCGTTTGAATTTTTGAGTAATAAAAAGCCAAAGCAGAAAACCAACTAGTTTACCACCAACTTCCGCGTAGCAAACCCTGTCTTCGTTTTTAAAACAACAGAATAAATCCCCGCAGGAAATCCGGAAGTTGCAAGAGCTATATGATTACCCGATTCTAAAGGGCTTACGTTTGGTGTGAAGGATCTTACAAGTTTCCACGATACGTCGAAAATTTCTATACTGAGATCTTCTTTGCTGAAAACGTCATAATCAATAAAAACAATTCCACCAGCAGGGTTAGGGTATAAGCTGAAATTAACCAGACCAGAAGCATTTTCTTTGATCCCAACACCGTTCGTAGGAGGAACCACCACCACAGGTACCGATCCCGAAAAACTCAAATCGTCTACCCATAAATAATCATTCGCGGTAGGTGAACCATCACTTGCCATCAGTACGATCATACAGCTGTCCGGTAATTGTAATGAATCTTTGTAAGTAAGCGTCAGGTTAAAATTTGCCCAACTCATCACCATGCCCGGAAGTACCTTGTTCACAAAAGCTATCGTATCGCGTTTCGCAGCAGTAACATTCCATTTCGAAAGCAATACTTTAATGCTCCCTGTTGTATTTCCGTAAACCATATATTGCCATTTGCCTTTAAAATAGGCGGGTCTGGCGGTGAAGGCATAACCCGAAACCGGTTTCTTTGTCAGTGTGTCAAGCACGCCACTTACTGCGATGCCCGGCACCATGCCACCACCAATGCTCTTAGAGGTTAGCTTAAGATAAGAATTACCCGCTGTACCAGGAGTGCCTTTCGTAGCGGTGTAAGCACTGTTCAGTTTAGTTGTATTGTTTAAAGTCGCCCAGCCATCCGGATTTTCATAAGTTGTCCAATTCGTCCAGTTCTCAAAACTGGCATTGGGCACCTGCGCCTTAATAAAATTAGTGGAAGCAAGAATGCTTAAGGAAAGTAAAAGTTTTTTCATAGTCTTTTTAGTTGGTTAAATGTAGTGAATTTTCGTGGCGATTGTACCGCGGTTTTAAGAATCTGTTTTAATGAGCTTCTTTTGAGTCCTGCGGCTGTTGCCTGACATTAGTTTAGTGCACGTTCGGACGTCTTAGGAAATAAATGAGTAAGGTAGAGTGTCGGGACCTGGCGCATGGATAGCATTGATTATTTGATATTGCATTCAAACAAACAACTCAACTTTGTTGAACACATAAAATCCCTTTTAAAAACAACTGGTCAGGCCGAGGTATTATTATCAGACAAGGTTTTATTTGAAGGTGGCGCAGGCGAAACAGTCCGTAAAAAATTATTAGAAACAACAGATTTGCATGCCATCTTGCGTTTACCAACGGGCATTTTTTATGCCAACGGTGTAAAAGCAAACGTTTTATTTTTTGATGGCAAACCTTCTAATAAAAAAGCGTGGACCAAAGAAGTTTGGGTGTATGATTACAGAACAAACGTGCATCACACCTTAAAAAAGAATCCATTAAAATTATAAGACCTGCAGGACTTTATAAAACTCTACAATCCAAACAACAGAAACAAACGCAAAGAAACCTGTAACGCAGAGACGTCCCCGGAAGGTCGCTGGCTTATATTCACATACGAAGAAATAGTAGCGCGCGATAAAACAAGTTTGGATATCACCTAGTTAAAAGATAAGTCTTTAGCGGACTTAGATAACCTGCCAGATCCCGATGTATTGGCAAGAGAAATTGTGGGAAATATAGAGGGCGGCCTGGAGAATTTTAGGACAATTATAGCGGCTCTAAGTAAGAAATGATGTTTGAAAAAAGATTTCGCTAACAAAATTAAATTAATACAAATGAAAACAGATGAAATGAAAAAACTCTTACGTGAGTTTGAACAGGCCGCCAGGGTTTTTGAAAATGTCGAATGCTTTAGCGCCAGAAAGCTTCAGACGCTTTTAGGTTACGGTAAATGGGAGGATTTTGAAAAGGTAATTTTGAAAGCCAAAGAGGCCTGCGAAAATGCTGGTGAAGATATTGACGACCGTTTTCCTGACGTCGGGAAAATGGTCAATATTGGTTCGGAAAACCGAAAGGGCTGTTGAAGATATTGCTTTAACGCGCTATGCGTCTTATCTGGTGGCCCAAAATGCAGACAGTCGAAAACCGGAAACTGCTTTTGCTCAAAATTACTTTGCTGTTCAAACACGACGAGCAGAAATTATAGAGCAAGGGATGCTCGAATATGAACGCGTAAGAGAACGCGAAAAATTAAGTCAAACGGAGAAACAGCTTTCGTCTATTTTGTTCGAACGTGGTGTGGATCAGCATGGCTTTGCTATCATTTGCTCCAAGGGCGATATGGCGCTTTTTCGTTTATCTACTCAGCAATTAAAAAATGAAATGAAGGTTCCTGATAATCGTCCTCTGGCTGACTTCTTACCAACAATTAGCAAAAAAGCGAAAAACCTTGCAGACGAAATGACAGGTATAAATGTTGTAAATAAAAATCTGAAAGGATATAATCCAATAGAAAAAGAGCACGTAGATAACAGCAGCGCAGTGAGGAAAATGTTGTTAAAGAGAAGTATTCAGCCTGAAGCTCTACCATCGGCAGGAGATGTGAAAAAACCTAAAAGAAAACTGGATAGTGAAGACAAAACTATTCTGAAGAAGTCAAAAAGGTAATAATTTTCTTTTACAGAATTCCTTGCAACCGCAGGTACTGCACAAGCGAGACCGTTTTAGCGTCTTTAAGCTCTCCGTTTAACAGCATTTGAAATGCTTTATCAAAATCCATTTCTATTACCTCAATGTTCTCTTCTTCTTCGGGAACGCCTCCGCCTAGGCTAACTTTCATCTCCTGTGAATATTCTGCAATAAAATAAGAAACCAGTTCTGCAAGACCGCCCGGGGACGAATAAGCATCAAAAATCTTTTTGACCTCAGGTACCCTGTAACCGGTCTCTTCTTCGGCTTCGCGTATTGCAGTTGCTTCCGGACTGTCATAGTCCAACAGACCAGCACAAGCTTCCAACAGCATCCCTGAATCATTTCCATTCAAAAAAGTAGAAAGCCGAAATTGTTTTGTAAGAATAACGGTTCGCTTTTCTTTATTGTATAAAAGAATAGTCGCGGCATTTCCACGGTCGTAAATTTCTCTGTCCTGCGTTTTCTTTGTGCCGTCGGCTTTTGTATAATCGTAGGTTATTTTTTTTAGAAGATAACGTTCATTAGCAAGCTGCTCCGTTTTGGTAATTTTTATTTCTCTGATCGTATTTGCAGTTCTTAAGGGGCAAGGTATTATTTTTCCGTCGACAGCAAATCCTGTTTTCAAAGGATTAGAGGGATGCCAGTATTAGGCCCTGCTGACGAATCGTCTGCCTGCCTAAATTTACGCTGAGCTTATTTAATTTATTACTCATCTTCTGTAGGTCTTCCAATAAAGGATTAAAGCCAGTTAAATTATTAACCAAACCCAGATCATGAATTTCCTGTTCGCAGATATGGTTGAGTTGTGTTGCGCACTCCTGCATTTCAATCGAATTTTCCGGTAAATGAATTTGTTTTAATGCATCTCGTTTTTCGAATAACCTCCCAGCTAATTTCCCTGATTTTTTTTGCCTGGTAAGGAATATCATCCGCTCCACCGTAACGTAAAATATGTTCGTGGTAAAAACGAATCAACTCCTGATATAGGTCCTGTATGGCCTGCGCATGAGCATAAAATTGGTGATTAAGATCTAACAGTTTTTTATAATTCTGCGCAGCGTCCGAGTCTTTTTGTGCGGCTTTGAGATAAAACCAGTTAGAGATTTTTTTGTCATACAATTCAAGCTCGGCTTTTTGTTTTCCGGTTTCTGATTTTAAGCACTTGTAGATATCCCCAGAGTAATAACGGGTATAGGGCTTCCCGTCAAACTCAAAACGTTTTACTTCTAAGTGTCCTTCGCTAATCAATTTCATTGTTTCGGTGTCCGCCAAATCACTGTCGTGTCTTTTAATCTGTGTCACAATGCCCGCATTAAAAAGTTCGGAAACGCTTAGAGATAACAGCCGCGATTTTTCTTCATCAGATGCAGTATTCGGCTCAAATGAGTCTACAGGGGTGAAGACATTAGTAGCGTACGTATAATAATCGGCATACACATGGCTCAGTTCGTTTTTTGCCTCTTCCGTTCTCAGGTACTTCGACACCTCGTTGGTTTCAAGCACCAGTTCCTCTTCCTGATTATGTTGCAGTTCGTGAATCTTCGTACTGAGATCTTCCTGGAGTTCACGCACATTTTTAAAAAGTATCCAGGGACTTTCGTAAATCATGTCGGCAGGCACTTCTGTTTTAAAGGCATTGGCTCTGCGCTCTTCAGTATCAGGGTGGCTAGCCCAGATGTTTTTGTAGCGAAGACGAGGTTCAACGGATTTGTCTTTCAGGAATTTATCTGTTATCACTGGCAATCCGTGTTCCAGCTCCATGTTATTTAGCTTTGCTACGTGAAGTAAATTTTCCTGATGCAACAGAAAAAAATTCTGAGCGCGGGTGGCTTTGTCAGTCGGATAATTGAGAAGGCCCTGAACAGTGTATTGATAGATGCTCTGACCGTATTCGAGTCTTTGCAGTGCGTTGATGATGGGGGCACTTCCGCTTACACTCACCGCAACAGAATCCGCATGAAATTCCATTTCGCGTGAGAGCGCCAGGTAACTTAAATTGATGAGCTTATAAACGGCAATGAATAAATACATAACGCCGCGTACCAACCATAGGGTGAGTTGTCCAAATATGGTTAATATTGCATGTGCCGAAGCCAAAGCGTTGAGTGCCGCCAGCCAACCTTCATTTTCGTAAAGCAAATTATGAACCACCTTATTAAATCGATAAGTGTATGAACCAAGCCGGGTGCTTGATTGAGAGAAGTGTCCAAACTCATGCGCAAGAATAGCTTTGAATTCTGTGATGTTAATACAGTTGAGCAGTCCGGCTCCGATTTCCAGATTTTTCCGAACAGGGAGGAACATGCCTAAGAAGCTTGAATTATAATATACGGAGGCATTCACTGCCGTGGAAACAACGATCTTATGCGGGAACGGCGCTTCTGTTTCTTCGCAGACACGTTTTACAAATTCAAATAGGAGTGGGTGCTCTTCTTCCTTGAGTTCAATCCTGCTGGTATCGATGTCCTTCTTTATCTGGAATAAAAATTTGGTAATGAAAAAGACGAACATCCCGGCGCTAAACACAATTCCTCCAATGATCACAAATGCGTATAAACCTTTTAAATTCGAGAGGATCGCGCTTGCAGCCCAAAGGCTCAGGATGAAGATGGCTATTGCCATTGCCAGAACAAACAGGTAAGTAAGAATGAATAACAGAATACTGAAGAGTACTTTAATAACCTGCGCCTGGTACAGGGTAGTGATGGCTCTAACTTCATCAACGTTCACTTTTGGGGATTTTGGGTAGGGGATCTGTTCCATTTGGGATTTTTTTTAAAAATAGAACTATTTTAGAAGATAAGCCACAGTTAAACCGAAATAGTGTAGACCAATTTCCACGAAAAAAATCCGCGAATCTAGAGTGACAGGGATTACCTCCAGCGATTGCTAGGAGTTTCGCAGGAGCGAGGCACGGCAACTCGGTTGGCATAGAGTTTTAAGCTAAAGGTTAAACCAAAAACAAAATACACATGAACAATTCAAAAAATATTTTCGGAACTTTATTGCTGGGTGTAGCAGTAGGTGTGGCAATAGGAATTTTAGTTGCCCCGGACAAAGGGAGCGAAACCCGCAAAAAATTAATGTCTGGAGCGCAGGATCTTGCTGATCAGTTAAACGACGCTGTAAGCGAAAGTGCTGGCAAGATCAATGATCTGAAAGAAATGGCTCAGGACCGTATGGACTCTTTAAAAGAACAAGCACTTGCTTACTCAGAAAGAACTCAAAAATCAATGTCAAATAATATAAACGTTTAAATTATCAATCATGCAAGCAAAAACATTTTTAGGAACAATACTGTTCGCAACGGCAGCTGGTGTTGCACTTGGCGTTTTATTAACGTCAGAAAAAGGTGCGAAAGCACGGAAAAAAATCACCGACAAAAGTCAGGATATACAGGATGGTTTGAGACATACGCTTAAAAACCAAACTAATAAGTTTGATGATTTGGCGGAGTCTTTAGAATCGCGCATTGAAGATGTGAAATGCAAAGTGGATAAGCTTTCAGACAAATTGCAAAAGCAACTGGCTTAGTTCTGTCGTTCCGCCGTAAATGCAATTGCTAGCGGATGCGCTTACTAACAGAGATGGATTGTGGGATAATGAGATTGCCTTTGGCAATTTATGTCACAGATCTTTATTTGAGTTGGGCGAGTTTGAGTGCAGAGTCTGACGCAGATTTCACAGATGAGTGTGTTGTTTATGAGATTACCTTTGGCAATTTATTTCGGACATCGTTGTTTGAGTTGGGTGGGGTTTTTGTGTAGAGGGTGCCGCAGATAACAGGACAAGAAAAGTAGAAAATAGTTCGGAGGCTTAAAGGCTAACGATGTTCAAAATAGCCTGATGCTCAAACTTCAGGCTGTTTTATTTGAAAGAAGCAACGTTCTGTAAAGAGTAGTGAAGAGCATTTTTGCACCCGAGATGCAAAAGGTTTAGCACTTTTGTTTTCGTTATTTCGGCGATAGTAAAAAATGCGCAGCCCGAAATGGCACCAAAAAAAGTGTGAAGGATTTATTTCTTTTTAGCTAAAAGTCCTTTGGCGTCAAAATTTGCAATTTGATGTTTCAGCCATACCAATGCTTTTTCACGATCGGTAAAAATGCGGGTTTTTACACTGGGCTTATTAATCTTCAAATAAATGTTGCCGATTATTTTTTGTTTCTGGTTGTAAATCAGAATGGCTTTGGCAATGTTAAGTCCTGCCATTTCTTTTGATGCCAGAACCGTTCTGGCTTCCGGAGTGATAGTGCTGCCTGCTTTTGGATCGACTATTAGCGCGTAAGGCTTGCCTTCGCAAAGACTTAAATTCATCTCCTTAATTTTCCGCACATCGTCGGGTTCAAGAGTGGTATCCTCTTTAAGAATATTTTCAATAATGATACCTTCCAGTTTGAAGGCTTCTGCTTTTTCTGTACTGTATCTGTGGCCCACTTTTATTTTAAATCAGAATGAATAAATTAGTCTTTTGCGATACCATCGCTCAGGCGGATAACAAGGGCGGCCATTTTTCTAAAATACACCATTTTTTTGATATGCGAACATGGACTTTTTAAATTTTACTATGTGACAAAATGCAAATGTCGGGGGCCTTAAAAAATAGTATCTTTAAAAAAAATATAAATTCATGTCTGACAAACTTGTAACCCTCACAACTTATACTTACACGACCGAGTCATACATCCTGGCGGCAAAGCTGGAGGAGGCAGGGATTAAGCCTTTCATTAAAAACGAAAACCTGGTTCAGACGCAAAATTTTTTATCGAATGCTGTTGGTGGCATTGATGTGCAGGTGAGGGAAGAGGATCTTGAAAATGCTCTACCAATTTTAAAAGAGCTCGAGAAGCAGACCAAGCTGGCAGAGCAGGTTCCAGCTGAATTGGAGAAGGATTATAAAAAAGTACTGGTCTATTGTCCAGACTGTGAATCCAGCACTGTGTATCAGAAGAAGGGTTCTTTCTTTTCTTTAGGCGAAAAGGAGCATGTCTGCGCGGATTGCGGGTACCGGTGGAAACGCTGATGCTGCCTGACTTAACCCATCTTGCAGCTAAACCCGCGCTCAAACGTTAAAAAACAGCAGATTTCAGTCTATTTATCAAAAATTGAGTTGTTGAAAACTCCGCAAGGCTTGATTTCATTGAGTTGAAT
>Ga0335394_10003797_pt1 | contig 17183 bp, 18 predicted proteins | sample MAT03_FD_205741 | JGI IMG/M metagenome (GOLD analysis project Ga0335394, IMG submission 205741) | Freshwater microbial communities from Lake Fryxell liftoff mats and glacier meltwater in Antarctica - MAT-03 (spades assembly) (version 2) ... | reverse complement strand
GGTCGCGCTGCGCAACTCGGTCATCGCCGCGCTCGCCACCATGGGCAACTTCCTCGGCCGCATCACGCCGTCGTTCACCTACTCCGGCTACGCCATCGCCCCGGAGGGCGGCATCAGCACGATCGCCCTCGTCGGCGGGCTGCAGATCGACTACACGACGGTCACCCAGTTGAGCGGGGCGCAGGTGGAGCCGACCGAGAGCGACCCGCTCTACCCCGGCCCGCCGAACGTGTTCCCGGCGCCCTGATCCTCGGGTGGGGCCGGTTGCGCCGCGCGGCCGCGCCGCCGGTCTCCTCGGGCGGCCCGGCAGGATCGCCCCGGCCGCACCCGGGGCGGTGCGGATTCGCTCACTTTCCCGCAAGTCGGGGGCGGCACCGACAGCGTCCGCGGTCATAGTGACGGGTAACCCCACCGGCGCAACCCGCCGGGGGCGAGCCACCCGCGAGACCGCCCCGATGCCCCGCACCCTCCGTCGCCTCTGGGCGGACGACACCGCCGCCGTGATCTCCAGCGAGCTGGTGCTCGTCCTCGGCGTCCTGGTGTTCGGCCTCATCCCGGGCCTCGTCGCCCTGCGGAACTCCGGCATCGCGGCGCTAACCAGCCTGGCGAACATCGTGGCCGTGATCTTCCCGAAGGTCACGTTCTCGGAGGTGAACCCCGGCAACCCGGGCTCGGGGTACGTGGTGCTCGTGAACCCGATCACGAACGCCGTGCCGCTCACCGGGGTGCAGGTGATGCCCCTGGTGGTGACGGTGACCCCGGTCCTCCCGGCGCCGTGACAGGTGGTTGACGTCAGTGGTGTCTCGGAATGGTGAGGGGGCAGGAAGCCCGGGGACGGCCGTCCCCGGGCTTTCCCGGCCGCGAGGGCTGCCCGGGGTCCGCTCAGCCCGAAGTGTGGTGCCCATGACGTTTCCCGCCCCCGAGTTCGCCTGGGCCTTCGCCGCCCTGCTGCTCGCCGGCCTCCTGGCCGCCTGCTGGCACGACCTGCGGACGCTCCGCGTCCCGAAGCCGGTGACCCTCGGCCTGCTGGCCGGCGGCGTGCTGGCGAACCTCGTCCGCGGGGCGTGGGTCGGGGCCGACGGGGCGGAGGCGTGGAGCCTCGGCGCCAACGGGGCGGCGGTGGGGGCGGTGGACGGATTCCTGTTCAGTCTGGCGGGATTCGCCGTCGGTTTCGGGTTGTTCTTCGTCTTGTGGGTGTTCGGCGTCGGCGGCGGCGGCGACGTGAAGCTGGCCGCGGCGGTCGGCGCGTGGGTGGGGCCGAAGCTGTTCCTGTTCGTGCTCGCGGTGGCCCTGGTCGCGGTGACCGTGCTGACGTTCGCCCGCATGGCGGGGGCGCTGCTCCGCGGCCGGCCGGGGGCGGGGCTGCGGGCGAAGGCGGCGCCGTGGCGGCTGCTGAGCTTCTCCCTGCCGATGACGCTCGGCGTGCTGGCGCTGCTGGCGCTGATCGTGTTCCAGGTGCGGATCGTCCCCGCGGGGGGGTAGCCGGCTTTTCCGCCGCTCGCGGCGGTGCAGATGCGTTCACAGGGGTGCGCCCATGCGCGGGTCGCTGTTGGCGGTTATCGCGGTCGCCGTCGTCCTCGGCCTCGGGGTCGTCGCCCTGGTCCGCGCCGCGGGCTGGCTCGCCCCGCCGGTCGTGTCGTCGCCGCCGCAGACGGTGGTCGTGGTGCCGTCGCCGCCGCCTCAGCCGCAGGTGCTGGTCGCCGGCCGGCCGATGTACACCGGCGACATGGTGGACGCCGAGGCGCTGTTCCTCCGCCCCCTCCGGGCCGGCGAGGCCAAGGACTACGAGGCGAACACGGCCGACTACCTCGTCTCCCGCGAGTCCGCCGTCCTCCGCGACCTGGCCCGCGACGTGGCCGCCGACACCCCGCTGAGGAAGCTCGACCTGGCGCCGGTCCAGAAGCCGGAGGCGCTGAACGTCCGCCTGGCCCCCGGCACCCGGGCCGTGGACCTGGCGGTGCCGAAGGAGCTGGCCGCCGGCGGCCTCATCGCCGTCGGCGACTGGGTGGACGTGCTCGTCCTCACCGACGTGGCCCGCTCCGACAGCCCGGCCCGCGTCCCGCAGACCGGCGTGCTGGTGCAGTGCGCCCCGGTGATCGCCAAGCGGTCGTCGCTGTTCCCGGTGTTCAGCGCCCCGCAGCCCGGGCCGATCGGCCACATGGTCGCGGTGAACCCGTACCGGGCGGCGCTGCTGGAGTACGCCCGGTCGGTCGGCACGATCAGCCTGGTGCCGGTGTCCGCGGCCGAGAAGCGGCGGCTCGACGTGCTCAAGGGCCGCGCCGCGACGAACCCGGCGACGGCGGCGTCGGTGGCGATCCCGTTCGCCGAGCCGGGGAGCCCGGAGTTCCGCGACGAGGTGGAGCGGATCGAGAAGTACGGCCGCGGCGAGCTGTCGGTCGGCCGGGCCGACCTGGCGCGGGTGCTGCAGCTGGCCCCGCCGGCCCCGCGCACCCCCGCCGTGCAGATCGAGATCTTCCGCGGCACGGCCCGCGCCGGCACCGCCTCGTTCGAGCCGCCGGGCGGCCCGCCGATCGAGTACGTGTTCACCGCCCCGACCGGCCGCGACGGCACCCCCGTGCCGGGCAGCACGGTGCGGCCCGTCGCGGTGCCCCCCAAGAACTAGGCGCCTTTCTTCCGCCGCTTGCGGCGTAGCACCGCCGCGAGCGGCGGACCACTGGGAGCCCTCATGCCCGCCGCCGCCCGCGAGGACGACGCCCGGTTCCTCGCCTTCAAGGACGAGCTCCACCGGGTCGTGGTGGACGTGGCCGACCTGTCGCGCCTCGACAAGTGGGACCGGCCGCGGCTGCGCCGCGAGGTCGAGGAACTGGCCCGCCGCCTCGCCCCGCAGGTGGACCGCGACGTGTCCGCCGCCGACCGCGACCGCGCCGTCGAGGAGGTCGTGGACGAGGTGTTCGGCCTCGGCCCGCTCGAGCCGCTGCTGGCCGACAAGACCGTCACCGAAATTCTGGTGAACGCCCCCGATCAGGTGTACGTCGAAGTCGGCGGCAAGCTCCGCCTGACGCGCATCCGGTTCGTGGACAAGGCGCACCTGACGCGCGTCATCCAGCGCATCGCCTCCCGCGTCGGCCGGCGCGTGGACGAGTCGAGCCCGATGGTGGACGCCCGGCTGCCGGACGGCTCGCGCGTCAACGCCGTGCTCCCGCCGCTGACGCTCGACAGCCCCGTCCTCTCGATCCGCCGGTTCGCGCAGGCGTTCACCCCGGACGCGCTGCTGGCGAACAACACGCTCACGCCCGAGGTGCTAAACTTCCTCGCCGCCGCGGTCGCCGCCAAGACGAACATCCTCATCTCCGGCGGCACCGGCTCCGGCAAGACGACGCTGCTGAACGTACTGTCCCAGTACATCCCGCGCGCCGAGCGGCTCGTCACGATCGAGGACGCGGCCGAGCTGAAGCTGCGCCAGCCGCACGTCGTCCGCATGGAGACGCGCTCGGCGAACCTGGAGGGCGCCGGCCAGGTGACGCAGCGCGACCTCTTGCGGAACGCCCTCCGCATGCGGCCCGACCGCATCATCCTCGGCGAGGCCCGCGGCGCCGAAGCCGTGGACATGCTTCAAGCCATGAACACCGGTCACGAAGGCTCGCTCACCACCGTCCACGCCAACGACGCCCGCGACGCCCTGAGCCGGCTCGAACTCATGGTCGGCCTCGCCGGCGTGGACCTGCCGGTGGGCGTGATGCGCGGGTACATCGCGTCGGCGTTCAGCCTGATCGTCCACGTGTCGCGGCTGGCCGGCGGCGCCCGCCGGGTGACGCGCGTGGCCGAGCTGCGCGGGCTGAAGGACAACAAGTACCGCGTCCGCGACATCTTCCGGTTCGAGCAGACGGGCGTGGTGGACGGCGAGGCGGTCGGCTCGTTCCGCGCCACCGGGTACGCCCCGACGAAGCTGCTGGAGCGCCTCTCGGCCGCCGGCCGCAACGTGGACGCGGGCCTGTTCGCCGACCGGCCGCTGCTGGAAATCCTGCCGACGGCCGCCGACAACGGCTTCGCCGAGGAGGTGGTCCCCGACATCGAGCTGACCCGCGAGGCCGACGATGAGTGACCTCGTCCGCCCGGTGTTCGCGCCGCTGAACGCGATGGAGCCGTGGGTCGGCGCCGCCGTCGTGCTGCTGGCCGTGGTGGTGCTCGCGCTCGTGGTGTTCGCGCTGCTGTCCGCGCTCGGCGGCGTCGTGCGCCGCACCGAACCCGAGGACGGCCCGAGCCTCGCGGACCTGGCCGAGCCGTACCTCCGCGCCCGCCGCGGCGCCGGCCGGTTCGACGCCGAGTTCGACCGCATGGCCGAAGGGACGCAGCTCGGCCTCACCGGCGAGACCGCGGCCGGCTGGGTGCTCCTCGGCGCCGCCGTCGCCGCGGTGCTGGCGTACCTGCCGACGTTCGACGAGTTCTACGCGCTGGTCGCCGCGCTGCTCGGCGGGCTGGCGGTGTTCCTGGTGTTGTGGACGCTGCAGAACCGCCGCCGCCGGGCCATCCAGGAGCAGCTGCCGGACGGCCTCTTCCAGCTGTCGCGGTCGCTGCGCTCGGGGTTGAACCTGCCGGCGTCGCTGCGCGAAACCTCGAGCTCCATCCCGGTCCCGCTGAGCGGCCTGTTCGCCCGGCTGGCGGCGGCGCTGTCGCTGGGCGAATCGACGCGGCACGCGGTGCGGCGGGTGGCGGACACGGCGCGGGTGACGGAGTTCGACCTGTTCGCGGAGGTGCTGGCGCTGCACGCCGAGAGTGGCGGCAACCTGCCGTCGATGCTCGACCGCCTCGCGGCTTCCGTCCGCGACCGCAACCAGTTCCGCGGCTACTTCCGGTCGGTGACGACGCTGGCGCGGATGGGGGCGTACTTCGTGGCGCTGTCGGCGCCGGCGGCGCTGCTGCTGTACTTCCTGTTCCAGCGCGACATGCTGGACCGGTTCATCGCGGAGCCGGTGGGCCAGCAGATGCTGCTGGCGGCGGTGGTGCTGGAGGTGCTGGGGCTGGTGTGGATCACCCTGCTGCTGCGGCGGCAGGACGACTACTGAAACCAGAGGACAGAAGTCAGAGGACAGTCGGAATGAAGCTGCTCCTCTGTCCTCCGTCCTCTGTCCTCTGTCCTCTGTCCTCTGTCCTCCGGCTCCCATGACAGAGCTTCCGCTGCTGGGCCTCGTCTTCGCCGTGACCGCGTCGGTCGCGCTGCTGGCGCTGGCCACGCTGGCGCTGTTCCGGCGCCGCGAGGTGATGCCGGACGACCCGCCCGCCCCGCGGGTGTTCGGCCCCCTCACGCCGGCCGTCGCGGCGCTCCTGCCGCAGACCCGCGCCGGCCGCGCCGCCGTCGCCGCCGACCTCGTCCGCGCCGGGTTCTTCGAGCCGACCGCGGAGGTGAACTTCACCGCCGTGCGCGCCGTCATCACGTACCTGCCGCTGGTCGCCGGGCTCGCCGCGTCGGTGCTCACGGTCGGCGAGGTGTCGATCGCGTACCTGCTGTTCGCGGTGGTGACGGGTGTGCTCGGGTTCGCGGTGCCGCGGGTGGCGCTGAGCGTCGCCGCGGACGGCCGCAGCGACCGCATCCGCCGCGGCCTGCCGATGCTGATGGACACCCTCGGCCTCACCCTCTCCACGGGCGCGACGCTGCCGGCGGCGCTGGCGGCGAGCGGCGAGGCGGTGCGGCGCGGCTTCCCCGAATTGTCGCACGAGGTGCGGGTGGTGCTGGCGCAGGCGGAGTTGCGGAGCCTGTCGGACGCGCTGGAACGGTGGCGGCGGCGGCAGCCGATCCCGGAGTTGGGGAGTCTGGTGTTCCTGCTGAGTCAGGCGGACCGGCTGGGGACGGACGTGACGCGCGGCCTGTGGGAGCTGTCGGCGAGCCTGCAGGTGACGGCGCGGCAGCGGGCGGAGGCGGCGGCGAACCGGGCGAACTTCTACATGGCGTTCCCGACGGTGCTGTGCCTGCTGATCGCGGCGGCGCTGGTGATCGCGGGGCCGGGGGTGGTGCAGATCGTCGAGTCGAACCGGGTGGTGGACCGGTACATCGAGGAGGCGCAGGAGCAGGAGCGGAAGCTGAACGCGGAGAAGAAGGACGGGCGCCCGGGCACCCCGGCGCCGGCGCCCCCCGGGAGCTCGTCGGGGCGGTAGCCGTCCGGCTTCCCCGGCGGGCCGCGGTCGTGTAAGGTGGGGTGGTCTTGAGGACGCCGTGATGGACGCCGCCGCGACACTCGACACCGTCCGCGCCTGGGCGGTCGACGACCAGCTCGACCTCGTGTTTCAGTTGTGGGACCAGATCGCCGACGCCGGGTGGCGGCCGACGCCGGGCCCGGAACTGCTCGGCGAACTGACCCGCCGGCTCGCGGCGCACGACGCCGACCCGTCCCGCTCGCTGACCTGGGATGAGGTCGTCGCCCACGTCCGGCGGCCGCGCGGATGACGCCGGTCGTCTACCTCCCCGAAGCCCGGACGACATCGACACCGTCTACGCCGGGTACACCGTCGGCCGAACGCGAGTGCGTTGTTCCGCGGGCGGCTGGCAGGTAGACTGGCGCCGGAGGACCACCCCATGGCCGACCAGTCGTGGCGCGCGCTCATCACCGTGGAACCGGGCAAGCGGGCCGGTAAGCCGTGCGTCCGGGGCATGCGCATCACCGTGTACGACGTGCTGTCGTACCTCGCCGCCGGGATGACCACCGACGAGGTACTCGCCGACTTCCCGTACCTGACCGCCGAGGACATCCTCGCCTGCCTGGCGTTCGCGGCCGAGCGGGAGCGGCGGATGCTGGTGGCCGTCGCGTGAAGCTCCTGTTCGACCAGAACCTGTCCCCCCGCCTACCCGACCGGCTGGCCGACCTGTTCCTGGGCTCGGAGCACGTCGAGGCGGCCGGGTTGGGGAGCGCACCGGACGAGGCGGCCAGGGCGTACGCCCTGGCCGGCGGGTTGGCGGTGGTGAGCAAGGACGAGGACTACAGCCACCTCAGCGTGCTCCGGGGCGCCCGCCGAAGGTACTCTGGCTGCTGACGGGCAACTGCACGACCGCCAAGGTGGAGCAACTGCTGCGGGAACGAGCGGCGGACATCCTGGCGTTCGCCGCCGACCCCGACGCCGGGGTTCTGGCCGTCGGGTGACGCCGGGGCGCCCGCCGGCGAATCCGTCCTTCTCTTCCGCCCGTATTCCCTTTCCACCCCGCACAACCCCTCGCGGCCGAACCCCTCGCGACGACTTTCTCGGCGCCGGGTCGGAGAAGAACTGGCGGCGCGGCCGCGGCCGTGACGACAACGGCCGGTCGGACGTAATCCCGGGAGTTCAGCCTTGCCCCGCGTCGCCACGGTGCCGCCGGTCGCGGAGGAAGCCGCGACCGGCCTCGTCGCCGAAGTCTTCGCCGACATCCGCCGCACCAAGGGGATCGACCGCGTCCCCAACCTGTGGCGCGTCCTCGCCACCAACCCGGCGCACCTCGAACTCGTGTGGTCGCGCCTCAAGGCGATCATGCACCCCGAGGCCGGCCGGCTCACGCCGCGCGAGCGCGAACTCATCGCGCTCGCGGTGTCGGCCACGAACGGTTGTGCCTACTGCGTGAATTCGCACACCGCCGCCCTGCGCAAGATCGGTGTCGATTTGGAAACACTCGGCGAGGCGCTGGCCGTGGTCGGGATGTTCAACACGACCAACGCCCTGGCCGACGGCTACCAGATCGAGCCCGACATCCTCCCGCCGCTGGAGTAGCCATGTTCGCCGCCGTCGTCGTCGCCGCCGGGCTCGCCACCGCGGCCCCGCCGCCGGACTGCTGCCCCGTCTACACGCTCGACCAGCTCGTGCGCATGGACCGCGCGCAGCTCGAATCGCTGTACCGCGGCGCGGAGACGGGGAACACCCCGTACGGCGTCACGAACGGGCGCGCGATCCGCAACCCCGGCGGCCGGCTGACGGTGCCGGTGTCGCGGGTGACGCGCGTGCTGTGGCAGGGGAAGGTGTTCAAGGACGACGGGATGATGGTGAACCGGGTGCTCGGGCTGCGCGCGGTTCACGCCCGGGTGTACCTCGGCGAGAGCTGGCTGGACGGGCGGCCGTCGGTGATCATGGACTACGCCGGGGCGTCGCGCCTGTTCCCGGACGTGCGCGACGAGGTGCGCGAGGTGAGCCCCGGGGTGTGGCTCGGGGTGATGTACACCCGCAAGCCGGGGGGGGCGGAGCAGACCATGTTCTTCGCGCTGGCGGCGCGCCGCTAACGCCGCCGCTCGCGGCGGTGCAAGGCGCGCCTTGCACCGCCGCGAGCGGCGGAAGACTCGAACCAACTCACCCCACGTACACGCCGTCGATCGTCGCCGGGTTGGCGAACGGGTTCGCCATCGCCGTCGTCGGCTTGTTCATCTCGCTGAACGGGATCACCCGCACCGCCGCCTGGTTCTTGTTGCCGCTGCCGACGATCAGCTCGGCCCGGCCGTCGCCGTCCACGTCCTTCGCGGCCACCCGGATGCCGGACCGGTCGTTCTGGTCCCAGGTGAAGAAGTCGGCCAGCGCCGGCAGCGCCGCCATGTCCGCCCCGGGGTTCGCCATCACCACCGCGCCGCTCACGATGCGGACGCGCGGGCCGCCGGTGTTGCCGGTGCTGTAGATCACGTCCGCGCTGCCGTCGCCGTCCACGTCCGCGGCCGCCACGTACACGCCGCTGCGGAGGCTCGCGTCCAGGGCGAAGAAGTCGGGCACCAGCCGGTCGGCCTTGCCGGCCGCCAGCGACGCGCCGTCGTACACCGCCACCCGCGGCCCGCCGCCGATGCCGGCCCCGACCACCAGCTCGTCGGCCCCGTCGCGGTTGATGTCGGCCATCGCCACCCGGCTGCCGCCGCGGAAGCTGATGTCGCCGAACGCCAGGAAGTCGGCCGCCGTCGTCAGCCCGCCCTGGCCCACCCGGAACAGCACCACCCGGGTGCCGCCGCCGGCGTCGGCCGACACGGCCAGTTCGTCGCGGCCGTCGCGGTCCACGTCGCCGGCGGCGAGGAACAGGCCGCCGGTGAACCCGTCGAGGACCGTGGTGCGGCCCACCAGGTCGGCCCCGGTCTTGCCGTCGAACACGCGGACGGTGCCGGCCGTGCCCGCGCCGGTGGCGAAGGCGTAGTCCTGGGTGCCGTCGCCGTTGAAGTCGCCGACCACCGACCGGATGACGCCGGTGTACCCGGCGAACGGCGTCTGCGCCGGCCCGGCCGCGGCCAGGGTGTTGTCCGCCCGCAGGGTGAACACCTGGGCGGTGCCGTCGGTGGCGCCGGTGAGCACCACCGGGGTGCCGGCGGCGTCGGCGGCCAGCGGCGGGGTGAACGACACCCCCGCGCCCGGCACCCCGGACACGTCGGACACCGTCCACCCGAGGTCCTTCAGCGCCGCGTAGTCGAGGGCCGACAGCTCCACCCGCCGGCCGAGCGACGCGAACGGGTCCATCGACACCACGTCGCCGCGGACGGTGATCCCTTCGCGCCAGTGGTCGCCGTCCGGGCCGAGCGGCACCGGGCCGCCGAACACCGCCATCGCGGCCGGGCCGGTGAACGCGCCGGACGCGGTGAGGGCGTTCCACTGCGGGCTGGTGCCGACCCCGATGGCGTGCGTGATCTCGTGGACGGCGGTGCTGTAGAAGTCCAGCTGCGTGTCGCCGATGCCGGTGGTGTTGCTGCCGAAGAACCAGTTGGTGCCGGCGGTGTCGAAGGAGAGCGCCCCGCCCCACAGGCCGAAGGCGGCGCGGCCGCGGATGCTGTCGAACCAGGCCTGCGAGCCGGACGCCGAGTAGCCGCCGAAGCCGCCCTCGCCGGCCTCGGCCCCTTCGAGGTTGCGGCCGCCGGCGAACAGCACGATGGTGTTCGCGCCGACGCTCAGGTTCGGGATCTGAACCTCGCCGCCGGTCGCGGGGTTGAAGAAGCGGGCGGCCCAGGTGTTGCCGCCGCCGGCGTTCAGGGCCGGGAGGTTGCCGTCGAGGTGGGCGCCGATGGAGTCGGCGGCCTGCTGGAGGACGGCCCGGCGGACGGGGTCGCTGAAGAACCCCTGGGTGTCGTACGAGTAGTCGATCTGGAAGACGATCGCCGGGCACTCGCGGAGTTCGAGGCCTTCGACGCTGAGCACGGTGCGGTTCGTCATGGCGCGTCCCGTCGGCCGGCGCGCACCCCGGACGGGGCCGGCGCGGGGCCGGCCGTCGGGTGCGGCGGGGTGTGTGGTGGAGCGGGGCCGACGACGGGGATGGTCGGCCCCAGTTGCCCGGGCGGACGGCCCGGGGCGGCTGGCCCGCCCGCGGGGGGAGGGGCAGGGTCAACCGCGACACCTGAGATGTAGAACAGCGACGACGGCCGACGGACGGGTGCAAGCGGGGAAAGCGTCTGGAAATGCCGGGGGTTTACGCGCTGTTAACCCCGGGAACGGCGCCTCAGGGGGAGGCTGAAAACCGCCCCTCAATTCGGCCGCGGGAGGAAGTGTGGCGGGGGGTGAATTGTTGCGCCGGCGCGCACGGCACAACCGGCGCCACCGCACCCGGCGCGTCGGGAGGTGCGGCACGCCGCCGGGTCGGTTGTTGCGGCCTCGGCGGACGCGGGTTTAGAGTGGTGTCGTCCCAGCTCAGGCGGCTCCCACCCCGAGGGCAGCCATGTTGAACCGTCCCGTTCCGGGCTCGGCGTTCCCGCGGTACAAGGTGTTCCTCCACCGCCCCGCCGACCGCGGCCTGATGGCCGTGGTGCGGGCGGTGGTAGACCTGACGCGGTTCGCGGCCGCCGAGGCCGAGTTTCGGATGTGGGAGGCGTTCCACCGCGGCCGGGCGGTAGTGCTGGTCACGCACCTGGAGCGCGCCGAGTTGTACGTCGAGCAGTTCGCCGCGCGGGGACTGCCGGCGAGCATCGAGCCGGCGTAGGCCGCCGCTCGCGGCGGTGCAATGCGCCCCTTGCACCGCCGCGAGCGGCGGACCGGCTCACCGCCGCAGCAGGAACTCCTTGCTGTTGAGCAGCGCCCACGCCACGTCCTCCCACGCCGCGCGGCGGTCGGCCGCGGCGCCGAGGTACGCCAGGATCCGCCGCCCCTCCGCGTCCGTCGGCCGACGACACAGCGCCGCCAGGTAGAGCTCCTCCAGCAGCGCCGCGTCCGCCACCCCCGCCGACAGCCGCTTCCCGATGCGGTTGTCGGGGTCGCTGATGAGGCGGTTCACCACGTCACCCGAAATCATCTGGAACGCCTGCAACAACCCGGGGTCGTCGCTCCGCTCGCACTCGCACGTCAGCAGCCGCTCCGGCTTGCCGAACGTCTTCAGGAACTGGTCGCCGAGGCCCGCCGTGGAACGCCGACCCGTCTGCGGCGGCGCCGGCACCTGGTTCGCCCGCAGCCCCAGGGGGTAGCCCGCGAACCGCACCGGCACGCCCGTCACCTGCGCCAGCGCGTCGAGCAGCTGCTCCGCCTCCAGCGGCGTCACCAGCGCGTGCGAGTGGTGCAGCTCGTCGGCCATCACCGCCGCGTCGCGCGTCGTCGCCGAGAGCTGGTACGTCCGGCTCGTCATCACCCGCTTCACCAGCGGCTTGAGCCGGAAGCCGCCGGCCGCGAAGTCCTTCGCCAGCCAGTCCAGCAGCTCGGGGTTCGACGGCGGGTTCGTGGCGCGGAAGTCGTCGTTCGGATCGACCAGCCCGCGGCCCATCAGGTGCAGCCAGACGCGGTTCGCCTGCGCCCGCGCGAAGAACGGGTTGTCCGGCGCCGCGATCCAGTCCGCGGCCGCCCCGAGCCGGTCGCCGTCGGGATCGACCGCGGCGGCGCCCAGCAGCTTCGGCAGCGCCGCCTGCTTCGTGCGGCCGCTGACCAGCTCGCCGTCGCGCTTCTGGAACACGACCTGCTCGCCGACGAACTCGTGCTTGTCGAGCATGTCGCGCCGGTCGTTCGACAGCACGCGGTAATCGACCCGCGCGAACAGGGCGGCGAAGCCGTAATAATCGTCCATCGTCCAGCGGTCGAACGGGTGGTTGTGGCAGCGGGCACAGCCGATCCGCACGCCGAGGAATACTTGGGCGACGGACTCGGCGCGCTGCAGCGGGTCGCGGACGGCGCGCCAGAAGTTCGCCGGCGGGTGGGAGTAGGTGCTGCCGCGGGCGGCGAGCACGTCGCGGGCGAACTCGTTGAGCGGCCGGTCGGCGGCGAGCTGCGCCGCGATCCACCGGTAGAACACGGCGACGCCCTTGCGGTCGAGCGCCTTCTCGTCGTTCCGCAGCACGTCGGACCACTTCTGCGCCCAGTACTCGGCGAACTCCGGCCGGGCCAGCAGCGCGTCGATCAGCCGTTCGCGCCGGTCCGCCCGTTGGTCGCTCAGGAAGGTGCGGGTTTCGTCCACGGTCGGCAGCACGCCGAGGGCGTCGAGGTAGGCGCGGCGCAAGAACAGGTGGTCCGGCGCGAGCGGCGCGGGGGCCAGCCGCATCTCCCGCAGCTGGTCGAGCACGAGCTTGTCGATCGGGTGGTCGGTGGGGAACGCGGACGTGTCCGGGGCGGGGCGGTCCGGCAGGAACACGACGCGGACCGGCACGACGTGCGTGAGGTAGCGGACCATCAGCACCGTCTCGCCGAACTGCTCGCGGACGACTTCGCCGGCCGGCGTGATGCGGGCGACGCCGACGGTGGTGAACTCGCACGCGGCCAGCGCCGTCACGTCGCGGGTGGTGCCGTCGGAGAAGCGGGCGACGGCCTTCACCGTGAAGCGGTCGGCCGGGTCGGACAGGATGCGGGCGGCGGGGGTCACGTCGAGGCGGGCGAGGCGGGGGCCGTCGGGCGGGTCGGCGCGGCAGCCGGCGGCGACCCACGCCCGCAGCGCGGCGTACTCGGGGCTGGTCTTGCCGAAGCGCACCCCGCCCTCGTGCGGCACGCCGCCGGTGGCCTTCAGGAGGAGTAGGCTTTCGTCGGGCCGGTGGGGGTCGGTGCGGCGGCCGAGCATGTCGCGGGTGAGGACGACGCGGTCGCCGGCCGGGTCTTCGCCGCGGAGGGAGAGCTTGAGGCCGCCCTTGCCGTTCAGGTTGCCGTGACACGCCCCGGAGTTGCACCCGGCGCGCGACAGCACGGCGCTCACGTCGCGGTCGAAGCTGACGGGTTGCGCGGCGGCGGGGCCGGCGGCGAGGAGGGCCAGGACGAGCGCGAGGGTGCGGGTCATGGCGCCAGTGTACTCCCCGCGGAGACGTTTCGCCGCACGACGAAGACGATGGACGCACGATCCGAACCAAGATCGGTGTTCGGATCGTGCGTCCATCGTCTTCGTCGTGCGGCAAATACCGGCGGTGGAATGCCAACACCGGCTACGGCGTGGACACCAGCCTCACCTCGAACACCAGGTCGGAGTTGGCCGGGATGCCGGTCCGCGCCGTGCCGCCGTAGCCGAGCGCCGACGGGATCACGATCCGCCGCGTGCCGCCGACCTCCATCCCGTCCAAGCCGCTCACGAACCCCGGAATCAGGTTCGACGTGGTCAGCGTCTGCCCGGTCAGGGTGCCGCTGTCGAACACGCTGCCGTCGGTGAGGAAGCCGGTGTACGTGGCGGTGAACAGCGACCCGACGGCGATCGCGGCACCGCTCCCGGCCGTCACGTCCCACACCTTCACGCCGTCGGACTTGGTGACGAACCCGGGGTCGGTCAGCGAGAACGGCAGGGTGCTGGCCGGGGCCGTGGTGGTGGTGCCGCCGGTGGTAGTCGTGTTCGACAGGTCGGGGCCGAACACGGTGCCGCCGCCCGGCGGCGGCGACGGCGGCACCGGCGGCGGGATCGGGGTGCCGCCGAACCCGCGGGCGTACAGGTCGGCGTACGCGCCGTTCAGGGTCGCCTGATTCTCGGCCCCGACGATCTGCTGCAGGAACTGCTGCACCGCCTCCGAGTTCGCCGCGGGGTTGACCGCGAGCGACGATTGCAGACTGGTGCGGTACGTCCGGAGGGTGCTGGCGTCGGTGCGGCTCTGAAGGCCGGTCTGCGGCAGCTGCGCGGCCAGGACGCCGATCGTCTGGGTGGTGCGGCCACGCTGCAGCGTGGTGCCGAGGTGGAGTAGGTCTTCGGCGGTGTCGGCGGTACGGGTGTACGCGGCGACGACGTCGGCCTCGAAGGAAGCCGGGACGAGGCGGGATTCCAGCCCGTCGACGGTCGGGCGGAACGAGCGCGGGTCCATGCGGCCTCCTGAGGCCGGTGCGGGCGGCCGTCGGCGGGACGGCCTGTAACGGTGGTATCGGCTGGGACGGTGGGAAGACTTGAGGATCGCCGCCGCTTGCGGCGGTGCAGGTGGTGCACCGCCGCGAGCGGCGGGAATTCACTTCGCCTGCTCGGCCACCTTCTCGGTCGTCTCGGCGGCGGCGCCCAGGTGCTGCGCCGCGGCCCCGGCGGCGCCCTGCACGGCGCCGGCCAGCGCCCCCTCGCCCACGTCCACGAGCACGTCCTTCGCCACCTTGACCGCCTTCGCCAGCATCGTCTTCGGCTTCACCCGGGCGAGCGTCTTCGCCGCGGGCTTCTTGGTCGTCTTGGCCGCGGGCTTCGCCGCGGGCTTCGCCGCGGCCTTCACGGCGGGCTTCGCCGCGGCCTTCACGGCGGGCTTCTTGGTCGTCTTGGCCGCGGGCTTCGCCACGGGCTTCTTGGTGGTCTTGGCCGCCGCCTTGGCCGCGGGCTTCGCCTTCGCCGCGCTCCCGGTCTTCCCCGCCTTGGCGGTAGCGGCCTTCTTGGCCGGCTTCCCGGACGCTTTCGCCACGGTCGTTCCCCCCTGTGTGGTCGGTGCGGAGTCGCTCCCCGACAGGCGACCCAGGAGGGCGGAAAAGCCCTCTTGCAGGTGCCGCCGGGTGTCGGCCATCGCCGCCCGGATCACGTCCGGGTCGGCTCCAGTTGCCCGGTCAGCCATTCGAGGTTCTCCCCGAGGGCGGCCGTGGTTTCGGGGAACGGGCGAAGGCCGGCGAACCCGTCGCGCCCGGCGAGGAGGAGCTTCGCCCCCGCCGCCCCGAGCCCGACCGCGGCGAGGGCGTAGCCCCAACCGAGCGGCAGGCCGGTGAGGCGGCTCAGTCCGCGCGCCGCGGCCAGCGCGGCGACGAACCCGCCGGCCGCCGCCAGCCCGCCCCCCGCCGCGACCGCCGCCGCCGCACCGCCGGCCCGCCGCAGCTCCTGCCCGACTTCCGCCCGGAACACCTCGACCTGCTGGCCGAGGAGTTTCTTGGCGTCGTCGGCCAGCTCGCGGAGGATCGTCCCGACGGGCGGCGAATCGGTGGGCACGGCGGCGTCTCCTGGCGCGGCGGCCGCGCCGCGCGCCCGTCGTCCCAAGCAACTGCGATGCCACGAAGACTGTACCACACCGACGCCGCCACGGAGATTTTGGCCGCACGATTGAAGACCGAGGACGCACGATCCGAACCATGATTTTGGTCGGATCGTGCGTCCTCGGTCTTCAATCGTGCGGCCAAAATCTCCTCCACGGAGCGACCCCGCGCCCGTTGACCCCCACCCCGCGGCCGGCTACAGTCGCCGGAAGACTCCCCCGGAGGCCGCCCCATGTTCCGCCCGTTCCGCGCCGCCGTCGCCGCCCTCGTACTCTTCCCGGCCGCCGCCCTCACCCAGGAGGCGGACAACGTCGAGTACCTCCGGATTCAGCACGACGCCACCGGCCGGTTCGGCATCGCCGTGGCCGCCGGGCCGGAGTCCGGCAAGAACCTCACCTTCTCCGGCGACGGCGGCACGAACAACACCGCCGTGTCGGTGGGCGGGTTCGCCTTCGTGCTGAACGCGGCCGCCCCCACGACGCCGACCGCCGAGAAGAAGGAGGCCGACGGCCGCGCCTGGACGACCGCGTGGGACGTGCCGCCGCGGAAGGTGACGGTGACGCAGGAGGTGGTGCTGACGCGCGGGGCGCAGTCCGGGAAGCTGGACACGGCGTTCGTCCGCTACACCCTGGCGAACAAGGCCAAGACGAAGCAGAAGGTCGGCCTCCGGTTCATGCTCGACACCCTCATCGGCGGCAACGACGGGGTGCCGTTCGTGCTCCCCGAGCGGGCCGACCTGGTGACCACCGGGGCGCTCGTCGGGGCGAAGACGAAGAACCTGCCGGACTACGTGCAGGCGTTCGAGCGTCCGGACTTCAAGAACCCCGGCACGGTCGCCCACCTGGGGGTGCAGGTGTCGGCCCACATCGCCACGGTGGAGCCGCCGGACAGCCTGCTGTTCAGCCACTGGCCCGGGAGCGACGCCCCGTGGTCGTACCCGATCCAGAACATGGGCACGGACTCGGCCATCGGCCTGTACTGGACCGAGGCGGTGGTGGAGCCGGGGGCGGAGCGGCGCGTCGGGTTCACCTACGGGCTGGCGAAGGTGGTCAGCGGCAAGAGCGGCGGCAAGCTCGGCCTGACGGCCGGCGGGTCGTTCAAGACCGGCGGCACGATCACCGTGACGGCGTACCTGGACCGCGACCTGAAGCGGCCGACGGTGACGCTGACGGTGCCGGACGGGTTGAAGCTGGCGGCCGGGGTGCGGGCGCAGCAGACGGTGACGATCCGCCCGAACGAGCCGAACGGCCGGGCGACGTGGCGGCTGGTGTGCGAGCGGCCGGGGCAGTACACCGTGAAGGCCGAGCTGGAGGACGGCGCCGCCGAGGAGATGCCGCTGATCGTGCGCTGAGGGGGCCGACGCCGTCCGACTCGCGGGCCGTCATTCCGACCGGCATTCTTGGTTGCGGGAAAAGGGGGCACCCCGTCCCGCAAGCATTGAGTCAAACACAGAAATCACTGCGAGAACGACGGCGTGCCGCTGGACGCGACGCGAGTCGTTGCCCGGTCCGGACTTGCGACCGACGGCAGTGGGTCAACCCGATCCGGTAGGAGGGGGCGGCCCGTGCTCGTAGCGATGGCCGGGTTACCGGGCACCGGGAAGTCGGCGCTGGCGGCCCGGCTGGCGGCGACCCTCGGCGGCGTCGTCATCAGTAAGGACGTGGTGCGGGCGGCGCTGTTCCCCGGCGCCGCCCTCGACTACTCCGCGGACCAGGACGACCTCGCCATGCGGGCGGTGTTCGCTGCCGCGGTTCACCTCCGCCGCACCCGGCCGGAACTGCCCGTGTTCCTCGACGGCCGCACCTTCTCGAAGGCGGCGCAGGTCGCGGCGCTGGCGGAACTCGGCGAGCTGGTGCGGGTGATCGAGTGCGTGTGCCCGCCGGAGGTGGCGCGGGCGCGGATCGCGGCGGACCGCGCGCACCCGGCGGCGAACCGCACGCCGGAACTGCACG
>Ga0335394_10003796_pt1 | contig 17185 bp, 13 predicted proteins | sample MAT03_FD_205741 | JGI IMG/M metagenome (GOLD analysis project Ga0335394, IMG submission 205741) | Freshwater microbial communities from Lake Fryxell liftoff mats and glacier meltwater in Antarctica - MAT-03 (spades assembly) (version 2) ... | reverse complement strand
GACGAGAATTTTTCCGGATGACATGGCAGGGGTTCCTCCTGCATCGATTGTGCGGCAGGTCGAATCGGGTCGCCGACATGGCAACCTCGAATGACGCGCTTGCGCTGGATCAAGCGCAGCGCTCACAGAGCCCGCTGCGGCTTGAGCCCGCGGGCCGCCATCGCTACGCTCGCAGGGTCGCCAGCCTTTCGAGGACGCACCCCATGAAGATCCGTCAGATCCACCACGTGGCCTACCGCTGCCACGATGCCCGCGAAACCGTGCTCTGGTACCGGCAGCACCTCGGCATGGACTTCGTGCTCGCCATCGCCGAAGACCACGTGCCTTCGACCCACGCGCCCGACCCCTACATGCACCTGTTCCTGGACGCCGGCAACGGCAACGTGCTGGCCTTCTTCGAACTGCCGAACTCCCCGCCGATGGGCCGCGACCCGGCCACGCCGGACTGGGTGCAGCACATCGCCTTCGAGGTCGACAGCGTGGCCGACCTCGAAGCCGCGAAGACCAGGCTGGAGACCGCCGGCATCGCGGTCATCGGCATCACCGACCACACGATCTTCAAGTCGATCTATTTCTTCGATCCCAACGGCCACCGGCTCGAACTGGCCGCCAACACCGCCACGGCGGAGATGAAAGCCAGGCTCGACGCCGTCAAATGGTCGATGCTCGACGAGTGGGCAGCCACGAAGCGTGCGCCGAAACATGCCGCCTGGATGCACAAGTCGGAGTTCGCCGGCGTGGCTGGCGAGTGAGTCCAGACCCCGGGCCGGACCGTCAACTCGCAGCCGGTTCACGCGAGGGCTCGCTTCCGGGCGCTTCTTCCTTTTGCCGCCTCAGGGCAGCGCCGCCAGCACCGTGCCGCTGACCTCGCCGAAGCCGATGCGCGCCGCGCCCGGCGCCTGGCAGAAGGCGCGCAGCGTCACCGTGTCGCCGTCTTCGAGGAACGTGCGTTGCTCGCCGCCCGGCAGCGTCAGCGGCTGCTTGCCGCCCAGCGACAGTTCGAGCAGCGAGCCGCCCTGTTCCGGCGCCGGCCCTGACAGCGTGCCGCTGCCGAACAGGTCGCCGGTGTTCAGGTTGCAGCCGTTGCTGGTGTGGTGGGCCACCAGTTGCGCCGGCGTCCAGTAGGCATCGAGCGCGTTCGACTGCGACAGGCGCACCGCCGCCTGGCCGCAGCCGCGCATCGCGGCGGTCTGCAGCCAGACTTCGAGATGGATGTCGATGGCGCCGGCCAGGCGGTTGCGCGGCGAGTCGAGGTAAGGCAGCGGCGCGGGGTCGCCGGCCGGCCGCGTGAAGGGACGGCGAAACGGCGCCAGCGCGTCCATCGAGACCACCCAGGGCGAGATCGAGGTGGCGAAACTCTTCGCCAGGAACGGCCCCAGCGGCTGGTATTCCCAGGCCTGGATGTCGCGCGCCGACCAGTCGTTGAGCAGCGTCATGCCGAACAGCCGCTCCTCGGCCTCGGTCATCGGCACCGGCGTGCCCAGCGCATTGCCAGGGCCGATAAGCAGACCCAGTTCGAGCTCGTAGTCGAGCCGCCGGCAGGGCCCGAAATCCGGTGTGTCGGGGCTGCCCTTGCGCTGGCCGCTGGGCCGCCGCACGGCGCCGCCGAGGCCGATCGACGAAGCGCGACCGTGATAACCGATCGGCACCCACTGGTAGTTGGGCATCAGCGGCTGATCGGGGCGGAACAGCTTGCCCACCGTGACGGCATGGTGGATGCCGGTGAAGAAGTCGGTGTAGTCGCCGATGACGCAGGGCATCGCCATTTCGACCTGCTTCTGCGCCACCAGGCAAAGTTCCAGGAAGGGGCCGGTGTCGCTGCCTTCCACCAGGGCTGCGGACAAGGCCGCGCGCAGGCGCCGCCAGGCCGGCCGGCCCATCGCCATGAAGGTGGCCAGGTCGCCGGCAGCCAGCGGTTCCAGCAGTTCGTGCACGTCGGCGTCCCAAGGGCACTGCGCGGCCGCGAGCTTGAGGTCGAGCACCTGATCGCCGATGGCCACGCCCACGCGCCAGGGCTCGTCGGTCTTCGATCGCCTGAAACGGCCCAGCGGCAGGTTCTGCACCGGGAAGTCCTGCCCCGGCTGATTGGCTGATTCGACCCAGCTGCGTTGGGCGGGGTCGTGAGTGGCGTCTGTCAGTGGCAGATCATTGAGTGATGGATCGATGAGTTGCGACATGGTGCCTCAGGGCTGGAATCGGTCGGCAAGTGTCGCCCAGCAATCGGCGTAGCGGCGGTCGAGCGTGCCGCCGTTCATCGCGTGCTCGGTCGGCCGGAAGCACCAGCGGCTTTCGAACATGAAGGCCAGCGTGTCGTCCAGCTTGTGCGGCGCCAGCGGCGCGCCGGAGGCCTTCTCGAACGCCGTGGCATCGGGACCGTGCGGCACCATGCTGTTGTGCAGGCTGCAGCCGCCGGGCTTGAAGCCGTCGGGCTTGGCGTCGTACTGGCCCTGCACCAGCCCCATGAATTCGCTCATCAGGTTGCGGTGGTACCAGGGCGGGCGGAAGGTGTCTTCGGCGACCATCCAGCGCGGCGGGAAGATCACGAAGTCGCAGTTGGCCACGCCGGGCGTGTCGCTCGGCGAGGTCAGCACCGTGAAGATCGACGGATCCGGGTGGTCGAAGCTGATCGAGCCGATCGTCATGAAGTGTTTGGTGTCATAGCTGCACGGCACCAGGTTGCCGTGCCAGGCCACGACGTTGAAGGGCGATGTGCCCGTCGTGCGCCAGAGCCGGCCGCCGAACTTGCGCACGATCTCGATGGGTTGCCGGTCGGCCTCGAAGGCCGCCACCGGCGCCTTGAAGTCACGCGCATTGGCCAGCCCGTTGCTGCCGATGGGCCCGAGTTCGGGCAGGCGGAACGGTGCACCGTGGTTCTCGCACACGTAGGCGCGTGTCGGGCCGTCGACCGCCACCTTGAAGGCCAGGCCGCGCGGCAGCAGTGCGATCTGGCCGGGTGCGATGTGCAGCAGGCCGAGCTCGGTGGTGAGGGTCATCGTGCCCTGCTGCGGCACGACCAGCATCTCGCCGTCGGCATTCACGAAGGCGCGCTGCATGCAACGATTGGCCTGCACCAGGTGCACAGCGACGCCGGTCTGCGCGTCGGCGTCGCCGCAGACGACCATGGTGCGCAGGCCGTCGATGAAATCGGCCGGCTCGTCGGGCATGGCCGGCGGGCTCCAGCGCATCGGGTCGGGCGGTGCGACCACGCCGGAGGCAGCACCCGTCTTCCAGTGGGCATGCGGCAGCAGCTCGTAGCCGCCGGCCAGCACGCTGGGCTGGCGGCGGTACAGCCAGCTGCGGCGGTTCTCGGCGCGCGGCGCTGTGAAGGCGCTGCCGCTCAGCAGTTCGGCGTACAGGCCATGAGCCACGCGCTGCGGGCTGTTGCGTCCCACCGGCAAGGCGCCGGGCACGGCCTCGCTTTCGAACTGGTTGCCGAAGCCGCTCAGCGTGCGTATCTCGTTCATGGTGGACTCCCCGCGGATGGAACGATGCCGGCACGGGCGGCATGGATGGCCTCGCGCAGCACGCGCAGGTCACCGATGTGGTTGGCCAGCAGCAGCACCAGGCGGGCGTTCATCAGCTCGCTGCCGGCATCGCCGAGGCCGTGATGGCCCTCGATCAGCAGCTGGTAAAAATCATCGCCCGGCGTGTAGGCATGGCGGTGGCGCTCACCGGGCACGCCGAAGTTCGGCCCGGTGTTCAGGTGGGTGTACGGCAGGTTCAAGTCAGGACCTCCTGGCCGGTGGCGCGGGCGAGCGCCGCCAGCACGGCGGCGGCGTCGAGGCGGCGCCAGCGCGCGGCCACATGCTGGTCGGGCCGCAGCAGGTAGACGGTGCCGGGGCGGGCGTCGCAACGCCGCGCCGCCAGCCCGACGATGTCTTCGACCCAGTCCGACGTGCCGTGACGAGCCTCGCCGGCCGGCATGACGAACAACGGTCGCAGCGGGATGGGTGCCTGCGCGAGGCTGTCGAACGCCGCCACCGCCGCGGCGTCGGGCGCGCCGAAGTGCATCAGCACAAAACCGGGGCCGGTGTGCGGCAGCAGCCAGCCATCGGCGCCGGGTGCAGGAACGGACGCAGGAACGGACGCAGGAACGGCCGCAGGATCGGCCGCACGAACCGGCGCATCGTCGAGTGGCGCGCCCGGGCACATCCAGCCTTCGAACGGTTCACTGTCGTGCGTGTTCAGAGTTGACGAAGTCAAGGTTGCCGGCACCGACAGCCGGCCGCTGTTGACCAGCGCGCGGCCCATCGCAAACTCGGCGGCGAGCGTCAGCACGGCGTCGCGTTGCACCTGAGCGGCGCGGCTCTTCGGTGTCATGAAGTCGGTGGCGCGGGTCGAGTTGAGCAGGTTTTCGTCGGCGGCGAAACCGCGCTCGCCGCCGTAGCTGTCGAGCAGCGACGGCGGCGCCAGCCCCGCCATCACGAGCTGCAGCTTCCACAGCAGGTTGTCGGTGTCCTGCACGCCGGAATTGGCGCCGCGCGCGCCGAAGGGCGAGACCTGGTGCGCCGCATCGCCCACGAAGAGCAGCCGGCCATGGCGGAACTCGGCCATGCGCCGGCACTGGAAGGTGTAGACGCTGGCCCATTCGAGCTCGAAGCCCATGCCGGCGAAGCCCTGGCCATCGAGCGCGGCGCGAATGCGCGGCAGCACGCGTTCGGGTTGTTTCTCCAGTTCGGGGTCGGCGTCCCAGCCGAGCTGGAAATCGAAGCGCCAGACCTGATCGGCTTCGCGGTGCATCAGAGCACTCGTGGAGCGCGGGCTGCCCTGCTCGTCGTGCCCCTGCGCCCGGTGGAACGGCGGGTCGAACCAGAAACGACGCTCGGTGCGGTCGGCCGGGAAGGGCTCGCCTTCCAGCAGCACATCGGCGATCAGGAAGCGGTCCTGGAAGACCTTGCCTTCCATGTCGAGGCCGAGCTGGCGGCGAATCGGGCTGCGCGCGCCGTCGGCGACGATCAGCCAGTCGCAGCGCAGCGTGTAGGGCCCCTCGGCCGTTTCGACGGTCAAGGTGGCGCCGGTATCGTCCTGCGCCACGTGCGCCACCTTGTGCCGCCAGCGTAATTCGATCGATGGCAGCGCCATCGCGCGCTCCACCAGGTATTGCTCCAGGTGATACTGCTGCAGGTTCACCATGCCCGGCCGCTGGTGGCCGGCCTCGGGCAACAGGTTGAAGCTGAAGACCTCGCGGTCACGGTGAAAGGTGCGGCCGACGTTCCAGACCACGCCCTTGCCCACCACCGCGTCGCCGACGCCCAGGCGGTCGAAGATCTCCAGCGTGCGCTTGGCGTAGCAGAGACCGCGCGAGCCGATGCTGACGGTGTCGTCGTCGTCGAGCAAGACGACCGGCAGACCGCGCTGCGCGGCGTCGATGGCGGCACTCAGGCCGACCGGCCCGGCGCCCACCACCACGAGCGGCACCTGGCGCACGGTGGGCGCGTCGAGTTCCGGCGCGCGCGGACTGGTGTAGCGCGGCCAGGTATAGGTCTTCAGCATGCTCTGCCCGCCGCTCAGGCTTCCAGCGACTTCCACATTTCCAGGTCGCGCTCGGCCGTCCAGATGCGCGGGTCGCGATGGGCGGTGGCTTCGTCGTAGGCGCGTGAGACATCGAAAGGCATGCAGTGCTCGAAGATCACCCAGTGGCCGTACGCCGGCCGCAGCGCCGCCATGGTGTCGCGGTAGACGGTGTTCAGGTCCTTGCCGGCGGCGGCGCCCGCCTTCACGTTCATGTACACGTCGGCGATGAAGGCGCGCGTGCCGGCCAGGCCGGTGGCCACCTGTTCTTCGGTCTGCAGCGCCTTGCCGCGGCCGGGCACCAGTTGCGCGGGCTGCAGTTCGGCGATGCGGTCCAGCGTGGCGGGCCAGTCAGTGAAATAAGCGTCACCGGCGTAGGGTGTGGCGTCGAACTCGACGAGGTCGCCGCTGAAGAGAATGCGCTCCTGCGGCAGCCAGACCACCGTGTCGCCCTTGGTGTGGCCGCGGCCGAGTTGCATGATCTGCACCTCGAGCTTGCCCAGCCACAGCGTCATTCTGCCGGTGAAGGTGAGCGTGGGCCAGGTCAGCCCTGGCGGCACGCTTTCCACCGCCTGGAAGAGGCGCGGGAAGCGGCCGATCTCGCTGGCCTTGTCCTGCTCTCCCCGTTCCCTGATCAGGTCCAGCGTGTCATGACTGGCGATGACGTGCTCGGGCCGGTAGGCCGACGCGCCGAGCACGCGCACCGCGTGATAGTGGCTGAGCACCACGTACCGGATCGGCTTGTCGGTCACCTCGCGGATGCGCCGTATGACGTCGGCCGCCATCACCGGCGTGGCCTGCGTGTCGATGACCATGACGGCGTCGTCTCCGATCACGATGCCGGTGTTCGGGTCGCCTTCAGCGGTGTAGGCGTAGGCGTGTTCGGACAGGCGCGTGAAGCTGACCTTCTTCTCTTCGAGGTCGGCCTGGGAAGCGAATGCCTTGGTGTTCATCGGGTGTCTCCGTGGGGCGTGAATGGGGCCGGGCTGTTCACCTGCGCGGCCGGCCGACGCCCGTGATCGCGAGCAGTCGCAAGCAGTCGCAAGCAGTCGCCGCGAATGCAAACAGGCATTGATCTTAGTCAGTTCATTTGATATTGTCTAATCCATTCGTCTTAGTAGAAACTTAGGTGACACCATCTTCACGCCTGTCGGAGGTTGCCGCTGAACCTTCCGCCGACCCGTCCGAAGACCGCGTGCAGCGCGGCATCCAGAGCATCGAGGTCGGCGGCCGGCTGCTGGTGGCGCTGGCCCATGAAGGCCGGCCGATGGCCCTGAAAGACCTGGCCCTGGCAGCGGCGATGGCGCCTGCCAAGGCGCACCCTTACCTGGTGAGCTTCGCCAAGCTTGGCCTGATCACGCGCGACCGCGCCAGCGGCCACTACGGCCTGGGCCCGTTGGCGATGCAACTCGGCCTCATCAGCCTGCAGCAGTTCGATCCCCTGCGCCTCGCCACGGCCAGGCTGGCCGGGCTGGCGCTGGCCATCGGCCACACGGTGGCCATCGCCGTGTGGGGCAGCGGCGGCGCCACCATCGTGCGCACCGAGGAAGGGCCCTCGCCAGTGCACGTGACGATGCGCCACGGCACGGTGATGAGCCTGCGCGGCACGGCATCGGGCCGGCTGTTCGCCGCCTGGCTGGCGCCTGACACTGTGCGCGCCGCGCTGGGCGACGAGGCCCCCGACGTGACACTGGAACGTGAACTGGCCGCCGTGCGAAAGGCCGGCTTCGCGCAGGTGGCGGACGGCGCGGTGGCCGGCGTCAGCGCGCTGGCCGCACCCGTGTTCGACGCCTCCGGCATGCTGGTGCTCAGCCTGACGGCCATCGGCCCGAGCGCTGTATTCGACACCCGGGCCGGCGGCTTGCCGGCCGTCACGCTGACACGTTGTGCTGCCGAGTTATCTGCTCGACTTGGCTGGCAGGGCGGGACGGTTCGGCCAGGCAATGCCGCTCGGCGGGCTTCCTCCGCAGCGGGTTGAGCCCGGCGTGAGCCGCGCCGTCAGGCGCCGCCCCTCAAGCCCCGAAAAGCAGGTCCGTCGACAACGCTGCGGGCGTCGCGCTCAGCGTGGCGAGCAAGATCAGTTCGATGCTCGACACAACCGCATCGGCGCCGGCCGCCGTGAACAGGTAGAGCGCGCTGGCCGCTCCGTTGTCGACCATGAACAGCACATCCGCGCCCAACGAGTAGGCGCTGATGGCGCTGCCGATCTTCGCCGCCGCGCTCGTCGTCGTGATGCTGCCGGAGATGTTGCCGGTGATGACCACCAGTTCGGCCGAAGTCAGGAAGCCGCCCGGCCCGCTCTTCGTCACCGCGCCTTCGACGGCGGTGTCGCCATCGCCGACGCGAATGGCGGCCTGGCTGACCACGACCTTGTCGCTGGCGCTGGCGAAGTCGGTCAGCGTGTCGGATCCGCTCAGGCTGTTCAGGATGAAACGGTCGGCGCCGGCGCCGCCGGTCAGGCGGTCGGAACCGGCCGCGCCCGTCAGGTCGTTGGCGCCACTGCCGCCGGTCAGCGTGTCGTTGTAGGCCGAGCCGATGAGGTTCTCGAAGAGGCTGATCGTGTCGGAGCCCGAGCCGCCTGTGATCTGTGCGGCCGCGCTGGCCAGGCTCACGGTGATTGCGGTGCCGGCGCTTCCGTAGTCGACCGTGTCGGTGCCGCTGCCGCCGTCCAGCGTGTTGTTGCCCGCCCCGGCGCGGATGACGTTGTTCAGACCGTTTCCGGTCATGCCGGCCACGGCCGACGTGTTGATGCGGCCGTTCTCGACGTTGGCGCCCAGCGTGTACGAGGCCAGGCTGCTGTAGACGAGGTCGGTGCCGCCGCTGGCGGCGCTGGCATTGCTCTCGATGATCTGGTCGGCGCCGTTGTCCACGTAGTAGGTATCGTTTCCGTCGCCGCCGGTCAGGGTGTCGGCACCGGTGCCACCGTTCAGCGTGTTGCCGGCGCTGCTGCCGGTCAGCTTGTCGTTGTAGGCCGAGCCGATCAGGCTCTCGATGGCGATCAGGGTGTCCGAGCCCGAGCCACCCGTGGCCTGCGCCCCGGTGGGCACCAGGCTGACCGTCACCGCGCTGCCGGCTGCGCTGTAGCTGGCGGTGTCGGTGCCCGTGCCGCCATTCAGCGTGTTGCTGCCGGCACCGGCAGTCAGCACGTTGTTCAGGCTGTTGCCCGTGATGCTGGCGCTGGCCGTGGTGTCGATGCGGCCATTCTCGACGTTGCTGCCCAGCGTATAGGTGGGCAGGCTGCTGCAGACGGTGTCTGTGCCACCGATGCTGGCGCTGGTACCCGTTTCGGACACGCTGTCGCCGCTCTGCGCGACGTAATAAGTGTCGGAACCGTCACCGCCGGCCATCGTGTCGATGCCGGCGCCGCCGTTGAGCACATTGGCCACGGCGTTGCCGGTCAGCAGGTCGGCGCCGGCGCCGCCGGTGGCGTTTTCGATCACCACGCCGAAGGCGATGGCGAGGTTGTCGGTGCCGTCGTAGATGTCGGCATACGTCTCGGTCTGGCCGGGCGGCAGCGCATCCGACGGGATGCGGATCGAACTGAAATGGCCGTCGCGCAGGTCGATCACGCAGCCCTTGCTGAAGTTGGCCACGCTGATGGTGTCGGCGCCGCCGGCGTCGTTGATCGTCTTGATGAAGGGCCGGGCGGGGTCGAAGCCGTAGCTGTCGTTGCCGGTGTGCCAGGAAGTATTGGCGCCGTACAGGTACTGCAGCGCGGCGATGTCGTAAGGCATCAGCGTTTCAGGCTGGATGTAGTCGTACCGCCAGCTGTAGGAACCGCCGCCGTTGTCGGTGACCGTGCGGAACAGGCCGTGCGGATGCTCGGTGTACGACATCACCGTCCAGGCCTTGTTGTCGTGCGCCGCGTCCAGCGTGTAGCCGCCGGGGCTGCTGGCCTCGAAGGGGTGCTTGAGACCGAGCGCGTGGCCAACCTCGTGCACCAGCGTGCCCCGGCCATTCCCGCCCGGCGCGAAGTCGGCCGTCGTCCAGCCCTGGCCGCTGTCCAGCCAGACGTCGCCGGCAACACTCTGCGCGGTCACCGAGACGATGTTGCCGCCACTGCTGCTGTAGCCGAAAGAGGGGCCATAGGCATAACCGGCGCTGCCCGTCTGGGCGTTCATGCCGAAGGTCATGGTGCCGACGCCCGCCACCTCGCTGAAGGCGACGCGGGCCACCGACGACACCATGTCGAGCACCTCGCGCGTGGCGTCACGCGCCGCCGTCGAGAAGCTCCCGAAACCCGTGGTCGGAAAGTATGACGGCGGCGCGGACAGGAAGCTGTAGCTCAGCGACACCGCGTTGCCGAGGCCGCCCGGCGCGCTGACGGGGCTGCCGACGGCATCGGCGAAGTTCCAGCGCGCGGTGGTCTCGCCGTCACGCAGATAAAGCAGTGCGTCCAGCGGGTCGGTGGTGGTGGTCATGCGGCTTGGGCTCCGGCGGCGTCGATGCTTTGCGCGGCGGGCGGCTGCGACCCGGATGCCCCGGATGGCTCGTCAACCGGCCACGCGCGAAACACTCATGGTACGCGGGCGATGGCGCGCCCGGCCGCTTGCCGGGCGCGCCATGCGCCGCCGCGTGCCGCAGTGCACGGCAGAGCGGCGGCCTTACTTTCGCTTGCGAATCTCGGCCTGCACGAGGTCGGGGCGGTCGGAGATGATGCCGTCGACCTCCATGTCGAGCAACCGGTTGATCAGGTCGGGCTCGTTGACGGTCCAGGGAACGACACTGATGCCGAGAGCACGCGCTTCGGCGCGTTGCGCGGCTGTCAGCGAGGCGTGGTTCGGAGCCCAGATGCGGCCGCCGGCGGCAAACACCGCTTTCGGCACGGATCCGCCGTGCAATCCGGGCGCGAAGCCGGCCAGCCAGGGCGAAGGCTGGCCGTCGGGCGCGGGCTGCAGGGTGCGCGGCGTCGTCAGGTACATGGCGCGGATTTCCGGCGCCTCTTTCTGCAGCACCTGCAAGGTGCGCCAGTCGAAAGACTGCACCATCACCCGCTGCTGCATGCCGGCCCGGCGCACTTCTTCGATGACCCGCCGGGTGAAAGCCTCGGGCGGCAGCGTGGCAGCCGGCTGCAAGGGCGAGACCTTGGTCTCGCAGACGAAGCCGACCCGCGTGTTGCCCGACTTCTTCACCAGATCGAAAAGCTCGCTGAGCTTCGGGATGCGCGTGCCGTCCACCGCCTTCTGCATCGGGAACTGGGCCGCGTACTCGCTGCCCGGCTTCAGGCGGCCGACATCGAAGGCCTGCAGTTCGGCATAGGTCAGCTCGGAAATCAAGGCGCCGGGGCCGGCCAGCCATCGGCCGTCGGGGCCGCGCGTGGTGTCGGGGTTGAGGCGCTGGTCGTGGTGGATGACGACGACGCCGTCTTTCGTGATCGCCATGTCGCATTCGAGCGTGTCGACGCCCAGGTCGAGCGCAATCTGGAAGGCCGGCAGCGTGTTCTCGGGCGCCAGCCCGCGCGCTCCGCGGTGGCCCTGGAGGTCGAAGGCCAGCGCGCCCGTGCCGGCACAGGCCAGCAGGGCGAGGACGAATTGCCTGACATACCTGAACACAGACGGCCCTGCGTTCAGCGCGCCGCGCGGCATCACACCCGCTCGATCACCACCGCGGTGCCCTGCCCGACGCCGATGCACATGGTGCACAGCGCGTAGCGGCCGCCGCTGCGCAGCCACTGGTTCATCGCCGTGGTCACCAGTCGCGCGCCACTGGCGCCCAGCGGGTGGCCGAGCGCGATGGCGCCGCCGTTCGGGTTCACGCGGGCATCGTCGTCGGCCAGGCCCAGGTCACGCAGCACCGCCAGGCCCTGCGCGGCGAAGGCTTCGTTCAGTTCGATGACATCCATCATCGCCTGCGTCAGGCCGGTCAGCGCCAGCACCTTGCGCACCGCCGGCGCCGGGCCGAAGCCCATGATGCGCGGCGCCACGCCCGCCGTCGCCATGCCGACCACGCGGGCACGCGGCGTCAGGCCGTGGCGCGCCGTGGCGGCCTCGCTGGCCAGCAGCAGCGCGCAGGCGCCGTCGTTGACGCCACTGGCATTGCCGGCGGTCACCGTGCCGTCGGGCCGCACGATGCCCTTCAGCCTGGCCAGCGCTTTCAGCGAAGTGGCGCGCGGATGTTCGTCCTGGCCGACGATGACCGGTTCGCCCTTTTTCTGCGGCAGCGTCACAGGCGTGATCTCGGCGTCGAAGAAGCCGCTCTGCTGCGCCTTCACGGCGTTCTGCTGCGAACGCAGCGCCATGCGGTCCTGTGCTTCACGTTCGATGCCGAAGTCGAGCGCCACGTTCTCGGCGGTCTCGGGCATCGAGTCGACGCCGTGGAGTTCCTTCATGCGCCGGTTGACGAAGCGCCAGCCGATCGTGGCCGGCCTGCGCGGCCACCTGCACGATGCCGGCACCCATGATGCCGGCGCCGACCACCAGCACCGGAGCGCCGTTCAAGCTGCCTGTCGTCATCGGGAAATCCACGGCGCGGATCTTTTGCCCAGGAAGGCGGCGAAGCCGTCGCGCGCCTCGGCGGTGCCGCGCACGCGGGCAATGGTCATGGCGGTCAGTTCACGCGCCTCGGCGGTGACGGGGCCGACGTCGAGCTGGGCGAAGAGCTGCTTGATCTCGCGCTGCGCATGCGGGCCGCCGGCCAACAACTCGGCCACGGTGGCGTCCACTGCGTCGTCCAGTCCGCTCGGCGTGCTCACCTGCTGCACCAGGCCGATGGCCAGCGCCTCGGGCGCCTTGATGCGCGTGGTGCTCAGCGCCAGCCGCAGCGCCTGCCGCTTGCCCACGGCGTTCGTCAGGTAGGGGCCGATGACGGACGGCAGGATGCCGAATTTCGCTTCGCTGACGGCGAAGCTGGCATCGTCGGCCGCGATGGCGATGTCGCACACGCAGGCCAGGCCGACACCTCCGCCGAGTGCTGCGCCCTGCACGCGCGCCACAGTGGGCTTGGGGCAGCTCTGGATGCGCCACAGCATGGCGGCGAAACGGCGTGCGTCGGCCTGGTTCCATTCCAGCGTGGCGGTGCTGGCGCGCTGCATCCACTGCAGGTCGGCACCGGCGCTGAAGTGCCGGCCGTCACCGGCCAGCACGATGACGCGCACGGCGGCATCTTCAGCCAGCATCGCGAAGGCGGCGTCGAGCTCGCCGATCATCGCCTCGTCGAAGGCGTTGAAGACCGCCGGGCGCGACATGGTGACCACGGCCACGGCGCCCGAGCCGACCGATTCGCGGCGCGTGACCTTCAGGGTGTCGAACAACGGCATCAACAGGTCTCCAGGTGAATTTCAGTATGTTTCCAGATGGAGACGGCCTTCGCGTTTGAGTGCCGGGCCCACCGTATCCCAGTTCAGCCCGGCCTGCTGCGCGACGTCGCGCAGCGCCAGCACCACGCCTTCTTCCATCGCCTTCAGGCCGCAGACATAGAAAAAGGTGTTCGGATCGGCGAGCAGCGGGCCGACGTCGGCCGCGCGCTCGCGGATCACGTCCTGCACATAACGCTTGGGCTGGCCGGGCGTGCGGCTGAAGGCGAAGCTGGTGTCGATGAAGTCTTTCGGCAGGTTCTGCAGCGGCCCGAAGTAAGGCAACTCTTCCTTCGTCCGCGCACCGAAGAACAGCATCAGCTTGCCGCCTTCGAACTTGCCTCTGCCCGGCCCCCAGGCTCCGGCTTCGCCTGCGCCACCCCCCTGGGTGGCTGTACCGCCTTGGGACGGCCCGGCTGCGGCATGCCGCAGCCGCCGCCGCCACTCTGTCATCGCGCGCATCGGCGCCGAACCTGTGCCGGTGCAGATCATCACGACGCCCGAGCGCGGGTGGTTGGGCATCAGGAAGCTGCTGCCGAAAGGCCCGATGACCTCGACCTTGTCGCCCACCTGCAGGTCGCACATGAAGTTGCTGGCCACGCCGCGCACCGGCTGGCCCTGGTGGTCTTCGAGCACGCGCTTGATGGTCAGCGACAGATTGTTGTAGCCCGGCCGTTCGCCGTTGCGCGGGCTGGCGATCGAATACTGGCGCGGGTGATGCGGCCGGCCGTTCGCGTCCAGGCCCGGCGGCAGGATGGCGATCGACTGGCCTTCGAGCACCGGAAACGGCATGACGCCGAAGTCGAGCACGATGTGGTGGGTGTCGTAGTCGTGGCCGAGCTCACGCCCGGCTTCGGTGACGCGCACGTTGCCCGTCACGGTGGCGGTGATCGTCTTCCCGGCAGCCTTCGGGCCGTAGAGATTGGTGTAGGCGTGCGCCGCCGACCAGGGCGGCAAGGTGGCGCCGCAGGCGGCACTGTTGAAGGCGGCCTCAAAGCCGGGTTCCGTCGCCACCGGGGCTGGCACCGGCCCGGCCAGCTGGACTTCGGCCACGCCGGCTTCGGCCACGGCGGCATCAGTCAGCTGCACCGCCGACAACTCACCCGGCAGTTCATCCCACAGCAGCTGCTCGGCCGGCGTGTAGGCCATCACCAGCGGCACGACGCGCCAGTTGTCGATGGAGCCCGTGGGGCAAGGCGAGATGCAATCCATGCACAGGTTGCACTTGCCCGCGTCGACGACGTAGTTGCGGTCGTCGTGGGTGATCGCGCCGACCGGGCAGGTGGCCTCGCAGGTGTTGCAGCGGATGCAGATTTCGGGGTCGATCAGGTGTTGCTTGATCAGGCCTGCGGCAGTGGATGCGTCCATAGTGAACCCAGTGTGCATCAGCCGACGGTCAGGTCGGCGAACGGCGCGCTGAGCGGCGGGTGCAGGGCACCTGTCCGTTCCTGCGCGCCGAGACAGGACGACGGCGAAGCCGTTCGGCCTATCGTCAGTCAAAGCGCACGTAGTCGAACTCGACCGGCTGGCGGTTGATGCCCATGACCGGCGGCGCAATCCAGTTGGCGAACTTGCCCGGCTCCACCACGCGGCCCATCAGGCTGGCGACGAAGGCGCGGTCGTTGCCGCTGGGCAGCCAGTGGTCGATGTTGGCCTTCCATTCCGCCTCGCTCACCACGCGGCCATCGGGCGACACCTTCACGCCCGACAGCGCGCCGATGTTGCGATGGAAGGCCTTGTGCGGCACGCCCAGCCGGACCGGGATGCCGGCCTTTTCCAGCACCTTGTTCCAGCGGCCGACGCCGGCCACCGAGTCCTTGATGTAGTCGTCTCGAAGCACCTCGTTCAGGGCGTTGAGCATCGGCACTTCCTTCTCGACCAGCTGCCCGCCCCTGGCTTCCAGCACCTTGTAGGTCTGGCCCTTGAGCACGTGGTCGTCGATCCGCTTGCCTTCCTCGAAACGGCCCTTCAGACCCGACGAATAGAAGATGGCCGCGTTGCTCGACTCGTCGGCGCCGAACAGGTCGATGGTGACGCTGAAGTGGAAGTTGATGTAGCGCTGGAGGGTCGGCAGATCGATCACGCCGGCCGCGCGCAGCACGCCCACGTCGTCCGTCTTCAGCTCGTTCATCTTCTGCGCGGTGCGCTGGATGACGCGGCTGATGCCGCTCTCGCCCACGAACATGTGGTGCGCTTCTTCGGTCAACATGAACTTGGTGGTGCGGGCCAGCGGGTCGAACGCACTCTCGGCCAGCGCGCAGAGCTGGAACTTGCCGTCGCGGTCGGTGAAGTAGGTGAACATGAAGAAGGCCAGCCAGTCGGGCGTGGCTTCGTTGAAGGCACCCAGAATGCGCGGGTTGTTCTCGTCGCCGCTGCGGCGCTCGAGCAGCGCTTCGGCTTCTTCGCGGCCGTCACGGCCGAAGTGTTTGTGAAGCAAGTAGACCATCGCCCACAGGTGGCGGCCTTCCTCGACGTTCACCTGGAAGAGGTTGCGCAGGTCGTATTGGCTGGGGCAGGTCAGACCCAGGTGGCGCTGCTGCTCGACGCTGGCCGGCTCGGTGTCGCCCTGCGTCACGATGATGCGGCGCAGGTTGGCGCGGTGTTCGCCGGGCACGTCCTGCCAGGCGGCTTCGCCCTTGTGATCGCCGAAGTGGATCTTGCGGTCCTTCTCGCCCGGGTTCAGGAAGATGCCCCAGCGGTAGTCGGGCATCTTGACATGGCCGAACTGCGCCCAGCCCTGCGGGTCGACGCTGACGGCGGTGCGCAGATAGACGTCGAAGTCCTGGCTGCCGTCCGGCCCCATGTCGTTCCACCAGCTCAGGTAGTTCGGCTGCCACTGCTCCAGCGCGCGCTGCAGGGTGCGGTCTTCGCCGAGGTTGACGTTGTTGGGGATCTTGTCGCTGTAGTTGATCGTGCTCATGGTGTCCTTGGAGTTCAAACCCGGGTCCAGTTGAATGCGGACTTTTCACCGCTGCCGTAAACCTTCAGCGCGCCTTTTTCGCCCACCGCATTGGGGCGCTGGAAGATCCAGTTCTGCCAGGCGGTGAGGCGGCCGAAGACACGTGTGAACATATTCTCTGGGCCGTTGAAGCGCAGGTTGGCTTCCATGCCGGTCAGCGCGTCGGGCGACATCGCCACCCGCTCTTCGACGGCGATGCGCACTTCGTCGGCCCAGTCGATGTCGTCGGGGTTGCTGGTGACGAGACCCAGTGCGAAGGCGGCGTCGGCGTCCAGCGGCTGGCCGATCGTGGCGCGCACGGCGTCCAGCGCCGGCGCTTCGCCGTAAAAACGGCGCTGCAGGCGGCTCTGCCCGGTGATCATCGGGAAGAGGCCGAAGTTGCTCTCGTCGACCGTCAGCCTGGGCGCGCGAGTTTCGTCGTCAGGCAGCGCCAGGTGGTAGATGCGGTCGCAGGCCAGCGCCAGTTCGAGCAGGCTGCCGGCGAAACACGACCCCGGCTCGATTAGCGCGAACAGGCTGCGCGACGACAGGTCGAAGCGGCTGAAGGTGCGGCGCAGCAGGCCGGTGGTCTCGCGCACCAGCCAGTGCTTCTGGTGGGCCAGCAGCGTGGCGTCCATCGCCAGCACCGCAGCGGAGTCGCCCTCGGTCTTGATCAGCCAGGTGCCGATCTCCAGCTCGTTGGTGCGCATTTCCAGGATGGCGTCTTCCAGTTCACGCGCCATGGCCAGCGGGTACCAGGCGGCGCCTGCGGCTTCGATGCCGGCCACGTCGGTAGGCTGCGCGCCCAGGCTGGCGGAAGACGGCCCCTTCACGGTCCAGGTGGCGGTGCGCTTGCCGCGGTCGATTTCGACCACGACATTCGGATATCGAAGCGCGTCGGCTTCGATCACACGCTGCAGCGGCGCCAGGAAAACGGCCTTGCCGTCGGCCGGGCGATCACTCTGTGCGGCCAGTTCAATGGCGCGTTCCTGCACCTTCTGCGCGAACTGCGCGGTTTTCACCGCCGCATCGACCAGGCGCCAGGCCACGGCCTTCTGGCCACGCACGCCTTCCACGCTGGTGCAGAACAGGTCGGCCCGGTCATGCCGCACATGCCTCTTGTCGGTGACGCGCGTCAGGCCGCCGGTGCCGGGCAGCACGCCGAGCAGCGGCACTTCGGGCAGGCTGACGGCGCTGGCGCGGTCATCGACGAGGATGATCTCGTCGCAGGCCAGCGCCAGTTCGTAGCCCCCGCCGGCACAGGCGCCGTTGACGGCGGCAAGGAACTTCAGGCCGCTGTGCTTGGACGAGTCTTCCATCCCGTTGCGCGTTTCGTTCGTGAACTTGCAGAAGTTCACCTTCCAGGCGTGGCTGCTGACACCGAGCATGAAGATGTTGGCGCCCGAGCAGAAAACCTTTTCCTTCGCACTCGTCACGACCACCGT
>Ga0335394_10003794_pt1 | contig 17188 bp, 19 predicted proteins | sample MAT03_FD_205741 | JGI IMG/M metagenome (GOLD analysis project Ga0335394, IMG submission 205741) | Freshwater microbial communities from Lake Fryxell liftoff mats and glacier meltwater in Antarctica - MAT-03 (spades assembly) (version 2) ... | reverse complement strand
CTGTGCTAACACTTTCGACAACGAGGTTGATTGTCCTTTCGGTGAAAGTGAACACACCGCAGGTCAAAAGTTAATCGACTGTAGACTTTGACGCCCGGCAAGTAAAGCTGCTTCACGGGATATTGTGAAGTTTGTCAATTCGGTGAGATGAGGTTTGAAGTGATCCGCAGATCCCGGACCAGCAGACATGCTGCAGGCGAGAGGCTGCCACGGTTGAAGGAAGCGTTTTCGAGATGGCCACATGGCTTTGCTGCTGACTGAAAAGCAAGTCCGCTAACGCGAATCTCGTTTCTGGCTTTGGTATGTCCTGCACCAATCGCACTCACAAACTCCCAGAGCCCGAACGCCTTATGGCAGATCTGCATTTTACATGCATCGGTCCGACAAGGCGGAGGCAGTCTGGTTCGACCCGCCAATACGTACTTGAACTTTGGCTTCTTGGCGCGCGCTTCCGCCGCAACCCAGATAAGACATTGCCAACAGCTCTCCATCCGACCCCGAGTCGGTGGGAGCAAGAATGATCAGCTACAGCGTTGCACTGTCGCCGATTGTGCGGCTCGCCATCTCCGATTGCCATACCTTGAAGTTTTCTGCTGGCGAAATTGGTAAGTTCTTCGTTACTTTTGGCTTGATGTCGGCTGAGTTCGGGGGGTGATAGGTCGTGTGTTAGGTGGTTCCAGACCTTCCCATCGGGATCAAGTTGCCGAATTGCTCGGCAGCGTGCAGCCAGAGTTACCCCCGACAGGTTCAGGCGATCCAGAATCGGAGGAGATTTTTCTGGAATCGAGCCACACACTCCCGCCTGGATCTGACGGCCAGTGCAGTCCAGCAGCTGCAGGTATTCCGACAGTGGCATAAAAACGCAGCCCCTGTTCGAGGCTCGACGCGAGGAATATTTCCCGCGAGCCTGCTCTCGACGGGATAATGGTCTCGTGCTCCGAATGGAAAAACTCCGATTTTCAAATTGAACGCGGTTTAAGGCTGCTCCGATTTGCCGGAGGTCACCCTTTTCGCGATTCAAACGCGAGAGTGCCATCGACAATTCTGCAGCGTCCTATTAGGATTGCCGTTCTGGATTTTGCAGGAAATCGGCAGGCAGATATCCACGGCGACGATGTTTTGCCAACATCGGAACTTAGGGGAGGAGAATTGGATGAAACGGTTTTGTGGCGTTGCATTGGGGCTGATGATCGGAGCGGGTGTCATCTTCGCGGGCAATCCCGCTCCGGATGAAAAGACCGGACTGGCAGTTGGCGAGAAAGCACCGGACTTCAAGCTGATGGATCAGAAAGGAAAAGAACGGTCATTATCTGAGTTGTTGAAGGATGGAAATGTTGCGGTTGTGTTCTATCGTTCGGCCAGCTGGTGACCATACTGCAGAACGCAACTGGTCCAGTTGCAAAAAGATCTGAAGTCAATTGAAGATTCCGGACTGAAGATCGTTGGAATCAGCTACGACTCGGTAGAAGTGCTGAAAGAGTTCGCAGACAAAGAAAAAATCACCTTCCCGCTGCTTTCTGACCCTGAAAGCCGGACCATCATCGCCTACTCGATCAGGAACAAGGAGATGGCAGGGAAAAAGTTTGGAAATGTTAACCTGGACGGCGTCCCCTACCCTGGCACGTTTCTTGTTGATGCGGATGGAATGATCCAAGCGAAATTGTTCGTGGAAGGTTACAAGGCACGTCACTCGGTGGAAGAGTTGATTGAGGCGGCTGAGACGCTGAAGAAGAAGTGACCCTCATACAGCGTAGTTCGAACTTTGTTCGTGGAGGTTTTCCCTTGAAGCATCATCTGTTCGTTATTCTGATTGTCATGATGGTTGGTGCGCTAACTGGATTTCGCGCGAATGCGGATCAGCCGAAAACGGGCGAACGCCATCCGGACTTCACGCTGCCACGCATTTCAGATGGGCAAGCGTTGTCACTTTCTGACTTCCGTGGAAAGAAGGTGCTTCTCATTCAGTTTGCTTCCTGGTGAGCTGGCTGTCGCGTTCACGTGCCGGTCTGGCACGTTTCAACCGAAAAGTGGGTGAAGGACGGCAAGCTGGTGCTGCTTGGCGTAACGCAGGAGCAGCATCCGGAACGATGTCGGCTGTTTGCGCAGTGGAAGCAGTTTGGCTGGCCGATTCTGCATGATCCGATCAACGTACTCGGTGCGAGCGCCGTCCCGATTGTGGTGGCGATCGACGAGCACGGGATCGTCCGTTCGACCCGCCCTGCCTCGGATACATTTGAGGCGGATTTTCTGAATCAGGCGTTTCCAGACGAAGCGACTCACACACCGTCGTCTCCGACGCCGAAGCATCCGCCGGCATTCGATGATCTGAAAGACAACGCGTCGTCAGGAAACTCGGCTCCTGCATGGCGGCAATACGGCGACGCGCTGGCGCTCTGGGGCGGGGAGGATCGACTGTCAGAGGCAATTGCAGCCTACCGCAATGCAACGACCTGTGACGCTGCCGATGGTCCGGCATGGTTCCGACTGGGTGTCTGTCTGCGACGTCGGTCGGAACTGTCCTTCAAAGAGTCGGACGACTTCCGCAAAGCTGTCGAGTCCTGGGGAACGGCTCTGGAGTTGGACCCGAACCAGTACATCTGGCGTCGCCGAATTCAGCAGTACGGCCCGCGCCTCGACAAGCCGTACCCGTTTTACGACTGGGTTCCCGAAGCCGAAGAGGCGATTCGCCTGCGGGGGGAAACGCCGGAGTCGCTTCCTGTGCGACCTGATGGAGCGGAGATTGCGGGGCCGCTGAGGGTGTTTGCCGCGCAGAAGGAGCCGCGAACAAACCCAGACCCGGACGGAAAAGTCATGCGCGATGCCGGTTCGGTGATTTCCCAGGTGGTCCTTGTTCCGGCCAGGGTCCCCGCCGGACAGTCGGTTCGGGTCCACTTGAACTTTCGGCTGACTGCCGGGACGAGCGACCACTGGAACAACGAGGCCGAACCGCTGCGGTTGTGGGTTAATCCGCCTGACGGCTATGCTGTCAGCGAGCAATTACTGGCGGCCGAGCTGCCGAAAGCAGCTGTCTCCAGCGAAGAGCGAACGGTCGGCTTTGAGATAAAGGTGCCGAGCGATGCGAGCGGCATCGTTCGCATACCCGCCTATGCGTTGTATCATCTGTGTGAGGATCGACAGGGCCTGTGCCGCTTCGTCCGCCTGGACGTGGACATCGAAGTCGAAGTGCGGTGATAATTCTCATCAAGTTCAGCAGAAACTCAACAAGCGAGCGTCTATTGAGCATTTGCTGAGACGGCAGGACGGTCGTTTCGAATTCCTGTTGACCCAACAACAACCGCATCAGCAGTATCAGAGTTCAGTGTTGTCCAGGGAGCAGCACGGCGGAAACCATCGTCGGCTGGATCACAATATTGATTATGGCTCAACCGTTCTGGTACGTCCAAAACTGTTCGCTGTTTCAGTTGCTTCAGTCAGAACAACTGAGTCAGCTGGAACGCCGCGCAAGGTTGAAACGGTTTTCCAGAGGAAGCACAATCTAGCGAGGCATCGCGGCTTCGCCGCTTGCCTCAGACCGATGGATTGTAGTAGTTGCGCTTGGCGACATCGTGTCGAATCGCAGTCGCGGCGTCCTGCCGCGAAAGTTCTAGTTTCCAAACCTCGATTTCACCGGCATAAAGCCGGCTGGGGTCGCTGAAATCCAAAACTTGACTCATCTGCTACAAGTTTCAAAAAGTAAGCGTAGCTATTTGCAGGCAACCTACGCCTTCTGATAGTGCCCCAGCCCGTTGCGTTATGCACACTGCCAACGATTCACGCAGACGTGCTTCGATTGATGGCAGCATTGGGACGATGCGGACGGACCACCTGTTTTCTTAAAATAGGATCAACCACTCTTCTATGATCGCTGACCATAGGTTTAGTATTGTGACAGCGGCCCTTCATGACATGGAAAAGCCACGAACGGCACGCGCTTTGCGAGTCAGTGATTTCGAGAGCATTCAGTTGACTGTCGCTCACTTTGTCATCACAGATCTCGGAGTTCCGTGTGCCTTTGATTCTCACGCACCGAAATGAGTCGGCAATTTGCTCATTTGTTTTTCTGCTGATGAGTTCTGTGTTTGGATGCGCCAGGTCGGAACCCGCGGCTTCAACGCTGGAACCCGCTACGTCATCAGAATCCGCGGCGGCGTCCGCAGCCTCGAATCCAACGCACAGTGCCGCTGAGACTGCGGTGCGTGCTGGTGGAGAGCCTGAAGCAACTTCTATCCACGTGTCGTCTGCGGCGAGTGTCAGCTTACTCGAGGAAACGACGGACCTGAAGTTCAGCTTCATCAAACTGACCGACTCACCGATGATGCCAGCGACTTTGGAAGCAGGCAATAGTGTTTGTGGTCGGTGCGATCGGATTTCTGCTTGACCGCATCATGATCATCCTGCAACGCAGCGTGAGCTTCGATGGCGCAACGGCCGAGTCGTGAACGGCTCTCAGATCTCAGATTCTTTCCCCACGTCATTCCTCGAACTCAAAAACGTCAGTCCTGGCTTTGGGCCTGCTTCGAACAGGAGTGAGGTCCTGCACAACGTGAATCTGTCCGTCGCTCGTTACGACAAACAAAGAGAAAGAGCCCGACTCCGAGAGTCATATTACGTCATTCAGTTCCGATGGAGTACTTCTGTGATCGCCCCTGAACAACAAACCATCGTGGTGGTCGGCAATGGCATGGTTGGTCTGCGATTCTGTGAGCAACTCACGGCGTTTGATGAACGCAAGCGATTTCGCATCGTCACTTTCTGCGAAGAATCACGTTCGGCGTACGACCGCGTCGGCCTGACGAATTTTTTCGCTCACCGTGATGCCGAAAAGCTGATGCTGGCGCGAAAGGACTGGTATGAATCCGTCGGGATTGAGCTGCACCTGAGCGATCGCGCGATTCAGATTGATCGCGACCGCAGTGTCGTGCGATCACTGAAGGGAGTGCAGATCAGTTATGACAAACTAATCATGGCGACCGGATCATTTCCATTTGTGCCGCCGGTGCCGGGCATCCAGAAGCAGGGTATTTTTGTCTATCGCACAATCGAAGACCTTGAACACATCATTGCGTATTCAAAGAAAGCAGGAACCTGCGCCGTGATCGGCGGGGGATTGCTCGGGCTGGAAGCAGCAAAGGCCGCGTTTGATCTCGGGATGGAAACGCATGTGATTGAATTTGCTCCCCGTTTAATGCCTCGACAACTGGACGAAATCGGTTCGCGGACCCTGTTGCAGAAGATCCGCGATATCGGGGTCCACGTGCATCTGGAAACATCATCGAGAGAAATTCACGGCGAAGGCAGCATTCAGAGAATTGAATTTAACGACGGTACGTCTTTGAACTGTGACATGCTGATCGTCTCGGCCGGGATCCGGCCACGGGATGATCTGGCCAACAAGTGCGGCCTGCTGCTTGGTGAGCGAGGGGGAATCCTGGTGAACGATCGCCTGCAGACAAGCGATCCGAACATTTTCGCGATTGGCGAGTGTGCGCTGCATGGGGGTATGATCTACGGTCTGGTGGCTCCGGGATATTGCATGGCCGAAACAGTTGCCGCGAATTTCTGTGGCGACGATCGCAGGTTTGAGGGCACTGATCTCTCCACAAAACTGAAGCTGATGGGGATCGATGTTGCCAGTTTCGGCAACTATGAAGCAGGACCCGACATTTCCAGCAGCCTGACATGGGAAGATCCATTTTCCGGGATCTACCAGAGACTGTCATTCTCACTGGATGGCAAGAGGCTGCTGGGCGGCATCCTGGTTGGAGATGCATCTGCCTTCAATTCTCTGTCAATCTTCGCGAAAACCGGCGCGCCGCTGCCATGTGCGCCGCACGAGTTGATGCTGGGAAGTTCCAAAGGATCTTCGGCACTGGGTGGTATTGACGCCCTGCCGGATTCTGCTCAGGTGTGTTCGTGAAACAAGGTGACGAAGGCTGCCATCTGTACGGCGATTACAGGCCCGAACATCAGACATTGCAGGAAAGTAACAACCGCTTCCTCGTCAACATTCAGCCCGATGGAACTTATTCCGTCGGTTTCGCGATCCGCATTGAGAATCGCTACAAGGGCATTCGTTCAACACACAAAGTGAAAATGGCGGTCTTCGGGTGTACTCGGGAATGTGCCGAAGCGCAGAGCAAAGACGTCGGGCTGATCGCAACGGAGCACGGTTACAACCTCTATGTCCGCGGCAACGGAGGGACGCAGCCCCGGCATGCGGAATTGCTGGCGACGGATATCGACGAGGAAACGGCCATCCGCTACATCGATCGCTTTTTCGTCTACACATCATGTCAGCGGAAAAGCTGACGCGCACATCTGTCTGGTGCGACAAGCTTGAAGGCGGCATTGAACATATCCGCGATGTCGTGGTCCACGAAAAGCTCGGCATCGCGGCTGAACTCGAAGGAATGATGCAGCATCTGGTAGACACCTACCAGTGCGAATGGAAATCAACCGTTCAGGATCAGGAAAAAGTTCGCTGGTTCCGTCAGTTTGTGAACACTCACGATACGGAATCGTGCATCGAAGTGGTTTCGGAACGCGGTCAGAAGCATCCCGCAGACTGAACTGGCGAATTCGTATCGCTCGGGCCGTTTCAGGACATGGTTCAGAAACGGGTTCAACTGGAGGAATTGTTCCCGGAGGAAGTCCATCAGACATCGTGGATCGATGTAGGTCATGTCGGCGACTTTCCGGTGGACGGCGGTGCGACGATCCAGCGCGGTAAGGTGCAGATTGCAGTGTTCAACCTCACGAGCGGCGGCGCATGGTACGCATCGCAGAACACGTGTCCACATCGTAAGGCATTTGCGTTGTCTCGTGGAATGATCGGAGATGCCGCCGGGACACCTAAAGTTGCCTGCCCGATGCACAAGAAGACCTTTTCGCTGCAAACTGGCGACGTAGTGCGTGGCTCATGCGTTGCAGGAGACGGCTGGTGTCTGACGGACATGAATTTGGCAGACGCCACTGGGATCAGGGATTGTTCAAGAGAGAGTTGTCATCCCAAAAGTGCGATTCATGTAGCGTGGACATTCATGTCCGAGTCCTCGCCGGAAACCGTTCCACCAGCGTCAGGTACTTGTCGTGCAGCAACTTTCGCTTCGGCAGCGTTTTATGTTCAAACGACGGACATGAATGTCCATCCTACATACGAACACACAAATGCGGGAACGTAAGAAACCGTATTGATGGCAGCAAATCAGACAAACAATTCTCGATCAATCCTGGACGATTCGCCGTCGTGGCGAATGCATCCTTCCGACCTGACTTCACAATTGCTGCATGAACCGTCAACGCTCACGGCAGTGGAAGAGTTTTCAACCTGGCATAAGGCTCATCCGGAGCCAGCGCAGGCGCAGTAAAATCGCAACCTGATGCCTGCCAACATGCCGCAGCCGGGGCAGCAGTTGGCGTTTGAGGTGGATCTCGACATGTGTTCCGGTTGCAGAGCGTGCGTGCCGAACGCGGCTGATCACGGACATTGTCCGCCGACCGCGCAACATGCGATCCGACAGGCAAAGACATTGGCGCATAACATTGTTGCTCGAATCCACGGTCGCGAACCAAAAATATTTCGCTTTCCAGGGCTCGGAAAGACGGGAGCACTGGGACATCATTCGGCAGTCGCGGAACTCTTTAACCGCATTCGAATCTCCGGTTTCCCAGCGTGGGTACTCTGGCGCACTGTGTATTGGTGGAAACTGCCGGGGTTCGATCGCAAACTGAAAGTAGGCTTTTCCTGGCTGCTGGATCTCCTGATCCCACCGGAAACTGTTCAACTCCGAATCGATGGAGGTCCTGCACTCGCACAATTGCATTTCGAACCCGGTGAGGTTGTTTTTCGCAAGGGCGACCTGGGCGACTCGCTCTACATCATTTTGCAAGGTGAAGCCGAAGTCATCCTGGAATCTGAATCGCAGGATCCTTCAAAATCGTCTGGCCAGAATGTGCCGCGACTGGCAACGCTTGGGGCGGGTGAGTATTTCGGAGAGATCGCCCTGCTCAAACAGAAGACCCGAAGTGCCACCGTGCGTTGTAAAAAAGCCCTTGACCTGCTGGCATTGCCGCAAGGACAGTTTCAGGCCTTGACCGCTAATCTGCTCGATTTCAAGAATAGCTTCGAACTGGTTATGGAACTTCGTATGAAACGAGAGGCACAGGAAAAACGTGGTTAGGCGAGCGGAAGATCAGGAACGAAGTCGCAGCCGACCTGGGACAGAAGTCCGCTGAGACATGGTCGTGGAAAAATCGGCATGCCAAACTGGTCGTTGGATTCAAATGATGGACGTTGCGATTGGTCCGTATCGACGGAAAAAGCCTCGTCAAATCAGCTTTACAAGGACATGTCAACGTTCTTGCGTCGTGGCAACTGCTTTCCGTGCACTTGCTGACGTCAGCTCAGATCCGCAGACACTGCCGGACGCTGCTGGCTCAAATCGCGATTATCTTCGGTGTTCTTGTCGTTTTGTTGTGCCAAAATCGAGACATTCTTGGTCGATTTGTCGCGTCAAGCGTTTCAGAATTGCGCGCTATGTGCCGGTTGGCTCACCAAGGCCAGGATCGGTGCAAATCGGTTTGCGAGCTTCCATGATCAGTGGCTGGAGTTGCTTGTCGATCTCAGCGGCGTTTCCGTTGGCTTCCTGCATCGACAATCCGAGCGCCATCCCAGGACGATTGTGGCCTATGTGACTGAGCCACGAATTGTGGAGCATGGCGCCTTTCTGATTGACAAGTTGAGTCATTTCGTCGCTGATTAGAATCCGCGATTCCACGCCCCACGCTTTCAGGATCACCTCCGCAATCGTGTGGTGCCCCGTACTGTTGCAGTGCACACCATCGGGCGCCACAGTGAATGTGGGGTCATGCTTTCGCTGCTGTTCCCAAAAGGCTGTGTGGATAGTAAATTCCATCGGTCATGCCATAACAGGCCACAACGACGTCCGGTTTGACGGCCGTGAGGGCTCGGTCAAGTCGCGCATGGACATCGGGACGAGGAAACGGGTGATCGGGCTCTGAAAGTCCCGTGCAGCCCTCACTTGGAAGTCCGGCATTCACCAGTTCCGGCACCGGGTCAACGGACTGCAGCTTCAACTGCATTTCAATCATGTTGACGAATTCTCCGGCGGCTGTGATGGAATCGCCGAGAAACAGGATGCGTTTGGCTTTCAGAGGAAAAGCTTTCTCAGCGGCGCACACGGGACTCAGGAACATGACAGGAAAGAGCAGGCTTACGATTGGCTTCATTGCGGTGTCTTTGTTGAGGTGGAAAATCATCTGCGGAGTGTCAACGACCGACGTACACAGCAGTCTGTTTCAATACGATCCCGGATGCAATCAAACCGGCCGCCTCTGCATTTTTGGCTTGTCGACCCGGATATTGGCGACGCTCGGATCCGGACATGCTTTTCCGGGACGGCGGTGGTCAGGGTGACGCAGGAGCGGAACAGATGGTCGAGCGCATGATGGCAATGGACGCCACCGAAGATGGTTTGCTCGACAAAGCAGAACTGGAGGCTGGCACGGCGCGGCTGCGGACAGGACGATGTTCCGTAGTTCGACTGTCCTGCGTAATGAATCCCCGGGATTGGGTGTCTCAGCCAGCAGCATCCAGTGCCGGAATCCGACCTTCGCATTCGTCCTGGCGAGCCTGTTCCTGGATTTCCTGAAAACCTTCGCGAAGTTTGCTTATCACATTGGCGGCAGATCGCCACGCTTCGGGTGACTGCGTCCTGATCTGATCGAGTGAAAACACGACAAGTCGCATCACCTGAGCGGGCAGTTCTCCCTGGTTAAGATCAAGCCCATCTGCAATCATGAGCAGAGTCCGCATGGCCTTCAAACTGACCGGTGTCAGCTCACTGGCACGGTTGCTTTCAAGTATTCTCGCACCTTCGTTCAGCGTCGTCACGGCCTGATCATAGATCAGAAGCAGCATTTCGATGCGAGTCCAAGCGAGTGACTGAGTTGTCTTGTACTTCAAATGCGGATTCATGAATTGTGCTGCCTGTGTACCAAAGGTGATCAACTGCCGATTTTCGGCAGGCTGGCCAGTTGGCTGCCAAGATAGTTGCCGGTTGATTGCAACTCACTGATGGCAGACTCCATCGCCTGAAACTGTTTCAGCAGATTTGCCTGTTGGGCGTCGAACGACTTCTTCTGGCGGTCAATCGACGTCTGGAAACTCTTGAGCTGCAGATCAAATCCGTCGTCAATAGACGCAAGCAAACCGTCCTGCACTTCAAGCAGATCTCCGATTACCTGATCGAGCGACGATGCAAGTCCGCGTGAGACTTTCATGGTGCCTTCGACACCGACGACAATTTGCGATGGCGAAAGTGTCACCTGGACCTGAAGATCCGCCGTGTTCGCATTATTCGGATCGCCCGAGAGAGTTCTGCCTCGACCGACAGCAGCCTCGGACAATCCATTCACGATAAAGGCGCCGACCACATCACGCCCGGTGTTTGTTTGTCCTGCGGTCAGGCCCAGAGCAGTCAATGATGTTCCGCCGCTGATCGTGATGGCGGAAGAACTTCCATAGGTCGCGGAAGTCAACTGCAGAGCGTTACCGCTCAGACCGACCTTGATTGTTCGGCCCGGCAGGTCCTGCGATTCGTTAATTGTGGATTCCAGCTGGTCGGCAAGCTGCTGCGCTGTGTATGTCCCTTCTTTCAGAGTGACCGTCGCCGTTTTCCCGTCGAGCTTCAGTTCCAGTGTTTTGTTCGCGGACGTGATCACGGTCGATGCCGCCAAGTTCGTGGCACCGGTGATTGAAGCCTGCCCCGCGGCCTGGCTCAAGTCAACTCCGTAGCCCACAGTGGACGTTTTTGTTTTCGTACTGGCGGCAATGAATGAGATACCGGCGTTAGAGGATTCACCGCTGAGAGAAAAGATTTTCTTAACGTCTTCGGCTGTCACGCCTTCGATGTTGCCGTTCAACGCGGATTCCAGTTTGCTCTTGTCCAGAGTCAGGCGGCCCTTGTTATCAAACGTCACGCCGATCGTTGACAATCGGTTAGCGAGCGGATTCGCGCCGGGGACGACGTTCTGAATCGTGGATCGCAATTTCTGAACGATTCGTGTTGCACTCTGGTTGCCCAAAAATACGCCGCCGTCATTTGTCGCGGTGTTGTATTTTGAATTGTCGTCAATGTACTGTACTACATCATTAAACGATTTGACAAAACTTTCGACAGCCGTCACTGCGGAAGTATTATCCTTCGCGACGGTGAGCGAAATCACTTGCCCCGCTGAGACCTGCAACAGGTCGAAGTTTACACCAGCGATCACATTTTGGAACTGATTGGTGTTGCTGGAAACGGAGATCGCTCCAGCACCAGATCCCAGAGTGACACTGGCGTCCTGCGCAGCCTGCACGGGATTCAGAAAATCAATCTGAGGCTGCACGGCGCTGCCACTGCTGGCGGCCAGACTGTTGGTGATTGAGATTTGATTGCTGGCCCCCGTTTTGGTACTCGTCAGCAGCAGGCGATACGGTGTTCCGCCCACGGTGGAATCTTTCACCACGCTGGCACTGATGCCAGCTCCCGAAGAATTGATCGCCCTGACCAGGCCGGACAGGGAGTTGTTATTACTGTCGATTGTGATGGATTTCTGGTCGCTGGCCCCAAGGCGAATTGCGAATGTCCCCTGTGTGATTTCAGACTCCGCGGCGGCAAACCCCTGCGAAGCCACCTGATGCGCCTGAGCCGTGGTATTCACCGTCAGCCGGTAGACTCCCGCGACGGCCGATGACGTGGCTGTGGCGATGATCGCCTTCGGATCGCTGGCAGATACGGATAGACGAGTCAGTGGGTTGCCTGAATTGCGCGCCAGAACGCCCGCGTCTGCACGCAAGCTGAGGATTTTTGATTCGACCGAACGGAACGCCGTCTGACGGAGCTTAATGTCGGCCTTGCGCACATTCATCCGGTCGATCTGCTGCTGCTGAATCTTTAGCAGTCCAGTGATGATGTTTCCTGTGTCGAGTCCGGTCACCAGACCGTTGATTTGGATGTCGCTGGGCATGATGAAGACCTAGTCGTTGACCACCGATTAAACATAAGACCACTATTTCAACCAATCATCGACAATCAAACTAATGACAAGCACCCCTGCATAAGTTATCGAGCAGCAATTCGTTTAAATTTACCGGAAAACCGATGCCTTCGGCTAGCCGTTCAACGAAGAAACTGTCGCATGGGTGCTTACAAACAGACGAACGGTCCGTCCGAAAACTGGAGTTCCAGTTTCGGTCGGACCGTTCAATGGTCTAATCCATTCCACTAAGCGATTATCGCAGCAGAGACAGAACAAGTTGTGGGATCTGGTTTGCATTGCTGAGCATTGCAGTACCCGCCTGGACAAGGACCTGGCCCTTCGTGAACTTCGCAATTTCTGAGGCGTAGTCGGTGTCACGAATTACGGACTCTGAATTGGTTGTATTCTCCAGAGTTGCCCGCAGATTGTTGGCTGTGGACTCCAGCGTAATGGACTGGAATGCACCCAACGCACCTCGAAGATTGGTGACATCATTGATAGCCGCATCGACCACAGCGAGCGTGTCCTGAGCTTTGCTGGCTGAAGTCACATCGATATCGCTAAGGCTGCCGAACTGGTTGTTGCTGACGCCAACCCCCAGACCGTTTGGATTTACCTTATTGATGGCAACCTTTGCAGTCTGATGCTGGTTCGCACCAATCTGAAACACGAGTGAATTGTCGGTGGTCGTCACATTGCCCTGAGCGGCAGCCGCGACGGTCGAGAATGCATTGGCACCCGTGCCAGCAGCGAAACGGACGACGAGCCCCTTGGCACTTCCTGAAGTTGCCGAGAGCACGTCCCCGCTTCCCGTAAAACTTGTCCCATCGATTGTTCCGATGACATCGATTCCCGAGTCATTGATCGATGTTGTTCCAAACCCGGTGCTGGTCGCAGCTGAGGCGACATTTGAGACAACAGTGAGGTTGGAATCAGAACCAAAGTCCTTGGTGTACAGACGAGTAACACCGCCATTAACGTCGGCAGTGACCCCGGTCTGGGCCGTAAACTCGTTCACGCGATTCACAACCTGCGCCTGACTCATACCGCCGGTCAGGGAAATCGAAACATTGTTGATTGTCAACGTTTCATCGGTAGTCAGCACGGCGGTTTGGGCTGTGCCAGCAGTTACAGTTGCGCGCTCACCGACAGTTGTAATTGCAATGGCGTACGTGCCGGCTGAGGTATCCGAGCTTCCTTTGAGAAATGTCACATCAGCATCGGATGCTGTACCAGTGATCCCGGCAGAACCGTCGAGGAGTTTTTTGGTGCCGAACTGTGTGTTATTCGCGATACGGTTAATCGTATCCAGAGAGTTGGCAATTTCTGCCTGATTAGCCGCAAGAGCGTCGGTATCATTTACGCCGCTGTTTGCACTGTCGATGGCAAGGCTGCGGACCTTAACCAGCAGTGCGTTGATTTCATTCAAAGCACCTTCACCGGTCTGCACGACTGATGCAGCCTTTTCGGTGTTTTCAATCGCCTGCTTCAGGCCAGCGATCTGAGCACGCTGTTTTTCTGAAATCACGAGGGCCGCCGGGCCATCAGCACCACGGTTGATTTTCAGACCGGATGACAGCTTTTCCACTGAACTCCTGACGCCCATGGATGCCTTGTTCAGATTGTTCTGGGCATTCAGAGACGCGACATTGTTTGCAATTGACAACCCCATGATCATTTCCTTCGTCGAAAGTGTCGTGGGCCTTGCCCCGCGTCATAGCGGTCTTGGTCCACATCAAGCATGTAAGAAACCAGCTGTGCTTTCAACAAGAAGAGTCACATGCTGCCGGTCCTGAACAGAACCGATCGACCGAAGCAACACAGATTCCTCCCGTGTTACTTCAAGATACAAAGCTTTTCTAAGCATCCTTGCTCAGAATTGCTGCAGCTGTTTCTTCAGCCGCAGCGCGAGTCAGGTAATCGCCTCGCTGTACTCTCACGCTCGCCGCTGCCACGACATCGGGCCGAACATCACTGATTTCGTCAAGCTGACGAATCAGTTGTTTCAACTCGCCGCTTCCCGCAGCCCCCTCGGCTTCGTTTTCTCGAGACGCCGACAACGTCAGTTCGCGATCCGTATTCGTTCCCGACGTCCCCGATGAACGCGATGAACGCGGTATCTCTCCGCCAGCTGGAATATCGATTCGATGAATCTGCATTGCCTTGTCTCCCGGTGAGCAACCTGAGTCCGACAGCGTTATCGAAGCGTGACGGAGAAACTTGCCAGGAATTTTTAGCTCAATCCGGGAGAGCTGTCAGACGATGAGGATGTAGGGGTTGTATCGATTGCATCATTCCCGGGGTCCGCAAAAGAGGGCGCAACGTGTCTGATTCGCCAAAAAGAAAAGCGTTTTCATTGCTCTCCCGACCAATTTCTGTGGTCGCGCTGATGATCGGTATGGCCCTGCTCGGAGCCGCCAGCACGATGATTCTGCGATCCGAAATACCCGTCAGGAGTGAAGGAAATCACGCAGCACAGAGCGGAATCGCTCAGGCTGACAGAAAACTGCTCGAAGAGAAATCGCACGACAGTGTGGCGGGCACAATTGCCCGTGCGATCGACCAAAGTCCTGATCCAGCAGACCATACGAAACTCCCTGGACATCAAGTCGATGCAGCACATCCTGGAGGCGATGCCGACACCGCGATTACCAGAAACGATTCACAGACAGAACAATCCCTGAGGTACGATGGATCGGGTCAAAATGGACTGCCTGATAACATCCATCAATCCACGAGCGATGATCCATTCAGTGAGGAAAGCCTTGGGTTTGCGGAATCCACGCAGGCCGCGAAATTCCGCGATGACTCAGGACACTCACCGCCGGTAAACGCAGATTCAAGTCCTGCCGCAGATCCCGTTTTACATGGCGTCACTGAAGTTCCGCCTGCGGTGTATGATGTCGCGAGTTCAGCACACGAAGACAAGATCACGCAACAGGCTGTGAATCTCATGACGATCGCTGACGAGCAACTTGCCAGCGGAAGTTACGTTCAGGCCATGCGAGCGTATCAGACCATCCGCCAGAAGTCCCAGGGAACACCGGGAACTGCGATACTCATGCGACTGGCGTTTTGTGCTGAAGCAGCGGGGCGTCGAGCCGCCGCACTTGAGGCCTATCGCAAAGTTGCTGCCACTCAGGCCGATCCGGCATGGGCCGGAGTCGCTCGCTACGGTGAAGCGCGATGCCTGGCGGCCGTAAAACGACACGACGGATTGCAGACAGATCTGCTGCGTCGCGTGCTGCTCGACGAATCCGAATTCCTGCCGACTGTCCGCTACGAGGTGTTGCATCTGATTGGACGTGATCTTTGGCAGCAGCAATCCTCAATGACATCAGTTGACCTGCTGGATGACAAGACACTGACAGTTCCTGAATGGACAGCGGACCCAGCGAGATTGCTTGACGAACTTCCGCTGCTGATTCATGAGACACCCACAAAAATTGGTCCCGTGCAGTTTCAGGTGCTGCAATTCGATGACCGGACCCCGGATGGGATCTCAGTGCGACTCAGTTGCGGTGCCACGCGACTGGAATCGCTGTTGCAAAACCTCCTGAGTGGCTGTCGTCTGAAGTTGGAAATCTCATCGCAATCGACGAAACAACTTCAGGGGCGCACACAGCAGGTTCATGTGGATGATTCGCGGCTGGCGACACTTCTGGACGGTATGACAATCCCCTACGACCTCTGCTGGCAGCAACGAGATGAACGCATCGTGATCCTGCATCGCGATGAATTGACGCCGGAGGAATTTCGCCAGTGTCGCTTAAGTTCCGCCGAACGCATCCTGCGCGTGGCCGTGACGGACGGAGCGGTTTCACGACAGACAGGCCACAGTCGCCTGGCTCTGGCGACCTTGCTGTATGAACAGAAACGGGCCGCTGATGCCGTGCAGTTTCTGCAAGTGCAGATTGAAGCGGAGCCGCGTTCTGTGGTTGAGACGGAAGCGGCTTTCAATCTTGGTAAGTGTCTCATGGCTCTGAATCAACGTCATGAATCAAGGGAAGCGTTTCTGCGAAGTATTGATGCTGCCGGGGGATTGACCGACGTCAAAATCGCCGCCTACATTTTTGTCAGCCGATTGCTGCTGGAAGATGATCAGAGCAGACTCTCCATTTCCAACATGATGCGCGGCGTCTCGCTGAGCGAAGATTCGACAATGGAACCGTATGCCGCACTCCAGTTAGCCAGTGCATATCTGATTTTTGGAAACCCTCAGGGAGCGAACAGCGTTCTCATGGAACGGCGTGAGGAACTGGCCAACGGGCCTGGACGTGAAGCCGCAGCTTTCGTGTCGGCCCTGGCACGATTTCGAGCTGCAGTGCTGGCCGATCGACGTGAACGTGAAGGCTGGGCCGTCGTGTCGGCTCTGGCAGAATTCAGGCCGGACAAATATTGCGGCGGACATTGGGCGGTCCTGGTGGCTGAAGCCTGTGAGGAACTGGGACTTGAAGGACAGGCCACCGATGCATACATCCTGGCACTCAAAAAGCTGCCGTCATCATGGCTGCGTGACCGCACGGTCCTGCGACTTGCCGCACGCTATCAACACGACCGCGACTTTGAAGAAGCTCGATTGCTGCTGGCCACCCTGACCAGCACGGAAGCCAATCAGATGGCGCTCCAGGCAAGGTTGCGATCTGCGGAAGTTTCAATGGCACAAAATCATCCGGAGGATGCGATTCGCATCTGCCGACTGCTGATTGATTCCACTGACACCCCACAGCTCGAACGAGCTGCACTGCGAATCATGGGACAGGCGTATGAACGCAAGAGAAATCACGATGCGGCAATTTCCTGCTTTGCCGGAATGCTGCCTGAGGGATCTGCAGACGAAGAACTCGATGGTTCGCCACCGAAATCAGCCACGCATTCCGCAATCCACGAAAGGCACGCCAAATGATGCCTCCCCACTGCAAATGCCTTTCTTCAGATTTCATCAGGCGAACGGCACTTGCCTTGCTTGCCCTGAGCACACTCTGTGCCCGATCAGCGTCAGCAACTGCTGCTGAAAAAGTTGAAAAAGCGATAACAAGGGGAGCGTCGCAATCGAAACTTTCGGTTGAAATGCCAAACCACGGCATCACGGAATGGACGAAGCACAGATCTGCGACCTCTCGTGCATGGAATCGTGCCGCCT
>Ga0335394_10003779_pt1 | contig 17216 bp, 10 predicted proteins | sample MAT03_FD_205741 | JGI IMG/M metagenome (GOLD analysis project Ga0335394, IMG submission 205741) | Freshwater microbial communities from Lake Fryxell liftoff mats and glacier meltwater in Antarctica - MAT-03 (spades assembly) (version 2) ... | reverse complement strand
GGAGCGTGAAGTGGTGGTGGTCTTCAGCCAACAACTGCAGGAGGGACAATTGCGGGGACTGGCGCAGTCGGTGGCGCGCAGCTGCCGGGAGTTGGAGGAGATGGGATTCAGACCGCAGACGAGCGTGGATGCGGCGAAAAGAAAACTGAAGAAGATTTGCGGCCGCCAGTATCTGCGCGCCCTGCTGTGCCACCAGGTCGATGCCGATGAACAAGGTGCCGTGCGCGTCCGTATCTGGAGTGATTGGCCGGAGTATCAACGTCTAGCCACGCGCTACTTTGGACTTCGTGTGCTGATCACCGATCGGGCCGAATGGAGCACGGCGCAAATCATCGAAGCCTATCGCGGGCAATCCAAAGTGGAGGCGGCGTTTCGCGATCTGAAAGATCCCCGCATGCTCTCCACCCGTCCGCAGTTTCACTGGACCGACCAGAAGCTCCATGTTCACGCGTTTATGTGTGTGACCGCCTATCTACTGGTCACTTTGCTGCATCGGCGCGCGACGCGCAATGCCGCTTATGAGGGGAGTTCGCGCCGGCTCTTGGAGGAGTTGGCCGAAGTGCGCTGTTGCCGGTTAGTCGATATAACCGGCCGCAAGGGGAGGCCCCGCGTGCGTTTTCAGATCGAAGAGATCGACCCTGCCAAACAAGCACTGGCGCAAGCGCTTGGCGCTGTGCCGGTCTTCCCCTGATCCCCGTGGTATATACGCCACCCCTCCGCTATCTACCTGGTTTTATGACACTTCCCAGCTTTGTCGCTTGCTAGGTGGGAAACTCCCGCTAGACCCGTTGACCTCGGCTTTGCCCGATCAAAACATTGGGTTTCCGACGAAGGGGACTGTTCCGCAGCCGGGAACAACGTTGATTTCACAGGCCCACTCCGCGTCAGACCCCCGACTTCCTGGCGCTCTCCAACCCGAAGATCAGGAAAGGGACTGCACATCGGCTACCTGCGGGTTAGCGCCCTCGATCAGAGCGAACTCCGGCAGCTCGAAGGCTTGGAGCTGGACAAGACGTTCACGGACAAAGCCTCGGGAAAGGATACAAAGCGACCCAACCTAGAGCTGCTGCTGTCCTTCATCCGGGAGGGCCACACGTTGGTGTGCCACTCGATGGACCGGCTCGCCCGCAACCTCGATGACCTGCGGAAACTCGTCTTAGATTTGACAAAGCGAGGCGTCCACGTTCGGTTTGTGAAGGAGAACCTGACGTTCACGGGTGAGGATTCCCCCATGGCGAATTTGCTCCTCAGTGTCATGGGCGCGTTCGCACAGTTCGAACGCGAGCTAATCCGGGAACGCCAGCGGGAGGGCATTGTCCTCCCTCCGTGCCAACATAGCTGAGACACTATTCCCGGTCTTAATTACTGAGCAGGGCGAGAATGGAAATCAGAGTGATCACGAATCAGAAACAGAATGGACTTGCCTCAGCGAATGCGGGTTGGCCCGGCGCGGAACGGAGAGAGGCGGAGCGTAGCGAAGCCGAGCGGAGTGGAGCGCCGGGCCAACCCGCCGCCAGTTCGCCGCCCCCGGCGCGGCCCAATCCGGAGGTCGTAGCCGATGCGCGGCGACGGACTTTCTCGTTGGATTATAAACTGCGAGTTCTGAAGGAAGCGGAAGCAGTAAAGGCCGTTGGCGGGATCGCCGCCCTACTGCGGCGCGAGGGTCTCTATTCGTCGCACTTGACGACCTGGCGCCAGGAGCGCGAGGCAGGCATGCGGCAAGGGCTGACGCCGAAGTCTCGCGGCCCGAAACAGAAACCCGATTCTCATAAGGAAGAACTCCGGAAACTCCAGCGCGAAATCCTGCGCCTGAACGACGCACTGGCACGGGCGGAGATGATCATTGATGTCCAAAAAAAAGTGGGCTCGCTGCTGGGATGGGCCCTGCCGCCGGGCCAGGAGGGGAAGATCTAATACTGGACACGGTAGCCGCGTTGTCGGCGACGATCGGCATAGAAGCGGCTTGTGATGCGCTGGCCGTGTCCCGCGCAACTTTCTATCGAAACCGCCCCGTTCCTGGTCCATTGGCCATGCTCGAGTCTTCCCCGCCGCCGCCAGTGGTTCGCGCCTCGCCAGCGCGGACCCTGGGGACGGAGGAACGCCAACGCGTGCTCACTGTTTTGCATGAAGAACGGTTTCAGGATTGGGCCCCGGCGGCCATCCAGGCCACTTTATTGGATGAAGGGAACTACCTATGCTCTACCCGAACAATGTATCGAATCTTGGAAAAAGAAGGAGAAACTCGCGAACGCCGCGACCAGGCCATTCATCCGGTCTATCAGAAACCGGAGTTGCTGGCCACCGCGCCCAATCAACTCTGGAGTTGGGACATCACCAAACTGCGCGGTCCGGTCAAATGGAACTACTTCCAGCTCTACGTAATTATCGACGTCTTCAGCCGCTACGTCACTGGCTGGATGGTCGTCGAACGGGAATCGGCCGAACTGGCCGAACTCTTCATCAAGGAATCCCTCCAAAAACACGAGATACCGATGGGTCAACTCACCATTCACGCCGACCGGGGGAAAGTCATGCGCTCTAAACCAGTTGCGTTCCTGATGGCCGACCTTGGCGTCTCCAAGACGCACAGCCGACCCTACACTTCCAACGACAACCCGTACTCGGAAAGCCAGTTTCGCACGTTGAAGTACCGGCCCGGCTTCCCCGACCGCTTTGGCTGCATTCAGGATTGCCGCGCCTATTGTCAAGAATTCTTCGCTTGGTACAACGACCAACATTGCCACTCCGGGATCGCGTTACTGACGCCAGCCATGGTTCACTTCGGCCAAGCGCCCGCCGTGCTCGCCCAGCGCCAAATTGTTCTCAATGCCGCCTATCTGGCTCACCCGGAACGGTTTGTCCGCAAACCGCCGGCCGTCAACCCGCTCCCGGAAAAAGTCTGGATCAACAAGCCCGACTCATCGAACACAACAGAAAGGAAAACTCACTAAATTATTTTACCGAGTGTCTCAAAGTTCTTGACACGCACCGCCTGGCCAAGAAGCGAGGGGCATACCGGGGACGAAAGCGGGCCCTCACGGCGGAACAGACTGCCGAGCTGCTCCGTCGCGTCACGAATGGTGAGTCGAAAACCCTCCTGGCTCAGGAGTTCCGCATTACCAGCGACACCGTTTATCAATATATGGCGAGAGCGGGGATGTGACGGATGCGGTGAAGGCAAAGAAGGGGGGTACAACGCCCCGGACAAAACTTTTACCGTTTTGGAGCGATGGGCATTTTTAACCAGTATACGGATACCCTAGACTCAAGGTTTTCCGCTCATGCTTGTTGGCTACATCCGGGTATCTTCCGAAACTGATCGCCAAAACTCCGATCTACAAGAGGAGCAGCACAAAGTCGGGGGTGAGTATCGTACGCGCATGATTCCAAAGGACACGACCCGTCCCATTCGGGTTTTTGCCCAATCGAAACATTGGAGTTTTTGGCAATCACACCGGTTTGGCGACTGGAGGTCGCTGTTGATTCCAAAGGCAATTCCTTGGCTGACCCCCGGCTTTGTGCTGCTCTCCGTCACGCATGCTTGCCGAAAGGACACCGATCCATCTTGAAGATGACCGCCGATGCGACGCCGACCGCGCCCGTTGCCGTGAAGCCGGAATGGACCACTTCATCGCCAAGCCCATCGAGCTACCCGAATTGCGCCGTGTTGTAGAAGGACGCGCCGAGCCGGTTTCGAGTTAGGGCTCTTGCCAGACCGCGATGCGATCTCAGAAAATTATCTTCAGCACGAGTTGGACGATGCGCGGTTCGCGCGCGCTGGTGATGCGGCCGAACAGCGGACTTGTCACGGTCGAAATCGGACCTCCCAGTTGCGTGTGGTTGAAGAAGTTGAACATCTCGCCGCGGAACTGGAGGCGAGCCCGTTCCGCCATTGTGAACTCCTTGAACACCGAGTAGTCGGCATTCCAGCCTCCAGGTGCACGCAGGCGATTGCGCCCAATTGCGCCGACTGTTCCAATCGCGTTCTGTCCGAACGCCTGCGGATTGAACCAGGCGTTGACCTGTTCCGCACGCGATCGGCCGCCGCCGAAATCGATCGCCGTTCCCGTTAGATCCGCGCGTTGGCCACCGACTCCGCTGAGCGCATTGTCACGGCCGCTGAAAACGTTGAAGGGCGTTCCCGCCTGCCCGGTGAAGATGAAGTTGCTCTGCCAACCGCCGAGCGCCGTCCGCAGCAAGGGGTGCGCACCCAGAAGGCGAGGATGTTCCACAATGCCGGACATCACCAAGCGCTGCGGAATATCGAAATCCGATGGGCCGCGGTTATTGTTGAAGTTGAACGGGTCTGGGCCGGTGCTGTTGCCTTCCGCTGTTGCATAGGACGAAATGTCGATCGACTTTGAGATGGTATAGTTGGCTAGCACGCTGAAGCCATGGCTAAAGCGCTTCTGCACGGAGAACTGCGCTGACTGGTAATTGGACAAGCCGCTACCTGACGCCAACTGCAAGGCGCCAATCGGCTGGTGGATGCGGCGTTGATTGATATTGGCGGGCGTGGCGCTGGCGCCGTAGATGGCCGGGTTGATCTCGGGCGAATTTAACAGGCGAGTGCCCTTGGAGCCTACGTAAGCGGCGCGGACCAGCCAGTCGCCGGCCAGTTGCTGTTCAATGACGAAATTCCAGCTCTGCATGTAGCCGACCTTCAAGTCCGGCCCCTGCAGGCCCCACGTTCCATAAGGTGTGAACCGGACGTCCTTGCCCGGAACGACGGGAGTAGGGTCGAGAATCGGGCCGCCGGCGTAGGGATCGGAGAGTTGGAAGGGACCGTTCACCACCGATTGCGCGACGAACGGTTGACCGGCCGCCGTACGGTTATTGAAAATGCCCATGTAGGTGTCATAAAAAATGCCGTACGCAGCGCGGATTACGGTGCGAGGCCGCACCTGATAGGCAAGGCCGAAGCGCGGCGCGAACAGATTCCCTTGCGTCGGGATGATTCCGTTCTCGAAACCACGATCACGTTGAAAAAGCAGACCGGCGGGTGCGTTGGGATAGGTCTCGGACTGACGTCCCGGGATGAATGTAATGCGCTTTTTGTACTTCTCGATGATGTCAAACCGGGGATCCCAGCGAAGGCCCACATTGACGGTCAGTTTTTGCGTCACGCGTATGTCGTCCTGCAGGAACAGGCCGGTGCTCCAATTGTAGATGCGGCTGTCCCAGAAAGACTGCTGCCGCCACTCTGAGCCGACGCCGAGCATGAACTCGGCAAAAGGGTTTCCGGCGTTGGAGCGGCCTGGGTCGCTCAGCATCTGGCCGTTGAAGCTGGCGGTGCCGCCGCTCATCCAATAGGAAGCGATATCCAGGCGGTAGCGCTTTACTTCGCCGCCGATGCGGAGATTGTGCTTCCCAGTGGCGTAACTGATGGTATTGCCCAACTGATACGTTGCTTGTGGCGAGTAATAGCCAAGGCCCAGGCTGATGCCCGACCAATTGGCGATACCGACGTCCATGGTGGCGAAACCGGGGATGTAGCGTGTGCGCGCGCCCAGTTTGGTGAACGAAATGTCCAGGGCGGGCGAGGGTTCGGCGGTGGGAGTGGTCTGGTGGAAGGTGGCGGTGAAATCGTTCAGCAAGCGCGGAGTGAAGGTGTAGCTGTGGTTGGTGGTGATGCTGGTGGAGCCGCCGTATTGGCCGCTCACGACATAGAGCAGGTTGTTCGGGATCGAGACCCACTTGCGGTCAAAGGCCAAGTAAAAAATCCGGGCGGAGATGCGCTGCTTCGCGGAGATCGCCTGATCGATGCGGCCAATGAACTGATAGTCGTCGGTGGGATTCACCGGGGTATTCAGCCGCAGTTGATAGGCGGGGTCGGAGGTGGAGGGCATGTAGTTGAGCAAGCCGCGCGAGACGGGGTCGATGCGGGACTGGGGGATGATGTTGCCGGGGAGGTACTGGCCGGGGGCGAGTGGATCACGGATGGCGCCGCGGCCGTCAGGGGTGAGCCAGGAGGAGAAGTCGCCGCGTTTCATCGCCTCGCTGGGCGCAAAGCGGAGCGCGCCGGGCGTGGCCACGCGCTGATTGGTCCCCTGATAGGAGAAGAAGAAGAACGTGCGGTCTTTGCCATTGTAAATTCGGGGCAAGACAACCGGTCCGCCGAAGGTGCCGCCGTACTGGTTTCGTTTCATGGCATCGCGGCCGGAGAAGTAGTTGCGCGCGTTCATCTTGTAGTTGCGCAGGAAGTTGAACGCGGTGCCGTGGAACTGGTTGGTGCCCGAGCGCGTCACCGCATTAACAACGCCGCCAACCTGGCGGCCGTATTGGGCGTCGAAGGTGCTGGTCTGGACGCTGACTTCCTGGATGGCGTCGGGGTTCGGGTAGGGCTCGGCGATGTTTGTGTAGCCGTCGTTGTTGTCGGCGTTATCGAGCAGGAAGTTGGTGGCGTTGCCGCGCGCGCCGTTGATCGATACCGGCTGGTGATACTGGCCGCCGCCGATGGTATTTATCTGGAGGGTGCCGGCTTGCGCGCCGCGGTCGGATACGCCGGCACTGAGCAACATGAGCTGGAGAATATTGCGGCCGTTCAAGGGCAGATCCACAATCCGTCGCGCATCCACGACTAGCATGAGATTGGTCGTAGTGGCCTGCACCATCACAGCATCCGAGCTTACGGTCACCTGTTCATTTACGGCGCCCGGCGTGAGCACGGCGTTGGCCTGCACATTGCTATTCACCTGAAGCGTAATGCCCGTTTGGACGAATTTCGCAAATCCAGCTTTTTCGACGCGGACATTGTACGAGCCCACCGGAAGCAGCGGGGCCACATAGCGGCCCGACTCGTCGGCGGCGACGGTACGGGCCAGGTTCGTGCCAGCATTGGTAATGGTGACGGTTACCCCCGGAACGACGGCGCCGGTGGAATCGTACACCGTGCCGTGAATGGTGCCGTTGGCTTGTGCAAACAGCAACGCGGGGAAAAGCAGGATCGAACTAAATTGGATACACCTCAGCATGAAAACCTCCCCAGGTTATCGGCGAGTATGCGGCCAACCGCCCGGTCACGGAAAGATGCATCGCCAGGGTTGTCCAAACGGTTGGACAAAAAATCCGGCGGGCGCCTTGTCCCGCCGCCGCCGGGCGGTTACGATAGCGCAGTGATTCGCAGTGGAGGAGACAACGGATGAACGAGAACCGGCCGGCGAGCTGGCGCCGCCGCTCTATTGTGCAAGGCTTGGGAGCGACGGCAGCTATCGCCAACGCACAGAACGCGCGCGCGCCCCGTCCGAATCGGAATCGCCGGGGGACGCTTTGGGGCCTCGTTTCAATGGCATCTGGATCCGAAGGCGAAGGTGACCGCCGTTTGCGACATCGGGCCTGAAGCGCTGCAGCGTCTTTCGAAGGCGTATCACGCCGCCACGTTTGACATGAGCCGAATCGCGGCGCATCCAGAGCGCGGAGCCAACAGCGGCACCGGACAAGAGGACGGAAGTCTTCTTCAACAAAACACGTCGAGGCTGCTCAGGCGTGGCAAAAGACTCCTGCGTACAATTCCAGGTTAATTGTTTCGCACCGCCTTCAGAAGGGTGTGCGGATCAAGAACTTTTCCGCCCTTGATTACTTTGAAGATCTTGCGGGAATTCTGAATCGAAGCCAGGGGATCGGCGTCCAGCACAACGATATCGGCCAGCTTGCCTGGTTCGATGCTGCCCAATTTTCCTTCTGCGTGAAGAACTCGCGCAACGTTGATGGTCGCCGCTTGCAGCGCAGCAGCCGGCGGTACCCCCGATTCCACCAGCAATTCCAGCTCTTGATGCAGGGAGAATCCGGGAGGACAAAACGGCTCCGGCGTGTCGGTTCCAGCTAGCAGCGGCACGCCCGCGCGATACAGAATCCCAGTCAGCTCTTTGTACTTTTGAAATTCCCGCTTGCGCAGATCGAGCGTTTCCGGACTGAGCGCTGTCTTCATCCTGTCGGCGCGATACTTCAACCAGTATTTCTTCAGCGGTTCCGGCATGCCGGAGTTATCAGCGTGCTGATAGTACTCGGGCAGGTCGGCCAGCAGGATCATGTTGCGAAAGACCACAAGCGTCGGATCGACAAAGACCTGACGCGCTCTGATCGCCTCAATCAGATCCTTCGCCATCGGGCTCTGCATGTCGACGTTTGCGCGCCGCTCCAAGGCCGTCTCCCCGGGCTTCGGCCCCCCCGGCGGGAAGATGAAATCGAAGACTCCCCAAATGTGCTCCAGGCTATCGATGCCATCGGCTACCGCGTCCTGGGCCGAGTATTTTCCCAGATGGCCTGTGACCACCAGCCCTTTCTTGTGCGCCTCCTCGATCACTTTGCGTCCGACTGGACGCTCTGTCCCCACATAGAGCTTGAAAGTGCTGACTCCCCACTCAGCCATGTCCGCGACAAACTCCGGAACCTTGTCGGGATTCGTGATAGGCCGCCCCCAATAGCCGTGATACGGCGGATTTCCGTCGATCAGTGGACTGCAGAGAAACATCCTTGGAGAGAGCTCCGGATGTTCGTCGGCGTAGCGGGCGAGCAGTTTTTGGGCGACCATGAGATCTCCCGTAGACCGGATCGAGGTGACGCCGTTGCCGAGAAAAAGCGGAAAAATCTGATCGCCGGTCATGTGTGCGAAATCGAGCACATAGGTGGTATGCACGTGCGCGTCGATCAATCCGGGAATCAGAAACTTTCCCCGTCCATTGATCTCGCGCGCCCCGCGCGGTATGCGGACCGGATGCTCTGGCGAGCCAATACTCCGGATGCGATCGCCCTCAATCACCACGGTGCGCCCGGGCAGCATGACGCCGTTGATCGCATCGAAGACGGAGGCGCCGCGAATCACCAGCGCGGGAGCCTGAGCCGTAAGCAGTTGCGATGCCGCAAAGACGGCGAAGAGTATGCGGGATCCCACCGGCATCAGAACGTGACCTTCAGGGCAAACTGCATCTGCCTCCCCATCGCCGCGCTGGAAATCTGACCGACCACGGCAGGGATATTAATGGTCGCGGCGGGAAAACCGAAGTTCGCGTGGTTTACCAAATTGAAGATCTCCCATCGGAATTGCACTGCGGTTCGCTCCCGAATGGGAAAGTTCTTAAGAAGCGCAAAATCCAGATTCTCCATGCCTGGGCCGATCAGGATGTTGCGTCCCGCGTTCCCGTTGACGAAGGAGGGCGCCAGCGCAAATGCCGACGCATCAAACCACCGCCTGATGTTTCGCTCTCCAGATGCCAGTTTGCCGTTGCCGATGCGGTTCGGACGATTCACGCATGCGCATCCGGCGAGATCCCCGGCCACTCCCGCGTTGAAGGGTGAGCCCGACTGCAACGTCAGAATGCCCGAGACCTGCCATCCGCCGAGAACGGCGTCGACTGCGCGGTTCGAGTTATTCAAAATAGCTTGGCCTTTGCCGACCGGCAGGACGTAGTTGAGTGCGCTAGTGAACCGATGCAAGCGATGCATGCTGCCTAGGCCCTTCTCCTTGTATGGATTGATCAGGCGGGCCCCCTCGAATCCCTCATTGTCGTTGAGCGTCTTGCTCCAGGTGTAAGAGGTCAGAATACCGAGGTTTCCGGAAAAGCGTCTCTCCACGCGCGCCTGCAGCGAATGATAGCTGCCGGAACCGTTGGTCATGTAGGCCGTCAGATTATTGAACTGCGGATACGGGCGGCGGGGCTGGACTGCGCCCGGTCCCGGAGCGGGCTGATTGAACGGCACGCCGTAGATCAGTCCGCGGTCGCGCTTCGCACCCACATAGCTGACGTCGAGAGCTATGCCCAGGAAAAGCTCGCGCTGAATCCCAAAAGACCACTGCTGACTCATGCCTTCGCGCCGTTCATTGTCGTGTGAATAGGTGATGTTGAAACGGGGAGGAAGCGTGCCACTGATGAGCGCATCCCGCACGTTCAGTTGCGGAGTCGCCGGATCGGAGATTACGGTACGCGTCAGACGCCACGGGAAATTGCCGCCCACATTCAGCAGATCCACGGAGAACGGGTTGTTAAAGTAGATGCCATAACCGCCGCGCAATGCGGTTCGGTTCGATCCGAACGGGCGGTAGGCGAATCCGAAGCGAGGGGCGAAATTCTTGTACCGCGCCTCAAACAACTGCGTCTGGTCGGCTTGCTCGAACGGAAAGGGGATTGTTCTGCCGTACGTGTTCGCCGTTCGAGGATATACAGCCTTACCAGTCGCCGGATTAAAGGATACCCAGCGGTCCTGCGCCTCGGTCCAGGGTTGGTTGAACTCCCATCGGACCCCAACGTTAATTGTCAGGTTCGGGCTGACCTGCCAGTCGTCCGTGATAAATGTATATAGGCTCTGACTAAACATCCTGACTCGATCCACACCGCCGGAAACACTTGCCGAAGCTGGCGTGCCGAGCAGCATGTCCGCCAGCCCGCTATTCGATCCGAGAACCGTCCGTTGGGTGCTGAAGATTCCGGTAAATTGGAAATTGCCGTTGAAGGAGCCGTCTGTGAACTGGTGCCAACCGGCCCTTCTGTAGTCGATCCCCGCTTTCAGGCTGTGCTTGCCGCGGCGGTGGGAAATTTTGGCCAGGCCCTGATATTGATTGTTCGTCTCGACGTTGGGGCGAAAACCCATATCCCCGAATCCGGCAAAGTCGGAAACACCGAAGATGGGTGCACCAAACGTGAACGGATCTCTGGAGGTTCCGAGAATGCCCGCCTCTCCGGCAATATCCTTGCCGACATTCTGCTGAATAAAGTTCGCGATAAACCGGTTATAACCGGCGCTGAACTCAACCACCGTTCGCGGGCTGGCAACCCAGGTTTCGTTCAACCCGGCTTGTTGCGGGCGCACGAGCTGGTTGTCTCCGCCGAGCAAAGGGAAAGCTCCAGGATTGTACGCCGGACGGTGGCTGATGCTGTACTTAAGAAACGCCGTGTGGTTATCTTTGATGCGCCAGTCAATCTTTCCGGTGTAAATGTCAATGTCGGTCCGGTTGCGCAAATCGGACACGAAATTGCGAATCGGATCGAGCACATTGGGGGCCGGATAGAACTGTTTGGCAATCTTGGTGGTAATCGGATCGAGGCGGCTGGTTGGAATGATGTTGCCAGCAAATGGGCCGCGGATGCTCTGACCTGCCCGTTCCGGGTCCGGCACGCTGCTGAACGGATCGTAGACCTGCCCGAGCGAAGAGAGGTCTCCACTCAACTGCGCCGCCGAAGGAACGCGGCTTACCCGTATCACTCCTTGCCTTGTTCGCGTTGCTTCATAAGCGCCGAAGAAAAAAATCTTGTCCTTACGAATCGGCCCGCCGCCGGCTGCGCCGAAGTTGTTCCGTTGGAATGGGGGCCGCGTGAGCGCGAAAAAGTTTCGCGCATCCAGCTTGTCGTTGCGGATGAACTCAAACAACGATCCGTGAAAGGCGTTGGTTCCCGACTTTGAAATCAGATTCAAATGAATGCCAGCCTTGCCTCCGAACTCAGCCGAGTAGGCGCTCGTCATCACCTGGAACTCCTGGATGGAATCCGGCGATTGTTTCGGCCCGGGCAATGCGCTCAGCGGGACCGTGCTCACGATGCCGTCGATGTAATATTCGTTGCTGTCGGCAGGCTGGCCGTTCGCGGCGATCGTCTTGTCGAAATAGTTCGATTGCGCATTGCCTGGCGCGCCCGTGTTTACGCCGGCGGAAAGCAGCGGCAGATCGAGGAAATCGCGCCCGTTCAAAGGGAGATCGACAATCGTCTTGCTTTGTATGATCTGGCCGCGCACGGAGTTCTCGCCTTCGATCAGGGGAGCCTGTCCGTCCACGGTGACGGTATCCGAGACGGAGCCGAGCTGCAATTTGAAATCGAGCCGCAGCCGACTTTGCGCGTTTAGATCGATATTGGCGCGAGATTCCCGCTTGAAGCCGACGGCTTCCACTTCGATGGTGTATTGCCCCACCGCAAGCCCCACCAGTTCGTAATCGCCCAGATCGTCCGTGCTTGTCGAACGGTCGAAGTTGGTGCCGGACTGGCGGGCTGTGATGCTGGCGCTCGGAACGCGGTTGCCGCTTGGGTCGAGAACGGTTCCGAGAATCGTTCCTCTGGAGACTTGCCCGTTCAACTCCCCAATCAGGATAAATGCAAGAGCCGCTAGCCCATGGCAGAACCGTGGGCCGAAAACGCGTGTTTCCAGCAGCGCAGGAAAAAGTAAGATCGAACCAACTCTGCGACATCTCAGCATAAAATTCTCCTCAGAATACCGGTTAGTATGCGGCACTCCTCCCGTTCACATAAAGGAGTATCGTCTGCGTCGTCCAAGCTGTTGGACATAATTCGGAACGCGCCTTGCCCAGCCGCCGTCCGGCCGATACGATAACCCAGTAATTCGCCGCGAAGGAGAGTAGGAATGAACGAAAACCGGTCAGCGAATTGGAGCCGCCGCTCCGTCGTGCAAGGCTTCGGAGCAACCGTCGCCGGCGTCTCCGCTCAGGTTGCGCGCACCCAACCCGTTCGAATAGGAATCGTTGGCGGACGCTTCGGTTCAACCTTTCAATGGCATCTCGACCCTGGCGCCAAAGTCACCGCCGTCTGTGACATCCAGGCCGCGGCGCTGCAGCATCTTTCAGAGGTTTATCGCTGTAACACGACTTACAAATCATTCCGCGATTTACTCAAACATCCTGAGCTCGATGCCGTTGGTGTCTTCACTCCCGCGCCCTTGCATGCATGGATGGCGGTGGAGGCTATGAAGGCCGGCAAACATGTCATAAGCGCCGTTCCCGCCGGCCTGTCTGTCGAACAACTCGAAGAGATCCTCGAAACCGTAAAACGCACCGGCCGCAAGTACATGATGGCGGAAACCAGCTACTATCGCCCCGAAGTCATAACCTGCCGCGAATGGGCTCGCGAAGGAAAGTTCGGCACAATTTTCCATTCCGAAGCCGAGTATCATCACGAAGGTCTCATCCCGCTCATGTTCGATGATCGCGGCCTGCCCACCTGGCGTCACGGCCTGCCGCCGATGCTCTATCCAACCCATTGCACCGGCATGGTGGTTCCCGTTACCGGGGAGCGTCTCGTGGAAGTGCAAGCCATCGGCTGGGGTGATGGACACGAGGTCCTCAAGACCAACGCCTACCGCAATCCTTTCTGGAACACCACCGCGTTTTTCAAGACCTCGGGCGGCCACTCCAGCCGCATCGCCGTCTACTGGCACGTTGCGGCCGGCGGCACGGAGCGAGGGCAGTTCTACGGGGATCGGCTCTCCTACATTATGGAGCGCCCCGAACGTTCTCCCAATACCGTCGTCCGCATCAGCAAGAACGGACAGACAGTGCTGGACTCGAACGGTTACCCTGAGGGGAACGTTTCCATGGAGGCCTTCCAGCAGCCGGCCTATTTGGAGCGCCTCCCCGCGCCGATGCGGGTTAAATCCGGTCACGGAGGCTCGCATACGTTTCTGACTCACGAGTTCATCAGCGCCATCGCGGAAGACAGGCATCCTTCGGTCAACATCTGGGAAGCGATCGCCTACACGCTCCCCGGCATCGTCGCGCATCAGTCGGCTCTCCGCGGTGGGGAAGTCCTGAAAATACGGGACTACGGCACGGCTCCCGCCTAACCTCGAAATGGCCTCTGTTTCCCTCTCCCGCCAACAGTGGATCATTGCCATCCTGCTGTTCTTCATGATCCTGCTCAACTATCTGGATCGTGTCGTCCTCTCGCTTCTCAGCCCCGTCATCCGCGCTGAATTCCAACTCACGCAGATGGACTACGCCGTCGCCGTGAATGCCTTTCTCGTCGCATATGGCGTCATGTATCTGGGCTCCGGTCTCGTGCTTGATCGCATCGGATCCCGCACCGGTCTCAGCCTTTTTGTCGGCCTCTGGTCGGCGGCCTGTATGCTTCACGCGGCCATCGCGGGTTTCTATAGCCTCGTCTCCTATCGGTTTCTGCTCGGCGTTTTCGAACCAGGGGGATGGACGGGCGCGGTCAAGACAGTATCGGAGCGATTTGCCCCGGCCCAGCGCAGCCTCGCGGCCGGCATATTCACAAGCGGCGCCGGCATCGGTTCAGTCATTGCCCCGCCGCTCGTTGTCTGGCTCAGCCTCCATTACGGCTGGCGTAGCGCCTTCCTCATCGCCGGGCTCCTCGGTTTGATCTGGCTTCCGCTCTGGTCCATCGCCACTCGCAATTCCAACGCGCCGCCTGCGCCCGCGCCAACGCCAGTCTTCACGCTTCTCCCCCGCTTGCTCCGCGATCCCCGCTCATTGGCCTATGTCGCCACCCGCTTCTTCGGCGACACAACCGGCTACTTCTTTCTCTTCTGGCTCCCCGAATATCTCATCACTTCGAAAGGCTTCACACTCAAGGAAGTCGGCGCTCTCGCCTGGATCCCATTTCTCTGGAACGATCTCGGCGCCCTCGCCGGCGGTTACGCCTCGGGCCGACTGGTGGAGTGGCGTCAGCGCCCTATCGAATCGCGCAAAATCATGATGAGTATTGCCGCGCTTTTCGTCCTGGCCGGGTCGTTATTCCAATCGGCCTCCGGCGCTATCGGCGTTCTAATCTCAGTCAGCCTCTGCACCTTCGGCGTCGGCATCTGGTCCGCCAATATGCATGCGGTCGCCGCCGACGGTTTCCCGCAGCCGGAAGTCGCTACTGTCCATGGTCTTGCCGGGTCCGCCGGCGCCATCGGCGGCATTCTATTCAACACCCTCGTGGGCCATCTAAGCATGAGTGGAGACTACTTCTTTGCGTTTCTGATCCTCGTGGCCCTCCAACCCCTTGGCGTCGGCGCACTGTGGCTGTGGCTGCCGGACCGCCCTCCGTCAGCCAATCCGGTCACGGACAACGCGGCGTGATCCGCCAATGATGTTCTGCCCTGTCTCACGCAGTTCTTCCGCCAGCGCCTCAATCATCTCCGGCCGCACCTGGCCGATCGTCCCCGTCACACCCAATGCCGCCACAAATTCGCCGGTTCGCCGGAAAACAGGCACCGCCACGCAGCGCACTTCCAATTCCTCTTCCTGGTCGTCCACCGCATACCCGCATTGCCGCACTTTCGCCAGTTCCTTCCGTAGTAAGACTGCCGATGTGATCGTATGCCGTGTATAGCGCGCAAATGGCTCCCGTTCCAGCACGTGCCCACTGCGTTGTTCGGAGGAATGCGCCAGCAGCACCTTGCCCACCGCCGTGCAGTGCAGGTTCGTCCGCTTGCCCACATATGTGTCGAACTTGATCAGCCCCAGGCAGTCCGCTTTCTGCACATAAACGGCCTGATCGTGCTCCAGGATCGCCAGGTGCGCCGTCAGTTGCACCCGCTTCACAAGCTCATTCAAATGCGTCAACGCAATATCCGGCAGCAGCACATTGCGCATCAGTCCGCGGCCCAGATCCCACACCTTTACAGATAGCGTATACTTGTGCGAACCGGGCTCTCGCGCCACATATCCCAACCGTTCCAGACTCTGCACAATCAGGTGCATGGTACTCTTCGGCACCGCAAGCTTGCGGCTCAGTTCCGAAATATTCCAACCCCGCTGCGACGTGTCCAAAAACTCCAGAACTCCCAGCGCGCGCGCGATGGACCCTTGATGAGAGTCGCCGGAATCGGAAAACATGTGGTTACCACCTCCGCATCTCGTAGTAACTTTCCTGCGCAACGTAGCGCGCATTCATTCTACGGCCGGATCTCACCCTGCCGCCACCCGGCGGAGAGGAACCCCTTCCAATATAAGCAACACGGCGGCCACCTGTTCTAACGTTGTGTCGATATCCGCTTCGGTGTGCGCCGCCGAAATTGACCACTGCTTCGTGGCCAGCGGGAACGGATACACGCCGCGTTCAATCAGCGCCGCCCGCATTCTGTCGTCAGCGGCAAAGGCGTGATGCTCGGCCAGGTCATGCCAATCTTTCGGGCGGTGATCCATGAAATACAGGCAGAAGGCCGAACCCTGTCGCGCTACCGTCGCTTCAATGTCCAACTCCTGCGCAACAGCCTCCAGGCCCGCCTGCATCCGCGCCCCCAGTTTCTCGGTGTGACGGTACACTTCCCCGTCGTTCATCAGCAGCCGTTCGATCGTCGCGATCGCCGCCAACGTCGGCACTGGATGGGAGTTGTATGTCCCCGCCAACAAAACGCGCCGCGCCGGGTCCGGGTCCACAAACCTGTCCATGTACTCTTTCTTCCCGCCCAGCGCCGCGATCGGATATCCGTTCGCCAGCGCCTTTCCGAACGCCATCAAGTCCGGCCGTACATTGAAAAGACTCGAACAGCCGCCGAGTGCATGCCTGAACCCGGTCTTCACCTCATCGAAAATCAACAGGAATTTGTATTTGTCGGCCAGCGTCCGGAGTCCCTCCAGATACCCCGGTTCCGGATGCACAATCCCGATGTTCTGCAGTATCGGTTCGGTAATTAGCGCCGCTACCCCGTACTGTTGGCAGACATGCTCCACACCGGCCAGATCGTTGAAATTCACCGCGTGTACCAGTCGCTGATGGCTTAGCGGCACTCCTGCGCTGATCGGATGATAAGGGTACTCGCCCCCGGCCCGCCGCGGCCCGAGCTGCGCGAGGGGCGTCATCAGGTTGTTCGAAACGTCGTTGTGCCAGCCGTTATAGCCCCCTTGCATATTGATGACGTGATCATTCCCGGTCACCGCCCGCGCCAACCGGATCGCCTGGTACGTCGCCTCGCTGCCGGTATTCAGGAACTGCACGCTGTCTACCGCCGGTACATGTTCGCAGATCAACTCCGCCAAACGACCCTCCTGAACCGTCGTCCCGGACCCATACAGGCTCGCATCCTCACGCAGACCGCGAATCACGGCCTCCGTTACGTAAGGATCGTTGTGTCCCAGAAAGTGCGGTGCAAACCCCGCATGGTAGTCGATGTAGCGGTTCCCTTCCGCGTCCCAGAGGTACGCACCCCGGCCACGAACAAATACAATTTCGGGCTGCGTCGCCCGATTCACGGAAACCACTCCTCCCGGAATGAACTGCCGGTTACGCTGAAGGATTTCCGCTGATTTTGGATATTGCTGGTTCAAAATACTTCCTTTCCTGGGAGAGTACATTGCGATTGGCGGCAAGGGCAATCGCCCTCCCCATTGAGCGTCCAACGGGATGGACATAGACAATCGGGCGCTAGTATTTACCAATCCGCCACGGATCCGTCCTTGTGAAAATAGGCCATCTTAACTTCGGGCTGGAATGGGTGCTTCCGCGCCTCCGCTTCATTAATGTCGATTCCCAATCCCGGCGCCGCCGGTGGGT
>Ga0335394_10003778_pt1 | contig 17218 bp, 31 predicted proteins | sample MAT03_FD_205741 | JGI IMG/M metagenome (GOLD analysis project Ga0335394, IMG submission 205741) | Freshwater microbial communities from Lake Fryxell liftoff mats and glacier meltwater in Antarctica - MAT-03 (spades assembly) (version 2) ... | reverse complement strand
CCACTAGCCAAATGATTGTAAATGTCAAAGTAACGCAGGCACTAATTGATACCGGAAAAAGACACAACTCCGATTCATGCCCGATAGCGAACGCAGTGCGAGGACAATGCGGTGTTCAAGCAATCAGGGTAGATGAATTCTCTATTTCGTTCCTCGTAGGCAACGAAATACGAGACTTCCGCCACTGTGTGCTACCACATAGCGCGGTGACGTTCGTTGCTGCTTTCGATGCTGGTGAACCGGTGCAGCCGTTCGAGTTTGAACTTGAGGTGAACGAATGATTGTCAATATCAAAATAACGCAGGCACTGATAGATACCGGCGATCCGTGCAATCCATTCGGTTGTCCGATTGTGGTTGCAATCACCAGCGCGCTACCTGGCAGCGTGGTTGGTGTAACAAACAGAGAAATAGCGATAATGATAAATGGAATCAATCAGTTTATCGTCCCCCCGTGGACGGTTACGCAGTTCGTGAACGCATACGATAACGATAGGCCGGTGCAGCCGTTCGAGTTCGAACTTGAGGTGAACGAATGATTGACGAATCACAGCGCTACTCAAAGCGCACGGTCCGTTGGGTCGTCCATTTTTTCGAAAACGGCGAATGGTGGCTAGACACCGCTGCCGGGGATCACCTATCGATTGCCACGGCTGCATTGACAATGAGCGTTCGAATGCGAAAGCCGGGAGTGACAGACGCCAGAATCGTCGAAGTTGTTACAACTGAAATCGAGGTGATTAATGAGTAAGACGCCAGCACTAACCGAAGATGAGAAGGCGTCAATACCGCCGATGCAAGACGAAGTCGATCAAGCCGAACGAGACAACAAGACGACACAAGACTTACGTGAAGCAGCACAAGCCCGAAAGGATGCCAAGAAATGAGCCACCGATTCACAGACTTAACCTTCCGTGGACTGGGCACGCAGCCACCAAACTGGATAGCTGCCGGTGTTAGCGTCAAAGGCGCACCGTACCGGCTTATCACACCAGAGCCAACAGTGCCAGCCGACTGGCCCAGTGAGGCAGAAGTCGCAGCCATCTGCGCACCGAACAAATACGACTTGTTTGCGAAGGCGATACGGGCACTAATTGACGATGGCGATTGGGCGATATACACAATGTTCGCACAGATAGCCGAGCGCCAAGAAGAACGGAGAGAACCGTGAACGATCTAACGCCATGCAAGATTGAAATCGAAACTGGCTTTGACGTCCGACTGTCGTTAGAGGTGAGCGATGACATCCTACTGTCATTGTTGTCCAGCGCATTTGAGGATGAGGCGATTGGCTTCTTGTACTACGGCATGAAGGAAACGGCACCGGCAATTGTTCCACAGACAGTCAACGAATGGGATCGCCTATTATGGGCAGCTGTCAAGGGTGGTTCGATCACGTTTAAGAAAGTCGGAGGAAATTGGCTTTCTCTGGATCGTGCCGCATGTATCGAGGGGTTAAAACTACTTCTCACGAATTACCCAGAACACATTGCCGCCGTTCTCGGTGGGGAATCCGACACAGAACAGGGCGATTTATTCCTACAACTCGCCCTCTTTGGGAAGGTTCGCGAAGGATAGTCCGCCCACGCCGGTGGCAGTATGGCCTGCCCACAGTGCGCCTCGAAGCGCAGCCGGTGCATTGCTGCAAAACGCAGCACGTTACAACCTGGTGCGCCGTCACCGTAACCGGCAGAAGGGCTAAAATGAAACTCAAGACAATTTCCGTGACCTACGGGCGAAAGTTGAACACGGGCGACTATTCAAGCGCCACTAGTGAGATCAGCCTCTGGGCAGACTTGGAAGAGGGCGACGATGAAGCGCTTGCCGCCGAAGCATTGCGTGCGATGGCACGAAATCAAGTGATGCTGGAGCTGGCTCGCATTGAGCAGAAGCTGGCAGCAAAAGTTGAAGGCGTATTCGCTGGACTTCCCGTCAATGTTCAAAAGAAATTGGAGGCTTAATCATGGCTATCAAAAGACTGGTACGAGAAGCACAATTCCCGAATATTGGGAAACTTAGAAAAGGCGGCGTCAAGCCGGAGACCGGCAAGGCACCCGGCAAAGACCTTACTTACTTCCGTTTCGACACGGATGACGAACGAGCATCCAAGATGTTTCACGCGGTTTACGGAAACGAACCGTCCGAGATTAACGTCTACTTGCCACACCAGACCACCGAGCAGAACTTTACGTGCTGGCAAGAGGCTTACGTCGCCGGTGGTTTACAGCATCGTTGCGACGGCGAGACGTGCGTAATCTGGTTATCTCCCGATGGTAAGAAGTATCACACCGAACCAAAGCCTTGTCCAGGTGGCTGCAAAGAAGTAGGACGCCTGATGGTTATCATCCCAGAGTTACAGCGCTTCGCATTTATCACAGCGGAAACCCACAGTATCCATGACATTATGAGACTGACTAAAAACCTACAAGCCGTTGAGTATCTCCGTGGCGACCTTCGTGGGATACCTTTCATCCTAAAGAGAACACCCGTCGAAATCAGCACGCCAGCAGGAGATGGCAAACGCGCACGGCGTGAGAAGTGGTTACTCTCAATCGAGGTTGATCCAGCCTGGGCGGCACTACAATTGGAGTCGATGCACCGCGCTGCCCTCACCGTGAATGGTGTCACGGTTGATGACTCTCGCCTGCTAACTACTGCCTATGTGGATGAAGACGAGGGCGAGATTGTGACGATGGAAACGCAATCAGGCATTCCTGCCCAGCGCCCGCCATCGAAGTCGCGACATATATCCTACAACGGAGACGCCGCTCTTTCAATGGGTGCCGAAGACGACGGTATACAGGATGATGATGAAATTCCTGCCCGTGTCGCTGAATGGCTGGAACAAGCCAAACCGGCAGACGCCGCCAAAGAGTGGGCCGTCGAGATTGGCGCTCAGCCCAATGAACAAGCAGCGCGCGCCAGTCTAAAGAAGATCGTCGATAGTCAATTCGGTGGCAAACTAAGTCGCGTAAATCTTCCCACTGCGCTGACTGCGTTTTATTTTCGCCAACAGGAGAAACTAAACGAAATTGATACCCTCGAAGAAGTAACCATTGAGCAAGTCGAAGAAGTACCCTTTAACTAAAAACGCCGCTCACTCGCACTGCTACCCTCTCCGCTAATAGACGCATGAACACATGGATATTCTGCAACGTTTTTTACAACAATATGAAGAGCCGCCCGCCGCGATTGATATCGAGGAGCCTGCCTACCTACGTGGGCAACAGCGCAGCATCAAACAATGTGCGCCACCTAGTATCATTCGCGCGGGCGAATCAATCAGTGTGTCACGTCAAAAGATCGCTCAGGCTATGCGGGATTACATGATGCTGGAATCACCAGATCACATGCTGTTGATTCCAGCACCACCCGGAACAGGCAAAACATGGGCCGGCGTAGAATTTGCGCACTGGGCATTTGAACAAACAGGTAAGCGGGTTCTGTATGCTGGACCACGTAAGGATCTTTATGGTGACGTGTCTCAGGCAGCACTAGAGCAAGGCCAATCGCTGAGTAACTGGTATCCGTGGAAAGCGCGCCAGAGAGACGACCAGGACGATACACAGCACACGTGTAACCATGTGGAGCCGATCAATACATGGATGCACAAAGGTTTCAAAGGTATGGACTTTTGCCACCAAGTTTGTGGCTGGGATTACGTCAATAATGGCTGTCGCTACCACAAACAGAAGGATCGCAAGGAGCCTTTGATCTATGGTCAACACGCGCACGTTGTACTAGGTCATCCACTGACAACACAGTTTGGCGTGGTAATCGGTGATGAAAATCCGATGGGCGCTTTTACCAACGAATGGCGTATACCGACCAAACATCTAGCTTGGTCACAATTACCGGCAGGTGATCCGCTGACCAAAGTTCTGTACGACCTACAAAAACTTTGCGAGAATGGAGCGCGCTTGCATGGCCCGGATCTGATTAAGATGCTAGGTCCAGACCAGGTGATTTACGCATGTGAGAATTTCAAAATGCCTTTAGACGCCGCCGTGATTGCACCCCATCTGCACACAGATGAGGACGTAGACAAAGCACCCTACAATTATTTACCTACACTGGTGCCAATGCTACTAAAGGAAGCGATGGCGGCCAAAGCTGAGGTTGATTATCTGCATCGCATTTGGGCGAATGAGCAAGGGTTGACGATCCTAACACGTCACCATGTCAATGAGCAGATGCCGGATCACATGATCTGGTTTGACGCTACGGGGCGTAAGGGACTTTACGAAGCACTATTTGAGCGTACCGTAAAAGTCGTAGACGTACATCCACAGTTGACTGGTAAAATTTACCAAGTAGTTGACCGCGCTAATGGAAAAGGAAGTTTGGTAGACAAAGACGCGAAGCAGACACACCGCGTCGATCAGGTGGTCGCCCAAGTAAATGAGATTTGCAAAGATTTTAAGCGTCCGGCTGTGATTACCTACCAGGCCATCGAAGATCGATTCAGTCAGTCGGCTATGCACTTTTACGGCAATCGCGGGTCAAATAGTTTTCAGGACTGCGACGTACTGGTGATCGTAGGCACACCCCAGCCGCCGCTATTCCAGATCGAAAAACTTGCTAAAGTCATTTGGAGCCAGCGTATGCGCCCCTTTGATACCAAGTGGTACACAAGGGAACGCGTCTACAACCACATCGACGTTGATGGCAATGGCTGGTGTTATCCCGTATCTGCCTATGCCGACGAAGAACTGAATGAAATTCTTTGGCAGTACCGCGAGGCGGAAATTATCCAAGCAGCACATCGCGCTAGAATCATCTTTCGTGACGTACCAGTCTATCTACTGACCAACGTCCCCATTGACGAATTGCCCCCCACACAACTGACGACCATTCGCGAGATTATGAACGCTCCCGAAGGGGTTGACGCATTCAAGTGGGCTGCGACCGTGCTATTCGCGGAGAAATGCGAAAAAGAACAGGGGTTCGTATCGGTTAGCGATCTCGTGTCAGGGCTATCCATAAGCAAACCAACTGCGCTGAAATATATCGATTCGCTAATCGATAGTGGCGCGTGGGAATTGGCGATAGTAAAAAGTACGGGTGGCAGACCGCCCAAGGCGATCCGAAGGGGACTTTAGTAAAACGCTCTTATATATATAATTAGTAGAGCGTTTTACTAAAGTCCCCTCAAAAACTTCGTATATTAATAAAAATCTCGCACAGCAATAATTCCACAGTTTAGCCAAAAAGGAGATCTTAGCATGAAAAACAATACAAGTTCTGGGGATGAGTTTTCTGTTAGCTATCGGCCAAGTGCTCCCAAGCCATTATCGCAGATGACATCGGGCGAGATGATGTCTCATCAAGAATGGCATAAAGGCATGTGGGCAAAGTTGAAGAAAGCGCGCGGGAACAAGTGTGAAAAATGCGAAGCAAGAGTTAATCAAAAGACAGCCGTCTTGCACCACAAGCATTATCGAACCTATTTGAGCGAGACGGGTGAAGAAATGGTTATCCTGTGCGCTGATTGCCATAGCGATCTACACATAAGATCACAGATTGGATCACTGACAAAGGACGATGTGCCCTTCATAGACCCGCTATGGGCGTTCAATATTCGATATTAACATGCAACCCCTTTTGTCTTTTGCAGAAATATGTATACCGTGGTATACTGTACCCATGATAAAAGAATCAACACATACGCGAATTTATACGGACGCGTTGCAGAACTTGCGACGCATTCATGCTGAGACAGGCGAAAGAATGCTTGACATTGTTGATCGCCTGCTGTCCGCCGAGATTAATCGCATTCGCAACAGCCAGAACGCTAGCGACTGCAAGCCGGTAGAGGAAGGAGAGGGGTTTCAAAAACCAATACCACAACTAGGCACAATAGAAAGCCCAGGACTACGATAGCGGCGTAACCCTGGGCCAAAACAAATTGATAGAACCTGGAGAAATTATAACATGAATTTGAGACCATACCAACGACAGACAATCGATAATGTGAAAGCAGACTGGCAGAGCGGCTTTCAGAACGTGATGATTACCGTAGCCACGGGCGGCGGCAAGACAATTATATTCTTGGGATTGCTGGCCGAGGAGTTGCATAACAACCCAGGTAAGCGTTGTCTAATCATTGCCCACCGCAAAGAGTTGATCGATCAGCCGATTGAGCGCCTAGCTGAATTTTGGCCGGAACTAGCGCAGCGATCTGGGATCGTGATGGCTGACCAAGACGACTGCGATCAGCAAATCATTGTTGCCACCGTGCAAACGCTGGGCGGACGCGGGCGGCTTGATAACATTTTACAGCATGGCGCAATTGATTATATCGTGACTGACGAATCCCATCACTCAATTTCTGCCTCTTATTTGGCCGTCTACGAACAGCTAAAAGCTGCCAACCCCAATGTAAAACATTTGGGCGTCACGGCTACACCTATACGCGCCGACCGAAAACAATTCGGTGACGTGTACGAAAAGGTGTCAGCGCACTATGGCATCAAGGAACTGGTGAAACTAGGTTACTTGGCTCCACCGCGCTGGCTGGCTATTCAGACAGGCATTAGCCTGGCGAGTGTATCCAAATCTGGCAGTGGGGAAGATCGAGACTACAATGCGCGCGGCTTGGCTAACGTTTTTGAAACAGATAACTGTTTCGAGCTGGTCGTTGAAACCCACCAGAAATATGCGACGGGGCGGCCTGCGATTGCCTTTACTGCGTCGGTCGCGGGCGCTTACAGTTTAGCTGAGAAATTCAATGATGCTGGAATCAATGCGGCGGCGGCGGATGGCACAACCAGCCGTGAAGTTAGATCGCAGCTTATTAGGGATTTTCGCTCAGGCAAACTATCGGTACTATGTAACGTGGCGCTGTGGACGGAAGGTCTAGATCTTCCAGAAATATCCTGCGTTCACATGGTGCGCCCTACGCAATCCGACGCATATTACATCCAATGCATTGGGCGCGGCCTTCGGCTATTACCTGGCAAAGATGACGCCTTAATCTTAGACTACGCACCGGCAGAAGTGCGCAACGTGACCATGTTGGGCGACGTGTTGGGTGTCAATGTTGAGAAGGCCGCCTACATGGATGAGGACGCCGAGGAGGGCGAAGTTATTGCCGGTTTCACGTTCGATGGCGATGTAAAATGGATGACGGGCGATCCGATGGAGATTATCGGGCGAGCGCTTGACTACCTCAATTTGTCACCCTGGCGCTGGAACCAACAAGACAAACGATCATGGATGATCTTGGGCCTGGGCAAAAACGAAACAGATAACACGGATCGCACGCTAGCGATGTCGCCGGCTGGCGAATCTATGCAATTGTGGGGCGTATGGAAGAAAGACGAGGAGCGTTGGCATTCGGCCAAACTTCTGAAAGAGGGCACTTTTGAGGAGTTGAGCATTGTTGCCGATGAATTTGCGCACAAATGGGGCAGTGAACAGCTGGCGCGCAAAAATCAGCGTTGGCACACTCACCCACCTACCGAGGGTCAAATTAAGTATGCGGGTCGGCTTGGCATCAACTGCGACGGCATGACAAAAGGCGGATTGGCCGAAGCGATCACCTACAAATTGACACTAGACGCATTACGCAGAGGGGGCGCGCATGTCTGATTTGCTGCAAAATATCCTTGATCGCTATCCGAGCATCCAACCGGATCGACGGGGCGAGTATCACATAGACTGTCCATTCTGTGGCAAAGAAACCCACCGTGGTCAGACGCATTTTTCATTTAGCGATGCTGGGTACAAATGTTTTGTCTGTGGATCTTCGGGCGGCCTGGTCGCCTTGTCACGGCAGTTTGGCATGACCGATATACCGATGATTCCCAGAATCGAACGCAAGCCGGAACCAACGCCCATAGCACCCTGGCGCGTGAATCCAGATCGGCTACTAGCTGGATATCTGAATCATCCAAATCGTTACGCGGCTTGGATGAACTATAAGCCTCTCACCAGCGCGTCGATTGATCGTTGTCAGTTCGGATATGGGAAGCTGCCTTTTTTGGGCAAGGAGGGCGATTGGTATATGAGCAAGACAGATTGGCTGATTGTGCCACTTTTTGAGCATGGTGAGCTTGTGGGCCTGCGTGGGCGCAATCTGACGGATAACGGCCCAAAGTGGATCAGCGCAACCGGAACAAGTTACACGTTGTGGGGTGCGGATGCTGTGCAGGATGGGGACACCGTTTGGTTGTGTGAGAACTACGCCGACGCGGCTTGGCTCATGCAGGTGCATCCCGAATGGAAGGCCGTATCCATCGGCGGCGCAACGACATGGCGCGATGGGTGGTGTGACTTTCTATGGACACGCAGGCCGGTACGCGTGATCGTGGCGCTTGACAATGATTTGGCTGGGCAAGCATCGGGCGATAGGTTAGCACGCATGATCGAAACATGGAAGGTTGACCATCCAGGGAAGGCTGATCAACCAGGGTTGGCTGTGCCAGAACCGAATGGCCCCAAGATTGCCAACAGTTTACGCAAGGCTGGCATCAATGCGATACTTTTCGAGTGGCCTGCGGATGCACCAGACAAAGCCGGTATTGATTGGGTATTATCACAAAGAGAGAAGGCATAATGCCTACCCTATTCGGAGTTGAGGTCAGCGACGAAGTGTACGCCGCCAACAAGCACCTCGCCGCGCCGCCGAAGGAAGACAAGACAACCGCCCGCAAGCGCCTGGAAGCCGAACAACGCCGCAACTTCGCTATGCAGTTTGAAGCGGTGTGGCGCACATTGGGCGGCCCACCACTTACGCCAGAGTTCCGCTTCTGTGAGGGGCGAAAGTGGCCCGCGGATTATTACTGTGAAACAGCGACAGGCAAATGGCTAATTGAACTCGAGGGCGGAGTGTGGATAGGAGGAAGGCACACGCGAGGGAAAGGGTTTATCGAGGATTGCGTAAAATACAACACCGCCACGCTACTCGGGTACCGTGTGATCCGCATACCGACAGGATTCGCGACGGCGACTTACTTGCAGCAGATTGTTGATTCGCTATAAAAAGGAGATTAGGGAAATGAGTACACTAGACGAATACAAAGCAGCCCTCGCCACCGCGGTCGCACAGATCGCCATGCTGGAATGGGCGTTAGCAACGCTGGCCGCCGAACGCAAAGCAGAGGTTGCCGAACTGGAAGCAATCAAAGCGTCACTCGCAGCACACGAAACTGGTGCTTGACACGGGGCATGGAGGCGTGTTAGAATGTAGCCTAAATGGTGATACGAACGAACTACGGAGGCGGTGTGGCAAATAAACCTTTATCATTGCGATTATCTCAACAGACGATAGATGCAATGGATAAAATTTGTAAAGTGGAAGGCACCAAAGGGCGCGCCGCGTTGGTGGAAATGTTTGTTCGTGATTACCGGCACTATGGCCTAATTACGAAACGACTAGATAATCATGAACAGCGCATAGAGGCGCTAGAAGCCAGAAAGGACTAACATGGCTACTGAATTACTGCCGGAGGAACGCGAGACGCATTTGAGTATGGCTGGCGACAATCGTACTGAATGGGAAGTTTTTAGCGATGATCCGTACTGGATACGTCGATTCGAGAAACTAGGCGTTGCGCCAGTTGAGGTAGTTGGCACCGGCTTCAAATACAAAATTCGCAGCGATCAGGTGTTGATCCGAAAAGGAAAACGCGAGGTGAGTGAGGAGCAACGCGAACGAATGCGCCGGAATAACCCTTTTGGCAACAAAAACACTAGTCCTGCCGAGGAAATCGACACAGGTACGCTAGGGTAGGCTGTGTGAGAGGTGGGCGATTAAGTTGGTGAAGTTTTCGACAGGGGGACTCATGTTTTTGAAATTGTTCTTTCGTTTTATGATCAGCCCAGCATTGTCAGCGCGTTGCCCGTACTGCAAATCGGCAGACGTAGACGCTCAAATCGGCTGGGCAGAGTGCCGTGATTGTGGAAAAAGTTGGTCGTACTAATGCGCACGCCGTACATTCGCCGCGTTGTTGCATCCCTGGTCATGGGCATGATTCGCAACTACTTCCGCGATTTGACCGAATACTATCAGGGCGATCACGGCAGATTCGATAGGATGGTCGTGGACGGTGGGAAGGCACTAGAAACCGCGTCCCCGACAGGGTGGGCGCTTCACATTCAGAATTTACAGCCTGAATGCGTTGGCTACCATGACGATGAATTATCTAGCATTCATGCCCAGTTGGCGGAGTGGGGCTTAAACTAACACAACAAAATAGCAACGGGGTGAACCGGCACGGCATGCCAGCTCACCCAAGTCAGCACCGAAGTGGCGGCGCGACCTGGATAGCTTATCATGGCTATCCTTATCGACGCAATCCTTCGGATCAATCCGAAGGATTTTTTGATCTCATGGACCTAATGCAACAGATCATCCAAGACGCAAAACTGATTCATAACGAGCTTCAACGGCTCGGCATTGAAGCGAAAATTAATAAATCGCGCTGCAACCCTGGTGGCAATCAGTTAGCATTCTATGGCGTAGATTTGTTGGGCAAGACACGCGCTGCTGACATTGCCAAAGTTGTCAACGAACTATCGCGCGTTATCAGTCGCAGCCGACGCAAGCGCACCTATCTGCGTTTTGATGAAATGCTGCTTCGCCTAGAAGCAGAACACCCAGAACGGAAACCGTTGCACTGGTCGCCACGTATCATGGAACGGTGCAAGCCACACACGGCTGCGCTGGGTATGTCGCACTATGACGGCGAACGGACTGTAACGGTGTCGCTCGATGACATTCCGCAGATTCTGGTCGCGGGTGAAACCGGCAGCGGTAAAACGGTGCTACTGCGCAACTTCATCACATCGGTTGCGGCCAACACGTCGCCGGACGATTTGCGCATGATCCTTATCGATCCTAAAAATGAGGATTTACGCCCATACGCTGAATTGCCACACGTCGAATTATTCGCCGGCAAACCGGACGCCATCGCCTGCGCCATCGAGCGTGTTGAGGAAGAAATTGCGCGTCGCAGCGATGACCACGCCGCGAAACCGTACCGGCTTCTGGTCATCATTGATGAGTTGGCTTGGGCGATTGAGGGCAAAGACGCGCAACGCCGTCTTGGGCGCATTATGGGTATCGGGCGTTCCAAGAAAATCAACGTGGTCGCCTGCACGCAACAACCAACAGAAGAAGGCGGTATGGGCGCGATGATGAAAGCAAACGTGCCTATGCGCCTAGTGGGTGCTGTATCTGCTGGGCAGAGCTACACGGCCACGCGGCGCAAGAATGCACAAGCCGACATGCTACCACCCAAGAGCGGTGCATTCCTGTTCATTGCCGGTTTGGATATGTACCGCTTCCATACGTATCTGATGGACGACGATGACGAACGGCGCGCCGTGGCGTTGATTCAACAGCGGTGGGGCAATACGGTGCCCGTAGTAGCACCAAGTGGAACGCCGCTTGCCCAGTATACGCAGCGTGATGAAATTGACGACATCGTTGATTTGATTCGCCCTCTGTGGCTAGAATGTGCTAGCAAACGGGCTATGAGTATGCACGCATTAGGCCGTCCATATGGAGGCAGTCATGCGGCAAAAATTGACGCCGCTATCGGGCGCTTAGGTGCTTCTGCAAGTGCTTCTAAAAGTGCTACTACGGGTGCTACTTCTTCTTCTCACACGAGTGAAAGATCGGTGGGCGCGAATAGTAGTAGCACCGATGGAAAGATCATAAAAATGCATAGGGCGGGGAGATAATATGCACAACCATGAGGGAACGACCAGTTTCTTGAAGATTCTTTCGGCGTTGGTATTCGTGGCCGTGGCCGTGTGGTGGATTGAAAGCCGATTCAGTAGCACAGCCGTGCTGATTGTATTGGGCTGTATCGTGGGCACAGCTTGCTTTATCGGGGGATCACTACTCACGCACATGACCGCCAAGAGTACGATGGAGAACGTCGCCAAGTTCACGGCCCAAGATGCACAGGTTGATCGCTACCGCATGCAATCCTTCAAAGAAATGCAGCGCGGTGAAGCGGCCATGCAACGGGCCGCTGCACAACTGACCGTGCTGGATGCCAAGCGCGTCAATAGCATTGCCACCCAACAAGCCAAGCTATTGACGGATGCCGAGCGCGCCAAGTGGGACGCGCAGAGCCGACAGGGTGAACCGGAAGCCGTTGACCTATGGGACATGGACAGTGACGACGATAATGAGTCGTTCAAGGGGTGGCGCTGATGTTCGGTGATTTGGTCACGGAAATTAAATCAGCGTTTGGCGGCAGTGCCACGCGCACAATCATTGTCGCCAAGCCATATTGTTGCCCAGCACGGGACCAAATCACCGGCGCATTGCAGCCGTATGGCGTAGTGATCCATGGGTTCAATGAATACACCGAGCGATTCAACTATCTTGGGCGCATGGTCCCGGCGTTGCAAGTGGCCGAAGTCACGGTAAGCGCAAAAGCGGCGTCATGGGCTGAATACTTGATCCTACGAACGGGTACGTTCCGGGTGTATGGCCCGTACATCGACAAGCGCAATGAAGTCTGGGCAGCGAAGCACAAAGGCCAAATGCCACCAGCATGGAAGGCAGGCCAGCCGTGGTTGGAATCAAGTTGCAGTGCCGGTAAAGAAGCGTGGCGAAACGCGAAGAAGGGTAAACAGAAATGACAATCATCCAGTACGTTTTGACTATTATCATCGGCGTTGCCGCAATCCTACTCGCCAGAGAGACGCACATCACGTCAACCGATGCCGGTCGGCTGCTGCTGGTCGCTGCTGTCACAATCCTGATTGTATCCGTGCCGGCCGATCTCCCGGTCACTATGCGACTCCTGTCGGCGTGCATCGCTGGCTATGCGCTGCACAATATCCTAGGCATGGCGCTGGGTCCGGTGCCATTCACGGTGTTGAGCCGTCAGCCAGCGATGCTTGTCGCCAGCCATAGCGCGTATCGAATGCAATTCGGTGTGCGGCGTATGGTGTTGGCCTAATGTCCTCCGGCAAACACCACTCATCCAGCACACTGAGGAACGGCATTGTCATCACCTGCGTGTGCGTGGGTTGGTTCGTAGTCGCCGGTAAAACGTGGCCGCTGGCGATTGCCATGGGCACATGGGTTGGGCATGTCCTGACGCCCGACATCGACCATCATCGGCTGACCATCGAAGAACGTCGGATGCTGCGTCGCTTCAAGCTGTTCGGTTGGCTGTGGGTGGCCTTCTGGTGGCCCTATGAGAAATTGAATCCGCACCGTGGACGCAGCCACACGCTACGCGGCACGGTTGAGCGCTTCCTGTACCTGTTCTGGCTACCCATTGCAGCTACGCTACTCTGGATGCCAGAAGCGGCGCTACTCTGGATGCTGGTGCTGACTGGGCAAGGATTGCAAGATATGGACCATCTGCGACTGGACAGAATGCTATTTTGGCAACGATAGATTTTGTATAGAAAAAAGGGGATGAGATTATGAAAATGAAAAATGGTTGGGAAAAGGGAGTCGATTTGATCGTTGATAGCTTGGGGTATGCTACCGTGCGCTTTGCGCCAGTGATTGCGCCCATCCCATCGATTGCGGTAATTTTAGAGGTGTCGAATTACTCGGCTTTCGCGTGGTTCACAGTCGTTACAATTGAGATGGTTGGCTATGCCATCGGAGACAAAATGGTTGAAGCAGTGCGCCGAAAAGTCTTGCCGATGAGACAGGCTATGATTCCGCTGATTGTGTATGCCATAATCATCGAAGGGCTAATGTTGGGCTACAAAGTTATTCCGGCTTGGACAGGTGACTTCCTATGGGCTGATGCGATCCGATCTAGCGTGCCTATGCTTTATCCATTCTTCACACTGGCGGGCGCTGGGCTATATGCCTTCCATGAATATTTGAAGGAAATACAAATTGATACACAGTATGAAAAAGATACGGCACGCGCCGATCAAGAGTTAGATACTCAATCAGACCGTGAATTAAAGCGCCAGCGTCAACAAGTTGATCTTGACGCGTACAAGGCAAAGCTTACACAGGATGTCGAATTAGATCGCGAGCGCGCACTTGCTGGGTTACGAATCAAAGAGAAAAAAGCAGCAGTGAAACTTTCTGATAAAGATACAAAAAACTTATCTACAGGTGGTGAACTATCTGGCGGAAACTTTCCGGAAAGTGTTGAGAAAGTATCTGGCGAAAGCTTGGGCAAAAAGTTAGTGATGTACTATAAGGCAAATCCTGGTGCCAAATTCGAGGACGCAGCGATGCATGTAGGATGGTCAGTTCCGGCAGTATCTAAGGAGATTTCAACACTTGTTGGCATTGGCGTTTTTGATGCTGTCAAGGAAGGTCGGCGCAAAGTCGTAACAGTCAATGGTCGCCATGAGGAATACTTGGCGACCTAGTGCGTGCATAGAAGGAGTCACTCAGTGGAAATAATTAGGCCCGATAATCCACTATGCCAAAAAGTATATCGCCAGATACAGGCACATTGTGCTATTCGCCTGTCGGCAAGAGTCGGGCACAAGTTACGTGCAATTGTTGGTGCGACTGGTGATATTACGTCGCTAAATGCCGGGGCACTGGCAACCAAGTTTTCTGGCAACGAATATACTGAATCGTTGCGCCTGCTAGGGATAGCTAACCATATCAAGAAGCGATACAGCCGAGGAGACAATCATGGCGAATAAGAAAATCAAAATCGTGTGGGAATCAACGCGAGGCACGAAGCATTCGAAACTCGTGGACGAGACTGATGCTAAGGCAGAAATGTCACGGCTGCGCGGTCTGCCCGATGTTAAGTCTGGCAGCGTTCGACTCAGCATGTGAATCTAGCCACCACCAAGCGCACCCTAACCGGTGCGCTTTTTGATTGTGCGCACAATCGTAAGGCGTGACCGTGTTTTGGGGTGGATTTGGGCGAAATTGGTGTGTTTTGCCTATATACAAATCGAATAGAGTATGATATAATTCAATGTATAGGCAAGGCAAACGGGACTGAGCCACAATCAGCAAGGAGAATGAAATGAACAAGCAAATGGACACGCGCGAGGGAATCGAAGTCAAGCTACGATTTGAATTTCATGGGGAGAATCTATCATGGCAAGATATAAAAGTCTCTTGGACTGGACTAGTGGACACTGGCAATCGCAATGTATTGCAGGATATTCTAGCTGCAGTTGCAGCAGCTGGCGAGGTGGGAACTACTGGGCATGTCACAGCAATCCGCTGGAATGTGCAGGGATCGTTACAGGGGCACTTTAGCGATGTGCAAGCGTGAAATGCCGGGGCATCCACAAACAATCAATCAGCAATCAACAGGAGAATCAAAATGAACATTGACTACATGAATAAAACAGCCGAAGAAGTCAAAAAACTTTTCCCGGAGAATGCAGTGACCGCCGCCGGAAATTTGTTTCACGACAAAATCAACACTAAGTTGGACGAGCATATGGCGTATTACAGCCACCAGAAGGCCAGCATACTGGCCAACGACAATTTTGTACAGGCGCGTTTCGACAAAGATATGAATTCTTTCCGCCGATTGGCGGAACGCATGAACAAAGAGGGTTGGGATTACGCAGAGATTTAGCCCCAAGCCCCGGCGTGAAATGCCGGGGCATCCATCAACAATCAATCAGCAATCAACAGGAGAATCAAATGAACAAGAAAATCGAGAAATCAGCAGGAAAGTTGAACCAAGAGGCGGCACTAGCGCCCTTGGAATCAGCCGATGAGACAATGGCCTTCTTTGACAAGTGGGCAGACGAGGACTTTGCCAAAGAGCATGGCATCGAAGTTTCGGAAATCACAGCCTTCATTGCCAAGATGCGGAATGCGGAATGACTGAAAATTTTACGAGTAAAAAGTACGGACAGTTTTCAGTATCACTATCGGACGACAAATCGTTCGTATCGAGTTTAATCGACAAAGCGCTGGCCGACATGAGCGCTGACCCACTTGAGATGTACGAAGCCCAGCCACCCAAGAGCGACGGGCGACGCAACAACGGCGGAGCGCGGCGCGGTACCGGCCCCAAGCCGACGCCTGCGGATCAGCGCAAAGTACGGGTGACGATAAGCCTGTTGCCGGAGACGAAGAAAAGATTAGTCGGATACGCCATAGCTTTGGATATCAGCACGTCCGAAGCGGCGGACACACTTTTGACAATCATGTTGAGTAACGCCGACCCGCACCGGCTATAGCGCGGGAGAAAGAAACGATTATGGAAAACATTTGGACAGTTTCACCTGAAACAATGGCCGCTTTCGCTGTAAAAGAATCATGGAAGAAGTCTCCCCACTACGCTGCGCTTATGGCGCACAAGTGGGATGGCGACCCAAGCCCATCGGCGCGACTCGATAGTCGCTACCAAGCTCACCTTATGGAGCACGGTCGGCTCCTTCGCCTAGTGCAAGAAACAAGCTAAACAAACGCCGACCCGCACCGGCAATGTGCGGGAGAAAGAAATAATTATGATATGCAAAATATACACTTGCAAAAAAGAGCAGTTCGCCGCTGACCGCCGCCCCACGGAATATCGCCAAATCGTTGGCGGATACCCGTCCCCGATTTGGGGAACCCAGAAGCTGGAAAAGGGGGAGGCAGCAAAGATAGCGGTATCGGGGCACAAGTTTTCCGACATCGATTCGCCGGACACCCTGATTGAATTCGCGACAGACCAAGATGGAGACCCCGTGTTTATTGCAAACTGGTCAGGAACATTCGAGGTTATTTCCTGACCAAACCACCACCCAAGCGCACCCTAGCCGGTGCGCTTTTTTGTTGCCATCGACGTATACGCGCAACTCTGTTGACAGCGCGGCAGCGTTGTGCTAATATACGAAGCAGTTTACACCGACGCACGCACCGCAGGCAAACAGTCGGTTGGCGTGCGTTTTTTCGTTGTACCGGAGAGTTCCAATGGCTAGCTATCCAGACGACCGAGACGCACCACCGGCAATCCCCGGCTTTGAGTCGATTGCGCCAGGTGGGGTGATTGTGTCCGCGCCCCCTGGCATTAAAATTCTCACACCAGGTGTCAGACTGACGTACAATTATCCACTGAGTGAAGCGGTTGATAATCGCAATCTCGTGTGGATCAATCGTTACGGCGACATGCTCGCCACCGACGACATCACGCCCGAGGAAGCGCAGGCCGCGATTGATCTGCTGCTCGGTTACGCGGGGGCGATTGAATGAGTAAATGGGAACGCAGCATCGATTTCGTCCTAGCGCAGGAGGGCGGCTACAACAACAACCCCGCTGATCCAGGAGGCGAAACCAACTGGGGAATCTC
>Ga0335394_10003773_pt1 | contig 17229 bp, 12 predicted proteins | sample MAT03_FD_205741 | JGI IMG/M metagenome (GOLD analysis project Ga0335394, IMG submission 205741) | Freshwater microbial communities from Lake Fryxell liftoff mats and glacier meltwater in Antarctica - MAT-03 (spades assembly) (version 2) ... | reverse complement strand
CGTTCACCATGGCTCTGCTCGCCTTCTGGGTGCTCGAAGTCGCCACGTTCATCTTCATCCTCTTCGCCTTCGAGTACATCGCCGGCGGACACATGTTCCCGCTGGACATGCTCCCGCCCGCCATTCTTTCGCTGCTGAATCTGACCCCCTTCCCCTACATGCTCTACTTCCCGGTCCAAGTGTACCTGGGCCGTCTCGACGGCTCCGTCCTCGCCCATGGCCTCCTGATCCAGGCTTGCTGGGTCGCCGCCAGCTACATCCTCGCACGCGTCGTCTGGGGTCGTGGCATCCGCCACTACTCCGCGGTCGGCGGGTGAATCCTTCCAGCCACCGGCCCATGCACACTTCCCCACCCAATCCTCCGCCCGTCGCACCGCCCACCGGATTCGCTCGGTATGCGGGCATTTACGGTGCATTCCTCCGCAACGGGTTGGTCCGGGAAATGGGGTTCAAGATCAACTTCATCCTCTGGATCTTCGTCGAACTGCTCTGGTTCGGGCTCCAATTGGCGTTCATGGCCGTCATTTACCGCCATACCGAACGCATAGCCTCCTGGACCCAATGGCAGGTCGTCTTCCTGGTCGGCACCAATCATCTCATCCAGCAGATCTTCACCGCGTTGTTCATGAACAACTGCGTGAAACTGTCCGAGAACGTTCGCACCGGCATGCTGGACTTCCTCCTCCTGATGCCGGTCAACGCCCGATTCCTGATCTCACTTCGCCACGTCGACTTCGGCGCCTTCGTCAACGCCGGGTCCGCCGTCGCCGTCATGGTGTATGCCGCCCGCCAGCTCCACCTCACCCCCACCCTTCCCCAGCTCGCCGGGTTCAGCCTGCTGCTGCTGGTCGGCCTTTCCGTCCACTATTCGGTCATGTACATCCTGGCCTGCATCAGTTTCTGGACCGTCCGCGCTCAAGGCATCGTCTGGGGTTACTACAATCTCTTCCAACTGGCCCGACTGCCTGACGAAGCCTTCCGTGGCACCTTCCGAGCCGTGTTCACCTTTGCCGTGCCGATCCTCCTCGTCACCAATGTCCCGGTGAAGCTGCTCATTGACAAATTGTCGTCCCCGTTCGAGATCGTCTGGCTCGTCGGCCTAAGCACCGCCGTCTTCGTCCTTTCCGAGGTCTTCTGGCGCTGGTCCGTCCGCCACTACGCCAGCGCCAGTTCGTGATCGGCAGTCACGGCGCTTTCAGGGTCGTCAGGTACTCCACCAGATCGACCAAGTCCTGACGGCTCAGAACCGAGGCCAATCCTGCCGGCATCACCGAGAGTTGCTGGCGCTCCCGCCGGGTTATCTCCGATTTCTTCACCCGCACCACCGCGCCCGTCTGTTGCTTGATCACCAGTTCTTCATCGGTCTCGCTCGTCAGAATTCCGAACACTTCCTCGCCCCCGCGTCCTTCCACGCTCCATCCCTCGTAGCCAAAGGAGATCCCCGAACTCGGATCCAGAATCGACTCATAGAGCGCCTGCCGTCCCAGCTTCGTTCCGATCTGGCTGAGCGCCGGCCCAAAATCCACCCCCACACCACCGGCCACGTGGCACTTGCTGCACGACGCTTGTTCGCTTTGAAAAAGCGTCGCCCCCCGGGCCGCATCCCCTCGCAGCCGAACCAGGTCGCTCACCGAGGGCAGTTCCCCGCCATCCGCGCTTTTCGGCGCCGGTAAAAGCTTCGCCGCTTCTGCCCGGATCTCAGGCCAACGCGATTGCGCCAGAACCAAACTCGCCGTGGTGCGCCCCGGTTCTTCCAACCCACCGTCACGGGCATGCCGCAGCAATTCACGCGCTCCCGCCTCCGTGCGCGCCAGACCACGAATCGCCACCGCCCGGCTCGTCGTCGAGATGCCCGTGGCCTTCACCGCGTCCAACAGGATCGTGATCGCCCTTGGATCCGCCGAATTCGCGGTTGCCTCAATCCAGGCCTCCTGCCGCTGAACACTCGCTCCGCGCGCCAACTTGTGGAACGTCTCCAGCCCGCCACCGTCCAGGACCAAGCGCATCGCCTCGGCCGCAGCGGAGTCCGCCGGATGCCGGCTCGCCACTTCCAAAAGCCCTTCCTCCTGCCCTTTCAGTTCGAAATCACGCACCAACTCGACGAAGGCCGGCGTCCCTCGAGTTGATTCCAGCACACGCATCAATGCCGCCTTCAACGTCGGGTTCGCCTCGAAATCCATCCCCTTCAACCGGCGCAAAGCCTCCACCGCCGCCGAACTGCCACCCGCGTTTCCGCCGGCGGCGGGCATCTGTCCCCAGGTCGCCCGTGGCAACTCCAAAGCCAGGAGCACCGACAAGGCCGGAATCCAAAGCCTCGAAACGATGCCTAAATCCCATCGATGTCCCGATCCGGATGTCGCGCGCATGTGCCGACGACATTACCCGCCACGGCCACCCGGGTTGGCAATCCCGGATCCAGCCCCCTACCCGCCCCATGCCCACGTGCAAGTGGATGCGTGGAGGCTCTCTCAGAAATCGAGCTTGCGCGGCTCAAAGTCCCCGCTATTGATTGCGATCGTCTTGTCCGACCACATTTCCATTGCGTGTCCAGGGTTCAGGATACCAGGAAGTGCTTCAGGGTGGTTGTGTTTGTCCTGGAGGGTCCAAGTCCGAAACCAAATCAGCCTAGCCTACGCCCCCATATTCCCATGAAGAAAATAATCGCATTGTTCGCATCCGCCTGTGTCGCCCTCACCGCCTTCGCCGGCGAATTCCCTGACATCAGCATCGGCGACGTCAAGTCGGCCCTGAAGGCCAAGAAGGTTGTCATGATCGACGTGAACGGCTCCGACAGCTACGCCAAGCGCCACATCCCCACCGCCCTCGACTTCGACGCCGTCGAGAAGGATTTCGCCAAGCATCTCCCCGCCGACAAGGACGCCCTGATCGTCGCGTACTGCGGCGGACCCAAGTGCAAGGCGTACCAGGCCGCGGCCACCGCCGCCGAGAAGCTCGGCTACAAGAATATCAAGCACATGTCCGCCGGAATCTCCGGTTGGGTCGACGCCGGCGAAAAGACCGAGAAGGCCAAGAAGTAAGCCCGCCCCAACTCGGCTCTTCGCTTTCGTCCTTTATCGATTTCACTGAGGCGCCCCACTCCGGGGCGCCTTTTTGTTGGCCTGGCAATCTGAGGATCCCCGCTGATTCGGCCTCCATGACACCACAAGCGCGTAGCGAGGGACTCGGTCCGAAGCTCCCGTCACCAGCCGGCCGGTAAATCCGCCAGCGTCGCCCTCAAGATCGTCTGAATGGCGGCTCGTTCTTCCTTTGATAAGGCCACCGACGGTGAACCCTTTTCACCCCCCTCGTCCTGCAGTGCTTGCCCCAGGCGTCGATACACACGGTCTTTCAGCACCGACGGCATTCCCGCAACTACCGGACTGTAGATCATGTACGAACACCGATGCTCGAAGAGGCGGGTCTTCAGTTCCAGGTCCCTAAGGGAACGGCCGTCCACGCTCCGTCGGTCTTTCAAAAAGTCCGCCTTGAACCCCGGATTTCCTGGGATCATACCGGTTGGCAACGGCACTTCTTCTGCAAAAAGCAGGTACCGGACCACTCCCTCCACCTGCCCTTCCAGTTCGCCAGCATGCTCCTCGGATAGCCGATCCCATCCGCCGTCCTCATGCGCCCAGGCCCTCGCCCGATAGGTCGCCCCCGCCACCCGGTTCACAAAACCCACCTGATGTTCGTGGATCGCCTGCGCCAGCCAATCGCTGGTCGGTTCCGGATACCGTTCCACATCGACCCGGCCTTCCATCGGGTTGGCGATTCGCGTCATCACCCCTTCAAAGGAACGTCCAATCGTGTTCGCCCAATGCTGGGTCCAACTACCGTGACCGGTCATGTACCACCCCCCAAACCGGTCCTCCCATGGAATCCCATGCCCGGACTGCCCTTGCCGAAAGGCTTCCAGGCTGCCACCGCTCGGACCCGACACCACCGACTTCACCAGCAGCCCCGGCACATACCCGGTGTCCTCGCCCGCATGGCAGTTCATGCAGCGCGTCGCCCGTTCCACCCGGATCGGCTCCTCCCCACGCGGGATGTCGAAAATGTAAAAGACCACCCCCAGGTCCGGATCCAGGGCCGCCAATTCCAAACGCCCCCCCGGGATATACCCGAGATAGAGGTCGTCGTTGAAATAGAGTGCCCTCGGATTCGATGGGGTGATGCGGCTCAACTGAAGGCTCGTCGTGGAAAAAACCAACATCTGCGACGAGGGCGAAATCCCCAGAACGCCCAACAAGCTCCGGAGGAACGCCTTCTCTCCGCCCGCCCGATCCAGCCGAATCCGACCAGATTCCAAATCCTCCTTCAACCGGGTGAACCGATCCGTGGGGGTCCGGCCAAAGTACTCGTGGGGTGGCTGGCTGAACTGCCGGTACAGGGATTCCGCCCCAAAAGCCCTCGACGCCAAAAGTCCCAGACAGAGCAGCCACAGGCCATACAGCACACGCGTCATCGCCCCGAATGTATCGGTCGGCAAAATGCGACGACAAGCCCCCACCGTTGCGCTAGCTTGGGTCCTCTCGCGAATGCTCGGAACACCGTTCGCACCGTCGAGGGGTTGTCCTGGAAAACGAACTCATGCCGAATCCAAAGCCAAGGCCCCACCCGATCGCGCGGAGTTTATGGATCGCCGCAGGGCTGATCGCCTGCGGGCTGGGTTTCCTGGGAATCCTCCTGCCCGGCATGCCGGCCACGGTCTTCTTTATCGCGGCCGCCGCCTGCTTTACCCGGGGCAGCGACCGTCTCCTTCATTGGGTGCTCAATCTCCCCCGAGTCGGCCCCCTGGTCCGCAATTACCGCCTGGGACTCGGCATGCCCCAGTCGGCCAAGGTCTGGGCCACCATCACAATGGTCGTCTGCGTCGCCTTCAGCATCGCCAAGTTTCCCCACGCCTGGCAGGGAGCTCTCGTCGCGTTCTTCTCCACCTGCGGCGCTCTTTATATTTGGTTCCGGATCCCGACCCACCTTCCAGAGCCCGTTCCCGTTCCGGTCCGCGCTGCCACGCCTCCTTCCCCGGAGCGGCAACCCGAATTGGAGCATCAGGAAGAGCGCTAGCAGTCGCGACGGCTCCAAGCACGTCGTCGCCTTCGATCCGGTTCACCCACTGCCCAATGGGGCCCGGGCCAAAGGGTGAGTGACCTTGTTGCCCACAAAACGCTGACCCGCTTTGAACCCTTGAAACGCCTTACAACGCTAGGCATAACACCGCAATGCTTTCCAAGGAACTTGTCGCCGCTTCGACTGTCCCCTTGGTGCTCTCCGTGCTCACCGAAGGTGAGTGCTACGGCTACGCCCTTATCCAGCGGATCAAGGAGTTGTCCGGCGGCAGGATTCAATGGACCGAAGGCATGCTTTACCCGGTCCTGCATTGGATGGAGAAGGAAGGCATGATCGCGTCCGAGTGGCGCGAGTCGGAGTCAGGACGCAAAAGGAAGTACTACCGTCTGAAAACTGAGGGACGCACTGCGCTGCTCGAAGAACAACAACAATGGCTCACGGTCCACGAAACGCTGAAAAAATTATGGCAACTCCCCCGTTCGACCTGAACCTCGCCATCCACCAGTGGCGCCGCCGCTTCACCCAGGCCACTCCCGTACGAGGTGACAGCATCGACGAAATGGAGGCTCACCTCCGCGATTCGGTCGCCGCTCTCCAGCGCCAGAGCCTCACCCAGGAAGAGGCGTTTCTTGTGGCCTCAAGGCGCATGGGCCCGAGCGACACGATCACGGCCGAGTTGGCCAAAGTCCATCCCGGAGACGTCCGGCGTAACCGGGCTGGCTGGATGCTGGCCGGTGTGTTCGTGTTCATTCTGATCACCGACTTTGCCAGTCTGGTTTCCGGCATGACGGTGCTCTTGGGGAATCTATGGAGCATCGACGGACTGCGCCTCGGGTGGCTCGGCGTGGTCGCCAGCGGACTCGCCCTGACGGCTGCAGCACTGGCGATTTTCAGTGTGGTCTTCGGCCGAAAATCATCGAACACCGCCGTCTCGGACCGATGGCTCGCGAAGCCCGCCTTCCTGACCACCGCGCTGCTTGGCACTGTGATCGCCCTCAAATTGGCGGGAGGAGCGATACCGATACTGCTCGCGCGCCAGATGAGCCCGACTGGCCTTGGCGGAGTCTACACAGTCCTCGGTTGGGGCGGGTTGGTAGCTCAGGTCCTATTCCTGGCGGCTTTGGCTCTCGTGTTCGTACGGCTCGCATCCCAACTCGTCGCCCCGACACGCTCGCTGGCCCCCCTGATCCTCGTTGCCTTGTTGGTCTCTCAGGGGGCGGAACCCCGAGTCGAGGCCCAAACGACAACCCCGCAGGCCGCCGAGACCAAATCCTCCCAACGGGCCACTCTGGATCAGGCGATGAAACTCTGGCAGGCCGTGGGCAAAGGGTTCAAGCACTCGTTCCTCAAGTAACCCGGTCTTCCCTTCCGCTCCCTGTCCCCACAATGCTCGGGTCATGCCCGATTCGCCAGGCTCCCTGAGTCGCCGACGAGCCATCCAATCGCTCGCCTCCATCGCCGGTGCGGCCGCTCTTCCCGCCTGTCGGAGCGCGAGCGGTTCCAAGAATCCCCGCTCCCAGGCCATCCGACTCGAGAATGCCAAGTCGGGAACGCGCGACTGGATGCTCACCAGGACCCAGGTCGATCCCGCGACCAAGTGGCGATGCCCCTGGATCGAGGGCTACTGCTCACGGACCAGCGTGCGCCCCGGCGAGACGATTTCATTTCACGTCAGCACCCGCCAGGCGTCCTCGTTCACCCTGGACGTGTTCCGCATGGGCCACTACGGCGGGAACGGCGGCCGCCTCGTGCACCGCTTTGGAACTCTGCCGGGCAGGGACCAACCCGATCCGCCGATCGGACCCAAGCGCGTGCGGGATTGCGCCTGGGAACCCAGTGCGTCGCTTCGGATTCCGCGAGACTGGCTGAGTGGGGTCTACCTCGGGAAGCTCACTGAACAAACCAGCGGAATTCAGAGCTATGTGGTCTTCATCGTCCGGGACGACCGCAAGGCCGACTTTATATTCCAGTGCAGCGACACCACCTGGCAGGCCTACAACCGATGGCCCGACCACTTCGGGCTCTACGACGACGGCAAGAACGAGTGGTACTGGGGCGGCGACGTCCAGGTTTCCTTCAACCGCCCTTACGGCCGATACTGCCAGATCTTCGACGCCCCGCTCTCCCAAGGCTCCGGAGAGTTCCTGCTTTGGGAATTCCCGATCGCCTTCTGGCTCGAGGCCGAAGGCTACGACGTCACGTACGTCTCGAACCTCGACACCCATTCCGATCCCGCCGGCCTGCGTCGCGCCCGTGGATTCCTTTCGGTCGGTCACGACGAATATTGGTCACCTGCGATGTTCACCCACGTTCAGGACGCGGTGAAGGCCGGCCTCAACGTTGCCTTCCTCTCGGGCAACACCTGCTGCGGTCGCATCCTTTTCTCTCCCGATTCCGCGCACTATCCGGATCGCGCCTACGAACGTGTCGGCGTCTTTGGACCGCCCGGAGGAACCCGCGACTTCGTCGCCATGGCGTCCCTTCGCCACGAGCGCCCGTATGCCAACGAACTCGTTGGAGCCCACAGCACGGGCCCCGTCACGGGCGGCGCGGATTGGGTCTGCACCCTTCCCGATCACTGGCTCTTCGCCGGCACTGGCATGCGAAAGGGTGATGGCATTCCGGGCCTGGTGGGATGGGAATGGCATGGCGATCCCGCACCCATCCCGGGTCTCGAGATCGTCGCTTCCAGTCCGACCCAATCGGCGCCCGGCCAGCCCAATGACGGAGTCTTCACCGCGACGCTCTACCCGGGACCGAAGCGGAACATTGTCTTCAACGCCTCCACCATCTGGTGGGGTGACGGCCTCAGCGCCCCGCCAGGTTACGTCCGGCCGAAAGTCTACACGGAGCCGAAGGGGCCCGATCCCCGTGTCCAACAGATCACCCGCAACCTGCTGGCACGCATGACCGCTTGATGGGGCGACCGGATCGAGTTCGGGAGCTGCCAAAGCGTCGTTCCCTTTGACGGATGCCCGGGGGTAGGCGATAGAAGCCGTCACCCATGCGTAACCATCCCCCAGGGTGGCGGACCTTCGCCGCCGTCGTGGTCCTCTCGGCGTTTCTCCATCCCGCACTGGCCTCCGCCCAGACCACGACAGTCCTCGTCGACACCCAAGCGCCGTGGCGCAGCTTTCGGGGAACCCTCGATCCCTCACCCGCCGACCGTGCCGCCTGGAGGCAGATCACCTTCGCGGACACAGCCTGGCGGGAGTCGAAAGCCCCCTTCTGGTACGGCGAAGCCGCCCTGTTCGGGGGAACCGGAACCGAACTCACCGACATGCAGAACAGCTACACCTCGCTGTTCCTCCGCCGGAAGTTCAGCGTGGCCAACCCCGCCGTCCTGGAGTCCCTCGAACTGAGCGCCATCTGTGACGACGGCTTCATCGTCTGGATCAACGGCCGCCAGGTGGCCACCCTGAATCCGCCAACGACCGAACCCGCCAATAACTCGGTCTCCAGCGCCAACGTGGCGGAACCAATCGCCTACACGGACTATCCCCTTCCCACCGCAATCTCCGCCCTGGTTCCCGGCGAAAACGTCCTTGCCGTCCAAGTCTTCAATACCAGCCTCGGCAGCAGCGATCTTGTCTTCGACGCGTCGCTGACGGCGACCCTTCGCCCGTCAGAATCCCCGATCGTCACTCAGGTTCAGCCGTCACCCGGCCCCCTCGCCTCCCTCGACCGGATCACCGTCGTGTTCAGCGAAGCCGTCCGGGGCGTTCAAGCGGACGATTTCCTCATTAACGGCGTCAGTTCCCAAAGCGTCGATGGCAGCGGCACGACCTACACCTTCTCCTTCACTCAACCCCCGTTTGGCCCGGTGGAAATCCGCTGGGGAACGCTTCACGCCATCGAAGACTTCGAAAGCCCACCGCGACGCTTCGAGATCACCGCTCCGAGTTCGGTTTGGGGCTACGAACTGATCGACCCATTCGGACCTTCCATCGCCATACGACAACCGCCGGCCGGCGCCACAGTCTCCTCGCTTTCCGAACTCCTCGTGACCTTCGACAAGACCGTCACTGGCATCGATGCTTCCGATCTCCTCCTCAATGGGGTGGCCGCCACGAACATCTCGGGCATCGGCGCCGGCCCCTACCGTTTCCATTTTCCGGCCTCATCACCCGGCCAGGCTCGTTTGTCGTTCGCCGCCGACCATGGCATCGCCAGCGACGCCCTCGAACCCCACCCCTTCGCCGGTTCCTCCTGGTCCTACACGGTCAATCCCCAGGCCACCCCCGCCGCCCTGCGCATCACGGAATTCATGGCGGAAAACTTCACCACCCTCCGCGACGAAGACCTGGACCCCGAGGATTGGATCGAGATCCAGAACCCCACCTCGTCCCCGGTCAACCTGGACGGCTGGTCGATCTCGAACGACAGCGACGATCCGGAGCAATGGGTCTTCCCCGCCGTCACCCTGCCACCGAATGCCTACCTGATCGTGTTCGCCTCAGCCAAGGATCGACGCCCCTCGAATCCCGGCCTTCGGCTTCACACCAACTTCAAACTCAACCCCAACGGCGGTTACCTCGGTCTCTTCGCCCCCGCCCTCCCGCGCCGCGCGGTCAGTGAGATCGCCTTCCCCGAGCAAGGCCCCAACCACTCCTACGGTAGGGAAAACAACACGGGCGACTGGCGGTACTTCCTGAACGGAACCCCCGGCACCGTGAACGGCTCCAGCCCCATTCGGTCCGCGGTCGCCAACGTCGACTTCAGCGTTCCGCGCGGCTTCTTCAGTGGAACGTTCAACCTGACGCTCTCCTGCCCCACCCCGGGCGCCGCCATCCGATTCACCACCAACGGCAGCCCGCCCACACTGCTCGATGGGTTTCTGTACACGAACGCCATCCCCATGAATGTCAGTCGGGTCATCCGCGCCGCCGCCTTCCTGACCAACGCGCTCCCTTCCCGAATCGGCACACACAGCTATCTCGTCAACCAACCCGCCACCCGACTTCGAATCCCAGCTCTCTCCCTCGTCACCGCCACCAACAATCTCTACGGCCGAAACGGGATCATGGAGGTCAACCCCAGAAACACCACCAAGCGCGGCGCCGCCTGGGAACGCCCCGTCTCCGTAGAATGGATCCGGCCCGACGGCGACACCGGCTTCCAGGCCGACTGCGGTTTGCGGGTTCAGGGCGGCGACTACGTTCGGGGCCAGTACAACTATCGAACCGCCGACATCCCCTTCAGTAAATACTCCTTCCGCCTTTACTTCCGAGGCGAGTACGGACAGGGACGGCTGAATTACCCGCTCTTCCCCGAAACCACCCAGACCTCCTTCGACACTGTCGTGCTCCGCGCCGGCATGAACGACGCCCTGAACCCGTACCTCACCGACGAGTTCGTACGCTCCCTCGTCCGCGACACCGGCCAACCTTCCCCCGCCGGAACCTTCGTCCACCTCTTCCTCAACGGCGTCTACAAGGGCTACTACAATCCCTGCGAACGCATCGACGTCGATTTCCTCCGCGCCTACCACGGCGGTGGCGAGAAATGGGACGTCATGGCCCAGTTCGGAGAAGTCCGTGAAGGCGATGCCAACGCCTTCAATACCCTCCGCACCATCGCCAGCACCCGCGACCTCACCCAGCCAGCCAATTTCCGCGACGTCGCCTCCCGCCTCGACCTCACCAACTTCGTCGATTACCTCCTCCCGTTGATCTACGTCGACAACGATGACTGGCCTCACAACAACTGGCGCGCCGCCCGCGAACGCGTCGCCGGCGGCCAGTATCGCATGTACTGCTGGGACGCCGAATGGGCGTTCGGACTCGTGAACGGCCACCCGCCCACCTGGGACACCATCCGCAACCAACTCTCCAGCACCTCGCCTCCCTGGGGCGGTGCGGATATTCAGCGCATTTTCATCGGCCTCAAAAAGGCGCCCGAATTCCGCCAGTTCTTCGCCGACCGCGTTCATCGGCACTTCTTCAACGGTGGGGTCCTAACCGATGAACGGCTTCGCATCCGATACGCCGGCATGACCAACCGCCTCGCGGGAATCGTCAGCGGCTTCAACAACCGCATCGCCATCACCTGGATTCCTCAGCGCCGTCGGAACGTCCTCCTCCACCTCGAACGTGCCGGTCTGCTCGCGTCTTCGAATGCCCCCGCCTTCAGCCAGTTCGGCGGCCGCGTGCCTGACGGCTTCCCGCTGGGAATGACCAACCTGTCGGGCGCGATGTTTTACACCACCAACGGCGCCGACCCCCGCGTTGCCTTCACCGGTAAGGTCTCGCCCGAGGCCAAGACCTATTCCGGCCCCATCCCCATCCTGCACTCACTCGTCCTGCGGGCCCGAACCCTCACCGGCACCAACTGGAGCGCCATCACCGAAGCGGCATTCGAATCCAATCGGCTCGGAATCCCGCTCGTCATCTCGGAACTCATGTACAACCCGCCAGGCGGTGATGCCTTCGAGTTCCTCGAACTTCACAACCACGGCACGCTTCCACTCGACGTCTCGGGCTACTCGTTCGTCGGCATCGAATTCCGGTTCCCAACCCCGTCCCCCATCATGCCCGGGGGCGCCCGCTGGATTCTCGCCAATGCCAACCGGCCCGCTGACTTCGCCGCCCGGTATCCCCAGGTCACCGCCGCCGGCTGGTTCAATGGCTCGCTGAACAATGGTGGCGAACGCATCGAACTCCTCGCCCCCGACGGAAGGCTTGTCACCGCCGTCGAGTACGACGACGCCCCCCCCTGGCCAACCCAGGCCGATGGCTCCGGGCGTTCACTCGAGTTTGGCAATCCCGCCGAGGATCCACACGACCCGGCCGCCTGGCAGGCCAGCCTCGATGACGGCGGCTCCCCGGAAATCGCACCGACGCCGATCCCGGTGCCGGCCGTGCAACTCTCTGAAATCACCGCCGCCCTCGCCCCGGCCCCCGATTGGATCGAGCTACGCAATCTGGGCGCCACGTCCACGCGGCTCGACGGCTGGAGCCTTTCCGATGACGCCGATCCGGCGCGCTTCGTCTTCCCGGCCGGAACGACCATCGAGTCGGGTGGTTGGCTTCGCGTGGCATGCGGCACCAACGTCAACGATTCCCTCCCTGGTCTTCGCACCTCTTTCGCCCTGTCACGACGAGGCGAAACTATCGCCCTCTATGACGCCCATCGCACACGTGTTGATGCCGTCACCTTCGGCCATCTCCCGGACGGATTCAGTCTCGGCCGGATCGGACCCGCCCTCGACTGGCACCTTACGGAACCTTCGCCGCTCGCTCCCAATGAAGCCGCTCCGTTGGCTTCGCCATCATCGCTGGCGCTCAACGAGTGGATGGCCAATCCCGTCGCCGGCAACGATGATTGGGTGGAGTTTCACAACCGCTCGTCCGCCGCGCCCATCGCCCTCCGCGGGCTCTTCGTCGCCACCTCCAACAACCTCGTCCAGATCCGCGGCCTTTCCTTCGTCGCCCCATCGGGATTCGTGATCCTGCAGGCCGACCAGAATCCCGGACCGAATCACCTGGCCTTCAAACTCCCAGCAAACGCCGGCGCCATCCTCCTCTCCGACGCGGACGGCACCGAACTCGATCGTGTCACGTACCGTCTCCCCGTCGCGGGACACCCCCTGAATGCCGAAGGCATCTCCCTCGGACGTCTCCCCGATGGAACCGGGAATATCGTCCCCTTCCCAGGCACCGCCAGCCCCGCGGATTCCAACTACGTCACGCCACCGTCGGGCCCGAGATTCAACGAATTCATGGCCGCCAATTCCGGAGCTGTCCCCCACCCGTTGGGCCGCTTCGTCGACTGGATCGAGCTCCACAATCCGGGGACGACCTCCTTTGACCTGAGCGGCTGCAGCGTCGCGATCGGCAGCGACACGCCGGGCGAATGGAACTTTCCCCACGGCGCGTCCATTCCGTCCCAGGGCTACTTGATCCTGTGGTGCGACCCGAGCCTTCCGGCAACCACCCAGAACACACCTCCCTTCAACCTAGGTCGGGGTCTCCCCGCCGAAGGCAGCACGCTCCGGCTCTACAACGCGCAGGGTCAGGTCCTGAACTCTATCCCCTACGGTTCCCAATTGCTGGATCGTGCAGTCGGCCGCTCAACCCTTGGCGCCTGGGCGCTCCTGGCCGCCCCCACCCCCAACGCCCCCAATGCCGCCACGGCCCCACTCGGCAGCACAACGTCCAGTCGCATTAACGAGTGGATCGCAGGAACCGCCGCCGACGGAGATTGGGTGGAACTTCACAACCCGGACCCAATGCCCGTCGATCTCGGCGGCCATTATCTGACCGATGACCCATCCGTCGCCGGTACCGTCCAGTTCCAAATCGCGCCACTCACTTTCATCCCCGGTCGTGGTCATCTCTCCTGGCTGGCCGACGAGCACCCGGAGCAGGGTCCAGATCATCTGCCATTCCAGCTCGACCCCAAGGGTGAAACCCTGCGGCTCTACACTCCCACTCGCCTGGTGATTGACTCCCTCTCGTTCGACCTCCAGCCGCCCAGCCTCGCCCACGGCCGATTCCCGGATGGCACCGCCCAGATCGTCTCCTTCCCAGGCTCGGCATCTCCTGGTGAGGCAAATTGGCGGGTCCATCCCTCGTTGGTGATCTCCGAAGTCCTCACCCACACCGACCCACCGCTCGAGGACGCCATCGAACTTCTCAATCCCACCGCCAGCACGATCAACCTGGATGGCTGGCAGGTCAGTCATTCCACCCGGGACCTCGACAAGTTTCGCTTCCCGCCCGGCAGCACCATCGCCCCGGGAGGTCGGCTGGTCCTTTACGAAAAAGACTTCAATCCACCCGGCTCGAACAAGGCTTTCACACTCAACTCGTCCCGTGGCGACGACGTCTGGATCAGCGAGGTCAACGCCACCGGCGATAAGACGGGCTATCGCGCCCATGCGACCTTCGGAGCCGCCGCCAACGGCATCTCCTTCGGCCGGCATCGCACCAGCGTGGGTTGGGACTTTCCGCCCTTGAGTCGCCTCACCTTGGGTAAGGATCTCCCAGCTTCCATCAACGAGTTCCGACAGGGCACCGGACTCCCCAACGCCTACCCGCTCGTCGGACCAGTCGTCCTCTCCGAACTCCATTTCAATCCGACTCAAACCGGCACCTCCAACACGGTCTCCCTTCCCGACGACGAATTCGCCGAACTTCACAACAATAGCTCCCGATCCGTGCCGCTCTTCGACCTCAATGCACCGACCAATGCCTGGCGCCTCCGCGGTGGCGTGGACTTCACCTTCCCGTCCGGAGTTACGCTGGAGCCGTTTGAACACGCTCTCGTCGTTCGTTTCGATCCCGCCTCTCCCGCTGCCAACGAGTTCCGCACCCGCCGACGGCTCCCGGCCAACACCCGTCTGTTTGGACCCTTCACCGGTCGACTCTCCAACGACGGCGAGGAAATCCGCCTCGAACGTCCCGACCGGCCCCAAACAAACCCGGCACCCGACGCCGGTTTCATTCCCTACCTTCTCGTCGAACGCGTCGCCTACCTCCCCAGCTCTCCCTGGCCCCAGGCCCCCGCCAATGCAGAATCCTCCCTCCAACGCCGTCGCGTCGCCGAATACGCCAACGACCCTGCCAACTGGATCGCCGGCCCGCCGTCCCCAGGCATCGCCACCCCGCCTCCGCTCTCCGATCGCGACTTCGATGGCATGCCGAATGACTGGGAAACGACCTACGGCTTGAATCCCGACTTGCCCACGGATGCCGATTTGGATACCGACCGCGACGGGCTCACCAATCTCGCCGAATACCTGGCCGGAACCGATCCCCAGGATCCCGCCAGCGCCCTTACTCTGCACCTCGCCATGGAACCTAGCGCTGGGGCCGTGGTTCGCTTCATCGCCATCGCCCATCGAAGCTACTCCGTCCTCCAGCGTGACGACGCCATGCTCGGCCTTTGGCGAAAGATCGCTGATGTTCCCGCCGATTCCTCGGACCGCACGGCCGCGATTCCTCTCGGCGTACCCGCCGATGCAACCGGCTTCCTGATAGTCGTCACTCCTGCAACTCCCTGAACACCCGGCCCGTGACGACCCGCGTTGCGCCCGGCGGTAGGCCCCACCCGGGTTTGTCTGGAGCTGCGGACAACTCATGCGGCACAGGGTGCTTCCCGCACCGGCAACACCGCCAAAATGGCCCAGTTCATCGCCGAAGGCGCGCAATCCATTGCCGACACCGAGGTCCGAATCCGCTCCGTCGACGACGCCAAACCGGAGGACGTGTTCTGGTGCGAAGGTCTGGCGGTCGGAAGCCCCACCAACCTCGGTTTGATCTCCTGGCGGAAGAAGCGCTTCTTACGTCACCGTCTCATGCCCGTGGGCACCTGATCGCCAGCGGACACTATGCACCGATTCCCTCCACCGTTTGGCCCGGACACCGTTCGCTTTCGTCACCCCGGAGGCTTTCACGGGAACAGTCCCAGCCAGCGGGGTGCTCGACATCGTCCCCGGCGACAAATAGTTTTGGGCGAACGTCGAAGACTGTGTACGCCCAGGAAGCCGCCGCCCACTTTTCCGACTGGCTCCGGCAGGTCGCGGAGGGCCATGAAATGATCATCACGGAGCACTCCCAGCCTCTGGCGAGGCTGGTTCCAGCAGGAAACGTGAAACCAAAGTTTTTCAGCCCTTTGGAGGTGCCGCCGTTGCGCGGGGGAAAGGTGCTGACTCCGAACATCTCGTCCGCTGAAATTGCGGAGGAGATGTGGGGGCGGAAATGACAGGGCTGGACACGAACGCCGTGGTGCAGGCCGCCGTGGAGGCTCACGTCAAACATGCCGCCACCACAGCCATCTTGCGATCCGAGCCAGGGGCGGATCACACGCTCGCGGTGACCCACGCGGTGGTGGGTGAATTCCTGCAAATTGTCACGGACGCCCGCCGCTTCGATCCAGCCTGACCGATTCGCGCCAAGCCGGGTTTGTCCCCCCCCCTTGACTTCCTGAAAGCTGTCGCGGCGTTTTACCGTCACGGATGCCTGAATGCCCGACCCCAGAAGCTCATTGGCCGAGACCGCAGAAGTGCCCCATACGCTGCCCGACTCGGAGGGCTTGATTCTTTCCCCAGTAAGCCAAGGCTTACCCACCCACGGCATGCAGGCGACCATTTCCGGCAAGGGCCAGCTCATCATTCACTAGGCGCTCCGAGAACTGGCGTGCCTGAAGCAAGGCGACCAGGTGGATATCGGCTATTGCGACGGATTGATCGTGCTCCGCAAACGCCAGCCCTTGACCTCCGCTCGCGTGCGAGCGCTTCTGGCTGGGGCGAGTCAGTTGCCTGCCATGACCTCCGTGGACGGGCAGGAGGTCTCCGCGGCGATTCGCGAGGCTCGCCACTCCCGCCGCTCGGTTCCACGGTGAAACGGGCAGTCCTCGACACCAACGTGGTGGTCAGCGCCTGTTTCTGGCGCGGCCAACCCTCGCAATGTCTGGAGGCGTGGGCCCAAGGATCCTTCACCGCCCTCGTCAGCCCACCGATCTTGGCCGAGTATGCCGACGTCCTCGAACGACTGCGGGGACGATATCCAGAAAAGCCTTGGGTCGACTGGGTCTCCGCGCTCCGGGACGATGCCGAACTACTGTTTCCTGCGATAAGAATTCCGGACGCCTTCGCCGATCCCGACGACGCGATGTTTGGCGAGTGCGCCGTTGCCGGCGAGGCAGACTTCATCGTGAGTGGCGACAAGGACCAGGTTCAAGCGGTGGTATCGATCCGAGGCATCCTGATCCTATCGCCAGCCAGGTTCGTGGAACTGCTTCGCTCGAAGGGAACCTGACGACCCGCCAGTCCCCGGAGCCGCCTTGGACGCCATCACGTCGCAATTGCCAGCGGACGACACCGGCACGCTGGTCATCGTCCAAAGCCATCGACCGGACCCATTCTTCACTGCCCAGCAGCAACTGCGGTTGCGCGAGTTGATGGCCCTCTGGCGGTCAGCCCGGGAGCAGGGCAATCCGCTGCCTCCAGCGGAACAGGCTGAGCTAGACTCCTTGGTAGATACCGAAGAGTTGCTGGGGTTGACTCCCACCGGGCGAGCCACCGTCGCTTGCCTGCAAATGAACCGGTCCGCGCAAGTGCACGCCCGCCGCCTATGGATACACCTCAAGCTCTTCCCAGATGTCTGAACAGTTCGCTTGGGCAATGCCAAGAATTTTTCATCAGCGAAGAATAAT